>Ga0209017_10002852_pt1 | contig 10407 bp, 13 predicted proteins | sample YNPBryunderm2012_FD_185812 | JGI IMG/M metagenome (GOLD analysis project Ga0209017, IMG submission 185812) | Anoxygenic and chlorotrophic microbial mat microbial communities from Yellowstone National Park, USA - YNP Bryant MS undermat 2012... ... | reverse complement strand
ATTAAACTTAAAAGGAATTTCTGGCCCGTTAGCTCAACAGGTAGAGCAGCGGACTCTTAATCCGCGGGTTGAAGGTTCGAGTCCTTCACGGGTCATTTCTTTTTTCCCCTTAACTTCCTTAAATATCAGTTACTTAGCGAAGATCACTCAAAAATTGTCTTTAAGCCGTTTTAAGCCATTTTAAGCTGTTTTTGACTATAAAGACGTCACAAAAGACGACACTCCCAAAAATTGTGCAATTTGAATTTTCTATTTTGTTTATAAGACTTCCATCCAGCTAAAGAATAATGCGCGGAGTAAAATAATTTCTTTAACAGCGGGGGTCCGAAATCCATGGGCGCCGGCCTGAAATATGGCTTTTTTCGCCTTTAAGGAGTGCATAGGGCCACGATTTCCAAGACCTGGACAGAAGTTTTTTAAGTTTTAAAAATCGCTCTTAGAATGGCCATTTTTTTCAATCCGGTTAGTTAAAAACCTGCGGTTTTTAATTGAACCGTGTCCGGTTGCTATATTATATGCCCGCCGACGTGGCTTTTTTCTAAAACGTTATGGGAACAAGGGATAATCAGTTATCTCCCAGGGTTTGACTTCTTTGAAAGATTCACCACAACAATCAGGACATTTAGCTCGCCAGGCTTTTAGACTTAAAGTAAGGGGGGGGTAAGTTTTAGCTTGAGGGCAAATTTTAAATATGTTAGATTACAAAAATAAAGGGTAAGAAATGAGAGCAATAGGGTATTGCCGGAGTTCAACGGATAATCAGAAAGAGGAAGCGGCCATAACCTTAAAGAGAGAGGAGGCGGCATGAAAAAATCGGGTCTATTTGTTGCGGTCTTTATTTTCATTGCTCTTGTTGCAGTCTTGATTTCGGGGCAGGACGAATGGACCAGGACGGATTCCGGATCGTTCAAGATAGAAAGATTCTGGGAAGAAACAGTGGGCGACTATACTTGTTCCTATACAATCGTCAGCTATAAGAACACGACCAACAAGACATTCACGAAGCAAGTCGAATTACAGGCGACCGTCTATGATGCCCAAAAGAAGGTAGTTAACATGAACACCCGGTCCTTCTTCGCGCACGAATATGGACCCATCAAACCAGGTTTTGAGGGAACGGTGAAGATACCCGTCGAGTGCGCCAGGGGACAAGCAAAATCCGTTTCCGTAAAAATATCTAAAGCAAGGTGATTGGGTATTTTTAAAAGACCCGATGGAGATATGCCGGGATAACGAGCTTGTTATTGAGGTTGTCTACGTTAAAGACTAAGAGGCTGGAAGGTAATTAAAATACAAAACAGGAAAAAGGCCTGTAGAGTTAAGGAAGTCCGAGACCTTAAAAAATGGCCGTAGAATAGGCTTTTTTAGCGTTTTAGAGGCTCATAAACGGGCGGGCGGTCCCGGGCGAGTAGGGTAGTAGCCACCGGAAAGCGTTTTTTTAAAAAACAGCAATTTTCAAACTAATTGAATTGAGAAAACAGCCATTTTTTACGGAAGTCTGAGACCTGGACAGCAATTCTAAAAATATGCCTTTTTTTGGCCTTCAGAGGCTCACAGACGGGCGAAAGGAACGGATTTTTAAGGGGTCTTACCAAGTGGCCCGGGAATTCAATTTTTTTCCTTTTTTGGGCTTTTTGACGTTTAGAGGCTCATAGAGCCACGAACTCGTGAAGGGGCGGTTAATTGTTTTTGGGTTTTATTGGCTTTTCTGAGATGCAATCTTAATGGATTAATTTTTTGCCGGAAGTATTTCAGATAGTACCCAACAGAACTATACTGATAGCCTGCGACAATGCAAGGTTTTCTTATCATCTATATAAACTACCCCATAATCAAGAAATTCGACCCCTGATTCAAAGGCATGTCCCCATCTACGTAGCCCTTTCCCGGTCCGGCTAAAATGAAAATACTCTTTTTTCGCCCACTGGATAAATTCTTTCATTGCGATCTGAAAATCTTCATCTTTGTGATTGTTAATAAACTCCTTCATTTCATTGATACGGTAAAAAGCATCAAAGTATAGCATCGTAATGAAAACCAGGGGCCAGTTTATTTTCATTTTTATTTTTCCGTCTGGGTGTTTGATTAATTCACGGTTTTTATCCTGGGCATAAAAGGTAAATTGCCTCACCACGTTAAATAAAAAGATGTTAAATTTCGTTGGAGGGAAGCCCCTCTTTTGTTTTTTCCCGATTGGAATGTAATCTTTTGAGAGAACCTTTTCGAAAAATTCTAATCTGCTAATAAGGATATTGACTGCTTCAAGACTGGGCGCCACGTCTTTTCTGTTTAATTCTTCTTCTATTTGCTTTTTCTCTTCATTCTCTATTCGATTTATCTTCTCTTCGTCATCTTTACTTAGAATTATATTTTTATTGTTGAAAACCTTTTTAATTTCGTCATCTGTGTTTTTAATAATTTCCCCAATCTTTGTAGGTGTGGATTGAAATGTGGGACGCATTATTCTTACATAATATTCCTTGTAAAGTTCAGTAAGGGCTTTTCTAAAATCGTTATCCACAAAAGCATTAAGCAAGCGTTTTTTTGAAAGCTTAAATGATTTTCTGATTTCTTTCAATGGCTTTAACATATTAGCAACTTTTTCACGCGCTTTCTCAGCCTCCTCCCGCCATTCATCTTTTTCATCCCTGTAGAACAGGTGATTATAAAGTTCATCTAACTTGCGGATTTTATCATCAAAAAAAGGCACTTTTATTTTCGGTTCAGAGTCTCCCCGTCCCTCTCCGGAACCCCAATCTATAATGGGGTTAAATAACCGGTTTGCATAGCCGAGACCTCCTTCAACCAAATCCCTGAATTTAGCCCTGCCTTGCCAGGAGAGCGCGGCGGGCGTCTCCAGCTCTTGCTCCTGGTCGAAGATATCATTTCTCAGCTTATTAAGAAAATCATTTAATGAAAAAGTCGCCACTTTCAACCCCCAAAGTCGCCACTATTGTGCCGACCCTGATTTTTCATTACAAGAAATTTATTATTTGTATAGCACACACACACGTGTGCTGTCAATAGATAGGAGGTAAGGATGCCCAAAAAAAAATTTCTCCCGAGGCTCCGAACCATCCGGGAATACCTCGGGATGAATATTAACCAGCTGAGCTTGCTTACCGGTATTCGGCCGGATAGGCTGAGTAAAATTGAGCGCCAGCTTTGCCGGGCCAAACCAGACGAGATCCAGAAAATCGTTCTGGCATTAAGCATAAATGAGGAATTATTAACAGGAGAAAAAACCGACGCCCAGCTCTTAAACACTCTATTTCGCCAAATGAAACCAGGGGAAAAAATTAAATTCTTGCGTTGCAGACTGGGCCTGAGCCAGCAAAGACTCGCTGACAAAGTTGGCATAACCCGACCCTATCTTTCTTATCTTGAAAATGGAATTATCCCGGTACCCACGCATTTAAAGGAAAAAATTGCCAGGGCCCTGGGGGTAACTCCGGATGAAATTTGGCACGACGAAAAGCAGTAAGAGAGAACATGGAAAAAAGATTTTTGACCGTAAAAGAGACGGCGGAGTTCTTGGGCCTACATTTTCAATCCTGCTACAGATTGGCCTGGCAGGGGAAGCTACCAGCCTGTAGGATTGGGCGAAAACTCTTAATTGATAAGAAGAGGTTAGAGGATTGGCTAACCGAACAAGTGCCCAAGCATTTTAGGAGGGGGGGATATGAACGCACAGATTGAAAAAACAAAACAGATAGACGAGCTTGAGAGATTACTTCTCGGCGCGCTGATTTTTAAGCCAAATTTGAATGAAATTTGTAATATCAGTGATAGTGATTTTTTAAACCCAAAGGGGAAAAAAGTTTTTTCTGAGATCGCGACCATATGGGAAGAATCTCGGCCAGCGGAGATTGATCCTCAGCTTTTGTATGGGCGGCTTTCTGGCGATGGCAACGATGGTATAGGAGCTTATATCGCAAGTTGTGAGAATGGCGGAATCAAGCTTGACCCGGAAAATTTTAAGAGCCGACTCACTCTATTAAGACAGAAGCGGCTCGAATTGGCAATATCAAAAGCTGAAAAAGAAGGAGATTATAACAGGCTTATTTCCCTTACAGACGAGTATCGCAAATTACATGAAAGCAAGGAGGTTCCACTCATTAGTGGAAGCCAGATTCAAGCCTTAGACCTTCACGTCAACTGGGTCCTTGATCGTTTCATTCCAGAAAAAGCCATTACTGTTCTTTATGCCCCGGGCGGAATGGGCAAAACTACCCTCGCGCTCCAAATTTCAAATGCCATAGCTGAGGGGCAGCAAGATCTTTTTGGGCTTAAGACAACCCAAAAAACCTGCATTTACCTGGACTTCGAAAATCCTTTACCGGTTCTGGCGGATAGAGTAAGACAGCTGCAAGTGAATAATGTGCTCTTCTGGCATCTATCCGCTGAGCCCCACCCGCCGCTTTTAGATTCAGACAATTTTTCTCAGCTTTTTAATCTGCCACAAGAATCAGTTCTAATATTTGATAGTTTGCGAAGCGCCTTCGCTGGAGATGAGAACAACTCGCAAGATGTGTCAATCGTTTTCTCTCGGCTTAAACAGCTCAGGGAGGCCGGCTATACAATTATCCTCCTCCACCACACTCCGAAAGCGAATGATAAGACATATAAAGGGTCAACAGCCATCTCGGACCTGGCAGACCATACCCTCTGCCTTTCCCGGATTAACGAGGAAGGGCAAGAGATAGAAACCTCAGAACTACTTCCAGACACTCGGTATTCTCTCTGCACAGGCCTAAAAAGCCGCTATGAGAGGTATGGAATATATTTGTTCTTTGGTGGTAAGCAATTCTCCTTAGCGCCTGATCCTAATGAAGAAGCCCTGAGGGAAATTCATGAATATTTATTATCAGAAGGTCCAAAGTTACAGGCTGAATTACGAAAGTGGATGTCAGATAATCTCGGGATTAAGAATTTGCAGAAACGTTTAAGCTTGTTAAGAAAAGGCGAGAATCGGTTCTGGACTGTTACCCAGGAGAATCGCAAAAAGCCAAAGCTCTACACTGCAATCGATTTTGGAAATACATTGGAAATACAAGAGAAAATTCAATGAAATTATTTGAATTTTTGTTTTTCCCGGAAGATGTATTTCCAGTATTTCCGGGGGGTATATATATACCCCCCTCGGAAATACAAATACGGAAATACACTTCCACTTCCGATGTTTTTCCATTATTGCTGGAAATACTCAGAAATACTGGAAACACAAACTCAAAAATGGAGGTCTTAAATGATTATTGAACACCTCATAGGTTTAGCTATTCTGGCGATCCTCATCGAAGAAGCCATTACAACTACTCTAAGGGTAAGAAAATTAAGCAAGCTTGAGCAATTCTTTACTCAAAGAAAAGAGGAGGCAGAAACTCGCTTAATTCCTGACGGCGGGTCAGGTAGCCCCACGGATATTAAGTCCGAAGCTTATGGCTTACAACTTATTGATAATAAATCAATTAAAGACGGGACTGACGAGGGGTTGTCAACTTTTTTGACGTCTTCAAAAGTAGCTGAAAAGCCTAAATTATTTAATATCAAGGAGTTAAAAAATGGGTGATACCATGGCTGAATTCCCGATAAAATTATTGCGTGGCCGGCCACCAAAACATGGCGGTTATAGCGTTATCCACTCCAGTGCTTTACCGAGGAACAGGCGACGGCTCTTGAGATATCTGATGGCCGTAAGGGCCGGCTTGATTGAAGATTTAGGGCCAACTGAGGCTGATTTATCGACAGCCCAGAAGATTCTAATTGATCGAGTCGTTCAAAAGCTGGGTTTTATGCGGTGTATTGAGGAGTGGGCTGCTGAAAAAGGGATATTTGAAAACGGTCAGCTCAAAAGTCCTTTTTCTGATCACTATTTGGCTTATTCTAACTCAATTAGGCTTGACCTGCAGGCTCTCGGAATAAAGCCGCCCAAAAAAGAAATCATAGATCTTGGCGAATATATAGAGCGCAAAGAGAAGGCCCAGGTAAAGGGCCAGGATAAAAGCAATAAGGAGAGTAAAAATGGAAAATGAACCATCAAAAAAGCTTCTGGGTGAGATTCAAAGGCGAGAGGGTGAGGTCGTAAGGGTTTATCTTTATAGACCTGACGGCCAGGCCTCATTAGATCTGCGGATTTGGTACCGGGATGATAACGGCGAGGTGCGGCCAACCAGGAAAGGGCTCAGGATTTATGCTGAGTTAATCCCGCAGCTAAAAGCAGCCGTAGACAGGGCAATGGGGGAAATATATCTGGACAATGGGGAGGGGGAAGGGGAGGTCTTAGATAGTGGAGAGAAAAAAAATGATAAAAATTTAGAGCCCGAATCCAAAGCAGAAGTAAAAGACGATGATTTGCCATTTTAAGGAGATTTGCGAATGAATATTATTGAAGCTCTTCAGGATCAAAATCTTTTTGGCCGGCTTTTTAAGACCCCGGAGACTTGGGCCGCCTGGCATGTCTATTTAAAAGCACTTTTTGCTCTGCCGATAGATGACCCGAAAGAACGAAGTCTTTTAAAGAAGGCGACCGGATTGTCTAAGCCCCCTCAAAAGCCTGCAAAGGAGAGCTTTGTAATTGCTGGCCGGCGGAGCGGGAAGAGCTTTATTTCTGCGATAATTGCTGTCTTTCTGGCGGCTTTCAAGGATTGGAAAAAATTTCTATCGCCAGGCGAGCGGGGTTATGTCTTTATCGTTGCCAATGATAAAGCCCAGGCCAGAATAATCAAAAATTATGTTAGCGGAATTTTTAATAGCAGCCCGATCCTTCAAAGAATGGTAGAGAACGATTTAAGGGAATCCATTGAGCTGAAAAACGGGATCACCATCGCAATTAAAACGGCTTCATACAGGACGCTTAGAGGGTATACTGTAGTAGCCGCCATCTTAGAAGAGCTGGCCTTCTGGCGTTCAGAAGAATCAGCTAATCCAGACCGGGAAATCCTCGCTGCTATAAGGCCGGCCCTGGCGACCGTTAGCGAATCTCTTCTAATTGGAATTTCTACACCCTATAACCGAAGTGGAGTCCTTTATGAGCAGTATAAAAAGCATTTCGGGAAGGCTACGGGCCCGCTTATCTGGAAAGCTCCAACCCGGGTGATGAATCCTACGATTGACGAAGAAAAGATTAATGAAGCGATTGCGGAGGATCCTCTGGCTGCCCGGGCCGAATGGCTGGCAGATTTTAGAGAAGATATCGATAGCTTTGTTTCGCTTGAGCTGGTTGAATCGGCTGTCGTACCCCTCCGCCTGGAGTTACCCTATCAATCTCAAAATTATTACCTGGCTTTTATGGATCCGTCCGGGGGGCGCCAGGACTCTTTTACATTAGCCATAGCTCATCAGGAAAAAGATGATTTGATAGTTCTGGACTTAGTTAGAGAACGAAGGCCGCCCTTTAATCCAGAAGGCGTTGTTAAGGAATACTGCGAGCTGCTCAAGGCTTACAGGATTTCAGAGGTTTATTGCGACCGTTACGCTGGCGAATGGGTGCGGGCGGCTTTTACAAAAAACGGGATTGAGGTTGTCTGGTCAGAAAAATCAGCCTCAGAACTTTATCTTGAATTTTTGCCCTTACTTTCAAGCAGGAAAGTGGAGCTCCTGGATAATAAGCACCTGATTACACAGCTGGCCAGCCTGGAGCGACGCACTCGGTCGGGCGGAAAGGATCTCGTTACGCATCCACCCGGAGGCCATGATGATATTGTAAATGCGGTGGCCGGGGTCAGCGTATATGCATCGAATAATAATCAAAGGATGCCAGACGTGGCATTTATTTAAGAACTGGGAGGGATAAAATGAATGAACCTAAAAATTTGAGTTCCCTGAAAGAGCAAGTGAAACAAAAATGTATTTTGGCTTATTTGTCTCTTGTCGAAATAAGAGAGGCGGTAGAGCAGGGGTTAGATGAAGATGAAATCACAAAGGCTCTTGAAGCAGCCAGGGTTTATTTAAATCAAATTGAGGTATTATTACTTACCTCTAAAATTGGGCAAAAATTGGGCAATAAGTTTTGATATGGCCAGGGCTCATTTAAATCAAATCGAGATTTTATTGCGCAAAAACATTTTGACAAAGAGTTAAAATTTGTTTTATAAGTGAAATTAAAGGCGATGAGCTAATTCATTGCCGGGGAGGATAAACTGAAAAAATTTTTATGGGTTATGGTTTTGATGGTTTTTGTATCCATTGCTTGTCTTCCGCAGCATGTTGAAAATTTACCGAATTCTCCAAGCAATCCCTACTATTATTCTTTCTCTAATGGAGTGGGGGTATTGACACTGAAAAATATCTCTCTTGATAATGCATGGGCGCTGGCCATACAGACCCTGATGGAAAAAAGAGATACAAGAATCGTGAATACTGATAAGCAAGGTAAGCTTATTAGGGCAGAGCACCGCCCCTTTGCTGCCTGGAATTATAGTCTTCAGCTTTATTTTGAAGAAGCCGAAGGGGCCGTTAGCATCACCGCCAGGGTTGCTCCACTTTTGGTCTCTGAAAGCGACCCGGCTTTTTCCTTGGGCGGGAGAAAACTTGTGGATAACGGGTATCATTCATATGAGAAAAAGTTTTTTGATGAATTGATAAAAAAATATATTGATAAGAAATAGAAGAAAAAGATTAAGAGGAAATATAAGTGAGGAGGTAATAATGAAAAAATTTATTGTAGCCTGCGTGATTATTTTTATCATTGCCTTCATTTCTTATGCCCAAAACGAAAGGCCTAAATACGAATTTAAGGCGACAGATGGGACATTGTCGTCAGAAGGAATTTTGAGGGACGTAACTATTGAGCAAGTGTGGAAGGCAACAAAAGAGGTCCTGATAAAAACCGGGCTTACGATAAATGGCCTTGATAAGCAATCATCCACAATAAGCGCCCAGAAGACACAGAGGACATTTAAAGATCTTATGCAGTGGCCGTATAATATTAGTCTTATTTTTGAAGAAGGGGATGACGGGATTCATATTACAGCCCAGGTAGAGATAACGAAAAGCACTGTCGGTTATAGTGAAGAAAAACTGGCCCATAAAGAAGCAAAAAAAATCTTTGATAAAATAGCCGAGGCCTTATACGGGAAGGAAGAAAAAAAATGACCAAGATTAAATTGGGCCGAATTATTGTGAAAAAAGAAATAATTTTCTTATGAATGAATTACGGTTTTTGAGGCTTATTAATTAAAAATGCTTTCTTGAAGGATATTAGAATGAGCATGGTGAAATATAAAGAAAAAAATCTTCGGCTTAAAGATGGCAAGTGGTATATCGATTTTACGTTTAAGCACAAGCGGATAAGGAAGTTTGCCGGCTGGACTAAAGAGCAGGCCAAAAATACGCTGGCCAAGCTCAGATTAGAGCTTCTCAACGAAGATTTGGGGTTTAAAAAGCCGGGAGCCGAGAATATTCCTTTTGAGAAGTTCACCCAGGAATGGCTTGAAATTTATGCCAGACCCAATAAAAAATCCTGGCGGCGCGATGAATTATCGCTCAAAAGCCTTATTCCCTGGTTTAAGGGCAAGAACCTGAGCGATATTAAGCCTGATTTAGTTGAGGCCTATAAGGCAAAAAGAAAGCTCGAGGTTTCACCGGCTACGGTTAATAGGGAGCTGGCTTGTTTAAAGACGATAATGAATAAGGCGGTTGAGTGGGGGAAGTTGGAAGCAAATCCCATCGCCAAAGTAAAGAAATTTCGAGAGCAAACGATAAAAGAAAGAATTCTAACTAATGAAGAGATAACTCGGCTTCTGGAAGCTGCGGCTCCTCATCTTAAGCCGGTACTTATCATACTGCTCAATACCGGGATGAGAAAGGATGAGGTTTTAAGCCTTAAATGGTCTGATATTGATTTTAAGACAGGATATATTTTTATTGGTGACACAAAGAGCGGTAAATCCCGTCGGGTTCCGATGAGTGGGCTTGTTTATGAAACCTTGGAGCGATTAAAAGAAAACCGTAAAAGCGATTTTGTTTTTGCCAATCCTGCCACTGGGGGGAATATTAAAGATATAAAAATGGGTTTCCACGCAGCCTGCCGGCGGGCAGATATTAAAGGAGTAAGGATTCATGACCTTCGTCACACGGCGGCATCAAAAATGGTAGAGGCGGGCGTAGACCTTGTTACGGTATCAAAAATCCTTGGTCATTCTTCAATCCAAATGACAATGCGTTATGCCCATCCCACTGCAGAAGCTATGCGCCGGGCGGTAGAGTCTTTGGCTGGTTTGCTGGAAAAAAGACGTCAAAAAGACGACAGTATCACAAAAAAATCTTCTATAACTTATTCTAAAATAAGTAATTAGCATGATAGATAACCGGACTCTTAATCCGCGGGTTGAAGGTTCGAGTCCTTCACGGGTCATTTCCTTCCTGGAGGTTTAAGTGCAGGGGAGAGGCGCTCTGGTAATTCTTCTT
>Ga0209017_10002847_pt1 | contig 10413 bp, 9 predicted proteins | sample YNPBryunderm2012_FD_185812 | JGI IMG/M metagenome (GOLD analysis project Ga0209017, IMG submission 185812) | Anoxygenic and chlorotrophic microbial mat microbial communities from Yellowstone National Park, USA - YNP Bryant MS undermat 2012... ... | reverse complement strand
GTGAGGCCAGCGTAGTATTCCTGAAATGCCCGGCCGGCCAGGGGTCGAAAAACCAAAGCTCCAAATCCCATGTAAATGACCACATAGAACACTGCAAGGAGTATTATCTTCAAGACCCACGCTTTCCAGGACATGGTGGGGTACCGGGTTTCGTTTGGGATTCCCTCTCTCCTTCTCATTTTTCCCCAAATCAAAACAGCAAAGGGTGAAAACAGGGCGGCTACCACGGCCCCCTGCAGGAATAACCATGGAACATCCGCAACCGGAACCACGTTCACCAGGTACTGCAAAAAGACCACGGTTTCAATCTGGGTCAAGAATGTAGCGATGCCATAGAAAATCAGAAACATATTCAAAACCAGCCACCCACCTCTCAACGGAGAGCGGAGAATCGGATAACTCAGAACCACGCTCTGCAAAGCACACGCGGCGAGCACCATAAGAAACCCATTACCGTTCTGCATATTTTGAGGAACATCGGAGAGACCTAAAAGTTTCGAAGCCACCGAATAGGAGAAAAATAAAAAGAATGTCAGGAGAACAAGTTTCCATCCGACCATCAACACTTTTCCCATAGCCACTACACCCCTCCTTTTTGATATTGCGCTGTCTTGGAACAACGCCTTCACTTCTATCCCGATTATATCGCTCTCAAATCTCTCTTTGAAGGGGCGTTACCGTGGTTTCTCCGACATTTCTTCATCGTTTTTCCAAACAACCCCGCTCTCGTACCCTGAGTGAGATTCAGGACTTCAAAAAACTCCAAACATATTGGTCACACGGAGTAGTGTAACCACGCACCATGGGGTATACTACCCTCAAACACCACCAGGGGATTTGCGTCAGAAATCCTTCAACTCATCAAATCACGAAGGAGCATCGGGAATTACAAGAGTCGGGAAATCCTGGAGGAGTTACTCAAAGAACCGGTGGACTGTGGCCGGCTGGCTTCTTCGGAGCACAGTAGGCAACCCTGGGTTTTTCTTGTGGTTACGGATAAGAATCTGAAATACCAGCTTGCCGAACCGTGCCGGTGGGGAAGATCTCTGGAAGAAACCGAAAACGGCTTTCGAAGACACCTCTGCTGCAGCGGAAAACGTTATGATCTGCCGGGTGGATTCCCATCAAAAACCCCACCCGGAAGCAGCGAAGAAGCTCGTATGCTGTCCTAAAAACTTAGAACTTGTGGTAATCCCGGCGGTAGGGTACTCGGTCGAAACACCCCCTCTTCCCAGCAAGAAAGTCCTTTCTACGGTATTATAGTAGCAGAGTTTCAAAGAGAAAAAACCGGAATAAGGAGGAAATGACATGATTCAGGTAGTCCTGACGGTAGCAGCGGGAAAAAGATTGATTGCCAAAGCTATGGCGAAGCATCCAGCGGTACAGGAAGCCCTCCGTTCGGGAACTCTGGTAATCATTGCCGGAACCACTAATGGGTATGTGGCCGAGGAAATTCTTGGGCTTCTTGGATCACCCCAGGATTTCGACCGGAGGTGTTTTTTCCGAGGCATCACCCTTCCCCCAGAAAAAAAATCTCCCCGGAGGGAAGATTTCCCCGGGGATGTGGTGATTGTCCGTGGCCGATGGCTTCCGGGAAAAACAATTTTCGATGTAGTTGATGACCTCCACGAAGGTGACGTAATACTCAAAGGAGCCAATGCTCTTGACCCCTCAAGGAAGCGGGCTGCCATCCTCATCGGCCACCCCAAAGGGGGTACCATAATGTCTACCCTCCAGGTAGTGGTGGGTAGACGCGTTCACCTCATTATTCCGGTGGGCTTGGAGAAACGGATCTTCGGCAACCTTGACGAGATCGTTCGAAAAGTGAATGCCCCAGGATCTTCAGGGTTACGGATGTTTCCCATTACCGGAGAGATTTTTACCGAAATAGAAGCGATCTCACTCCTTTCAGGAGCATCGAGCGAACTCATCGCCGGAGGTGGGGTATCCGGTGCAGAAGGGGCCATCTGGTTAGCAATAAGCGGTAACAAAGAAGAAGAAAACCTGGCCAGGGAAATCATTGCTTCCATAGCTTCCGAACCGCCGTTTGAGTGCTGAGAAAATCCCTTCGGCTTTTTGCTGCGGCGCCCTCACGACGATTTCCGGTTTGTATGGAGGGCACCGAAATCGTCTGTACTGACCGACCATACACCTTTAGGAGTAAAGCAGGTGAATTTCCAATTCGGATTTTCTTCGAATTTGCCCTACTATCACGCAAAAGAACGAGAAAAGTCCTCTTCGCTCGAGCTCTACACATTTCTCCCCTGATCCAGGGAAACCTGTATTCCAGAACCAGGGGAGATAAAGGAATTACTTTCCTTTTATCCGTTCCGCGATAGCCTTCTTTAAAGGTTCCTCGAAATCCTTGTAAACCGAAGCAAAGTAGGGAACCAGGTTGGTAGGTGGGATGAGAATGGAAACGAGGTGTGTTTCACCCTGGAAGGTACGCTCTTCAAAGAGACCCCAGAGAACCTGCGGCGCCTCCACCCCCACAATGTCGAGCACAACAAATTTCTCTCCCCGCAGGATCACCATCGGGGCGTTCTCTCCACCTATATCCAGCATCCCCATCATGGTGGCAAAATCGATACCCTTCATCACCGCCCCCATAGCGTAGCTTTCATTCCCATCTTCGCCGGCCCCATAGACGAGAAAGATGTGACTCAACTCGTCACTATCTTCTACCACGTACACCTCCAGAGGAGCCGGAAAACCGACCGCACTCTCTGTAAAATCGGGTTTCCCCAGCCTTTCCTCGATGAAACCTCTCTTTACCGGGAAAGCCCCGGCATCTCCAATGACCGCTTCAGCAACATCGTACTTCACACTGGCTACCGCCGGAAACACCAATCCCAGGATAGAAACTACCACAAGAATAACAACCAGGAACTTTGACATATTCTCCCCTCCCTTTCGTCGTTTTCGAAAAGCGCAAGAGGTTAATTTCATTCTACCACCGAAGATACGCTTTTCCAAAAAAATTTCCCCGAAAAGTAAAACCCTACAGAAGGCCAGCTTCGATACCGCTTCCGCTTTGCTTCAGGTACCGGTGCCAAACAGTTACAAGCAACGAACAAGGTTACCCCCCCTTAAACGGAATCACGGTAAAAAAGCCAGGGCTGCTCCCTCGAAACAATACCGGAAGCAACCGGAGAAATTTCTACTCCAGTTTCACCGCCGTTCCATAGGCAATGATTTCTGCCGCGCCGGACATCACCATGCTGGTCGAAAGGCGCACCCCCAGGATGGCATCGGCCCCCATTTTCCGGGCTTCATCCACCATCCGCTCAATAGCGATAATCCGTGCTTTACTCATCATCTCGGTATATTCTTTAACTTCCCCTCCAACCAGGGTTCTTAAAGCAGCCATAATATCTTTCCCCAGCCACCGGGCCCGGATGGTGTTACCGCTCACCAGTCCCAGGATCTCTTTGATACTTCGTCCGGGTATGCTCTCAAGCGTGGTAATGAGCACCGTATCACCCCCTTTCCACCACTTCCTGCAAGGCGGTTACCACCTCTTCCACTTCTCTTTCCGAAAGGTTATTGTAGAAGGGTAAGGCCAGGGTTCGTCGGGCAATATCCTCGGTTATCGGGAGTTCCCCACCCTGAAAACCGAACTGGGCTTTGATGTAGGGAGCCAGGTGCAGGGGTGAAAAGTATCCCCGTGCCGGGATCCCCCGCTCCTCTAAACCCCGAATTATGGTATCCCGATCGAAACCCTTTTCAAGCGTCACCACGTACACGAAAAAGCTCATCCGCACATAAGGCTTCACTACCGGTGTCTTCACCCACTCAAAACACCGGAGCCGCTCTGTATACATGGCTGCTACCTGCTGGCGCTTTTCCAGGAAGGTTTCGAGTCGCCGTAGCTGCGAAACTCCCAAGGCCGCCGACATCTCATCCATCCGGTAGTTATAACCCAGATACTCATGATGAAGCCAGGAAGACATGGTTCCCCGCCCCTGGTTACGGAGACTGCGCACCAGCCCGGCGAGACGGGGGTTATCGGTAACCACCATACCCCCTTCACCGGTGGTCATCTGTTTATTGGGATAGAAGGCAAAAACTGCCCCGTCTCCAAATCTCCCCAATTTCTTTCCCCGGTATTCCGCCCCCAGAGCCTCACAGGCATCATCGATCAAAAGGAGCCCATGGTTACGAGCGATATCGAGAATTTCATCCCACTCCGCCGGATGGCCAAAGGTATCCACCACCATGATAGCTCTGGTGCGAGGGGTAATTTTCCGTCGCAGATCTTCGGGATCAAGGGTATAGGTATCCGGTTCCACATCCACAAAGACCGGGGTAGCTTTTTCGTAGAGAATAGCGTTAACGCTGGCTGCAAAGGTAAAGGAGGGAACGAGGACTTCGTCGCCCTGACCCAGTCCCAGCGCTCGCACCAGGAGATGCAACCCTGCCGTTCCGGAACTCACCGCCACAGCGTAACGCACCCCCAGGTACTCGGCCATCTTCTCTTCAAATTCTTGAGCTCTGGGGCCCAGAGCTAACCTCCCCGAACGCAGAACTTCCATCACCGCAGCATAATCTTCCGCATTCAGTTCCGGAGCCGACATGGGAATTCGCTCAGGCATGGACTGACTCCTTTCAACTCGCTAATGGTGCTGCCGTAAGAAACCATTGCTTACCCTGCCTGGTGAGATGAAACGTCCCCTCAAACTCCGGAGCCGAAAGCCCCTCATAACCTATCGCCCTGAAGGTGTAGGTGAGAAACACCTGTGCCTCCCTTCCGGTTGCATCAACGGTGATTTCCTGGATGGTAAAGGTGTATTCATAGCGGACGTTCTGTTGTTGAGCCAGGGGCACTTTTTCGGCGAAAAACTCCGTCAGCCACTCATCCGCAGCACTTTCAGGAAGGACATATTTTTGCGCTTTCTCCTGGTTGGGCTCGTTCAGGGCTGCAAAGTACCCCTCGATGACCTTTTGAATGAGCTCCTTATCATTTTCCCCCGAAAAACACCCGGAAAAGAACACCGATACAAGAAGAACCATCCCGATGATAAAGACTTTTCGCGGCATCTTTTTTTCAACCTCCCAAAGTATTTTACAAAAAGCGGAAGAATTCCCTCCGTTCACCGTGTATCGCCTTGTGAGTTCCTGAGAACTATTATATCCCAAAAAAGAATCGAAAGTTTGGGATAGGAAAATTCCTTACCATAAGCCTTATCCTGTGGGGTGCTTTGCTACCGGTTGGTATCTGGCATTTTTTCGGGTTTCCAAGAATGATTCCACGAGAAGCTCACTACAGCAATCACCCCCGATTCGCTTCTAAAGAAACCTGCGCGCTCTGAAAACGCCCCGGCGGGCGGGGATGCTTATATATTGAGTTGGATTCCAACCAGAATGATGCATAAAAGGAGGCCATGGTAAACATCGTCTTCTCTTTTTCAAAGCAGATCTTTTCTTTTTCTCTGTTTTGCCACTGCGAACCTTGCGTTTTCGCCCCCACTCTGTTGCGAGCTCGCATTCTCGTCTGCGAAGAAGTCCCTCTTCTTCCCATACATCAAGCCGATCGCAATACGGGACTGCTTCCAGCTACGCTCCTTGCAATGCAATATACGGTGGCGTTGGAAGTTCGCTGCCAGGAAACAATACCATTTCAGAGAGATTATTTTTGAGGAATGTCGGTAAATTGTGCTTTATTCCACAAAGTGGTATCATAATCATAGAAAACCTTTGAGGGGGGGATAACATGAAAGTCAGGGTGGTTTTTCTCTGCGTCATTCTTTTGTTTCTCACCGCAGCACCCGCCTGGGGATTTCTTTTTCGGACGATCCTCCCAGAAGAAGCCAGCCTCACCGTATATCAGGGAGTAGATAAAGCCTGGATAGAAGGAGTATTCACCATTCCCTGTGAGCAAGGGGAAAACGGAATTTTCCTTCCCCAGAACGTATCTCTCGAAAAGCGGCTCTTTTTAAGACCCCTCGATCCTCAGGTACAGGTGCGCACCATCGAAAACGACGTCCAAGGAACAAAGGTAAACCTTTTTACCTTGCAAGCTGGAAATTACCGGTTGTTACTTGGGTTCTTCGCCTCAGGGTTTGACTGGCGGTGTATGTATACCGCCAGATTGGTGAAAGGTGAGCTTTCTCTTGCTCCAGCCGTTTTCATCGAAAACCGCAGCACCGAAGATTTCGAAACAGTACGCCTGCGCTGGTTACTGGGTTCTCCTTCTTTTGTAGAGGAAGAAGTCCCTGAAGGGGTACCCGACACCCAAAAGGTCTCTGGAGTTGCAGCTCCCAGAGAAGCCGAAGCCCCTATCACCATGGAAAGAGTGACGGAATATCAGGTTTTTACCCTCCAGGGAAAGCGGAGCCTTACCTCCCAGAGTATTCTCCAGGTCTTCCCCGAAATCCGGCGCTTTCTCACCGAAGAACTGGTTCGCTTTCAAGGAGATACTCTTAGCCGGGTACTCATTCTAAAAAATCCTGGCGAACCCCTTCCACCCGGTTATCTGTTCTTAGAAAACGAAGGTATGCTCACTCGAGCATTCTTTCCCGGTATCCGGGAGGGAGAAAAATTGGAACTTCCCCTTCCCTTCCCTCCAGGAGTCTCGGTGAAGCGTACCATTACCGATTACCGCCGGGAAGAGGCCTACTTCAACAAAGAAAAAGAGGTGGTGGGTTTCCGCTCCCTCATAGAAATTACTTTCGAATGCACCAACGAAACGGAGCAGGAAGTAACTCTGGAGATTCTGGAATCCCTTCCCACCCTGGAGACCCTGGAACTTCCTCCTCATTGGGAATGGAAAGACCATAATGCCTTGAGGAGAATCACCCTCCTTCCCCGAGAGAAAAAGACTCTCGTCCTTACCTATCAATTTGAGGAGGCAAATCTATGAAAAGCTGGTTTATTCTTCTTGTGATCTTTCTCTTCGGAATCGTTTTTCCTCTGAAAGCCCAGGAACTTCTCCTTACTCCTCAGAAAGGAGAAGCACTGCGCATTTTCCCTTCCGGGGAAGTCTTTCGAGATGAAATCTGGATGGTGAATCTAAAGGAGGGAGAAAACCTTCTCAAATGGCAGCGCCCAGAAAATGTGAGTCCAGAAGAAGTGAACATCAGTCTTGAAGGCGCGACTCTCAAAGAAGTGGTGCATCAGATGAATAACCAGGAATCCGTGCTCTACCTTGAAGCTCTTCAAGGAGGCCTGGGGAAAATTTCTTTCTGCTATCCCTGGAAAACACTGGTGGTGGAACCCCGTTATCAGATAACCTGGGAAAGGGGTACTGCACTTCCTGAAGTTGTCCTCCTGGTAAGCCTTGAGGAAAAAAGCCTTTCTCCTCACCGGGGAACCACCGTGCAGTTTTTAGGACGGGAATTCAGCCTCGACCTGGGACCGGGGGAAACCAAGACCATCCTGGTCGCTTCCTTCAACCCCCTTGCTGCTCAGGAATTCCTGGAGCACCGAAGTGGTGAAGGAGGAAAGCTCTTCTGGGAAATTCTGCTTCCTCCGGAATTTTTGCTTAAAGCAAAGGTAGAGTACTTTGCTAAAGATGGCCCTAACGTCACTTTCCTGGGAGAGGGGTATTTCTCTCCAGAAACTCCTGCTGTGAAGCTTCCTCTGGGAGAGGCTCGTGACCTTTTGGTACAGGAAACTATGGTTTTGCGAGAAAAGCGCGATCGCTTTTACAACAATCTTCAGGAAGAAGTTCTCTACGATACCCGGGAAGAGAAGCGCTACCACCTGGAAAATCTGGGCAAGGAGGAAAAACGGGTCGTTGTCTTCCAGCAAGTCCAGCCCAGCTTCCGTGCCCTGGAAACCACCATTCCAATAAAAAGAGAAGACCTAAACCTGATTTCATTTTCTCTCATCCTCAAACCCCAGACAGGAACAGATATTCTTCTCCGAGTAGAAGGACAGAAACTCACTTCTGGGTGGGTGCTGGGGGAATAAGACTATTTGGTATCATCCGAGGGTGGAGTGGATTCTTACGTGATACAGGTGGTATACTGAAGCATATCACTGAGTTTGACTGAGAGCTCGTGCTCTTATCTTACGTACAGGAGGGATGAGAACATGTCTTACGTAAAACTCGCGCTCTCAATAGCTATACCCACCTTCATCGGTTTTATCGGTTCGCTTTTCACCTCGCAGGGACTGAAAGACTGGTATCCTACGCTACAGAAACCATGGTTTACCCCACCCAACTGGTTATTTTTTCCAGTGTGGACAACCCTTTTCGTGCTCATGGGCATAGCCTTCTACCTGGCATGGCAAACTCATTTTGGAGCAACAAATGTTATCCTCTATTTCTATTTTTTGCAGCTTTTGGCCAACTTCTTCTGGTCTCTTTTCTTTTTTGGTATGCGTAATCCTGCTTTAGCTCTGGTAGATATCCTGGTTCTCTGGGTACTCATCCTTGTTAACATTCTCTTACTGTATCGAGTGCCTCATCTGGCCTCCTATCTTTTCATACCATACCTCGGATGGGTCTCTTTGGCAACGCTACTCAATTATTCCATCTGGAAGCGCAATCCTTAGCCGAATAAGATACGTTATTCTGTGTGTGGCGAAATCGAACGATTTCATGCAGAATCCAACGCCAGAGAAACAAGTCTCAAGGCCGGCAGACTTGGGAAAAGTGAAGTAAAAGAGCTAAAAAGGGGGGGAGCGTAAAACCTCTAAAGAAGCAGATTTAAGCCCTCTGGCGCGCCTGAAGGGAGTCGAACCCCCAACCTACGGATCCGAAGTCCGCCGCTCTATCCAGTTGAGCTACAGGCGCACCTTAAGGTTATTTCTATTATAATTTCATCATCCTGAAAAGGCAATAAATTTCCTCGTAATGGATTCAGTCTTCCCTTTCTCCCCGGGGGTCGACGTGGACAGACACTTTCGAATCGCCCAGCTTCTCCTTTAACCTATCCTGTACAAGGAGAGCAATCTGGTGCGCTTCACGAACACTCAGGTCTTCCTTCACCTCGATATGGAGAGAAATTACTTTCTGGTTCTGGTAATCGTGAACCAGAGTATCATGAAAGTCCAAAACCCCAGGGGTGGAGAGTACCACTTTTTTGATTTCCTCCATAAATTCCCTGCTGGGAGCTTTCCCGATGAGAAAACTCACCGAACTTCCAACGAGCTCCACCCCCACCCAGGCAATGAGCACCACTACCCCAAGGCCCAGAATTCCATCGAGAGCATAGACACCAAAACGCACCGCTATAAGTCCCAATCCCACAAGGAGTGAAGCGATGCTATCACTTCGGTGATGCCAGGCATCAGCTATGAGAACATCTGAATCAATCTTTTTTCCCAGAAAAATGGAAAACCTGGCCATCCATTCCTTGAAGATACTCGAAGCCACCATGAAAAAGACCACCCAGAGATTCCACTCTACCACCACAGGACGCATAATCCGTCGTATAGAGTCGCTCCCCAGCTCATAAACCGCAAGAAAAAGCACCAGAGCAATGGCAAAGGTGGCAATTTGCTCCATCCTCCCATGACCAAAGGGGTGTTCCTGGTCGGCAGGCTTATCACCCCATTTAAATCCCAGGAGCACCACCACAGAAGTGAAGACATCCGATAACGAATGGAAGGCTTCGGCTACCAGAGCCACACTTCCCAGAGAAATTCCAAATACCAGCTTTACCAGAAAAAGCACCACGTTCCCAATAATACTCACCAGAGCTTCAAGGTCACCTACCCTTTTTCGGGAATAAGAGCCGGTAGGGAAAAACTTTCCCAAAAGCCAGGCGTTGAAATTCACGAGCATCGCTCCTTTTGCTGGTTTTGGTTCGGAGGTCCCACAGTAGAAACTGTTACTCCAGAAGAGCCCGGCTTGAAACCTGTTCCTCCTTAGAGCAATATTGTAATCCACCTTCAAAATATATCAACCCACCCTCGGTTCTTGAAGAAAAAGAAAAATCCACACCTTCCCCGCTTTCAACCACCGCGAAGAATCGTTAAGAACAAAAAGAGAGCCCAAAAAGGAGAAACAAATCCTGGATCGAGGATTTTCTGCTGGTTTTGCTACATGAAGCGCTTTCACGGAATTACCCAGGCCCCTGAAAGCCTTGATTTAAGAGGATTTTTGGTAGGCCGTGTAGGAATCGAACCTACAACCTACTGATTAAGAGTCAGTTGCTCTCCCAATTGAGCTAACGGCCCACCAGAGCAAGCTAAATATTACTATGAAGTAGTAAGTAGTGTCAAGATGTTTCTGACCCACCAGGAAGAGTTTTTATGGTCATGAAACAACAGCGCTTTTAAAACCATCGCCAGAAAAAAATACCCTCATGGTGGGTAATGAAATCATCACCAGGATAAGAAAGGAGAAAAATTACCGGAAGAACAGCAAAAAATCTTTCTCTCTCCAAGAAAAACCATCTTTTAAGGAACGCTCATTCCACATAATTGACTACCTGGTACCTGGGCTTACGGGGGGAAGGG
>Ga0209017_10002845_pt1 | contig 10425 bp, 7 predicted proteins | sample YNPBryunderm2012_FD_185812 | JGI IMG/M metagenome (GOLD analysis project Ga0209017, IMG submission 185812) | Anoxygenic and chlorotrophic microbial mat microbial communities from Yellowstone National Park, USA - YNP Bryant MS undermat 2012... ... | reverse complement strand
AGGAGGAAGGGATGAAACGGATAATAATAGCAGGGCCAGGATGTAAAAGATGTATAGCTACAGAAGAAAATGTTAAAAAAGCAGTTGAAGAGTTAAAAATTGATGCTTCTGTTGAACATATATACGACCCAAAAGAATTTGTTAAACTTGGTGTTATGATAACACCAGCAGTTATAGTTGATGGTAAAGTTTTGTTTGCAGGAAAAGTTCCTACCGTAGAAGATATTAAACAGATCTTATCTAAAGCTTAAATTTATAACTTTTTATCTAACAATTATTTTATAAATTTTCAAAATTTCAAATAAATTTTTTTACAACTATTGACATTTATATCAACTTTTTGTACAAAATTGTTACAATAAAATTATTTTATCATTTTTTTTGTGCTATATTGGTACAAAAATTAAAATAAATTTTAAAAACATATGAATAAAGAACTTTTAAATAGGATTATAAGTTACAAAAATATATGTTTGAAAATGAAAGAATTAGGATTTTTTAGAATTTTTTCTGTAAATTTTTCTGACGCCTTAGGAATAAGTCCTGTCAAAGTAAGGAAAGATTTTTCAATCTTAGGTATAAAAGGTAACTATAAAGGTGGATATGATATTGATTATGTTATACAAAGAATTGATGAAATACTTGGTAAAGGTGAAGAAGAAAAAGTTATAGTTGTTGGTGTGGGTAATTTGGGTTCTGCTTTGATTAATTATAAAGGATTTGAAAATGTTGGTATAAAAATTGTTGCAGGATTTGATATTGATCCAAAAAAAATTTCAGCAGAATCTACTCCACCTGTTTATTTCATTGATGATGTAAAAAAGTTTATAGAAGAACAAAAAGTGACTATTGCAATTTTAACTGTTCCTGCTATAGCAGCACAAAGAGTTGCTGAGATGCTTGTTTCTTATGGTATAAAAGGTATTTTAAATTTTGCCCCTGTTAAATTAAAACTAAAAAATTGTGTTGTTAATGATTTCCATATTGAATCAGAGTTAGAAAAGTTACTTTATTTTGTGAAGTTTGAGTTAAAAGAACAAAAAAAAGAAAAGGAGTAAGTATATGGTAAAACCAATAGATTTATTCTTACAAAAAAAACAACAAGCATTAGATAAAATTTATAACAACATATACTTTTCCGATAAATTAATCTATGTAGGTATGGCAACTTGTGAAATTGCAGCTGGTTCAAAAGATGTGATGGAGGTTTTTGTTAATGCTTATAAAAAAGGATTAATAAATGCATATGTAACTCAACGAGGTTGTGTTGGGATGTGTAGTGTTGAACCCACTGTTGATATTTTTGAAAAAGGTAAGATGCCTGTAAGGTATATTAAAGTTACGCCAGAAGTAGCAAAAAAAATTATAGAACAACATTTAAGAAAAGGAGAAATTGTCAAAGAAAATGCTTATATTGGTGTAAAAGATATTCATATTGTTATATGTCGTGGCGCTTTTTGTTTTAATGATATTTCAGAAAAAATAGAAAATGTTTTAAAAGAAGAAATTAAGAAGAGAGGTTTAGAAGAAAAAATAGAGATTTGTTATTGTGGATGTTTAGATAGTTGTAATGGTAATAGTGGCGGAGTTGTTGGGGTATATCCTGGTGGTATATTTTATAAAAATGTCAAACCTGAAAATGTTCTTAAAATTATAAAAAAACATTTTGAAGGTAAATCAGTTAATGATTTAGAAATTTTAGATAATTATAATAACAAGTTTCTTCGTATATACGGTGAAACAAAAGTCTTTGGTAACCAAAGAAGGATCGTTCTTAGAAACTGTGGACTTATCAACCCTGAGGATATTAATGAATATATTTCTGTAAGAGGATATGAAGCTTTAGCAAAAGTTTTGTCTTATATGACACCTAAACAGGTTATAGAAGAAGTTAAAAAATCAGGTCTCAGAGGTAGAGGTGGGGCAGGGTTCCCTACAGGGATAAAATGGGAGTTAACATCTAATGTAGAATCAGATGAAAAGTTTGTTATATGTAATGCTGACGAAGGGGACCCAGGGGCTTTTATGGACAGAAGTACAATTGAAGGTGATCCTCACAGCGTGGTTGAAGGTATGATAATAGGTGGCTACGCAATAGGTAGTAATAAAGGATATGTTTATATTCGTTCAGAATATCCTTTAGCTGTTGAAAGATTGAAAAAAGCTATTGAGCAAGCAAGACAAGAAGGTTTCTTAGGTGAAAACATTTTAGGTAGTGGATTTTCTTTTGATATAGAAATAAGGTTAGGAGCAGGAGCTTTTGTATGTGGTGAAGAGACAGCTTTAATACACTCTATTGAAGGACACAGAGGTATGCCAAGGCCAAGGCCGCCTTATCCTTCAGTAAAAGGACTTTTTGACAAACCTACTTTGATAAACAATGTTGAGACATGGGCAAATATACCTGTTATAATTATCTCAGGTGGTGAGAACTTTAGTAAAATTGGAACAGAAAAAAGTAAAGGAACAAAAGTTTTTGCTTTAGCTGGTAAAATTAAAAATACAGGTTTAGTAGAAGTACCAATGGGTATTACTTTAAGAGAGATAGTTTATGATATTGGTGGTGGTATTGAGGATGGAAGAGAATTTAAAGCTATTCAGACAGGTGGTCCCTCTGGAGGATGTATCCCAAAAGAGTATTTAGATACAAAGTTGGATTACGAATCTCTTGTTTCAATAGGTTCAATTATGGGGTCTGGTGGAATGATTGTAATTGATGATTCTGCATGTATGGTGAGTATTGCTAAATTCTTTTTAGAATTTACACAAGACGAATCTTGTGGTAAATGTACACCTTGTAGAGAAGGGACAAAAAGAATGCTTGAAATTTTGACAAGGATTACTGAAGGTAAAGGGCAGCAGGGTGATATAGAAAAATTAGAAAGGCTGGGTAATATGATTAAAAAAGCATCACTTTGTGGGTTGGGTCAGTCAGCTCCGAATCCAGTACTTACAACTATTAAGTATTTTAGAGATGAGTATAAAGAACATATATCAGAAAAAAAATGTAGAGCACATTTTTGTAGAGAACTTTTAACATATGAAATAACAGACAATTGTGTTGGTTGTACTGCTTGTAAAAAAGTTTGTCCTGTTGAAGCAATTTCTGGTAAACCAAAAGAAAAACATTTTATTGATCAGAGTAAATGTATAAAATGTGGCAATTGTTACAGAGTATGCAAATTTCAGGCAATTTCAAGAACATAAATTTTTTAAAAAAGGAGCAAAATCATGGGCAAGTTAATAACAATATATGTGGATAACAAACCATACCAAGTTGAAGAAGGACAAACTATAATGTCAGCTTTAGATAAAATTGGTTATCATATTCCAAGATTGTGTTACCATCCTAAGTTATCTATAGAAGGAGCATGCAGAGTTTGTATTGTAGAAGTTGAAGGTATGAAAAATTATGTAGCAAGTTGTGCATATCCAATATCTGATGGAATGAGAATAAAGACAAATACCACTGAATTGCGTCGTGCAAGAAGAGATATTGTTGAACTCATATTAGACAACCATCCTGAAGATTGCCATACTTGTGAACGAGATGGAATATGTGAACTGCAGAGGTTAGCTTATGCTATGGGAATAAGAAATAGACATTTTTCTGGTGAAAAAAAACAATATGAAAAAGATTTATCCTCTGTTTCGGTTATAAGAGTTCCAAACAAATGTGTATTATGTGGACGATGTGTACGAGTTTGTTCAGAAATGCAAAATGTTTTTAATTTAACCTATGCTTATAGAGGGTTTAAAACAGTTGTATCAACAGCGTTTGATTTACCTTTAAGTGATAGTGTATGTTCAACATGTGGACAATGTGTTAATGTGTGTCCAACTGCAGCATTTTTAGAAAAAAATTATACTCAAGAATTATTTGAGAAATTACAAGATAAGTCATTAATAAAAATTGTACAGTTTGCTCCTTCAGTGCGAGCATCAATCGGAGAAGCCTTTGGTTTTCCACCGGGAACTTCAAAAGAAAAAGAGACTGTTGCTGCTTTAAGGAAACTTGGCTTTGATTACGTTTTTGATACCCAATTTGGTGCTGATTTAACAATAATGGAAGAAGCAAGCGAATTGTTAGAAAGATTAAAAAACAACGGGAAACTTCCAATGATTACTTCATGTTCTGCGGCTTGGATGAAATTTGTTGAACAATTTTATCCTGAATTCCTTGATAATATTTCAACCTGTAAATCTCCAATGTCTATGCTTGGTGCAATGATAAAAACATATTTTGCACAAAAAATGAATATTGACCCTAAAAAAATATTAAGTGTAGCTGTTATGTGTTGTACAGCAAAAAAGTATGAAGCAGCAAGGCCAGAACTATTAATAGAAGGTATGCCCGCAGTTGATATTGTTATAACAACAAGAGAACTCGCTTGGATGATAAAATCTGCTGGAATTGATTTTGTAAACATTGAACCTGAAGAATTTGATGAACCATTAGGTATATCAAGTGGAGGCGGAGCAATCTTTGGTACAACTGGCGGTGTTATGGAGTCAGCAATAAGAACAGCATATGAGCTATATACAGGTGAACCTTTAATGGAAATAGAAATCAATGAAATTCGTGGTTTTAAAGGCATAAAAGAAGGAACTATAGATTTTGGTGATTTTAAAATCAATGTTGTTGTAGCTCACGGTTTAGGTAATGCTTCAATAATTTTAGAAAGAGTAAAAAGAGAACCTAATAAATATCACTTTATAGAAATTATGGGCTGTCCTGGAGGTTGTATAGGAGGTGGAGGACAACCTTATGCAGGTGAAAATGCTATACCTTTAGATGAAGAATTACTTAAAAAACGTGCCGAAGCTTTATATGGAATTGATAGAAAAAAAACAATAAGAAGAGCACATAATAACCCAGCTATAAGAAGATTGTATAAAGAATTTTTAGAAAAACCTTTAAGTGAAAAAGCGCACAAACTTTTACATACACATTATAGTCCTAAACTTCCAAGGGGTATTATACCAAAAGAATTGACATTAAGATAAGGAGGTTTTAAAATGGAACAAAGTATTTTAACAGAAAAAGAAAAATTAAATCTTTTAAAAGAATACTTAGAACAGTTTAAAGATATTCCTAGGGCTGAATCAAACCTAATTATGATTTTACACAAAATACAAGATATTTATGGTTATCTTGACATTAAAGCTTTAGAAGAAGTTGGGAATATTTTAAGAATACCAACATCGCATATTTGGGGTGTTGCAACTTTTTATCGTCATTTTAAACTAAGAAAACCTGGCAAACATATAATTTCTGTATGTTTAGGTACTGCATGTTATATAAAAGGAGCAAACGAAATTTTTTTAACTTTAAAAGATGAACTTAAGATAGGTAAACATGGAGTTAGTGAAGATGGCTTTTTTAGTCTTGAAGAAGCAAGATGTTTAGGAGCATGTAGTCTTGCACCTGTTATTATGATTGATGGTAAAATTTATGGCAATCTGACAACAAAAAATGTTTTACAGATAATAAAAGAAATTAGGAAAAAAGAAGAGAAAAAACAATGAAAACATTACAAACGACTTTTATAAGTCCAGAAGAAATTTTTGAGAAGTTAAAAACAAATACTAATCCTTCAAAACAAAAAATAAGAGAAATTATTTCCAAAGCATTGTCAATTCAAACTTTACTTCCAGAAGAAGTAGCGTGTTTGATTAATCTTAAAGATGAAGAGTTATGGCAAGAAATTTTTGATGCTGCTTTAAAAATTAAAAAGAAAGTTTATGATAATAGAATCGTTACTTTTGCACCATTATATTGTAGCAATTTTTGTGAGAATGATTGTGTATATTGTGGATTTAGAAGGTCAAATCCTATGGTTGAAAGAAAAAAGTTAAGTTTTGAAGATATAAAAAAAGAAGTAGAAATACTTGCTGGTAAGATTGGTCATAAAAGATTAATAGTTGTCTTTGGAGAACATTCTTATTATTCGAATATTGATTATATCACAAAAGTTTTACAAGTTATTTATTCTATTAAAGTAAAAACAAAAAATGGTTATGGAAATATAAGAAGAGTAAATGTAAATTGCGCTCCATTGAGTGTTGAAGAACTTAAACTTTTAAAACAAGCAGGTATAGGAACATATCAGGTTTTTCAGGAAACATATCATCCTGAAGTTTATAAAAAACTTCATCCTGGCAATACAAAAAAATCTGACTACTATTGGCGACTTTATTGTATGCATAGAGCATTAGAAGCAGGGATTGATGATGTAGGGATTGGAGTTTTGTTTGGTTTATATGACTGGAAATTTGAAGTTATGGGTTTAGTATACCACGCAATAGAATTAGAAAGATGTTTTGGTATAGGGCCACATACTGTTTCTTTCCCGAGGTTACAGCCGGCAATAAATACTAATTTTTATTATAAAACACCTTATAAAGTAACTGATGACGAACTTAAAAAAATTATAGCTATAGTAAGATTAGCAATACCATATACTGGAATGATACTCACAGCAAGAGAAAGCAAAGAGTTTAGAGATATAGCAGTAAATTTAGGTATCACCCAGATGGACGCATCATCTAAAATAGGTCTAGGTGAGTATTCAAAATATACTGAGAATCAACAAAAACCTCATTTACAACAATTTATTTTATCGGATGAAAGAAGTTTAGAAGAACTAATTTTAGATTTAGCAAGAAAAGGTATGATAACGTCATTTTGTACATCAGGTTATAGATGTGGAAGAACTGGTGATAAAATTATGAATCTTTTGAAATGTGGTAAAGAAGCAGTTTTTTGTAAACTTAATGCTATTTTGACATTTAAAGAATGGGTTGACGATTTTGCGTCAGAAGAGACAAAAAAAGAAGTAGCTCCTTTAATTGAAAAAGAAATACAAGAGGTAAAACAAAAACTTCCAAAATGGTATAATTTATTAGTTGATTATTATGAAAGAATTTCAAAAGGTGAGAGAGATTTATACTTTTAACAAAGAAGAGCTTGTTGATATATTAGCTTCAGATGAGATGACATTTTATAATAAAATTTTACCTTATGCTTTTCAAGTAAGAAAAAAATACTTAGGTAATAAAGTTTGGATAAGAGGAATAATTGAATTTTCGAACTATTGTTTAAGAAATTGTCTTTACTGTGGATTAAGAAGAGAAAACAAAAACTTAAAAAGATATAGAATGTCTATTGAAGAAATACTAACCTGTGCTAAAAAAATTATTGATACAGGGATAAAAACTATTGTTTTACAATCTGGAGATGATTTTTTCTACAAAAAAGAAGATATATGTAAAATTATAAACTTAATAAAATCGTATGATAAAACTGTAGCAATAACTCTTTCAATAGGTGAAAGGCCTACTGAGGATTACATACACTTTTATCAAGCAGGAGCAGATAGATACCTATTAAAGCATGAAACATCAAATCCTAATCTGTACAAAATTCTACATCCAGGACAAAGTTTTGAAAAAAGAAAAGAGATATTGTTGTTTCTTAAAAAATTAGGATATCAAGTTGGAGCAGGTAACATAGTTGGTTTACCAGGCCAAACATTGGAAGATTTAGCAGATGATATTATATTTATGACAGAATTAGATGTAGACATGGCTGGGATAGGACCTTTTATCCCTCAATCAAATACACCTTTAGGTGGTTATAAAAAAGGAGATGAACTTTTAACTTTAAAAGTATTAGCTCTTACAAGGATTTTAACAAAGAATACTCATTTACCAGCAACTACTGCTTTAATATCGCAAACAGAAAGTAAAATAGAGGTTTTAAAAAAATCTTTTTTAGTTGGAGCAGATGTTGTGATGATAAGTTTTACTCCTGATGAATATAGAGAAAATTATAAAATTTATGATAACAGAAAAAAAATTTTTTTAAAAGAAATAGAAATTGCAACAAAAGAAGTAGGGTTAGAAATAAGTTTTGATAGAGGAGATAGTTTTAAAAGATGTATACAACACCAAAAGGTTTAAGAATACACATTGCAATTTTTGGTAGGACAAATGTAGGGAAATCCTCATTTTTGAATTGTCTCACACAACAAGATGTTTCAATTGTTTCAGAAAAACCAGGTACAACTACTGATCCTGTAGAAAAGCCGATGGAATTATTACCTTTAGGACCTGTTCTTTTTATAGATACAGCAGGATTAGACGATTTCACAAGTTTAGGGAAATTAAGGATTGAGAAAACATTAAAAGTTTTTGACAGAGCAGATGTAGTGATACTTGTTACAGAAGCAGATAAGTGGACAGAATACGAGGATTTTGTCGTGTCTGAAGCAAAAAGTAGAAACACTCCATTATTAGTTGCATTAAGTAAAATTGATATTTTAAAACCTTCTGAAGAAATAAAGAAAAATTTAACTGAAAAAAATATTCCATTTGTAGAAGTAAATAATTTATCAAAAGGTTGGCAAACAGTCAATAATATAAAAACAAAATTATTAGAAATTTTGCCAAATGATTTAATACAACAACCTCCTTTAATATCAGATAAAATAAAACCAAACGATTTAGTTATTCTTGTAATACCTTTAGATAAAGAAGCTCCTAAAGGGAGAATAATCCTTCCTCAACAGCAAGTATTGAGGGAAATTTTAGATGTAGGTGCTTTTGCTTTTATATCAAATGAAAAAAATTTAAGTTTAGCTATTCAAACTTTAAAAACAAAGCCAAAATTAGTTATCACAGATTCACAAGCTTTTGAAGAAGTATTAAAAGTTGTATCAGAAGATATTTATTTAACAAGTTTTTCAATAATTTTTTCAAGAAACAAAGGTGACCTAAACGAATTTTTGAAAAATATTGAAACTATTGATAGATTGCAAGATGGTGATAAAGTTTTAATATCGGAAGCATGCACACATCATCCTATAGGTGACGATATTGGAAGATGTAAGATCCCAAGGTGGTTAAAACAAAGAATAAATAAAAATATAGAGTTTGAAGTTTACTCAGGTAAAGATTTTCCAGAAGATTTGAAAAAATATAAACTTATAATACATTGTGGAGCTTGTATGTTAAACAGAAAAGAAGTAATGTCAAGAATATACAAAGCAAAATCTCAGAATGTAGCAATAACTAACTATGGATTAGTGATTGCTTATCTTAAAGGTGGATTAAAGAGAGCAGTAGAAATTTTTATTCAATAATTTTTTTAAAAAATTTTTTTAGAGCATTTTTTATAAGTAAAGATTCTTGATAAAGAAAATTTTTATCAAGCAACTTTGATTCATCATATGGGTTAGTCATATACCCTTGCTCAATTAAAACTGCAGGTATTCTTGTTTGTCTTATAGGTGCATAATTAAAGTTTCCAATTAAACCATCTGTTGTATCCCAAAGATTTTTTAATTCTTTAAAAATTTCTTCTGCTAATATTCTACAATGGTCCCATTTGTAATATACACTAAATCCAGAATTTTTTAAATATCCGTTTCTTTCTGTATCAGTTGAGTTAGCATGAAGTGAAATTATTAAATCAACATTAGAGTTATAAGCTGTAGCTAATCTTTTTGAAAAATTAGGATTTGTATCACCTTCTCTTAAAAACACAACTTTAGCACCTTCTTTTTCTAAAACAGATTTTAAAACTTGAGCTGCAGTTAAATTTATATTTTTTTCTTTAGTTCCTGAAACACCTAAAGCACCAATATTGTCATCTCCACCATGGCCTGCTTCTATACCAATTTTTATTGCTTTTAAAACATTTTCTTTATTAATTTTTGGTGGATGGTTTACATATATAACAAGGTTTGACTTTGTAACTTCAGCCCAAAATCCCCAAAGATATTTCTGTTTTATAGGGAAAACAATTCTTAAATGACCATCTTCTATCTGTGAAATTTTAGGATAATCTAAAACTTTTGTATTAAGATGATTAATCACCCATGTAGTAGCAAAATGTGTGTTAAAAAAATCTATAACAAGAAACAATTTGTCCTCTTCAATAGAAGATGAAACAGAAAACGGAGTTCTTTCGACCCATGGGATTATGATTTTATCTTTTTCTGTATCATTAGTAATAGTAATTGAAGTAAAATAATTTTGAAGAATTTTTGTTTCGTTAAGTTTTAACACAACATCTTTTTGGTCAACCCAACCTGAAAATGTACTTGATAGTTTTACTTTATATTTATCTTGTTTTTTACCAACAACTTGTAGTTTTATTCCTTTTGGTAATTCTGTAATATAAGGTCCACCAAGACGAACATAGTGTAAACCATATGTCATTGGCGTTTTTTCAGAAACAGTTTCAGCAATTAAAGGATATGCTGAATTCCATACTTCAACATAATAATCTGTTGGGTAAGAAACAGTTTTAATTTTTTGTCTTTGTAAAAAAAACTTTTTTGGAATTTTTTCTTCATAAAAAAATACAAGATTTGTTTTTTTTGAAGAAAAATTTTCAGGTATCAAAAATCTTTTGTA
>Ga0209017_10002837_pt1 | contig 10489 bp, 6 predicted proteins | sample YNPBryunderm2012_FD_185812 | JGI IMG/M metagenome (GOLD analysis project Ga0209017, IMG submission 185812) | Anoxygenic and chlorotrophic microbial mat microbial communities from Yellowstone National Park, USA - YNP Bryant MS undermat 2012... ... | reverse complement strand
TGAGGTTCGCTGCCGAACAGGGCCTCCTTCGAGATTGGTTTGCCGGTGTAAGGACAGAGCTTTTCGCACTCGATCCACAAGCGGTACTTGAGGATGTCGTGGGCGGTGGGGTTGCTGATGCCCATCTCGTGCTGAAGCCAATTTCGGGCGTCTTCGCGCTGCTTCTGTTGCTGGCGCATGCCTTTGGAAAGTTGCTGGCGTTCGTGGCGACTCTTCTTCAGATCGCGTGCCAGTTCGATGTGTACCCGCTGGGGCTTCCCGTAGACGCGCAAGATAGCGTTGACCACCTTGCGGACTTCGGTAAGTGCCCGACGGACCACCGGATTGTTGACCTGGGGGAAGACATCGCGCAAGGGCGGCAAACGGTCCCAGACGGTGGCTTGCGGTTGAGTGTCTTTGTAAAGCTGCTTGATGATGGTAGCCAGCGCCTGGCCTTGCTGGAGGTGGGGCAGTATTTTGCGGATGGCCTGGCGCGAGAAGCTATGGTAGCCCTGCTCGAAGTCGATGGCGGCGACGTTTGCTGCTTCGGACGGGCTGAAGCCCCAAGCTTTTTCGAGCCGGCGGGCAAGGGGTTCTTCTTTTTCGAAGGAGAGGATTTCGTCGACTAGTCGCTGGCGCTGGTCTTCTGGCATATCCTGCCAGCGCTGGCCGAGGGCTTTTAGTAGCTTGGCAGCGGTGCGGTTTCCGGGTAGTTTCTTCTCGTCGCCTTCTTCCAGATTGAAGGTAAAATCCAGATCGGAGTCTTTCTTCTTTTTCAGTCCGAGAATCTGGCGAATCCTGTTGAATGTCAGCTCTTCGTTGGTTTCGAACTCCTGGGCAAGCAGTTGTTTGGCGTACAAGGTCAGTCGGCCTTGTCCTTCTTGCGGTAGCCAGTCGATGAGCCGCTCGGCCTCGGGGATGGCGTTTAGTATTCTTCTGGCGTCTTTCAGACGCAGGTCGTTGAGTTTTTGCCAGTAGCGAAGGCGCTGGGCCTCCAGGCAGGCAAGCGGTGCGCGGCGGCGGCCTTTTTCCAGCGAGCAGCGGCCGATTAGCCCTTTCTGAGATTTGAGCGGGCGCTGGAAGAAAATCGCCCGGTATAGCCTGGCCTTAAGCTCGGCAGTGAGTGTTTGCGGATGGTGGGGCGCTTGAGCTTCCCAGATGGCATCGAATTCCTGCTGATACATTTTTCGGCTGGTCCAGCGAGAGCGGATGCGCTGCTGGTGTGGATCGAGCCGCGCGAAGAACTCGCCGAGGGTTCGGGCGTCGGCGGCCTCGATCTGTCGGGTCAGTTCGGCGATGCCGGCTTTTACCTTCCCTTTATCTTCGTCGTCCTTTTTTGCGCTGGCCTTTTTGTTGCTCAAGAAACCGCGACGCTGAGCTAAGTGGTAGAATGCCCGGCCAAGTGCGTACACGGGCAAGGGCCTATCCAGCGCAGCGGCACGTATGCGATAGGGGAGCAGTTGGGCGTCGACGTGATTACCTGAGCCGATGAATTGGCTGCGCAGTTGGGCATCGAGCTGGGTTATTGCAGCGTCGCGGCTGGCAGGTTCAAGTGAAAACTGCGGCAGCAGACCGGCCTGCTGCAGCACACGGGCAGTGCGACGAAGCCGTTGTTGACGGCGGAACAACTGTCGGCGCATTAGCCGTTTTTCCCGACGCTGCCGGCTGGCCGGTTCGTCGGTTCCTTTCTCGATCTCCTGCTCGCTTCCGGAACTGCTTTCGAAGCTTCGTACCCCAAGCCGGAGAATGCCGCACGGATTGCCTTCCTCGTCCAACTGCGCAAGAGCCCAGCCGACCGATTGCACGCCGATGTCTAGGCCGAGTACATAGGGGACTCGCATGGGCTGCAACACGGTTGTTTCTCCTTCACCAGTTCGTTATATCCCGATGCACACATGAGGCTTGCGCCCCACCGCTCCGAAAGAGTATTTTCCCCCAAAAATCAGCATTTGCAAGTCCCCATTCAAGCGATGGAGTGCGGCGTTAATGGTCTTCCGGACTATTGACAATTCGGCGGATATGGTTAAACTGAAGTTAGTATATCCGAGCGACGATTGCTCTTGCTTGTTACAGTAAGGGCTTTCAGCCGCGCGAGGCCACGCTGGCAACAGTGTCCTCGGCGTCCCCCTGTTTCGGGACGCTTTTTTTATGCGCGTTGGATGAGCATTCACGCCTATCTACCGGGCCGTAGTATTTGCTTTCCCACCGCGGCCGCATTGGGGGCGTACGGGATACCGGCTGCGGCCAGCCAGGGTTGCGCGTAACGAAAAGCTGAAAAGCCCCGCTTCACCCGGTTTACCGCCTTGGCTTGCGTGTATATGCTTTGCCCCGCGGTGGGTATTTGCCGACGAGAAGACTGCGTTGTTGTCCGCCCAGCGTCTTATTGACATTTGCAATATGTGGTGACAGGTAAGACTAGGAAAAACCTTAAATCGGACGGTCACTACGTTTCGCAAAGATCAATAATGCGCGGGAAGCCGAGTGCTCGCTAGGATCAGATGCAGATCGGGAACATCGGGCCGGGATTTCGATCGGGACCAACGGGCCAACTGGTAATACGGGAACCACGAAGACGGAAGCTGTCTGGAGCAGCCGATGTGTGGGCCTCGTGCGTGCAGCAGGCGGATTCGGTAGTTCCACTAGCGTTGGCCGAAATGCGCCCGCCGGCGTAAACCAAGGCATCTCGGGCCGGCGGAACACTATATTCCTGGCGGGCACGAATGGCGCTGTTTCGCACCAGAAAACCGGGCGATTCATAGCGCGCGAAGCACTAACAGTGCCTGAGCAATTGTCTCGCCCGCGGGGTAAAACACACAGCCTGGCCAAGATGGGGCCTGCCAGATCACGCTACCATCAACAACAGCGATACGCGCCAGTAAGCGGATATCCGAACAGTTTCCTCTCCGGCGCGCAGGTTGGAACTGAGGTGATAGTAGATGCAAAACGAAAGCGCGGAAGCGATGTAAGGGCAATTTGGTGTCGAATCGCCTTTACTGTTGCTCCCAGACGGAAAGTTAATACGACAGGGCTAACTTACGACAAAACCACAATAACTTGTTGTGGAAGCGTCACCATAACCACAACGGGTTGTTGGGAAGCGCCAACTTAGCGCTCTGGTAAACTGACGGAACTGATGGTTGACCCGTTTTGGGCAGCCTCTAAGCAGCAATTCGCAATCGGAAAACTGACCCCGACGGGATTTGAACCCGTGCTACGGCCTTGAAAGGGCCGTGTCCTAACCTGGCTAGACGACGGGGCCTACTGCTACTGGCAAGTCTGACGCAACTTGCCAGTCGATAGACTCTGTATGCTATTCGCACTTGTATATGGTCTTACTGCTTTGCCGTCAAGGGGAGGGAACCGGAATGTGAACGTTCGCAGCTCGGGCAGAAATAGCAGAAATAGGGGAGCGGGTTGCCGAGCAAGATAATACTAGACAGCATCGGTAAACAGTAAAAAGACGGTGCGATTGTGTGCATCAATTTGGCGAATATGAGTGGTGCACACAATCATACGTGCAAATTGGGAGTACACGGCCTGCCGCCGGCCTCACGGCTCGATTTTTAGTGGCCGCCGCTGGCTACTGGTACCCGCGGCTTCTGGAGTCCGGATAATGAGGATGCTTAGTTTCGATGCTCACTTAACGACACTTTCCACCTACAATCCAGATGCATAGGCAACAGTACGTAAGACTACTGCGGGGCAGCATTTCTCTGATAAAAGCCTATTGGCGCGCACTGCTGACAGCCAGCAGTCGCACCCAAGCGATGCACTTTTGGACCGGGAAATAAGTCGGCCTTTTCGCCGAAGCTGCACGTTCCGAAAAAAGTTGCAAGTCCTCGTTTCATAATAGGTTGTGAAGAAAGGTTTTCTTGGGCCGGCAGAACTGGAAATTGTCGCTACACAACGTTTTAAAAAATCTTCCGCTGCGTTTTTCGGAGAGTGCAACCCGAAGCTGACCGCGTGCATATTCGGCCTTCGCTGCGGCACTGGAACGTCTTGCATCTGAAAAGTGGTCTCATAGTAGCTGTTGACCTTTGTTGATATTCGTTGGTTTTCGCCAACGTTGCCGTATTTCGCGCGGCCAGCAACGAAACGTCGCATGACCAATTGCGCCTCGCTTCAGACCGCCTGAAACACAGGAAGCCGAGATATGATCGGCCGGCGATCTTTGTTACTGGGAACTGCAAACATCTACCGTCCCTTGCTACGTAACTTGTGCCCACATGTTTCCAAAAGAATCGGGGTGCTACGCTCGGCCGTGGCCGCGGACATAGTACCAACACACAGCACCGGCAGACGCGCCCGCAGCGCGTCGCCCCGGCATTGTCCTCTGATTGCGGTTGTCGGCCGCGCCAGGAAAAACCTCATACTGGCGGTCGCCGCTTTTGGCAAAGATCAATAGCAAGCCGAGCCACAGGCAGTAAGTTGGTCGTTGCCGGCGTCAATCGGCTGCCAAGCGGATTGTGTCCTCTCCGCGCGAGTGAACCTCGACGATCCGCTTGCCATCGATAAGCACCTGGTATTTCAACCCCGCTTTGGCGCGGATGCGGGCAATACCGTCGCCGATGGTAACGGGAAACGGCGCTGCTACACGGTGCTTGCCGTCGGCCGCCACCGACAGAAAATCGACCTTCCCTTCCAGAACCATTCGCAGACTGGCGATAGCGCAAGGGTTGATGTTCGGCCCGTGCCGCTGCTGGGTTCGCAGGGCGAACGAGTCGGGCAGCAGGCCGGCATGCGGACCGTCAGCATACTGCTGTTGCTCGGCGCTTATCAGAATGCCCCAGGCCAGATGCTGCCAATCGACCGACTTGTCGTACGGCGCAAGCATGGTCAGTGCGTAGGCGTAAACGCCGCCTACCCATTGCACAGGCAGGCCGATCCATACCGGCCAGCGGTAGTTGGTAGCGCCGTAAACGGGCACTGTGGCATAGACCATCACCGGCTGGTTGCCCCACAAGTACGTGAAAGGAATGCCCGAGGCAGCCCATCGACGGGCTTCCGCCAGGAAATCGCGCCTGCCGGTCAGCTCGTATCCGCGCACGTAAGCCCAGACCAGGTAGGCCGAGGCCAGTTGGTCGGGCGTGTGCAGCGATAGTTCCCAGGTCTGCGCACCGCGGGGGACGCGGAAGCGCTTCATGTACTCCAGCGTATGCAGACCGGCCTTCAGCGCTTCGCGATCGCCGGTTATGCGGGCGAACTCGAGCAGTTCGGCGGCCGGCCGGGCGCAATGTCCACTGGCGGTGTCTTCGTAGTGTCCGCGGCGAAACGGGCCGTCGTAGCGGAAAGAACCGTCCTGCCGCTGGCCGTTGATGATGTGCCTGATGTGCTTCCGCTGTTGGGCAAGCCACTGCTCGGCACGGCCGGTGACGAAATAGATGGTGCCATTGGGGACATGTGCGCCGCCGGGAACCAGCGTCGGCAGTTCGGGTATTTCGCCGCTGAGGCGGAAGACGGTCGAAGCCATGTCGGCGAAGGGCTGTCGCGGCCAGTTCGGCTCGACGCAGTGGCCCCAGCCTTGATCGTTGCGGAGCGGACCGCCCAGCGCCGTCAGACACAACCGGTACTGCTCCTGGCTGCTTCGCGGCGGTTTGGGTAGCGGCGGCAATCCCCGCCGGTTGACCGCCCACAGAATCAAGCTCTCTAGCGGTTCCCGACACACGCGCAGCGTGGCCGCGATACGTTTGCCGCGCAGTGCCATCCGGTGGTCGCCCGTGCCGTCGAAGAAGTTGGGCGTGGCGTACACGGGCTGCAAGTCCATGTCGTCCCACGTCAGGGCCAGCGAAGCCGCGTCGGTCACCAGCGCCATCAGGGGCATGGTAACTTTCATCGGATCGGGAGCGAATCGCAGGCGGTCGTCGGTTTCGATGTCCAGCGCCGAAGAGCTTTGCTCGCCCTTGCCGAGATACTCCAGTCCGGCGAACAGCCCGCCTTCCAGGCCGCCAAGTGCACGAACCACCGGCCCTTCGCACGGCTGTTGGCTCTGGATGGAAAAAACAAGCAGATCGCCCACCAGTTCCAGAGAAACTCGCACACCGTCGCCTTCCAAAATCGCTTCGTGCGAGCGAGCGGTGGCGGTGAGCTTGGGAAGCCGGCCTTCGAAATGTACCAGCGGCCCGATCAGCCCCACCAGGCGACCCTGCCAAAAAATGCGCCCCACCGAGCCGTCGGCAGCAAGGCGAACCAATAGCGGGCCGGACGGTTGCGGCGTCTGCTTCTCATCCGGGGCGGCAGCCTCTTTCGGCTGCGGGCGGGCCGGCTTGAGCCGCAGTTCGAGCCACTGGGTCTGCACCTGCGGGTGATGAACCATCACGGTGCGCACCACAGGCGGCCAGCCGACACATTGCAATTCGAGCTTGACGACTTCCAACGGTGTATCGGCTGCCAGTGGCTGCTCAACTGTCACCTCGCCGCCTGCGGGCAAACGGAACAATTTGCCGCCGGAAGTAAACTCCATCGGCCGTTGCCCATGATTGCGCACCACTGCCTGCACGCGATCGGTCAGCACCGCTACTTTCTCGATAGCCAGCGGGTGGCGGCCGACATTTAGCAGCCTGATGTGGTCGATTTCGATTTCCCCCGGCGCCGTGCCGGGGTCCAAGCGCAGCGCGGTAAGCTTGCCATCGGCGGCCAACCGGACGGCGTACTCGTGCCACTGCCCGTCGTGCTGCATCTGGAAATGGGCGCTTCGCTGCTCGCTCATTTGCGGCGACCTGTCCGTAGCCCAGTAAATGGCGCCATGCCCATCGGTGCGGCTGCGGGCTCGCAACTGGACGATGTACTCTCCGGCGGGCAGGTCCACCTGCCGTACCAGATACGGGTCTTCGCCCGTGCTGCGAACCCTCAGCTTGCCTTCGGCCGCTTGCAGCTCGCACTGGTTGGCCGCCTGCCAGCCCTCGGTATCGCGGTCGAATGACCACTCCAGCAGCAGCGATGTGACGATGGTTCGTGGGACAGGATTCACCTGGGCGGAAAGAGCCTCATCGGCCCCAGCGGCCATTGCCACAAGCGCGATGGTCAAAGCGAACATTTTTCCACTGCCCCCTGTGGAATGCGGATGTTCTTGAAAAGGTCGATGTTTTTTGGACAGTGCATGTTTCGGAAACAGCGCCGCAGCCTAACCTGCGCGACGACAGTCCGAGGGCGACGCTGCTGAACAAGCTGAACAATCAGTCCGCCCCGAAGCAGCCATGTTCGCGTGGCTATGATCTGGCATGTTGCTACCGGGCGCTGATTGAGGTTCTACGTGCTGGACAGGTACCAGTTTAGGAAGCGCGTATTTCTCGCCGAAAATCGAACCGTATGCTTGCAGCAACTGGTGACACCGCAGTTTGAGAAAGCTGTAAACCGACTCCGGCGGTCTTGTGGCCAGCCATCTTTCCACCAGTTGCTGGGATTGTACGTCGAAATGTCTCCTGGTCGGCCCGTGAGCAAAACGGCGGCCGGGAAACCGCCGCAGGTCGCCGTCGAAGTTCGGGCCGATGTGCCACAGCTCGTGCATTACGGTGAGCAGTTTTTCTGAGAACGGCAAGTCCATGAAGCGGGGCAGATAGAACCTCAGAATATACAGCATCTCGCGGCCCGAGGCATCAACAACCTGTTGCATACCCCAGCACTTGCCGCGGCGAAACATGTAACGCTGGCCGTTGGCGAACCGCAGCGGCGTCAGCGAGGCGTAAAGCCCGCCGCACGAGCGCCTACGGTTCTGTGCGAAGCCTACCGCCACGCGCTGCATGTCGATGTGCTGCAACTGGTCCAGCCGAGCGACCATATCCTGGCACAACAGACGCATGTGCAAAGTGAAATCGAATCCGTCAGATGCGGCCATCCGTGCAACCCTTGAAGCAAGTACACCGTCAGCGTCGAGCACCGTCGTAAGTCAAACGCTGCTGAGGCCCCCAATTGACTTTCGCGGAAGATGGTAACCGCCTGCGATTACGTTTTCTTATTGATCTTCACGAAAGCTGGTGACCGGCCGATGTAACATTTTTCTGCAAGTCCGTGTCACAGAGTATCGCGAATATCATTAGCAGCCGGTGTAGCCACGTTTTGCGAATGTCGATAACTTAACAGCAGATCGACACGACGAAAAGAGCACCCCCAGAATCGCCGCCAAAGCCACTGCCGGCCGCCAGTTGTCTTGCACGCTGTCCTCGGCGGAAAAGTATGTGCGGCTGGATTGTGGGTGGAAAGCGTAGTAGGTAAGGTCCTGCGGCGGAGGCTTACCAATTGTCCGGTCCAGAAGCACAAAAGTTGGGTGCCACTGCTGGCTGGCGATTTGAGCCTTCAACCGGAGACCAGACCGTTGGGACACCACCAAGACACAAAGACACCAACAGAGACATTAACGAGGCAGGAAGAAGTGCACTTGGTGTGAGGTTGGTTGCTGCGAAAGCGCAATAGCGCCAAAGCACCGCTAACACACTACAAGCCAGTGCTGGAACAACTCGTCCCGATAAGTACGAGCTTTTCAATACAACCACTTTGTGTCTTGGTGCCTTCGTGGTGAGTGCATACCGCCTACGTGCCAAACCTGCACAAGCCAGCAGCACCCGCAGCGGTTGTCTTGCCCTACATACCTGTTATTGCGGTTGCTGCGCGTGTCAGGTGCTGGGCTGTGAAGTGGGCTGAGGTTCGCTCTGGAAGTCGAAGACCGGTTTGGTCGGCTTGGCCTTTACTCGGTCGTGTACGCCGACAAACTCCAGGATCGCCCGCGGCCCGGCGTCGCCCAAGCGGGGCTTGGCCAAACGGAGAATCCTGAGATATCCGCCATCGCGGTCGGCGTAGCGCGGGGCGATGTCTTCGAACAGGATGCGCACTGCCCGTTTGTTGCCCAACAACGTTAGCAGGCGCCGTCGGGCGGCCACTGCCGGCGCCACGGTGCGGCACCACTGGTGCCAGGAATCGCTTTCGCGCCAGCGGCGCCACACGTCGCTGTATTTCTCGGCGTCCGGTTCCAGGCGGTCGGCGGCCTGCTGGGCGGCCAGGGCGCGTCGGGCGATGGTGATGCAGCGCTCCAGGAACGGGCGGACCTCTTTGGCCTTGCTGAGCGTGGTGATGATGCGGCCGCGAACGCCCGGTTCGTTCGACTCGCCCTTGGCGTCGCGCTCGGTCAGGATCAGCGCGCAGGCCAGGCTGCGCAGCAATGCCCGCTGGTGCTTGGGATTTCTGCCTAACTTGCGGCCTCGGCGTCGGTGTCGCATGGTAACTTCGCTTCGTGATACTGCTTGTATTTCTATCCGCGGCCGACGGAAACGGGCGACAGGCGCATTCCCAGGCGCAGCCCGATGTCGGCCAGCTTCTCGATTACTTCGTTGAGTGTCGTTTCGCCAAAATTGCGCACTGCCAGCAGTTGTTCCGGGGTGCGCACTACCAGGTCGCGGACAGTGCGAATGTTCTCCGATTCCAGGCAGTTCATGGCCCGGACCGACAAGTTAAGCTCGGCCAGCGTCATCGACAGCTTGGCTTCTGTGGCCGGGTCCAGGCCGACAGCGCCCACCGTGCGCGGCTGGGAGAACACCGCCGGTCCCAGTTCGCTCAGTTGCACGAAGGGGTTGAGGTGCTTGCGGAGTATTTTCGCCGCCTCGACCAGGGCCATCTCCGGAGAGACCGAACCGTTGGTCCAGATTTCCATGGTCAATTTGTCGTAGTTGGTTTTTTGTCCCACGCGGGTTTCTTCCACTTCGTAGCGGACACGGACTACCGGGCTGAAGGCCGCGTCGACCGGGATCACGCCGATTTCCTGGATGGAAGCCTGGCGCTCGGAGGCCGGCACGTAGCCCCGACCGTTTTCCACCACCATCTCCAACTCGAAGGGCACGTCCTCGGTCAACGTGGCGATGACGTGGTTCTTGTTGATTACTTCCACCTGATCGTCGGTCTGCACATCGGCGCCGGTTACCACGCCCCGGGTGTTCTTCTGCACGCGAAGCATGCGCGGCTGGTCGCTGTAGTTCTTCACAACCAACGACTTGACATTCAGTACGATGTCGGTGACATCTTCCACCACGCCGGGCAGGGTTGTGAACTCGTGCAGCGCTCCGCGGAGCTTCATTCGCGTTACCGCACTGCCTTCCAAGCTCGACAGCAGGATGCGGCGCAGGCTGTTGCCGATCGTCACGCCGAAACCCCGCTCGAAAGGCTCGGCCACAAACTTCCCGTAGGTGGATGTAAGCGTAGAACGATCGCAAACAACCTGGCTGGGCAATTCCAGTCCGCGCCATCTTACACGCATGGGGACACTCCGGGCAAAAAACTCCAGATCGCTTCACCAATGGCCTGTTAACAGCCGCAAAACCAACTGGTGCTACCGGGAGCAGAACTCGATGACCAGTTGCACTTGCACGGGGATGGAGACGTCGGAAGCCTCGGGCAAGCGGAGCACGCGACCTTCGGGAATATCGCCTGCGGTGCGCTCGAGGAAATCGGGCACTGCGTGCTGCGCCTCGGCGCTGACGCGCTTGACGTACTCCAGGCTTCGCGGCCGCTGCTTTGCGCGAATAACGTC
>Ga0209017_10002835_pt1 | contig 10491 bp, 6 predicted proteins | sample YNPBryunderm2012_FD_185812 | JGI IMG/M metagenome (GOLD analysis project Ga0209017, IMG submission 185812) | Anoxygenic and chlorotrophic microbial mat microbial communities from Yellowstone National Park, USA - YNP Bryant MS undermat 2012... ... | reverse complement strand
ACAGCGATTCGCCGTCACGGTAAAGCGCGGCAAGGGCGGTTCACCGTTAGCGGTAGCCCAGTTCGCCGTCAAGCAGAAGAACCAGTCTGTGGCGGACTACGATGAAGTCTGGTGCGTCATGGACGTGGAAGGCCCAGACAGAAGGGATGAGCTTCGCAAAGCCATTGAGTGTCTCGAGGCCAATGACATCCGGCCGTGTTTGTCGAATCCCGCGTTCGAGGTCTGGCTCCTGGCACACTTTGAGAAGACGGCCACAACTTTCGCAAATTGTCACGCCGTAATATCGCGGCTGAACTCGCATTGGGAGCAACACTTCGGGGAAAAGTACGACAAGGCCGACCGGAGCATCTACTATCGTGTCGCACCGCTGACAAACAACGCCATCCAGAACGCCCGCCGGGTTCTTCAAACGCATCATGCGTCCCGGCCGTGTGTGCTCGACTGTAACTCTTCGACCGAAGTGCATCTTCTGGTTTCCAGATTGTGCGGGGTCAGGGCTGATCCGGTCTGACCACCTGGCCCTGTACGCGCTGCTGCCGGAGATACCACCAAAACACCAAGGCACCAAAGCTTACTGCCGATTGGGGCTGCTGGGATGGAAAGTTGTGGCGCGCCTGGAGTAAACTTTTCCATCCAGCCATTTCCAATATCTTTGCGTCTTGGCACCCTGATGCTCAGTTCGCAGTTTCACTAATCGACACCGCACAGCGCGCTTTTTCCACTGCCCGGGGAATCCGCTCGAAGCGTTGCTCGTATCGCCTCAAACTCACCGTCGGCACCGTGCTTATTCGCGAAAAGCATTGACCCGCTGATGTAACGTTTTTCTAGTCCTCGTTGTCGCCACGTTTTGCGAACATCAATAAGCGAAGTTTCGCAGCGGGCGGACGACTCCCGGGGCGGCAGCCGTCAGCAAAGCCACCAGCCGGCCTTGTGCGTCCAGCCCGGCGATCTCCTCGCCCTGGGGCGCGCTGGGCTTCGCAATGGCCAGACCGTTTCGCAGTCGGGCGATTTCATCGTCGGTCAGTTCCACCTGCGGGAGCATGGCCACTGCGGAAGCCGCCGGCAACAGATGCTGCGAAATCGTATCGGCGTTGAGCCTCTCCGGGGGCACAGCCTCTTCGATGCGAAACTGACCTACGGCAGTTCGCACCAGTGCCGACATCACCGCCGAGGTGCCCAAGGCTTCGGCCAGATCCCGACCCAGGCTGCGGACGTACGTTCCGCCGCTGCATTGGATTTCCAGAGTAAGCTCCGGGTAAGCGTAAGAGCGGACATCCATGCGGTAGACTTCTACTTCTCGCGGCGCCAGATCGGGCTGATGGCCTTTGCGAGCCAACTGGTACGCCCGACGGCCTCCGACACGCAACGCCGAATAGGCCGGCGGACGCTGCTGGATACGGCCGACGAGCTTTCGCGCGGCTTGTTCGATTTCGGCCAGCTCCGGAACTCGGGCGTCGGGCAATTCGGTCACCGGGCCGTCGATGTCTTCGGTAGGGCTGCTTCGGCCCAACAAGAACGTGCCCACGTAAGTCTTCGGCAGCCGGTGCAGATATTCGATCAGCCGCGTGGCTTGTCCCACACAGACCAGCAGCACGCCGGTAGCCAGCGGGTCCAACGTTCCCGCATGACCAGCACGAGCCGGACGCACTAGACGCTCGACGACATCGACCACCTGCCGGGAAGTCACGCCCGCAGGCTTGTTCAAGTTCAGTAACCCAAACATAGCTCTTTCAGTAACCAGAACATAACTCTTTCAGTAACCCCAACATATGTCTTTCAGCAAGCCGAACACGCCTGTGGTAGTCTGTGCTTTCTATAGTACACGGCATTTCGCGACGGTCAGTTCAAGTCGCCTTACAATGGTTTCGATCGGAACCGAAAGCAGCCTTCGGCCGCAACCAAACGGGCGCAGTGGAACGGACGCAGTGGAGGGACGCGCTCCGTCGCGTCGGTAAGCACTTGGACGCACGGCCACGACGGAGCGTGGCCCTCCAGGTCACTTGAAAATATGCGTGCAAAACGCGCACAAGTTTCGCCGTAAGATTAACTATGCGGTGATTGTTCCACCGAGGCAAAACCGACGCATAGCTGGCCGGTTTCCGACTAGCCGCTAGTCACCTGCGGCCAGTGGTAATACGATGTATTGTATCGGCAGTTGTTCACCGAAGATTACCCCGCCAAGGGTGCCGCATGAACATCCAGCGCCTGGGACCATACCGGCTGTTGCGGGAGCTGGGACGGGGCGGGATGGGCAGAGTGTTCGCCGCCGTTCATGTCGAGACCGGCGAGCCGGCGGCGATCAAACTGCTTTCGGCCGGTTACAGTGCCGAGGAGGGCTTTCGCACCCGATTCGCCGGAGAAATCGAAACCCTGCGCAAACTCAATCACCCCAATATCGTCCGGCTGTTCGGGTTCGGCCAGCAGGACGACATGCTCTATTACGCCATGGAACTGGTCGACGGCCGCAGTCTGGAACAGGAGTTGCGCAGCGGCCGGATTTTCGATTGGAGTGAAGTGATCGATATTGCACTGGATGTGTGCCACGCCTTGCGGCACGCCCATAACCGTGGAGTGATCCATCGCGACATCAAGCCGGGCAACCTGCTTCTTGCATCCGATGGTCATGTGAAGCTGGCCGACTTCGGCATCGCCCGACTGTTCGGCTACACGCGGCTGACGCACACCGGCGGCATCGTGGGCACGGCCGAGTTCATGTCGCCCGAGCAGGCCGCCGGCCAGCCGGCAGGTCCGCGGTCCGACTTGTATAGTCTGGGGGCAGTGCTGTACGTGCTGCTGGCGCGGCGACCGCTGTTCCGTGCAGCCAGCTTTGCCGAGATGCTTCACAAGCAGCGCACCGAGCAGCCCGAGCCGTTGCGAAACTTCGCCCCGGAATGTCCCGCCGAACTGGAGCAGGTAATCGCCCAATTGCTCAACAAGAACCCTGATGATCGCCTCCCCGACGCCTATGTGCTGGCCCGCCGCTTGCTAGAGATGCGCGAGCGGCTGTTGCCGGGCGTTTCGGAAGTTTCGCAGCCAGAAGCAACTCCGGCGGCTGCGTCGCTGGGCCAGTCGCCGCGCGCAGCAGGCGCCCAGGCCGAGTCTGTTTCGCCGGCCAGTGGCGACAGCTCACCAGTCAACGGCGACAGCTCGCTGCCGGCCACCAAGCCGACCGAGATGCTGTTCCGCATCCAACAGGGGCTGGGCAGCGCAGCGGTAACTGGCGTTTCGCCGCAGAGCGAGGCCGACCGGCAACACCCCGACCGGCCGTGCGCGGCCGACGTAACACAATCGCAAAAGGCTGCGGAGGCCCGGCAGGTCGTTTCACCCCGCGTAGCATCAGGATACTTGCAGCCAACCGTTGACGTGGCGGATCAATCGCCCGCGGCAGCCCGATTGCCCGGGGGAGGCCAAGCGCAGGTGGCAGCTCGATCGCCCGCAGCGCTTGCCGAGCAAATCGCAGCGACAGCTACGGCAAGGCAGACTCCGCCGGCCGGCGAAATGCCGTCGAGCGAGTCGACCTCTGGCGGGCAGTTCATTCCGGTGCCGGCCGAGCGCTTGGGCGCCGACGAGCCGCAGTCGGCCGCCAGTCGCCCCTTGGTGTCGCCGACCACGTGGCTGTTGCTGGGCGGACTGATACTGGTAACCGCGGTGGCGTGGTATCTGCTACAGCCGCCGTCGGCCGATCGCCTTTACAGCCGGATAATGTCCCGATACGACGGCAGCGCTGCGTCGCTGGCTGCGGTGGAGAGCGACATCGAGTTTTTCCTGACCAACTTTTCCAGCGATCACCGGGCGCCCCAGTTGCACGATATGCTCCGCGAGCTACAGCTTGACCGCCGGGAACGGAGGCTGGACCGCCGGGCCAAAGGCTTCGGCGCAGGCGAGGGCCTCTCGCCCGCCGAACGCGCTTATCTGGAAGCCGTCAACCTGTCCAAGAGCGATCCCGAGCAGTCGCTGCAACGCTTGCAGGCGCTTGTGGTGTTGTACGGGCGTGAGGCGACTACAACGGGTCCGACGGCCGAGTGCGTCGAACTTGCCCGGCGGCGCATCGAACAACTCAGCGCGGAACTGGAAGCCGCCCGGGGCGACATCCGCGCCGCGATACTGGCTCGGCTGGACGAGGCCGACCGACTGGCCAAGAAAGACCCCGATAAAGCGACGGCCATCTACCGAGCGGTCGTCGCGCTTTACTCGCACAAGGCTTGGGCGGCCGATCTGGTCGATCGTGCGCGGCGCAGCCAGGCTGCTACGGCAACACCAACCGAGGAGGATGCCGCACGGGCTCCCTAAAAGGTACCATAGAAGCCCAGCGACGACGCGAGAACTGCCACTGAGTGTACTTCATGGGAAGCTCAAGGGGCGATTCTTCGGCAGACAGCGAAATTCCTGGGGCCGTCGAGTTATACTCGGCGCGGGCAGTAATGGAGCATTATCATCGCAAGACGTCTCACTTCAGCCCGCACAAAGCATAACAAGCAACGCGAGGTGGTTATGAGTGTTTCCGGTTTTCCCACGGTGCGGATGCGCCGACTACGTTACAACCCTGCGGTCCGTCAACTGGTACGTAGCACGCGGTTGTCGCCTGCCAGTTTGATACTGCCGCTGTTTGTTCGGCCTGGGCAGAAGCTCCGCCAGCCAATAGCCGCCATGCCGGGCAACTTCCAGCTTTCGCCCGATCTGCTGGCCGAAGAAGCTGCCCAGGCTGCCAGGTTGGGGCTGGGGGGCATCATGCTGTTTGGCATTCCGGCGACTAAGGACTCGCAGGGCAGCGACAGCACCAGCCCGGAAGGTATCATTCCGCAGGCGATCCGCGCCATTCGCCAGGCGGCGCCCGAAGTGCTCATAATCACCGATGTTTGTTTCTGCGAGTACACCGATCACGGACATTGCGGCCCGCTGGGCAATATCGGCGGACGGCTCGATGTGGACAACGATGCCACGCTGAAGCTGCTCGGCCAGCAAGCGGTGGTTCACGCCCAGGCCGGGGCCGATATGGTAGCCCCAAGCGGCATGATCGACGGCATGGTCGGTGCGATCCGCCAGGCGCTCGATTCGGCCGGATACCAGCATGTGCCGATCCTCAGCTACGCGGCCAAGTACGCCAGCGCACTGTACGGCCCGTTCCGCGAGGCCGCCCAGAGCGCCCCGCAATTCGGCGATCGCCGCAGCTACCAGATGGACCCGGCAGCCGCCGCCGGTCAGGCACTGCGGGAGATCGAGCTGGACCTGGCCGAAGGGGCCGACATCGTGATGGTCAAACCGGCTTTGTGCTACTTGGACATCATCCGCGCGGCCGCCGACCGCTGGCCCGGGGTGCCCCTGGCAGCGTACAACGTGTCGGGCGAGTTCAGCATGGTCAAGGCCGCAGCAGCCAACGGCTGGATCGACGAGCGTGCGGTAGTGCTGGAGATGCTCACCGCCATCAAGCGCGCCGGTGCGGACATCATCCTGACCTACTGGGCCAAAGATGTGGCCCGTTGGCTGGCGTGATGCAAGCGCACTGCTGAGCGGGACAGCAAGGGCACCTTGTGGACTATCGGCCACGACGGGGCGTGGCCCTCCAGATTACCCAAGAACATACGCGCAAAACGCCTACAAGTTACGCCATAAGGGACTAATGGTGTTATGGAGGGACGCGCTGCGGTCGCGTCCTCCGACGCTGGATACACGGCCACGACGGAGCGTGGCCCTCCAATTGAGAATCAACACAGTCGCTCCAATATCCGGAGATAGTTGCCAATAATGCGGCACTGCTGAGCGAGCCGGCAGTGGAACCCTGCGCACTACTGTACAAGCCTGCCGTACACTACGCGGCAGTTCCACCGTTGCACCGGGCGTATGACGGATTGAGATTGGCAATCACCCAGCGGCGCGGTACTCTGCCACGGTTATGTTGGCCCGATTGTGGGAGCTGGCGGTATTGTTCTTCCGACTGGGCGCTACCAGTTTCGGCGGCCCGGTCGTGTATATCGCCCTCATGGAACAGGAGACTGTCCAGCGGCGGCAGTGGCTGTCGCGCGAGCAGTTCCTGGACATGTTGGCGGTGACCAATCTGCTGCCTGGCCCGAATGCCGTCGAAATGGCCAACCACATCGGTTACGCCCGGGCCGGTCTGGCCGGCTGCGTGCTGGCCGGTGTGGCGTTTACGTTCCCCGGGGCGTTGATTTCCGGGGCATTGGCCTGGGCTTATTTGCGATACGGGCAGACGCCGCAAGTGGAACCGTTCCTGGCCGGTTTGAAACCAGTGGTGGTAGGTGTCGTGGCAGTCGCTTTGTGGCGGCTGGGACGCACCGCACTGGACAGGTGGCAAACCGCGCTGATCGCCGCGGCAGTGGCGGCGGTGTCGCTGGCTGGCGGCGACGAAGTGCTGACGCTGCTTGGAGCCGCTGTGCTGGGAGCAGTTCTGCTGCGCCTGGCAGGCGGCGGCCGCAATGGCAAGCGCCCCCTTCCCGCTGACGGTCAACAGGACGCCGATCGCTGCACGTTCGGGCAACTGGCTCCCGCAGGCGTGTTCGGATACTCCGGCATCCCTTTGGCTGTCGGTGGGGCAAGCGGCGCGATGGCGGCCGGGTCGGTGCCTGTCTGGAAGCTGGCACTTTTCTTCCTGAAAGTTGGCGCGGTGCTTTACGGCAGCGGATACGTGCTGGTGGCTTACATTCGCGGCGGGCTGGTCGAGCAGTACGGCTGGCTGACCGAAACCCAACTGCTCGATGCAGTGGCCGTCGGCCAGATCACCCCTGGACCGCTGATCTCCACCGTGACGTTTGTGGGCTATCTGGTCGCTGCAACGCCCGGCGCAATCGTGGCCACTGTTGCCATCATCCTGCCCACGTTCTTCTTTGTTGGCATCGTTCGCCCGTGGATCGCCCGGCTGCGCAGCCGGCCTTGGACAAGCTTGTTTCTGGATGCCGTCACGGCTGCTTCGTTGGGGCTGATGGCCGCGGTTACTATCCAGCTCGGCGCCGCTTCGCTGGGCAGCCTTGTAGCATGGCTGTTGGCAATCGCGGCCGTTGTGCTGACGGTCCGCTGGGAAATTGCCGCCGCGTGGCTGCTGCTGGGCGGCGCAGTGGTGGGAGCATTGCTGGGCGCGTGATACACAGCCGCCGCGGGCAGACGCTCAATCCAGCAGCACTGGGCACCACTGAAAACCAGGACGCCCCTCAAGAAGCAAGGCAGGGAAAGCGTCCCGTGGAGCAATGCGCCTTGACTTCTTGCTTCCTATAGCTGCTGGCTTGCCCAGCAGTGCGAGCAGCGTCGGGTGCCATTGCTGCCCGCGCAGAGTATATCCTCAATGTCTCGTTATCGATGTTTCGTGCCGCAGCTCAGCGCTGGATGACGACCCGGGAGCCGATCGACAGGATGCCAAATAGATCGTCGATATCGCGGTCTCCCAGGCAGATTGCACCGCGGCCGTCGTCGCGTCCGACCCAGCGGACATCGTTGGTGCCGTGGATGCCGACCTGCTCTCCCAGGTCGAGCAGGAAACGCCCCAGCGGATTATTCGCTTCGCCGCCGTTGGCTCGGAAACCATCCGGGCCGTAATAGACCGGATTGACCAGTTTGTCGCGCACCGTATAAGTGCCTTCCAGGCGGGGCGAATCGCGGCCAATGCCGATGGGAAACCGCCCGGCGTAACGCTCTCCCAGCTTCAAGGTCAGCTCGTAGCGATCGAGGTTGACGACTGCGCTGAACGGGCCGCGCACCACTTTCAGGGTTTGGCCTGGGACAAGCCGCTGCGGATCTTCTATCCCGTTTATGCGTGCCAGCAACTGCCAGGGGACGTTGTACTGCTGGGCGATACTCTCGAGCGTGTCGCCCTCCTTTACGCGGTAGGGCGGTTCGAGTAGATGTTGCCGCGAATAGATGACTGTGCCGGCCAGGCTATCGAGCATTGGGGTGAGCTGTCGGGCAAGCGCGGGCGGCAACGCCGGATTGTCGTAGATTCGGCTCAGGGCCACCAGGGCTTCGTCGAGTTGCCCGGCTTGGATCATTCTTTGCACTGGTTGCAGGAACAATTGGAACTTTTGCAACACATCCGCTTCCAACTGCTCGTCGGCGCCGTCAGGGCCAACCGCTGCGGTGCGCAAGCCGGATGAGTCGGACCGCGGATCGACCGGCTGCCCGCTGCGGCCGGTTATGGCCGGAAATCCCGGCGGCGGCTGAGCTAAACCGGCCGGCTGTGGGGCGCGGTCTGGCGGCGGCGCGAGCACCACCGGACTGCGCGACTGGTCTCCGCCCGAGGGGCGAGATGAGCCACCACCGGCCGACTGCGCGGCGATGTTGCCAACTGGCGGGGGAGGAGCTGTTCCAGCCGCCGGCGAGGCGCCCTGATGCATTGCGGGGTTTACTGCCATATCGCTGCCCGGCCCGCCGGCCACACCTCGAAACTGGCTACCGCCAGCACCCGCTCCCCCGGCTCCGGAAGAACCGGAAGAAAAGGGGAAACTGCCCAAACCGGAAAACGGGTTCCCGGCCGATGGTTGATTTTGGGGGGCAGGCCCGGTCGGCGAACCTGGCAATTGAACTAGCGGACCGGCGTTTCCGGGTGCCTGGGTTTGCGGTGCCCAAACTGGCGCCAGACCGCCGTCGCTGTTGACAGACTCGCGCGGACTACGAGTAAGCGATATATACACCCCGTATGCCACCGCGGCCAGCAACACTATAATGACCACGGTCTTGAGCGTGTTCATTGCCGTCCTCCTTGACGGGCGACAAGCGGATTGCTGTGTTGCAACGAGTCGGCCTTCCGTGCGGCTGCTCTACACATTGTCCCCGGGTCGATGCCTGATGCTCGCTGGGGCATACCACCGGCCGCAACGGCACCGCCGACAGCCGTAATCATACGTAATTGCGGCTTGCAGTGCCATGCCAAAAAACTGCAACCTTACGTCGCAACTGGCTGCAAGAAAATAACCTTCGCCCCTGGGATCGGATTGCAGCCGGCTGGGGCTTTTCCTGCTGTAAATAGTCTTCGGATAAGGCTTTACAACACCTTTGAGGGACAACCGATGGTCGAACACCCACCTGTGGAAGTGCATTGGCACCAGCATGCGGTCTCGCGAAGCCAACGCGAGCAGCAACGAGGACACGCCGGCTGCGTAGTTTGGCTGACTGGTCTGAGCGCCTGCGGCAAGAGTACCATTGCTAATCTGGTGGACCATAAACTACATGCGATGGGGGTCAGCAGCTACGTTCTCGACGGCGACAACATCCGTCACGGGCTGAACGCCAGCCCCGAGATGCTGCGCAAGACCCACGGCGAAGAGTTCGCGCGGCGTTTTGGGCTAGGTTTTTCGCCCCAAGACCGTGAAGAAAACATTCGCCGCATCGGAGCAGTAGCGAAGCTGTTTTGCGACGCGGGGCTTATTGCCATCACCGCGTTCATCAGCCCGTATCGCATCGACCGCGATCGGGTACGTGCCACCCTGGAGCCGGGAGACTTCATCGAAGTGTTCGTCGATGCCCCCCTGGAAGTGTGCGAAAACCGCGACCCCAAAGGACTTTACAAAAAGGCCAGAGCAGGGGAATTGAAAGGTTTCACCGGCATCGACGACCCATACGAGCCGCCGCTGAAGCCGGAACTAGTGCTGGATGCTGCCAATAACCCACCCGAAGTGCTGGCAGATCAGATCATTCAATACCTGCGCCAAGTGGGCAAATTGGGCGCAAAGTAGTGGGAAGATTAGGGCGCTTCCTCGTGTAATGACAACGGAGGGCAGCCTCCGGCGCTATTTGCAGGAGCTCCGGCGCTATTTGCGGGTGCTGTGCAGCGTCGCTTATCGGTGCGGTTGCGCGCTGCGAGACTTCAGCGCGTGCGCCGGCAGCAACGGGCGGAGATCGGTTTTTATCACCGATTGACACACGTCTAATGCTACTTAATTCGGAATAGCCACTACAAATTGGGTAGCAATTCTAGGCTGCCACAACAGGTTGCGATGAACCGAGTGCTGGCTACCAGCGTAGTGTGCTGTCTGGATTATGGGAGCAATTCGGGAGGTTGGGCGGGACGATGGCATCAGCGCTAATTGGGCAACTGGTCGTTTTGCGGCAAAAATGGTGATAATGGCAAATTTACGGAATCTTCAAAAAATTGGGGTTGACATCTTAAGCCACTTGACGATAAACTGCAACACTGCCCGGTTGTCGGCGCGCAATTGTTGTTTACTCCCAAACGTAGCATAACCGCGATTTGGCCGAACCGCCGGTGGTGGATTTTCGTATTCCAGCGCAAGTCAGCTTGCGAGAGGATCAGGAAGCTACAACGTTCTCGCCCTTATCAAGGCGGCTGTGCGCTGTATCCGATATTGCAAGGAGTGTCAAGCGCAGGTTCCTGTTGGCGCAGGAAGCGACTGGAAAGTCGGTAGTTGACCAGGTATTTCCAGGCCGAGGATGTGCCGTGGCGGAGACCACGATGAGTGCCGTGATACCAACGCAGATCGAACCGCGGGCACAGGCTGCACTGGCTGCCAGCGCGCGATACGAGTTGCGCGG
>Ga0209017_10002833_pt1 | contig 10504 bp, 7 predicted proteins | sample YNPBryunderm2012_FD_185812 | JGI IMG/M metagenome (GOLD analysis project Ga0209017, IMG submission 185812) | Anoxygenic and chlorotrophic microbial mat microbial communities from Yellowstone National Park, USA - YNP Bryant MS undermat 2012... ... | reverse complement strand
GCGGGGCGGGGGGGTGGGGAAACCCGGTTTCCCCACCCCCCTGCGTGCGGCGCCGGCCCAGACCCTCCCACTGGGTAAGAGTCTGGGGAAACCCGGTTTCCCCACCCCCCTGTGCAAGGGCGGCGCGCGGCGCCTCCCTACGCCCCGCGCCGCCTGAACCAGCATAGCGCCGCCGTCAGGGTCAAGACCACAAGCCAGACCCAACGCAGGTCGGCGGGGAGCGGCGGCGGCGTCGGCTCATCGGTCGGGTCGAAAGTGACCAGGTAGAACCGCTCGCGATTGGCGAGAAAGCTCTCGCGGGTCAACTCCACGCCGAGGAGCCGGGCCATCGCCCGAAGCCCCGGACTGTGCTCGAAGCAGTCGTAGGCAGCGTGGAGTTCCAGTTCATCGCTGACGCGACGACCGCGGGCGTGGCGCACCTCGCCACCGAGTCTGGAGCGTCACCCGCGGGTCGGCCAGCATATTCTGGTACCAGTCGGGCCGGGCGCCGTAGCCGCTCATCACGTAGATGAGTCCGCCACAGATGTGGTACTCGAGCGCCGTGCGCCGGGTCAAGCCGCTTCTGCGCCCGGTAGTGCTCATAATCATCACCAGGCGGCCGATCAACGGCCCGAGACCCAGCCGGTAGAGCATAATCGGCGCCCGGTTGATCGCCCGCCGGAGGGGGCGGTTGGGATAGCCTGCCCACGCGGGCAGCGGCAGTTCGCTCATCGGCGCTCCTCGCTGAGGATGGTAACAGGAGGAACCAGAGGGAGTATACCCTGCCGCTCACCACTTGAACGAGAAGAAATGACCACCGTGCCGCGCTGCTGTGATCCTCACCCTCCCGGACCCGCCTTGACAATGACTTTGCACACACCGCAAGATACGGTACCATGTCAGCCAACGGACCTGTCAGGGACAGGACTTACACGGTGGAGGGGCGCGGGGAGGCGAAGCCTCCCCGCACACCTCTCTTCCCCGCCCGCGGCGGCCAGGCGGCCTGGCGCAACGCCCCAACACTTCCGCTGCGGGTGGGGAACGAACAACGAGCGGTTCGTGGAGGGCCTGCGGCCCTCCATCCCTCCCCGCCGGAAGGCGACCGCGTACCTCCTGTCAGGGAAGGATGAGGTAGTGTGAACAACTCGCTCAGTTTTCTCACCGGGCTGGCCGTCGGGGCCGGGCTGACGTTCGCTGCCCGCGATCTCGCGCCGGCCCTGGCGCCCCATGCCCGCACGCTGACCAAGCGCGGGCTGAAACTGGCCGTGCTGGGCTTCGAGCGGGGCCGCGAGGCCCTGGCGCTCACCGCCGAGTCGCTCAGCGATCTGCTTGCCGAGGTCCAGGCCGAGTTGCAGGCGGAACGGGCCATGCCCGGGCCGGCGCCGGCGCATAACGGCAGCGACTTGCTGGCCGAACTGCTCGCCGACGAGCAGCCGGCCGATGTGACGCCTGAAGCCTAGTGGTGATCAACCATCCACAAGCGAACATCCGCAATCGCCCCGGGGGGTCGCTATGCTGCCAGTAGCCTTTGTCGCCCACCAGGCCGGCGAGCGGCTGCGCCTGCGCATTCCGGCGCGCAAAGGTGATGCCGCGTTCTTCGAGCGCGCCGAGCGTGATCTCGCCGCATGCCCTGGAGTGGCCTACGCCGAAGCCAACCCATTAACCGCCAGCATCCTGCTGCACTTCCACGGCGACCTGGACGAACTGGCCAGCGCGGCCAGCGCCGGCCAGCTCTTCACCCTTGAACCGCCCCGGATGCCGGAGTATTCGGTGCTCGATGTGGTGGCCGATCGTGTTGATCGCATCGAACACTTTATCCAGCTCCGCTCGCAGGGGGCGCTGGATCTGGAGACGATCCTGTTCCTGGGGCTGGTTGGCGCCGGGGTGGTGCAACTGGCCCGCGGCCAGGCCCTCGGCCCGGCCAGCACCTTGCTCGCCAATGCCGCCACCATCCTGGCCGTGCATCGCCATCGCCGCGATCGCGGGCGATGAGATGGGGCAACGACGTTTCCCCATCCCCCCGCCCGCCGGGAGGGTTTGGGAGATTATCGCCCTGCCATTCGTATGCGGCGCAGCCGTGTGAGCTTCTATGAGCGTAGCACCATCCCACCGGGCAGGCGACTGCGGCATGGCCGAGTTGAGCGCCCTGCTCGAAGAGGTCTTCGCGGGCGGAGGAACCGCGCGCACCCTGCTGGTGGCCCTGACCAGCCTGCCTTGCCGCACCATTCCAGGCCATGTCTTCCGCGCCGCCCTTGACCAGTACGGCCTGCGTTCCACGTTCGACACCATTCTCCAGGACCGCGAGGTGATCGAGGCCCTGGATGCGGTGCATCTGCCTGCCAGCGGCGAAACGCGCGCAGTGACCCTGCGCCTGATCCGGCCGCTCACGCTGCACCAGCGCATCGGCGTGGGGCGCATGCGCCTGCACGTCAACCGCGAGTTGCTGCTGTTGATTGACGACCGCGATGAGGTGACCCTGCGCCGGGGCGACATCCGCATGTCCTGGATGCGGATGAACGAGGAGGTGCTGGTGCGGCTGCGGCGGGCGCGCGATCGCTCCGGGGCGCCGGTGGATATGCTGGCCGTTTCGGCCGGCCACGTCATCAGCCAGACCTATCCGCTGGACGTGATCACCCTGCCGCCGCGTGTTCCGCGCGAGCGCGTGACGGTGGAAGCGCCGCCGCCCCCGCCGCCCCGGCTTGCGCCACCGGCGCCGGTCATGGCCTCCGCGGCGGCCCCGGCGGCAGTGCTGCCCGCTCCAGCGGTCAGCGCACCGCCAGCGGCGGTCATCAGCGTGGTCCATCGCTCGCCGGGACGGCTGCGCCTGCGGGTCGCCCAGCTCTATCGCAACGAGGTCGAGAAGGCGCGCCTCGAACGCGCCCTCCGGGGTCGCGCCGGGATCGTCAGCGTGGTTGCCAGCAGCCTGACGGGGACGCTGCTGCTGCGCTTCGCCGCGCCCCTCACGCACCAGGAGGTCGAGCGTACCGTCGAGCGCATCCTCAGCGGTGAAGACGCCGGCGAGGGCGGACGCCGCCAGCAGGCGCACCACCCCTGGCACATCTTCGACATCGAGCAAACCGCTGCCTTGCTCGGCACCTCGCCGGACCGCGGCCTGAGCGAGGCGGGCGCCCTCGAACGGCTGAGCCAGTACGGCCCCAACCTCCTGCCCCAGGCCGTCAGCCGCTCACCTTTGCAGATCATGCTGGAACAGTTCGCCAGCCTGCCCGTGGCCCTGCTCGGCGTCTCGGCAGTGGTGTCGATCGTGACGGGCGGCCTGGTGGACGGGGTGGTGATCCTGGGCGTGGTGGCCCTGAACGCGGGGATCGGCTTCACCACCGAATACTGGGCCGAGCAGACCATCGCCGGGCTGAACCGCGGCCTGGAACCGCACGCCGTGGTGGTGCGCGATGACCAGGAACGCGAGGTGGCCGGCGAAACGCTCGTGCCGGGCGACTTGATCATCCTCCGCCGGGGGATGGCCGTGCCCGCCGACGCGCGCCTGATCCTCGCCGATCACCTCAGCGTGGACGAATCGGCGCTGACCGGCGAAAGCGTGCCGGTCAACAAGATGGTCGCGCCGCTCGATGAGCGCAACGCGCCCCTGGGAAGCCGCACCAATATGGTCTACCGCGGCACGGTGGTCACCGGCGGCAGCGGCAGGGCCCTGGTAGTGGCGACGGGGGTCGCCACCGAGATCGGCGAGATCCAGCGGCTGCTGGGCGAGACTGAGCAGCCCGAAACGCCCCTGCAGCGTCAGCTTCGCACCCTGAGCGGGCAACTGGTTGCCGGGTCGCTGGCGTTGTGCGGGGTCGTGTTTGGCATCGGCCTGGTGCGGAACCAGGGCTTCCTGCAGATGTTCAAAACCGCGATCGCCCTGGCCGTGGCCGCCGTGCCCGAAGGCTTGCCTACCGTCGCCACCACCACCCTGGCCATCGGCCTGCGCCGCCTCGAACAGCAGGGCGTGCTCGTGCGACGCCTGGTGGCCGTGGAGACCCTGGGGGCGGTGGAGTTCCTCTGCCTGGATAAGACCGGCACCATCACCCGCAACGAGATGACCCTGGTGATGGTCGTGACAGGCGAGCGGCGCTACGACCACGGCGCGGGCGGCTTCAGCATCGAGGGCCAGGCCCTGCCTCCCGGCGGCAGCCCCGATCTCGAAGCCCTGCTGCGCCTGACGGCGCTCTGCAGCGAGGTGCGCCTGGAGCCTGCCGCGGACGGCCCGCGGCTCCTGGGCACGCCGACTGAGACCGCGCTGGTGCGCGCGGCGCTGGAACAGGGAATCGATGTGGAGGCCCTCCGGGCGCGCTATCCACTGCTGCGGACGCGCCTGCGCAGCGAGGGGCGCGGGTTCATGGATACGCTTCACCAGGACGGCAACGGCTACCTGCTGGCCGTCAAAGGCAGCCCCGACCAGGTGTTGAGCCTCTGCGACCGGCTGAGCGAGGCCGGGACGGTGCGCCCGCTGACCGAGGAGGACCGTGAGCGCATCCTGGTGGACAACGAGCGCATGGCCGGCCAGGCCCTGCGCGTGCTCGGCGTGGCCTACCTGCCCGATGATGGGAGGCCGGAAGAACGCCGCGACCTGATCTGGGTCGGCCTGGCCGGCATCGCCGACCCGCCGCGACCGGAGATCCCCGCCCTGGTCGAACAACTGCGCGCGGCGGGGGTGCGCACGATCATGATTACCGGCGATCAGAGCGCCACTGCCACGGCGATCGCCCGGCAGATCGGCCTGGGCCACAAAGGGCACCTGGAAAGCCTCGACGCCGCGCAACTCGAAACCCTGCCCGCCGACGTGCTGCGCAGCCTGGCCGAACGGGTGGACATCTTCTCGCGGGTCAGCCCGGCGCACAAACTCTACATCGTGCAGGCCCTGCAACGGGCCGGGCACGTGGTGGCCATGACCGGCGACGGGATCAACGACGGCCCGGCCTTGCGCGCCGCCGATATCGGCATCGCCATGGGCGTCAGCGGCAGCGAAGTGGCCCAGGAGGTCGCCGATATGATCGTGCGCGACGACAACCTGGCGACCATCGTCGGGGCCATCGAGCAGGGACGCACGATCTCCAGCGACATCAAGAAAGCCGTCCACTTCATTCTCGCCAGCAATACCAGCGAAATCGCGATCACGCTGCTGGCCACCGCCGTCGGCACCGGCGAGCCGCTCTCGCCCCTGCAGTTGCTCTGGATCAATCTGGTCACCGACGTCTTCCCCGAACTGGCCCTGGGGCTGGAACCGCCGGAGTGCGACGTGCTGCGCCAGCCCCCGCGCGACCCGCACGCCGCCATGTTTAACCGCCGCGACGTGCGGCGGATCGGGATGGAGAGCGCTATGCTCACCGGCGTCGCCCTCGGCGCCTACGGCTGGGGCCTGGCGCGCTACGGCATGGGGCCGCGCACCAGCACCCTGACCTTCACCACCCTCACCACCTCGCAGTTGCTCTACGCCATCAGTTGTCGCTCCGAGAAACGCTGGCTGTTCGACCGCAAGCCTTCAGCGGCGAACCCCTATATGACCTTCGCCGTTGGCGCCGGACTGGGGCTTCAGGGCGCCGCGACGCTCCTGCCCGGCCTGCGCCAGGTGCTGGGAACCACGCCCCTCGGCCCATCCGACTGGCTGCTGGTGCTGGCGCTAGCTACCGGGCCGTACCTCGCCAGCGAATTGCTGAAGGCCATTGAGCGCCCGTGCAGGGTAGACAGGAGAGATGCAGACAGCCATGGCCAGTGAGTATGTGTTTACATCCGAGTCCGTCACGGCGGGGCATCCCGACAAGCTGTGCGACCAGATCAGCGACGCCCTGGTCGGCCATATCCTCTGGCAAGATCCCCCCGCGCGGGTCGTAGCCGAGTGCGCCGTCTCCACCGGCATCCTGTTCGTGTCGCTGAAGGCGGCGACAACCGCCAGCATTGACATCCCCCGCCTTGCCCGCGAGGTGATTCTGGAGGCCGGGTATGACCGCGGCAGCTTCAATGGCCGCACCTGCACGGTGATGACCAACCAGCTTGAAGAGCCGCAAGCCGCGCGCTCGGGCGCGCGCGACCGCGAGAGCGCCCTGTCGGAACTGGTCGCCCAGGAGAACGTCACCCTCTTCGGCTTCGCCTGCACCCAGACGCCAGTGCTGTTGCCGCTGCCGATCTGGCTGGCCAATCGCCTGGCGCAGCGGCTCGACCTCGTCTGCCGCGAGCACCGCGACGAACTCGCACCCGACGGGAAGGTGCAGGTGGGCATTGTCTACCGCGACCATCAGCCTTCGCGCATCCACAGCCTGACCCTGGTGGCCAGCCAGCGCCAGGCCGATCTGCCCCTGGCGCGGCTGCGCCAGACGATCATCGAGGAGGTGGTGAAACCGGCGTTTGAACACGAGACGCTGGTCCCTGATTCAGAGACGCGCTTGCAGATCAACCCCGAAGGTCCGGTGGTGGAAGGTGGGCCGGCGCTGCACGCGGGGTTGACCGGGCGCAAAACCGGCGCCGACACCTACGGAGGCTACGCCCGCCAGAGCAGCGCGGCGCTGAGCGGCAAGGACCCGACCCGCATTGACCGCACCGGCGCTTATGCCGCCCGCCACGCGGCGAAAAACGTGGTGGCGGCGGGGCTGGCCTCGCGCTGCGAGGTGCAACTCAGCTACTCGATCGGGTTCCGCGACCCGGTGAGCGTGCGGGTGGAGACCTTCGGCACCGGGGCGCTCAGCGACGATGAGCTGTCGGAGCGGGTGGCGCGGGCCTTCGATTTCAGCGTGGGCGGGATCATCCGCCGCTTCGATCTGGCCGGGCTGGCGGCCCGTTCCCGGGGCCGGCTCTACCAGCGTCTGGCCGCCCATGGCCACTTCGGACGGCCCGAGCTGGCGTTGCCGTGGGAGGCCACCGATGGGGTAGAGACGCTGCTGGAGACGGTTACATACCGGTGAGGGATGGGGAAACCTGGTTTCCCCAGACCCCTGCGCGCGGGGCGCGCCCTCACCTTCCCAGGGGCGGGGGCGTGGGGAAACCCGGTTTCCCCACACCCCTGCGTGAGGGCCCGGCCCTCCCGCGGGCGGGGGCGTGGGGGAACCTGGTTCCCCCCTCTCCGAGGGCTGCGCCCTCCCAAACCCTCCCGCGGGCGGGGGCATGGGGAAATCGGGTTTCCCCATGCCCCTGCGTGAGGGCCGGGCCCTCCCGCGGGCGGGGGCGTGGGGGAACCTGGTTCCCCCATGGTCACCTCAGGACGCCCCGGCGCAGGCCTAACAGGAGGACAGGCCCGATGACTGCTTCGAGCTACCTGACCATCGATCCCGCAACCTTCGCCGATGAGCGGCGCTTCATGCTGGAGTGCCTGCACGAAGTGCTGCGGGAGGCGGGAGAGCCGGAACTGGCGGCGGCGCTCCCCTGGCTGGAAACTCCCACGACGCCCCTGCCGGAGGCGCGCCCCGAACGGCTGATGCAGGCCCTCTCGATCGCCTTCCAGTTGCTCAAAATGGTCGAGGAACGGGCCGCGGTGCAGTACCGGCGGCTGACGGAAACGCGCGAGGGTCTGGCCGCTGTGCCGGCGCTGTGGGGCGAGGCCCTTTGCCAGTTGCGGAATCGCGGGATCGCCGGCGAGGAGATCGCCGTCGCGCTGCCCGAGGTGCAAGTCGAACTGGTGCTCACTGCGCACCCCACCGAGGCCAAACGCGCCACCGTGCTCGAGCACCACCGCGCCCTCTACCTGCTGCTCGTCAAGCGCGGCGAAACCCGCTGGACGCCCTACGAGCAGGAGTCGATCCGCGCCGAGGTGCTAGCGCGCCTGACCACGCTCTGGCGCACCGGCGAGATCTTCCTGGAAAAACCCGACGTCGCCTCCGAACGGCGCAACATCCTGCACTACCTGCGCAACGTCTTCCCCGATATTATCGGGCTGCTCGATGAGCGCCTGCGGCAGGCATGGGCCGCGGCGGGCTTCGACCCGGCCCTGATTGACGACGTGGATCGCCTGCCCCGGCTCCGCTTCGGCACCTGGGTCGGCGGGGACCGCGACGGGCATCCCCTGGTGACCGCCGAGGTCACGCGCGAGACCCTGGCCGAGTTGCGGCAGCAGGCCCTGGGCATCATCCAGGATCAGGTGCGCGAACTGGCGCGGGCCCTTAGCCTCTCCGACCTGCTCCAGGCGCCCCCGGCGGAACTCCTCGCGCGCATCGCCGACGTGACCGCCGCCATGGGAGCCATCGGCGCACAGGCAGTGAAGCGCAACCCCAACGAACCCTGGCGTCAGTGGATCAACCTGATGCTGGCTCGCCTGCCGCTCACCTCGCCCCTCGAAGCGTACCACTACCGCGCGGCCTCCGAACTCGAGCGCGACCTGCGCCTGCTCGCCACGGCCCTCGACGCCGTGGGCGCGCAACGCCTGGCCCGGCACTTCGTGCATCCGGTGATCCGCAGCCTGCGGACCTTCGGCTTTCACCTGGCCGCGCTGGACGTGCGCCAGAACAGCCATTTTCACGACCTGGCCCTGGGGCAACTGCTGGCCGTCGCCGGCTTCGCCGATCACAGGGTAACCACGTGGGACGAACCCCGGCGCATGGAGCTGCTGGAGCAGGAACTGGGTTCGCCGCGACCCTTCGCCGGCCCGGCGGCGCGTGTCGGCCCCGAAGCCGACGCGGTGCTTAGTTGCTACCGGGTGCTGCTCGACGAACTCACCACCCACGGACCGGCGGGTCTGGGGGCGCTGATCGTCAGCATGACCCGCAGCGCAGCCGACCTGCTCACGGTCTACCTCTTCGCCCGCGAAGTCGGCCTGGTGCGCGACACTCCCGATGGCCCGGCCTGCCCCCTGGCCGTTGTGCCCCTGTTCGAGACGATCGAAGATCTGGAGCGCAGCGCCGCCATCCTGGCCACCTTTCTCGATCACCCTCTGACCCGCCGGAGCCTGGAGTTGCAGCGGCAGTTGCGGGGCGAGCGCGACCTGGTGCAACAGGTGATGATCGGCTACAGTGACAGCAACAAAGACGGCGGCCTGGTGGCCAGCCTGTGGTCGCTCTACCGGGCGCAGAAAGCCATGGCCGCAGTGGGGCAGGAGCGGGGCGTGCGCATCCGCTTCTTCCACGGGCGGGGCGGCACGATCAGCCGGGGGGCCGGGCCGACCCACCGCTTCATCAAGGCCCTGCCGGCGGGGACGCTGGGCGGCGACCTGCGAGTGACCGAGCAGGGCGAAGCGATTGCCCAGAAGTACGCCAACCGTCTGACCGCCAGCTACAACCTGGAACTGTACCTGGCGGGCGTGAGCCGCGCCACCGTGCTCGAACGCCACGCGCCGGGGGAGGCGCACGTCCTCGAACCGGTCATGGACCGCCTGGCGGCCCTGAGCCGGGCGGCCTACGCCGACCTGATCGGCAGCGCAGGCTTTCTGACGTTTTTCCGTCAGGCCACTCCGATTGATGCCCTGGAGCAGAGCCGCATCGGCTCGCGGCCCACCCGGCGCAGCGGCCAGGCCACCCTGGCCGACCTGCGGGCCATTCCCTGGGTGTTCAGTTGGAGCCAGGCGCGCTTCTTCCTCTCCGGCTGGTATGGCGTCGGCAGCGCCCTTGAACACCTCCACCAGAGCGATCCGGCGACCTTCGCGGCGCTGCAACAACACTTCCTTGGCTGGGCGCCGCTGCACTACATCTTCAGCAACGCCGCCACAAGCGTCGCCAGCGCCGACCCGGAGGTGATGGGCTGGTACGCCGACCTGGTGGAGGACACCGCGCTGCGGGAGGCCATGCTCGGGCGTATCCTCGCCGAATACCGGCGCGCGGTGGCTATGCTGGAACGGCTCTACGACGGCCCCCTGGCCGAACGGCGGCCCAACATCTTCAGCATGATCGAGGCGCGCAATCCTGGACTGCGCATCCTGCACCGCCAGCAGATCGAACTGCTACGGGAATGGCGCGCGCGGCGGTCACGCGGCGAGGATGACACGGCGCTGCTGCCCCGGCTGTTGCTCACCATCAATGCGATTGCGAACGGGCTGGGTTCCACCGGGTGATACCCTTCTCAGCCGTCCATGCCGCCGGGCGGCACCATGCCCGGTGAAAACGAGGGTATGGGGGAACATGGGGAAACCAGGTTTCCCCATCCCCCTGCTCGCGGGCTGCGCCCGCCCACCGGGTGAGTGGAGAGGGAAACCCGGTTTCTCCATCCCCCTGCTCGAGCGGCGCTACGTTGCAATGAAGGTGACGGCCCCCCTCCCTGACCCTCCCCCGCTGGGGGCGGGAACCCGGTCCTCCCCCCAGCGGGGGGAGGCTGGGAGGGGGGCAGCACGCTGCGAACAGTGTTCACCTCAGCCGTCCATGCGGCTACGCCGCACACGAACAGGATGAAAACAGGTTGTTCCTCGGAAGGGCTGCGCCTGCCCACCCCCGCCCGCGGGTGGGGGCATGGGAAACCCGGGTTCCCCACACCCCTGCGCGCGGGCTGCGCCTGCCCACCCCCACCCGCGGGTGGGGGAATGGGGAAACCCGGTTTCCCCATTCCCCTGCGGGGCGGGGGCGTGGGGAAACCCGGTTTCCCCATTCCCCTGCGTGAGAGCCAG
>Ga0209017_10002830_pt1 | contig 10513 bp, 6 predicted proteins | sample YNPBryunderm2012_FD_185812 | JGI IMG/M metagenome (GOLD analysis project Ga0209017, IMG submission 185812) | Anoxygenic and chlorotrophic microbial mat microbial communities from Yellowstone National Park, USA - YNP Bryant MS undermat 2012... ... | reverse complement strand
GTCGGGGCTCGATCTGGCCGTTCTCACGCCGTCGTTGCTTGAGCCTGCGTACCCAGACGGGACTGACATCGTACTTCTCAGCGACGACCTTGATGGGAAGGCCCGAATCGCAGTCCTTCAGGACGCGGATTCTCAAATCCATCGAGTATGACCACATCGCAAGCTTCGTAAGGGTTGCTGAAGTCATATCAAATGCGATCGTGTAGCGCTAGATGGTTCTGGAATCTGCGCTAAACGATCACGCAAACCGAAACCGGTCTTTCCAAAACGCAGCTCATTACTCAAAATCGAGCACACTTCCGCTTGGCGAAACTTCCACCATGCCCCGCCCCACGCGGCGACCTGGAACCGTGGCGGCCTCTGGGTGCTGGGTTGCAACGAGACTGGATTCGCCGGCGACGGAACGGAGCCGAACCCCACGCGCGGGCGGCCTAGCGAGCGCATTTTGTTGAGTCAATCGCGGAATGCTTGACAACGATCTCGACGACAACTTCAGCGTTGGATACGAGGATGGATCGGATGAGACCAACACCAACCCTGGCGGCGCGATTCCCGAAGTTCGCCGCCGCTTGGCGATCCTGGCGCGGGTTCTTGATGGACGCGACCTGGGCGGGCTTCGGCCCGATGCCACGGTGATTATTCGGGCCGAGGGAGTCGGCTCCTGGGCTTTGAGCGAACCAGGCCGTCGGCTGGCCGCCTACCTCGAAGGACGCGGACCAGCCCGCTTGACTCTGGACTTGACCAAAGGACGCTGGAACGCCCAATGGGTTGATCCCCACACCGGCGACCTCGTCGGCTCCGCGTCGCTCGACCATCCCGGCGGGGCGCTTCAGATCGAAAGCCCCGTCTTTGAACAGGCTATCGCCCTGCGGATGACGAGAGGACGCTGAGTTGAACCAACCCATCCTCGGCGAAACGTCCTCTCCCTCTCATCTTACGAAGGCTCGCGGGGCCGGAAACGATCGAAGCCTCTCCGCCAAGGCGAGGCGCAAGAGGCTCCGATTCGTTCGACGCAGAAAACGGCTAGGATGCATGACACGCCGGCGGCGCGTTGGTCAACGGATGTTCTGATCAACGGTCGAACAGCGCGTCGATCGCCGCTGGACGGAGCGGAGCCGGCTTGATGGCGAGCGGACGAGCCGTGGCGAGCGTGGCCATTGGCACCCGGCGGCGGGCAGCAGCCAGGGTCCCTGCGCTCTTGACATGGACATTGACATTGACATTGGACGGGCGGGACATGACTGGACTGGCGGAGGTGGAGTTAGTGGTCAAATTCAGGCGGTGAGTCACCAGACCCAAGCCGTCCATCCGCCCGAAGACCATCCGACCATCACTCCCAGGCGCTGAACGCAGCGTCCCCACCAAAACCCCGCGGCGACCTGCCGGGGCGTTGACGATTCGCAGGCGCTCTGGATCGTCCAAGTCGCTGGAGACCACCTCGAAGAGTCCGCCGTTGAGCAGGCTCACTAGCGCGCGGTCGCCGTCGCGGTCCTGAACCGTCAGGCGATCCCCCAGCGCCAAGCGGGCCGCCCGCGCCACGCCGCCCAGACCGTCTCGCACCTCGACCCTCACGAACTGGTTGAGCGGCAGAGGGGCGAACGGAACCAGTCGCAAGGTGTTAGCGGCGGGGTCAAACTCGGTTCGGGTCGGCACGATCCGGTCGTCGGGGTTCCGAAGCGGCCATCGGTCCCGGCGGTCGTCACGCTTGTCAGAGCGTTCAAGTGAGCGGCTAGCGTCGGGGCCGTCGGCCCGACCAACGCCACTTCGAACGCCGTCAGACCCACCCGGCCTCCTAGAACCCGGATGTCACTCACCCGCAACGGTGACGGTGACACCGAAGGAACCGGAGCGGGCGCGGGATTCGGCGTCACCACCACGGGCTCGGGCATGGGAGCCGGTTCGGAAACCGCAGGCGGCGGGACAACCACGACGGGCTGATGACCAGGTGACGGGGCCGGGGTAGGCTCGAGATCGGCAGGCGGCGGGGTGGACGAACTCGCAGGCAGGTTGAGTCCCTGGAATGCGGGCGTGACGTTCAGAATCGAGACGGTCAACACACTCGGCTCGCCCAAGGTCGCGCCATTGGTAGGGTTGGAAAGGATGACCTGAAGGGTTTCGGTCGGCTCCACGACCAAATCGGGGCGAATCCCGAGTAACACGGTTTGAGTGGTCTGCCCAGCGGCGAAGGTGACAACCCCATCAATTGCCGTGAAGTCCTCGCCCGCCACGGCCGTTCCCGAGACAGTGCGGAGCCGCACGCTCACCGCGCCGTCGGACCCATTGACCCTTGCTAGGTTGATGACCAGCACGCCGGCATCCTCGGACACGGTCACGGTATCGGTGGTGAACTGAATCGCGCCGCGTTGGGGCAGGTCGTTGTCCTCGATTAACACGGTGGCAACCACCTGGTTACCCAGGGTTGCGCCGCCCGTGGGGGTGGAGAGGATGAGTTCGAAGGTTTCGTCCCCCTCCACCAGATTGTCGTTGAGGATGGTGACGGGGACCACCTGGCGGGTGACGCCGTCGCCGAAGCGCACGACCTGGGAGACCGCCACAAAGTCGAACCCGGCCAGGGCCGTCCCGTTGCGGCTCTGAAGCGAGACGGCCACCTCGCCCGCGCTGCCGCCGATTCGTTCAAGGACGACTTCGGCCCGACCGGCTCCCTCGGAGACTCGAAACAGCGGCGAAGCGAATTGGATCTGGCCGCGGAGCGCCGGTTGGTCGTTGTCGATGATCGTTACGACCGCAGAGGCGGGGGAACTCAGAGTGGCTCCGCCGGTGGGGTTGACCAGCGTGAGGGTGAAGGTTTCGTTTCCTTCGATCAGTGAATCGTCGAAAATGGGGATTGCGACGACCTGACGATCGACTCCGTTGGGGAAGAGGACCAGGCCGTTGTTGGGCACCGGGCCGTAATCTTCACCGGGGCGGGCGGAGCCGGTCGCGGCCGAGGTGGAGGAGGCCAGGAGTTGGACCGTCGCCTCGCCATCGGTGCCACCCACCCGTTCGATGGTCACCAGCAGGGGACCGGCTCCTTCGTTGATCGACAGGGTCGCGCTAGTCAATCGGAACGCGCCGCGTTGGGGGGGCGGATCGTTGTCGGCGATTGTTACCAGGAGCGAGGAGGGTTCGGCCAAGGTCGCGCCGTTGGTGGGACTGGTGAGGACCAGGGTGAAGGTCTCGTCGCCTTCGAAGAGGTTGTCGTCGATGATGGCGACCAGGAAGGTCTGCGAGGTTTCACCGGGCGCGAAGGTGAGGCTGCCGCCGACGAAGAGGAAATCGTCGTTGGGGCGGGCGGTGCCGGCGACGACGGTGTAGGAGACCGAGGCGACGCCGTCAAAGCCGTTCAGACGGTTGACCGTGATCGCCACGTTGCCCGCGTTCTCGTTGACCCGCAGCGTCGCGGCCGCGAAGGCGAAGGAGCCGGGGCGGGGTTCGGGGTCGTCGTCGAGGATCGTCAAGACACCCGAGGAGGGGTTGCCCAGAATTGCCCCGCCGGTGGGCGAGGAGAGGGCGAAGGCCACCATCTCGTTCCCCTCGAACACCGCATCGTCCAGAATCGGAATCCGCACGGTTCGACGGGTGACGCCGTCGCTGAAGGTAAGGACCTCGTTGACGCTAATGTAGTCCAACCCGGCGGTGGCGGTACCGTCCAGCGTGGCGAAGACCACCGACACCGGACCGTCGGCCCCGTCGATCCGCTCGACGACCACCTCGGCGAAGCCGGCGGTTTCGTTCACCTCCAGAACCGGGTTGGCGAGGACGAATTGACCACGACGCGCCGGGTCATTGTCCAGAATGCCCACTTCGGTAGTCGAACGTCCGCCCAAGGTGGGCCGGATTTCAGGGAAGTCCAACCCGCCTCGGGGGTCAGAAAGAACCACCCGGAAGGTCTCGGGCACGGTCCCCTCGTGAATCGCATCGTCGATGATGGGGATTTCGATAGTTTGACGGGTCACGCCTGGTCCAAAAACCAGGCGGCCCGAGACTGGCGTGAAGTCGAGGTTGGGGGTCGCGGTCACCCCCTGGGTGGCGAATGCGACTGACACTTCCAGGTCTGCGCCCTCGATCCGTTCGACCACCACGGCGATTCGCCCGGCCCCTTCGTCCACCAGTTGGGAGGATTGGGCGAATTGCAGCCGACCGACCCGCGGCGCGGGGTCGTCGTCGATGATCGTCACCGAGGCCCGAGGCGTCGCGCCCAATCGCGCACCGCCACCGGGGTTGCTCAACACCACGTCGAAGGTTTCGTCTCCCTCAAAGACCGTGTCCTGACGGATCGGCACCCGGAAGGTCAAGCGGGTCACGAACTCGTTGAACACGAGGGTACCCGAAACCGGCTCGAAATCCTGACCGGGGGTGGCAGTGACGCCAACGGTTTGGTAATCGACCGAGACCACGCCGTTGCCGCCGTCGCGGCGCTCGACCACGATGGTAACGAACCCGTCTCCTTCGTTGGCCGCGAATCGCTGAGCGGCGAATGAGAACCGACCCGGAGGCGGCGGCTCGTCCTCCACGATGGTCAGGGTCGCTCGGGTCAGTTCGCCCAGCACCGCGCCGCCCTGGGGTTCACTGATTGCCAGATTGAGCTGACGGTTGCCTTCGAAGCGATCGTTGTCCAACACGGGAATTGTCACCGTGGCCCTGGTCTGTCCCGGCGCGAAGGTCACCCGGGTCGAGGCGGACGCTTGGTAGTCCACGCCGTTGCGTGCGGTGCCGTCGGTGATGTTGAGCGTCACCGAGGCGGCCCCGGCTGCGCCGCGCACCCGGACCAGTTCGATCACCGCCCCGCCCCCGTTTTCGGCCACTTGGAAGGTGGTCGAACCAAATTGGATCGCGCCGCCGGGAGGCGGATCGTCGTCGCGGATCGTCACCGTGGCCCGAGGCGTGGCCAGCACCGCGCCGCCTTTGACGTCGAAGAACTCGACGAACAGGACTTCGTCCCCTTCGAAGAGGCTGTCCTGAAGGATTGGCACCACCAAGGTTTGCCGGGTGGTGCCGTCGGCGAAGCCCAAGACGCCCTCGACATGGCGGTAGTCGCGGGAAAACTCGGCGGTCCCGGCGACGGTGCGGTAACCCACTGTGACGCTGCCCGCGGAGCCGCCCAGACGGTCCAGCGTGATCGTCACTCCACCGTCCCCCTCGCCGACGGTCAAATTGGTCGCGGCCAGGGTCAGCACACCCGCGGGTGGGGCTGGGTCGTTGTCCTGAATCACCAGGAAGCTGGTCGCGCGAATCGGGTTGATGGTCGCCCCGCCCTGGGGATTCTCCAAGGTCAAGGCGACGGTGCGGTTGGGTTCATGAAGGTCGTTGTCCCGAATTGGCACCGTCACGGTCCGTTCGGTCTGACCAGGGTTGAAGGTCAGGATCTGCGAGACCGGCTCGAAGTGGAACCCCGCCCGCGCGGTCCCCTCCGAAGCGCTGACCCGCACGCTCACCGTGCCATCGGCCCCCCCCGTGCGAACCACCCGCACCAGAGCCTGACCGGCTCCTTCCGAAACGATCTGCTCGGCCACGGTGAAGCCCAGCGCCCCGAATTGGGGAACCGGCTCGTCATCCAAGATGCTCAACGCGGCTTCGGCGAAGGGTCCTAAGGTCGCTCCCCCTTGAGGATTGCTCAGACGCAACCCTAACCACTCCGTCCCCTCGAAGACCGCATCCTGCAAAATCGGCAGATTGAAACTCTTGCGGGTTTCCCCCGGTCCAAAGGTCAGCGTGCCGCTGACCGCCTGGTAGTCCTGACCGGCGGTCGCCCGCCGCAAACTATTGCCCACCTCGGGCAGCGTGAAGGTCGCGTAGTTGACGCTCACCTCGCCCAACGACGAAAACAACCGCTCGACCGTCACCTCGAACACGCCAGCGTTTTCCGTGGTCGTCAGTTCCCGCGCGATGAAGTTCAACTCGCCCGCGAAGAAGTTCGCCGCCAGCAACCGCCGCTCCTCCAGCGTCTCCAGCTGACTCCAACGACGCATCGATCTCCTGCGCCGCTCGCTGATTCTTCGCTCCTGGGACACGGACTCCCCCGTGCGCGGCAGGTCCCACCCGTCCCGATCCTCCCCCCCTCGGGACCGCGTCGCTGGCTTGGTCATGGTCGGATTCCCCTCGTCGCTGTCAATCTCGCATGGTACCGCCGTCAACCCCGTCTTCCCCTCCTCTCATCCCCCCTCGCGCCCCGCAACCAGACGCCAACCCTGAAGTGGGCCGCCGTCAACAATCCGGGAATAGTGCCACACCAAGGCGTTAGACTGGAAAGAATGGGAAAACAGGGAAGTTTGGCAAATTGTGACGGATCGCATCGAGTCGCGTCAAGTGTCAAATATGGCGAGCCCCACGCGAACCGCACTTTAGCTTAGGCCATGCTTGGCAATTGAGGTGAGATGGGAAGTTTCGGGAAAATTTTCGTGCAATTCGGGAAAACCATTTCACTTTCTGGACCAAGTGGGCTTTGGCCAACATGAACCGATCGCCTCGGGGCCAACGGGTCGGTCCGAGGCGATCTTGTAAGACATTCAACAAATCTAATCTAAGGAGTTTGATTTAGTGGTGAGCGGGCGGTGGCGGGATCACGAGGCCAGCGCCGGTTGGGGGTTGAGGGTCAAAAGGGTTCGCAATACGTCGTCCACGATGTCGTCGAGGTCGTGGTGAATCGACCATTCGGGATAGTGCGACTTGAACTTAGCGAGGTTAGAGATATACACTTGATGATCGCCAACCCGGGGGGTTTCCACATAGTCGCGGGGAATGGGCCGACCGACGAGTTGTTCGAAGCGGTCGAGCAATTCCAGAAGGGAGGCGGCGTTGTCGCGTCCGCCCCCGAGGTTATAGACCTCGCCGGGCCGGGGGTTGGCGGCGAAGCATTCGAAGGCGCGGATGACATCTTCGGAGTGGATCTGGTCGCGCACCTGCTTGCCTTTGTAGCCGATGATGGTGTAGGTGTCCCCTTTGACGGCGACCCGGGCCATGTAGTTGAGGAAGCCGTGGAGTTGGACGCCGGAGTGGTTGGGGCCGGTCAGGCAGCCGCCGCGAAAGATCCCAGTCTTGAGGCCGAAATAGCGGCCGTATTCCTGGGCCATGACGTCGCCGGCCAGCTTAGAGACCCCAAAAAGGCTATGGGTGTTTTGGTCGATGCGGCATGATTCGTCGATCCCTTGGAAGTCGGTGGGGTCGGCGTAGTCGTAGCGGGTCGCCAGCTCGACGAAGGGTTTTTCGTTGGGGGCGTCGCCGTAGACCTTGTTGGTGCTCATGAGGATGAACACCGCCTCGGGGGCGTGCTTGCGGGTCGCTTCAAGCAGGTTGAGGGTACCGCCGGCGTTGACGTCGAAATCGTCGAAGGGCCGGAACTTGGCCAGGTCGTGGCTGGGTTGGGCGGCGCAGTGGATGATGAGGTCGGGTTGGATATCGGCCACCACCCGATCCATCGCCGCGCGGTCGCGGATGTCCAGGTGACGATGCTCGAACCGCCGACAGGTGGCCTGGAGCCGTCGCAGGGTCCAGGTGGTGTCGCCGTCGCGTCCGAAGAAGTCGGCCCGCATATTGTTGTCGATGCCGTAGGTGCGGGCTCCTTTGCGGTCGAAGTAGGCCACCGCTTCCGAGCCGATCAGGCCACTGCTGCCGGTAATCAGGATGTTGCGCATCTGCATCGCCCTCCCTGGCGTCAAAGGTGTGGAGTCTGGTCGATCAGATCAGGTCGGATCGAATCGGATCCGATGGGATCCGTTTGGGAATCCGGGGATTCCCCTTTGGTGTCCGAGGCGCTGGGGTTCCCGGAGTCAACCTCGCCCGTCGAACCCTCCGCGCCGACGCTGGCGAGTGGCCTCGTCATACCGGATTGGGCGGCCGCCGGCAAGACGAGTTGGGCTCAGACGTGGCAGGAGCGGGGTAGGGTCCGCGATCCTCGCGGTGGCGACGCCGCGTCGCGCCCGGCGGCGAATCCGGTTCTTGAAACAACGCGAGCAACACGACGAGCATGACCAAGTCGATCACGGTCGGCACCCAAAAGATCATCCGCGCGCGTTCCCCCAGCAGATCAGCGGTCAAACCGGCCAAAAGACTGCCCCCAAGGGCTCCCAGACCCGAGGAGATCACCACGTTGAGCGCTTGGGCCGAAGCGCGGCGGGTTCCAGGCGCTTGATGATCCATATACATCTGCCCAACGATCGAAAAGTTGGCCACCGCCACGCCATGCAGCAGGTTGCCCATGATCGCCGCCCAAAGCGGCACTCCCAGGGCCAGGCTGCCGTAGCGTGCGATCCAGGCGAGGATTCCCAGCGCCATTGTTCCCCGGAAGCCGAATTGGGAGAGCAACCAGGGCGTCGCGGCCAGTGCGGCAATTTCAGGGAGTTGTCCCAGGGTCAACGCGGTGGGCACCCATTCCTGGGGAAGTCCGGCCTGTTCTAAGTAGGGCGGTACCGCTTGAAACATGAACGGCGTGGTCAGACTCACCCCGAACCCGCAAATCAGATAAACCAACGTGGAGCGATCGCGGATCAGGTCGAGGAAAACGCGGGCCTTTGGACCGTTGGACTCGGGACCCTCGGGGGTGGTCCGTGGGGTGAAGGGCGATCGGCGATCGAGCGGTGGCGTATGAGGCAAGGTCAGGCAAAACGCGGCCGTTCCCAACGCAATTAGCGCCGCCAGTCCGAAGGCGATTGACACTCCCTCGCCGGTGCGGCTCATCAGAAGCGTCACCAACCAGCCTACCCCCATCCAGCCCACGGTGCCCCACAGCCTCACGTGACCAAAACGCTCCGTGGGCCGATCGAGGTTACGCATCGCCATCGTGTTGGACAGGCCATAGAGCGGAGCCATGACCAACCAATAGGTCAACATCAACCCCAACCAGACCGGGAAGCCCGAACCTGCCTCGTCTGCCGCCGCTAACAAGATCAAAACGACCCCGCCCGTCAAACACCCCCCCGCCAAATAGCGCTGGATTGCGACGAAACGATCCACCAGACGACCCACCCCCAACGAGGCGATCACCAGCGCGATGGGCAGACAGCCGTAAATCCATCCCCGCTCCCAGCCACTGAAGCCCCGCTCGCGGAGATGGATCGCCAGCAGGGGCCACCACGCCCCTTGAATCGCATACAACAACGCCATCATCGCCGACAGCCGGATCATAACCACGCGCCAAGAGAGGTAGAGAAGGAAAGGATAAGCACGGAGGACACGACGCTGGGTTGCGTTCGGCGGGTGCAGCACCGTGGCGTCAAGCAGCTCGGCTCTTCACCGTGATCTTGTCACGATTGACCGTTGCGTGAAACGTGCGGAGTCCAACTAGATCGGAATCGGATCGCAACCTTATGGGAGCGTGGTCAAGGACGACGGGATTCCAGCCGGCCGAGACGCTGTCGGGTCGCCTCGCGCCAACGGGTCTCGAAGTGCGGCAAGGTCTCGGCGTCGAACATGGTCCGCCATAGGTCGTAACGCTCGGTCTGGGACGCGGGACGTTGCGACCGGGTTAGGTCGATGAAGTCGCGCAGGTCGGCGGGCCGTTCCAGCCAGAGATAGTCCACCAGCGACCAGGCTTGAGCGTAACGAATCAGCGCGTGGGCGTCGGACTTCTCGAAACCCTCGTCCCTCAACAAACCAGCGAAGGGGGCGATGTCGGCGGGGGAGGCGTCCCAGGCGCGCCAAATCGCGGCACGGGCGGCGGGAATCGCTCCCACGCCGCTCCAACGCCCATCCTCCACCGTCTCGAACAGCATCGCCAAGCCTTCGTGGAACCACTGAGGAAACAAGCCCGGGCTCGGCTCGAAGCCCGTCAAGTCAACAAGTTGATGGATGGTTTCATGCGCTGCCGCCGAATCGACGACCTGACGACGCTCGATCTCGGCGAGCAGACGGCGCAGCCGGGTCGCGTCGTTCACCACGATGGAGTCGCCGCCGAATGTTTCGCTTCCATCCCGACGCCCCTCGGGGGTTTCCCCGACCTTCGCGCCCCCTGCGGCGTGGGTAAAGGCGACTCGCCGGCGGGGGTCGTAATACCCTTGAGAGCCGATGAAGCGGGACGCGCCAAGCGTCTCCAGGGCGCGACGGTAGGCCGCGGCGTCCGGCAGGATGAGATGGACCGCCTTGCGTGTGGGGATTGTCACTTTGAGGTCCCAACCGGCCCAGACGCCGAGAAAGGTGGCCCCCACCCGGTCCAGCAAATCCAGACGACGGCGCGCCTCGGCGTGCCAACCGGCGGGGTACAACACCACGAACCGCTGTCCTTCGAGACGTTCCAATCGTTGCGAGCCGCTTGTCAAGGGTCCCAACACGGCGGCGAGCGTGTTCACGACGGTTTCGTCAGTAGGTTGGGACTCCTCCTGAAACCAGGTTTTGAGAGTTCGCGCGATGCGGACGGCTGGAGGGTGGTCGGGGTCGATCCGCAGGGTTTGGGTCAACCCTTCGCCCGCCCAATCAGGACGTCCGGCTGTCAACGACCGCCACGCCCACTCGTACCAAAGTCCGGCGTCGGACTCGTCCGCCCTGGGGCGAACCCGCTCCAGAAGCTGGTCCGGGGTGGCGA
>Ga0209017_10002826_pt1 | contig 10529 bp, 8 predicted proteins | sample YNPBryunderm2012_FD_185812 | JGI IMG/M metagenome (GOLD analysis project Ga0209017, IMG submission 185812) | Anoxygenic and chlorotrophic microbial mat microbial communities from Yellowstone National Park, USA - YNP Bryant MS undermat 2012... ... | reverse complement strand
TGCTAATGTATTTTACCCTGCGGCGGTGGGGGGCGGTGGGGCTGGTGCTGGTGGTCTCGCTCTCGGCACCGGCAGGGGGCATGGTAGCCCTCGCCCTACGGGGGTTACCATTTAGCTTCTCAGCGGCTATTGGCCTGGTAAGCGTCCTGGGCCTGGCCACCCTCAATGGCACCGTCCTCCTGAACCGCATCCAGACCCTTAGCCGTCATCCGGTAACCCTGCATCGGCACCTGCGAGTAGCCCTGCACGAACGGGTACGGCCCATCCTCGTAACTATGCTCTTAGCCGTGGTGGGCTTCGTCCCTATGGCCTTCTCCATGCAGGCCGGCGCCGAAGTCCAACGCCCCCTCGCCACAGTCGTGATCGGCGGCCTTCTCTCCGGCGCTTTCTTCAACCTCTGGCTCCTCCCCGTGGCCTATACCACCCTCTACCGAAAACAAACCCCCTAAGTATCCCTTCCCCATAAACGAGGAAAGACAGAAGGCGGACCGGGTAGGAAGTGAAGGGCCCCGGACAGAAAAGGGCTCCGACAGGCTCGCACCTCACACTGGCACGTAAAACCGCTCGCCGTACTTTTCCGCCAGCTCAGCGCTGCGCCGACGAAACCGCTCCCATCCTACATACTCCGCAAAGTGAAACACCCCGCCCGTGTACGGCGCAAACCCCCATCCCAAAATAGACGCCACATCGCCATCCGCCTGTCCGAATAGAATCCCCTCCTGCCAGGTTCGCCAGGCCTCGGCCACCTGCACATATAAGAAGCGGTCCATGAGGTCGGGATACTCTGCTGGGGCTACGGCTCTGGGGGGAAAGTACTTTTTGAGGTCGGGCCAGAGGTACTTCGGCTGGCCATTGGCGGGGTACTCATAAAAGCCTGCACCGCCTTTGCGCCCTGGCCGTTTCAGCTCTTCCACGAAGAGCCGGCCGATGTGATGCACCGGATCATCCGGGAGGGGCCGTCCCATGTCCGCCTCCGTCTGCCGGAGAATCTGGTACATCAGGGCGATGCTCACCTCATCGGCCAGCGCAAGCGGCCCAACCGGCATACCACTCTGGCGCCCGAGGTTTTCTATCAGGGCCGGCGGAACCCCCTCTAAGAGCATACGCAGGCCCTCCCGCACATAGGTGCCAAATACCCGACTCGTGAAAAATCCCCGGCTATCCCGCACGACAATGGGCGTTTTTCCGATCTGCCGCACAAAGTCCAAGGCCCAAGCGAGGGTCTGCTCACTCGTTTTTTCGCCCAGGATGACCTCTACGAGGGGCATGCGTTCGGCCGGCGAGAAGAAGTGTAAGCCGATGAAGCGTTCGGGCCGGGCAGTCGCCTGCGCGAGCGAGGTGATAGGCAAGGTTGAGGTATTAGAAGCGAGGATCGCTTGGGGGGCGAGGAGGGGTTCGACGTCCTGGTAGACCTGGTTTTTGATGGGGCGGTTTTCTATCACGGCCTCAATGACGAGGTCGGCGCCGGCAAGGTCGTCGTAGGTGGTGGCGATGTGCAGGCGCTGTAAGGTGGCCTCTGCCTCGGCGGGGCTGAGGCGGCCCCGCTCTTGCCGCTGCCGAAGGAGCTTTTCGGCGAAGGTGCGGGCACCCTGCGCAATGTCGGGCGATTGGTCTTTGACCCAGGTGTCAAAGCCAGCGGTAGCGCACACATACGCGATAGCCCGGCCCATCATGCCGGCCCCTAAGACCGCCACCTTCCGGGTCGGCGCTGGGGGAATGCCCGCTGGCCGATGCGGCAGCTTATCAAGCCGCTGCTTCTCAATGAAGAGGGTACGCACCATAGCCCGAGCGGAGGGCGCCTGCAATGTCCGCACAAAGTACATCGCCTCTATTTCCAACCCCCGCACGAAGGGCACCTGTAAGCCTTCGTAAAGGGCGCTCAGGGCATAAAGCACGTTCGGGTAGTGGCCTTGGGTTTTTTCGTGGGCTTTGGCAATAGCGCCGGCCAGGAAGGGCGCGTTACGGGGATGGTAGATGCCTCCGCCGGGCGGCTGAAACTTCGGGTCCTGCCAGGGGTTTTGCGGGAGGGGCTTTTTCGAGAGCCAGGTGAAAGCTTTTTCTAAGAGCTCATCGGAGGTGGTGGCGAGTTCATCTACGAGGCCTTGGGCATGAGCCTCCTGCGCAGGAAGGCGCCGTCCCTCTAAGATGAGCGGCAGGGCCGGGATAAAACCGATTTTCCGGGGGAGGCGCTGGGTGCCGCCCGCTCCCGGCATGAGGCCCAACTGCACTTCTGGCAGGCCTATCTCCACGTGCGGGGCATTCAGCGCAATCCGATGATGGCAGGCCAAAGCGAGTTCGTAGCCGCCTCCCAGCGCAGCGCCCCCAATAGCCGCCACTACAGGCTTACCGCCCGTCTCTAACCGCAAAAACACCTCCTGAAGCTGCCACACCACCCGATACAGCTCCTCCACATCGGCTATGCCCATCAGCCGCTGAATCGTATGTACATCGGCCCCGGCTATGAATTCCCGCCGCCCCGACGCCATGACAATTCCCGCACACCGCGCATCGGTCAAAACCGTCTCCAGCGCTTCCCGAAAGGCAGCCAGGCTTTCTGGATTCAGGACGTTCACTGGGGTCATCTGCCAGCGCAAAACCGCATAGGCCCCCTCCCACACCGTCTCTATCATACGCCAAAAGTAATACTCCCTGCCCATTAGCCCGCCCCCCACTTTGGAAACTTGGAACTTTCCCGGAGTTTTTTGGGTTTATACGAGCGTGTCGGAACGCATCTTAGAGGTGGCCGAGACGCTGCTCATGCGACAAGGGATTCGCTCTACCACCCTTGACCAGGTGGTGGAGCGCCTCGGCATCTCTAAGAAAACCCTTTACGACTACTTCCCCTCCAAGGAGGCCCTCATAGAAGCGGTGCTGGACCGCTTTCTCTCGCGGATAGAGCAGCAGATAAAGGAGCTCCATGCCGCCCATGCCGCCGACCCGCTTTTGGCCATCATCGCTACGGCTAACTTCGCCTATCATACGCTCTCCAGCTTCAACCCCCTCCTTTTCCAAGAGCTGCCCCGCCTCGCCCCCACCCTCCAAGATAAGCTTTTTGCCCGCATCCGCACCCTCATCCAGAAAAACCTGCATGCCAACCTCCATGCCGGCATCCAACAAGGCCTCTTTCGCAAGGACCTGGACCTGGACTTCATCCCGGTGTGGATGTTCTACGTGCTGACGCAGGTCATTCTCAATCCCGACTTTGCCCAAGCGGTGGGCCGCTCCATCCCCGAAGTCTACGCCGAGTCCGCCCTCCTTCTCCTCTACAGCTTCACCACGGAAAGCGGTCGCCAGCACCTCGCCGAACACCAAAACCTCATCCGTCAAACCTATGGTCGCTCGCGTCCAATATAGCCTTATTGTTTTCGTCTCGCTCGCTTTCGCCCAAGAAAGCATCCAGACCTTCAGCATGAAAGCCGCCATTCAGTACGCCCTTACGCATTCCCCCTCCTTGCAAAACACCTACTTAGACTACCAAATTGCCCGCCAGAAGATCGCCGAAGTGCGCTCTGCCGGCCTGCCCCAGATAAATAGCACGACCACCCTCCGGTACTTTGTAGAGATTCCTACTTCCTTAGTGCCGGGGGAGTTTTTTGGGGCGCCGCGGGGCACCTTCATCCCGATACGTTTCGGTGTGCCTTACAACCTGGAGATTGGGGTAACCGGCACCCAGCTCCTCTTTGATGGGACGTACTTCGTGGGCCTATCCGCCGCCCGCGCCGTGAAGGAACTCACCTACCGCGCCTACCAGCGCTCCCGCATCGAGACCATCACCGCCGTCTCAAAAGCTTACCTCACCGTGCTCATCACCCAGGAACGCCTCCGCCTCCTCAAAGAAAACTTAGACCAGCTGCAGACCACCCTCCGCCAAACCAAGGGCCTCTACGAAGCGGGCTTCGCCGAGAAGCTGGACTACCAGCGCCTCGAAGTCGCCTACAACAACCTCCAGACCGAATACAACAAAGCCGCCGAACTCACCGCCCTCGCCTACCTCACCCTCAAGCTCCAAATGGGCTACCCCTTAGACCAGCCTATTGCCCTCACCGACACCCTGCCCGAGCTCCCGCTCCTTCTGCCAGATAGCCTCTCCCTGCAAAACTTCGACCCTGCCCAGCGCCTGGAATACCAGATTCTCCTCGCCCAGCGCCGCGCCCTCGAGCTCAACCTCCGCCGCTACCAAGTCGCCTACCTGCCTTCCCTCGTCTTCATCAGCAGCCTCGCTACCCAGGCCCAACGTAACGAGTTCGACTTCTTCGACACCAAAAAACGGTGGTTCCCCATCGCCTTCATCGGCTTTCAACTGCAAGTTCCCCTCTTTGACGGCTTACGCAAGGCCAGCCAGGTCAGCCAGGCCCGCTTAGAGCTCCTCAAAAACCAAAATGACCTCTACCAGCTGCGCCAGGCGCTCACCCTCGAGGCCCAAAATGCCCGCATCCAGCTCCTCAACGCCCTACAAAACCTCGCCATCCAGAAACGAAATCTGGAACTCGCCCAGACCGTGCTGGAAACTACCCAGAAAAAAGTAGAGGCCGGCCTTGCCTCCACCGTAGAATCCGTCCAGGCCCAAAACGCTTACCAGCAGGCCCAGCTGGGTTACACTACCGCCCTCCTCGAGGCCTATTCTGCCTACATAGACTGGCAAAAAGCTCTCGGTCTCCTCTCAGAACCTGAATAAAACCTATGCCTATGATGCGATACCTTGCCTGCGTGGCAGTTTTAGCTGCATGGATTTTAGGAGGCTGCTCAGCCTCTCGTCCCTCAGACAGCAGCGTAGAAACCAAAAAAGCCCGCCTGGAAAAGCTCCGCCAAGAGCTTTTCAAGCTACAAGCGGAAATTACCGCCCTGGAAAATGAGATAGCCGCCCAGGACAGCACCTTTGCCTTGCAGAAGGCTATCCCCGTTTCCGTCGTCGTGCTCAAAGATCGGGGCTTCCAAACGCGCCTTCGCCTCCAGGGCAGCATAGACAATCGCCAGGCCATCACCCTCTCGGCTAAAACTGCTGGCACGCTCCTGCGGCTCTATGTACAGGAGGGCGACTACGTCCAAGCCGGACAGCTCCTCGCTGAGCAGGACGCCGAAATCCTCCGAAAAAACCTCGTCGAACTTCGTACCCGCTTAGACCTCGCAAAAACCCTCTACGAAAAGCAGAAAAAACTCTACGAGGAAGGCATCGGCTCCGAAGTCCAGTACCTCACAGCAAAAAATAATAAAGAGTCTCTCGAAGCTGCCCTTCAGACACTGGAAGAGCAGCTCAAGAATGCCCAGATACGCGCCCCCCAAGCCGGCCGTGTAGACGCTATCCTGGTAAAGGCCGGCGAGCTCGTGATGCCCGGCATGCCTGTCCTGCGCCTTCTGAGTGGCAGCGGCACCTGGGAGATCAAAATTGAAGTGCCCGAACGCTTCTCTGGCCTCATCAAGGCTGGAACCCCCATCCAAATCGAGCTACCGGACCTCGGCGAGCGGTTTGAGGCGCCTATCGCGGTGATCAGCGAGAACATCAACCCCATCAGCCGAACTTTCACCATATATATCCGAGCGCTGCCACCTCGGCTCTTAGGGCGCCTTCGGCCGGGGATGACCGCCTTCGCCGCTGTGCCCGAAGTCTCCTATCCAGATGCCTTCCGGGTGCCCATAGAGGCCGTCCAAACCCAGGACACCACGAGTTTCGTGTACCTCTACAATAGGGGCCAAGCCCGCAAGCGGACCATTCGTCTCTTAGGCATTCAACAGGGAGAAGCCGCCATAGAAGGTTTATCACCCGGCGATACGGTGATCGTACTGGGTGCTACCCTGCTACGTGATGGGCAGGCTGTAAGCATCACCAGCGAGGGAATATAAAGCACAGCGCGGCCCCGCCAAAGGCAGGGCCGCGCCACTCCCCCTCATCCAGTATAGCCTCTCTAATATATCAGCTGGCTCATGCCCAGCCCTACCAGCTCGACTTTATTCGTCACCGCCTGCAAAAACAAGATCGCATCAATAATCTGCTTCTTATCCGCATAGGGAATTATCGTCGTGAGCGTGCTTTCCGTCGTTTTGATATAATCTCGCAGGGCCCCTTCGAGTTGACTCATGGCTTTATCATTGGCGGGGACGGAGGGAATCTTGAGGTCATTCGGTGTCTTGGGCTCCAGCTTCGCAAAGGGGAGGTACTCCAAAATCCGGTAGAGCCGGGTGAGCTTGGAGATGTAAATCCGCGTCAGCTCTATCTTGTCCATTTTTTCCAGGTCACCGAGGCTGTACACGATCGTGGCCCCGCCTGGCAGCTGCATTGCCGGTTCCGGCTCTTGCGCCTGACTGGCAGGCTGCTGCGCCCAAATGATGGCGAAAAAAAGTAGTCCTATCGCTAAGTTTCTCATACGCTTGATTTATTTTCCTTTTGAGGAGGTGAGTGCTTCTTTTTTCCGGAGATACTCCTTAGCCTTGTCGTCCATATTGAGGTAGGTGGTAACCTGAATCAGGCTCTGCAGAAGCGCCAAGTCGGTGGGCAGGGCTTCATGCGCCTTCTCTAAGTAAGGGAGCGCCTCCTGGAATTTCTCCTGCATCTGGTTATACAGCACTTTTTGCTGGTCTTCACTCTTGGCTTCGTTATACTTTTGAGCAAGTTCGGCCGCTTGATTTACATAATAGGCGCCGAGGTTGTAATTGGCATTCACATTATTCGGATTAATGCCCAAAACCCGCTTATAATACACCGCAGCCGAATCGGGATTCTTTCTTTCTAAGAGCTGCGCATAAATAAGGAGGTACATTTCATTATTGGGGTTTTTCTCTAACTCTGCGCCGAATTGTTTGAGCGCCTCATCGTGAAGGGCAGGATTTTGCAGGTAAAGGTTGAGCTCTGCTCGTCGGATATTTTCATCGGTAGGGAACTTAGACCGGGCCTCATTGGCGAGGGTAATAGCTTTTTCGCCTTGGCCCCGGCCTCCGTAAATATTGATAAGCGCCATGTAAATGAAAGGCAGCAGTTGCTCGGCTTCTTTGATAGGCTTGGCTTTAGAGAGCGCGAGGGCTTTTTCCAGGTCGGCGAGCGCCGCATTCGTGTCTCGAAGTTGAACATTTACCAGTCCCCGTAGGGCTATCGGCGGAAAAAAGTCCTTTTGTCCTACGATTTCATAAAGTTCTGTGGCCCAAGTGAGATATTCCCGAGCCTGGGGCAGCTGCTCCTTCTGGAAGAGCTCAAAGCCTTTGAGATAAAGAATACTGGCTAACTGGACTGAAAGGAGTTTGATATCCTGTTCATATTCTTTTTTGGCATCTAACTCTCGGCATTTTCGGATGGCGCTGTAGGTATCCTGATAGAGATTGGGGTACTTCTGCTGGGTGCCTACGGGGTCTTTGCTGAGCAGGCCTATGTAGGCTTGGGCGCGGATTTTGTAGCCTTTAGCCATGTCGGCGGGTTTGAGCAGGTCGGGCTGCACAAAAGCCTGATCGATGTAGCTAAGTGCCCGCTCAAAATCCCCATCCTGAAGCGCCAAGGCAGCTGAAGTAATCTTACTTTTCTGGGCATACATTGCCACCCCGACAAAGAGGGCGAGCCAAAAGCTTCGCATGGGACAAACATACAAAACCTTGCTGTATCTTTGAGCCATGCGGTACCTGCTGCCCCTTTTAGTAGGCCTCAGCTGGGCACAAAGCCTCTCCGAGGCCGAAATCGCCCTCCAGCGTGAAAACTATGACCGGGCTATCACCCTCACCAGCCAGATCCTTTCCGCAAAACCCAAAGAACTCTATGCCTACTATCTGCAGGGCATGGCTTATTTAGGCAAAGCGCAGCAGCTCGACGAAGACGACCCGGCTCGCCAAACCTTCATCCAGAAAGCCCAGGACGCCTTTCAGACTGCCCAGGCCAAAAATCCCAAGTATCCCTACGCCTATATCGGCCTGGCGGATGTAGAGCGCCTGCGCAAAAACCCCGATAAAGCCCGTGAAAACCTCAGCAAAGCCGAAGAGTATGGCGCCTCTGAAACCAAAGTCCTCGTAGAAGCTGCCCGCATCCATACCCTCCTCGGCGGCAAGGCCAGCATAGACCGCGCCACCTTCCTCCTCTCCAAAGCTAAAAGCAAAGACCCGCAAAATGCCGCTATCCGCCGCGCACTCGGTAACCTCTGGCTCACCCAAGGCATCCTCGAACTCGCCACCCAAAACTACCAGGAAGCCACCCAGTTAGAACCCCAGAACCCCGAAAACTACTTCCTTCTGGGGCTCGCCTATGCCAAAGCCAAGGCCCTGCGCGACGCCGGCGACGCCTTCAAAAAAGTTACAGAACTGGACCCCAGCTACGCCCCTGCCTACCGAGAGCTGGGCGAAGTCTACTTCGCCGCCCAAAAGTACCAGCAAGCCAAAGAGTATTATCAAAAGTATGTAACCATTCGTCCCGAACTCCCCGCCCGCGTCCGCTACGCTACCTTCCTCTACCTGAGCAAGGACTACAAAGCCGCCATCCAAGAAATAGAGGCCGTTCATAAAGATACCTTTTCCATCACCCTCCAACGGCTCTTGGGCTACTCTCTCTACGAAGACCAGCAGTACGAAGCCGCCATCAAAGCCCTCGACCTCTACTTCCAGAAGCAAAAACCCGAGAAAATCATCGCCAAAGACTACCTCTACTATGCCAAGGCGCTGGATAAAGCCGGACGTGATGCCGACGCTGTAACCTATTACCAGAAAGCCATAGAAAAAGACCCAAGCCTCGCCACCGAAGTCTATCCCGAAATGGCCAATGCCCTCAATAGCCTCGGCCGCTACAAAGAGGCCGCCGACGCCCTACAAAAAGCCATTGAAAAAAATCCATCCCTCCAAAACCACTTCGCCCTCGGAAAAATCTACTACAAGCTCGGCCAAACTGAAAAAGATACCACTTACTTCCACAAAGCCATCCAGACTTTCTCGTATGTGGTAGAGAAAAAGCCCGACCTCGTCCCGGCCTATACCGAGCTGGGCCGATGCGCCGCTAACCTCGACCCCGAAAGCACCGAAGGCCGCGCCAAACCCCACTACGAAAAAGTCATAGAACTCGCCAGCCAAGACCCCAACCGCTACAAAAACGACCTCATTGAGGCTTACGCCTATCTGGGATATTACTACTACCTGCAGGCCGAAAATAATAAGTCCAAAGAAGCCTACCAGAAATCCTACGAAGCCTACAAAAAACTTCGGGAGTTAGACCCGCAGAATCCGCAGGCCGCTCAGGCCCTCCCGTACTTAGAAACTCGCATTAAGTGAGTATGCAGCTCTACGCTGTGCAAGTGGAGATAGACGAGGAGATAGCGGAGGCATGGCGCCGGTGGATGAACTACACGCATATTCCGGAGGTGATTGGGACGGGGTATTTTCGGGGCCATCGGTTTGGGGAGGTGGTGGAGCCGGCGGCGCCGCAGGGGAAGCGCCGCTTCCTCGTGCTGTATGAGGCGCCGGATGAAGCGCATCTCCAGGCTTATCTGGAAAAGGAGGCGCCACGTCTAAGGGCGGCTTATCCGCCGGAGTTTCAGGGGCGCTTTGACGCCAGCCGGTGGGTGTGGAAGATGTCGTAATCATCGGTGGGGGGCCGGCGGGATTAGCCTGCGCCTGGCACCTCGCCCAGAGCGGCCTAAGCCCGCTCGTCTTAGAAGCGGCTCCCTTCCCCCGCGACAAAGTCTGTGGGGATGCCCTCAGCGGAAAAGTCGTCTCGGTTCTGCAGCGCTTAGGGGGAGAAGCGCTCATCCGCCGGATGGCGGCCGAGTCCTTTGTCCTGCGCGCTTCGGCCTTGGTATTTGTCAATGATAGGGGGGATAGGGTGCGGCTTTCCCTTCCGGGGGAGGTAATGGGTTTCACGGCGCCGCGCTATGCCTGGGATGCCTGGCTCTGGAGCCAGGCGCCCCGTAACATCCGCCTTCGGCCAAAGACCCCCGTCCTGCGCATAGAACGCGCAGAGCGGCATTGGGTCATCCACCTCCCGCAGGGCGAGCGGCTATATGCCCGGTATCTTATCGGAGCCGATGGGGTCGCCTCCAAGGTGCGCCCCTGGGTCTATACGTATCGGCGCGCACGCCGGCCGCCCGTCTATTCGGCTATTCGGGTCTATGCAGCGTATTCTGTAATGCCCGGCGAGCTGGAGCTTCATTATGTGCCGCCGTACTTGCCGGGGTACTGGTGGGCCTTTGCCATGGCGGGCGGGCAGGCGAATATCGGTATTGGCGGGCCGCCCAAGATCGCCCGAAGCCTCTCGTTTCGGCAGGGTATTCGGCATCTCCTCGGCGAAAAAGCTCCAAAAGCCATAGCTGGCCACGGGATCCCGCTTTATCGGGCAGGGGCACCCCTTACCGCTCCCGGCTGTGCGCTCATTGGGGATGCCGGCCACCTCGTCGACCCCTTCACCGGCGAAGGCATCGGCAATGCCCTCCTGAGCGGCTATCGCCTCGCCCAGGCTATCCTCCAAGCCCAGCCGGCAGACCTTTTCACCTGGGATGCCCGAGACGCGTATGAAAAGCCCCTCCATCACGAGCTCAAAACCGAAATGCGCGTCAGCACTTGGCTCCACCGCCTGAGCC
>Ga0209017_10002824_pt1 | contig 10532 bp, 5 predicted proteins | sample YNPBryunderm2012_FD_185812 | JGI IMG/M metagenome (GOLD analysis project Ga0209017, IMG submission 185812) | Anoxygenic and chlorotrophic microbial mat microbial communities from Yellowstone National Park, USA - YNP Bryant MS undermat 2012... ... | reverse complement strand
TATGGCTTCCATGGTTGTGGCCTTCTTCGGTGCGGGCTGCTTCTTCGTCGTCGTGTCCAGCGTCAGTTCTCCGGAGGATGTGGTTGCCATCGTCAGGCGGGCACCACTCGCCGCGACGCCTGTGCGGCCGTTTCGGCTTCATCCGCGATCGTCGATGAAGCCAGCGATTTGCGTCGTGAGGGCGTTAGCGTGGTTCAGCTCGCCGATGTGGCCCCAGTGGATTGGGTGCCCACAGGTTAGGGCGGGCAAGCCCTGCAACTGGTTGCAGATCGCATCGACCAGTTCGCTGCCCAGCCCGTGCGACCGGATGTAGGCTTCATCGTCAATCCCTGGAAAGCAGGTTTTTACGCGGCGACCATAGCCGGTTTTCCTGCTTTAACATCGAGTTACGTATTGTCCTGCGAATGTGCCGTGACAGTTACAGACCGTTCTCGGGACAGGGAATCGTAGTCGGTCTTCACTCCGCTAGGAATCCCAAGGTCAAGGCGGGCGAAAGGAGAATGAGTAGATAGCGGGAATAGGTTTTGATACCAAGGGTCACCTGATCTAGAATCAAGTTCGTTATTAAATTAGACTAATCTGCTCGCTATACTTTTATGTTCTAGGAGAGCGTAAATGAGACGAGTTTTCTTCCTTCTAGGAGCAATAATTATCATAACAGTCCTCTTCAGGGTTGCCATCTCTCGTCGCACTCTGTCTACTACTGTCAATCCGCCGTCCTCTGACACAACCTTATTGGAGGTGGACACTTCTGGTAGAGACCATGCACCCTTCCGTCGTCAGTATCCCGACAGCATCCAGCGTAACGCGATCAACCGAGACCCCATGGCCGACCCTCAGACTCCAGCATGGAATGCGATCACAGTGAAGGCTCTCACAGATGCAGGTTGGACGCAGCCAGCCTTGGGCCGTGTCATAGCATTGAACGCCGATTGGTTCGCGATACTGGAACGGGACGCTCCTGATGCCTTCAGCGATCAACTTCGCTGCCTCAAGCGGCTGGGGAATCGGCCCCAGGTCTTGGACTTTCTGAAGACATTCCCAGAGACTGCAGGGTTGCTGGCGACTGCTGATGATCCCGAAGAGCTCGTGGAAATTCTCGACACTGATGACGCCAAGCGGACCCTACTGATGGGTCTATTTGTCCGTTACTTAGGGCGGCGAGAAATTACTGCTCTCGCTACGGCTTTGAAGGGAAACAGGGATCTCATCTGCAGGTTAATTGAACGCGGACTGGTGGGCACTGAAGTCCTTTTTATATTCCCGCGTACGGGTTTGGGTGCTTCAGACTACGAGAAATGGCTTCAAGACAATATTACCACCGGGCTCGCCGGAAGCGACGAGGATCTTGCCTCGTTCATCCAGTTTGCCCTGCTACAAGGGCGGGATCTGCTCGACCAACTGAACACGGATGAGTCATTCCGCACGCAGTTCCGCACCGAACTGTGGCCGAAACTCCTCCGCGTTGTGAACCGCAAGGACGAAGCGTTGGAGTTCTATATGGACGCGCCAGACCTTTGGCGGCTCCTTGCCCTTGAGGATGGCGAAGTTCTCCTCGAGCGACGGGGGATGCTCGCCGCTGCCCTGCTGTTTGGCCCAAACGCCTACCCCAAGGAGTTGCAACCCCGTGTTATCCATATCCTTCTGTCGGGTGACGGCATCACGTTCCAAGCGTTGACCGAGGGCAAGTTTCGGAAGGATCCCCTGTTTCATAAACTGCTCGAACGTCCGCTCACCGGTCCAGTGCTTGCTGCCGCTCTCAACAAACTCTTTGAGCAAGGGACAAACTACCGCCCACTTCTTGAGAAATATAATCGGCTCACTAACGAAGTACTGGCGGAGGAGGTTGGCCCACCGCCAATGGGAATCCAGACATGGCTTCCATTTTACACGCACTACATGATCGCACGGAAGCTTTGGCAGGGAAGAGATCCTTCCACACAGGAGTGGGTAGAGGCTGGGGTTGATACTACACTCGAGGTTGCAACGCTTATCTTCCCAGCAGCGAAGGGGGGAAAGTTAGTCACGCAAACCGTGAAGAATGCCGGCAGAAAAGCCGGTGAGAAGGAACTCGCCCGCGAGACAGCCGAATTAGGTATCAAAGCGGCCCAGAAAAAGCTCAGCAACGAAGCGGTAGAGCAGCTCACCAAAGCAGGGATGGAGGGGCAAGCTCGAAAGTGGGCTGTCACCCAGGCTCTCACCGAAATGCAGCGGTCTTATCGCTCAATGATGCAGGCAATTGAGAAAGCAACGTCTTTTGAAATCACTGATCCTGTCAAGTTTTTCTATCAGCATAGCAACTTCGGAAGGGAATCGTATAAGCGGCTTACCAATTTGGAGGCTCGAGTGTTCATGCGTGGGGACGGCAAAGTCTTCGTTCATGTTGACCGGCTTGCCTACGCTCAAGTAAAACGATTTCTGAATGAAATGTTCAAAATCAAAGCGAAAGAAGTTATTACCGAAGTCGACGAAGCTCAGAATTGGCAGCGTCACGTGGCCGCGTGGTGGCTGTTGAACACAGGGGATCAAGCCGTTTTCCCAACGAAATAGCAAGAGGCACCATTCGGCTTGGGCGTTTTTGAGATACCGAGATGGGTGAATGTCATTCTGTCCGCACTGACGATGATAACTCTCCAAGGGTAGCCCGATGACCTCAGCATCACATGCCAAGACTGCGAAGCCGAAAAAAGTCTACCGCCTCGCCCTGTACGGAAGGCGTAACTCAGGAAAGACTTGCATCCTTGCTGCGCTGGCGATGGAACGTGTCGCGCATCCCGATGGCCTGGCATGCACCTGGCTCGATACGCGACCCAAATATCTCAGTTCGTACACAGAATCAGAAAACCAGACTGAGGAAAATGTCGCAGAGGCTTTCGACTTAGGCAAGGAATGGTTAGAGAAGGCGATTTGCAAGCTTCAGCAGGGGGAAGTGCCCGCACCCAACCCGAACGACAAGGATGCCTACCGCTTCCTGTACGAGTTCACGGCGAAGGATCATCGCACGTTCTTGGTCGAGTTAATTGATTACTCCGGAGAACTGATCGACCCAGACTTATCAGACACTGACCTCGCGAAGCGGCTCCGGGATCACATGCTGACAATGGACGGCATTCTTATTCTTGCGGAAGCTCCGTGCCGGGGGGCACAGGTTGGAGAACTGTACAACGAGTTGCAACGGCTGAAACGCGCGTTTGCCTTGTTGCGGGGCGAAAAGCAAGACGGGCCCGCTCTCGCTGTTCCGGTGGCGTTGCTGATCAACAAATGGGATCGGCGTACCCAGGCAGATGGGTTTTCAGCCGTCAACAGCGAGCGTGAGATCGAGGAGTTTCTGGCCAGTCAGCCCGAACCGCCGCATCGCGGCCTGGTGGATACACTGCGGGGTTCGGTCGCCGAGGGGCTATTCCGAGCATTTCCCGTGAGTGCTTTTGGCAAGCACGTCCCGACTAGTGACGCGAACGAAAACAGTAGCAGCGAAAAGATTCCCGATCGGCCCGCTCAGGTGAATCCGTTGTCTTCCTTCGGGCTGGAGGATGGCTTTGTGTGGGCTTGCCGAACTCGTGACCAGCTTGACCTGCGAACTTTCGAGGCGGATGCGAGCACCCGGGCTTGGTGGAAACTGTGGCAACTGGCGAATTGGAAGATGCAAAGTTCGTTGTCCGCTCGTGCCTCCGAATTAGAAAAGCGATTCCCCGATGCCAGTGAAGAGAAACGCCGTGTTCAGCAGGCGAAGTGGCGAACCAAAACGGCCTATGCTCAACAGTTTGTACTGACACTGATGATAGGGGTGCTGACGTATCTCGCCGCGGGAGCGGTCATTGATTACCGGGATTACAGCGTCCATCGCCCCACGTTCGCCAACTTACAAGCTGCAGAAAAGGAGCAACTCACCGCGGCAGAGACTTGGCTTGAAGATTACGGGAACAACAAGTTCTTCTTCCATACCGGCTTTCGCCCATTCTTCAGCGGAGAACGTGCTGCTGCACTACTCGTCGCTATTCGCGAGTGGAAAAGAGACTCAGCCTTAGATCAGTGGAACGAGCGCTGGAAGGAGATTGAGCAAGCACCGGATGAAGTCACCAAGAAGGCGCTTGCGAATAAACTGCGGGATGATCTGCGAAGCGCGACATACACCGACGAGCAAGTGGTGGCCAAGTGCAATGCGCTCTTGGAGCAATGCCAGGCCAATCGGAAAATCCGGGAAAACATTTTGGCATTGCAAACCGTGGAGGCAGAGTTCACAAGCCTCGTCAGCAGCAAATCCGAGGATAAGAGCGAGTATCGCAGAGTCCGCCGCCGAGTCGAAGATTTGCCTCTCCATAAGGACGGTGAGACGAAGAAACTCGCTGAACAGCGAATTGATTTGATGAAAAAAATCGATGATCATTTGGATAAAATCGAGCAGCTCGTCGTTGAACGCAGGAACACTGAAAACAGCGCGTTCATCGCCGAGCAGCAACGTCGGCTGAATGCTGGCGTTGAAGTTGCTGACTTCGAGTCAATCTTAGCAAATGTAAAGCTTGGCTTGCCTTATCCAGACGTGGCATCGGAGCAAATCCGTGAGCAATTCACTAGGCTGCAGCTGGAAGCACAAAGAAAACTCGACGTTGCAAAGCGTCGTGAAAACTGGCTTAGGTTCGAGGACGAATACCATGCCCTGATGCGTCGAGGAAATCTCCGTGAAGCCGCCCAACGGCTCGTCGAGAAGAGAGACGACTTCACGGAGATCGAAACTCTGAACGCGGATTTCCGCAAGAAGTGCCTTTCCCTATTAGAGGACAAGACAGCCGAGCTTGTCCGCGGAAAGCAGTGGGCCCGCACGCGAGAAATGCTAAAAACAGTTCGGGCAGACAAATACGTGAAAACACTTCTCGATGACCACCAGCTTCGGAAAATCGAAGACATGGAATATAAGGTCGACGTTCACGAGGATAAATACCTCTATGCTCAAGTGGAAAATCGCAAGACTCGAACGATAGCAACGATTCAGACATACTTGACGGATGCTCCTCTAAAGACGATGAAGGCACCAGTGAAGAAATACCTGGATTATCTAGAAAAAATGGACGGTAAAATTGAGCTTGAAATCGAGGGAACCGTGCTCTGGGGGGCCAACTGTTGGCCAAATCACAAGAACTTGGTGAAAATCAACCTCGATGGTTCCGAATGGTTCGAAGTTGAGGCGACTTCGAATCAAAATGACAGCTCTGTCATCGGAACCAACACCTGTGTCCGGAAGCTGAGCGATAATATTAATGTAAATGTGACAATTAAAATCACCAACGGGACATTCCTCTTTAACAGCCGAGAACATGGGCAAGGCACATTCGAAGGAAAGGTCAGCGACCTTCTGGGTGGAGGCAAAACGATTGAACTGGATAAGTTCGGGAACAAGGTAATTCTCAAGATCAAAGAGGATTCTCTTCCCAAAGAACCGACCTTACCAGAATGGCGGGAATAAGAGATGGCGTTCCCCTTGTTGATCGCTGAAACACCCAATGCGGGAAATTTGGGTTATCGCTTCCTGATTTCGCCCGGGGCGACAATCAGCGACGACATCGCCGCCAAGTTCGTGAGTCACGTGCGGGGAAAAGCCTTGGCCGTTGGCGGCAACTATCTGAGTGTCGGACATAAGGTTCCTCAGCGATTTACCGGCCGAACCGACGCTTCGGAAACACTCGTTCTCGTCGGCGTAGATACATCGAGAATCCCCAGCGAGGTTCAAGAGCAACTCATCGCTACTCTGCGTTCACTCTTGCCGCAATTAGAGGCAACAGTTCGAGAAATCGATTGGGGACACGAAAAGCGATTTGTTGTGCCCCATCCTCTGCTCGGAGAATGGCTTTCCGAGGAGATCCGTTCCCTTCCCGTCACGGATATGAGCGAAGGGCCGCAAGATCGTGGGCAAACCCAGGCACGCGTTGAAGCCGAACCTGATCTCCCAACAAAACGCTCAGGGAAACTCGCACCGCGGTGGATCGCGGCATCACTCCTAATTCTTTTCGTCGTGGCAACGGTAAGTTCAATCACCGGTTGGCTGCCACTCCCTGTCCCCCACACCGTCGTCGACACAACGACGAGCAGCGTTGCGAACCCATCAGACTCCGACGAGTTTGCGGCAAAATTGAAAGAGTTCAGGCGTGAAGTAACTATTACGAACGACCCTACTCGCCTCGATAAGCTTAAAGCTCGCTTGAATGATATCGAAGGTGGCCAGCGGCTCGCAAGCAGCCAAAAGCGTGAAGTTGATGACTTACGCTGGGAGATCGACACGAAGCTGAACGGAATCAAGAAGGAAGAGGCTGACATCAAGAAGAAGAAAGTGAGTTACTATCAGAAGATCGAAAAACAAATTGCAAGTGCAACAGATCCGGAATCGATGGACAAAGTCCGTGCTGACCTCCATAAGGTCCCCTATCCCGATAAATTCCCTGAGTACGACAACCAAGAGAGAGCTAGGCTGCTCAAAAATATCGAGAAAAAGCAAACGGAGTTGAAGCAGAAAAGGAAGTTGCTTGTAAAAATCTATCAAATGAACAGCAAGGATGATATCGAGACAACTGCGAAGGAACTTTCAAATTCGACCATAGGTAAAGCAGCAGAATTGGAAGAACTAACCGAGCTTTATAAGGACCAACTTAACTGTTGCCTTACTTATACCATCAACCAACAGATTAATGCGAAGCGATTCGTTGATGCGCGTGAATATATTGATAACTATATCAAAGAGCGGTCTTCATCCGATGAAATGAAAAAGATCGTTGGCGAGAATTTCTTTCAAGACCATATCGCAAGCCTTGACGAGGCTGAGGACAAATATCGATATGAACGCATTACCTCCTCCACGAGTGTCGATGAAAAAGAACAAATGGTAATCGAATATTTGGGAAGTCGCGTCGCAGAAAATCGGAAACGAATGAATGACAAAGTCGAGGAATTGAAGAAGTATTTCGATACCCTAAAGAATGATGTGGATATGACGTTAAGCCTTAAAAGCATCAAGTGGCCTCAGAGTTTTACTGGTAAATATGCTGTCCAACTCAGCATCACTCTAAATGAGAAAAACAAGTTCACGAGTAACGACCTTCAGGTAACTGCGGAACCTCAGAAAGAGAAATCACTGGACCGCCCACTCAAGATTGACTTCAAAGCTAAGCTCAGCGACTCCATCTCCATCTCATTGAAATTGGAAGCATATAAGACAAATGATAACGTCACCTTTTCTTATCCTGGCGATATCACAATCGCTAAACTCCACAATCAATCGAAATCTGGCAATTTCGTAACATTGAAAGACAATAAGAATCAAGCTCGTGACATTGAGATTAAGTTAGAAGTCCAAGGGATTCCCGAGGAACCAAAACTCCCTGAATATGGCAAGGAGTGATTGAATCGTTGAGCACTGGAAAAACACGGCAACGTGGTCGGTTGTGATAACAAGACACGTTGTCTTCATTGCTTTGATGAGGCACCTGATGTCGAAGAAACTATGGCTGATTCTTATCCTGGTTCTAAGCCATTCTGCGGTGGCGGCGCTGACTTTTGCAGTCACACGAAGTTGGCTCCAGCAGACAAGGAACACTCCAGCAAAACAGGCCGACCATGTAGCTCACACCACCACATCGATAGAATCGAAGCTTGAACGCTTCATCAAGGACATGAGTCCCTACGCCAAAGGAAGCGAAGCAGCGATTCGTAACGAACTGCTCCTCACGCTTCGGGTCTTTGAACAATTGGAGGATCCAGACCGGATGTTGATCATCGGTCTGAAGCCCGACGACGTTGCCAACCATCAGCTTGTAGAGCTTCAGTGTGTCCGCTCTTTTCTCGATTCCTATTCGGATGCCCAAAATATTAACGTGTTCGCCTTCACCAGCGAACACTATAGGCCAGTTTTGATCAGTCTTGCTGGTGACTCTAACCCCACTCCTGAACGAGCGATCAAGACCAAGAAGCAGATTCAGCAACTTGCTGATGCCTTTTTGACTTTGCGAAAAAAAGCGTTAATCCTTCCGTATACGGAAATCGACGACAGGCTTCATTTTCTGGAGATGCTGCTTGACCTGACATCGGAGAACTACTCTGATGCCAAGGTGATGGCCCAACCCATGTTGCCTTTTTTTAACGACCGCGAAGGACGCTTCCTTTCCTTATTCGAAAAATGGTTCAATACCCCTCATGCCCAAAAGGCTCTTCCCATAGAACAGTTTGAGCGTTTGTATCAGGATGGGAAAGTCCGAGTCCTTGGCTCTGCCTTCAATTCCTACCTCACTCGCATCAAGGCACGTATCAGCCAAGAACAGAACATAGCCAAGGAAAGTCAGAAGAATGCTAACCAACAGTTGGCTAATGCGTACTCAGACATAGAAACTTTTTTCTTGTCGATAGCACAAACAATATCTCAGTGACCTGAGTTCCCAACCACGCTACGAGACCGTTGAAAAGGCCTTTACCGTCATGGCCTGCTTGTGTGTCTTGCCGACATGCCCCTTCAGGAAGGTGTGGCGATCCGGGAGGATGATTTCCCTGGGGCGAAAATAACGATACTTCGACCTGGTGCATCGCTTTCAGGCCAGTTTTTGCGGGTGCGTCGTGCGTCGATCCGTTCAGCGTCACTGCGACGATCTTCACTCCGTTCTCTGGTGGCAGTCTACCAGCGTTCGAATCGTCGCACGCACGTGCTCCGGCAACGACGGCCACAGGGCCACGAGCACGCTGAGGTCAGCGTCCCCGATCACCCCTTCGTTTGTGTGGTCACTGCATCCGGCACGACACTCGACCGCAGCACTTGATGTAACTACCTTGTGCGGGATTAGGTCGTAGTCGCGGTCTGTGGGGATTTTGGTCCTTTGTCCTGGCTCGAATTCAGGCCGGAGTAACTCAGTACGAATCCCTGCAACCTGTGCGGAAACGTGCCAGGTTGTTGTGTTTCAACAGGGGGTCGCTGGCAATTCCCGGGCATTCAATCTGCGTGGGGACATCAGCATAGCTGATCAAAGAAAAATCTGCTAAATGATTAGTAGCAGGTTTGAGAATTTTCAGGAGTTTACTGATGGTGACTCGACCGATCCATTATCTCATGGCTTTGGGGGTATTCCTCTTCACAACGGGCGTTGCGAACGCAGAGACTCCCGCCAAACCCGTCGGTCTGAAGGTCAGCGAGAACCGGCGATTCCTTATGACGACCGACGGCCGGCCGTTCTTTTACCTCGGCGATACCGCCTGGGAGCTGTTCCATCGGCTCAACCGCGAGCAGGCCGAGAAGTACCTCAAGGATCGCGCCGCCAAGGGCTTCACCGTGATTCAAGCGGTGGTGCTGGCGGAGCTGGACGGCCTGCGAGATCCGAACCCGTATGGCCACACCCCGCTCAAAGGCAACGACCCGACCCAGCCCAACGAGAAGTACTTCGAGCACGTCGATTGGATCGTGAACAAGGCCGCCGAGATGGGGTTGTACATCGGCATGCTACCGACCTGGGGCGACAAGTGGATGTCCGAGCAGGGCGGCAGCGGCCCGGTGATCTTCACGCCGCAGAACGCTGCCGCCTATGGCGAATGGCTCGGTAAGCGCTACAGAAATCAGCCGAACCTCGTCTGGATTCTCGGTGGGGATCGCAGCATCAAGACCGATCACCACCGCGAGATCATTCGCGCGATGGCCAAGGGACTTCGCCGGGGGGATGGCGGAAGTCACCTCATCACGTTCCATCCTCGCGGCGGGGAAGGCTCGAGCCAATATTTCCACAACGAGGATTGGCTCGACTTCAACATGCGGCAGAACGGCCACGTTGCCGAGTTCACCGGCCGCTACGACAAGACCCGGGCCGACTACGACTTGAAGCCCACCAAGCCCGTGCTCGACGGCGAGCCGATCTACGAGGACCACGGGATCTCGTTCAAGCCGAAGGAACTGGGCTACTCGACCGCAGCCGATGTTCGACGGCCCCTGTACTGGAACCTATTTTCAGGCGCTTGCGGGCACACCTACGGCCACCACAGCATTTGGCAGATGTACGACACGTCCCGCAAGCCGATCAATGCGCCCCTCATGACTTGGGAAGAGGCACTGAACCAACCGGGGGCCGGCCAGATGCAGTACGGCCGTCGGCTGATGGAATCGCGACCGTACTTCAGCCGCATTCCCGATGATTCCGTGATTGTGCCGGACCCGGTCACGACCGTCGCCGTTCCCGGTGCCGGCATCCGACGCCTGGTCGCCACGCGTGACGAGGCCGGCAGCTACGCGATGGTCTACGTTCCCGTGGGGCGGATATTCGCGGTGCGGATGGACACGATCACGGGGGCCAAGGTCAAGGCGTGGTGGTACAACCCGCGCAACGGCGAGGCCACGCTCATCGGCGAGTTTACCAACACCGGCACGCGGACCTTCACCCCGCCCAATGTCGGTGAGCTTCTCGATTGGGTGCTGGTGCTCGACGACGCGGCCAAGAACTACCCCGCACCGGGCCGCGTGAAGTAAGTCGGTTCATGCCGCTCCAAGCGACTTACTTTTTGATCAGTTGCAGAATCCATTC
>Ga0209017_10002809_pt1 | contig 10570 bp, 7 predicted proteins | sample YNPBryunderm2012_FD_185812 | JGI IMG/M metagenome (GOLD analysis project Ga0209017, IMG submission 185812) | Anoxygenic and chlorotrophic microbial mat microbial communities from Yellowstone National Park, USA - YNP Bryant MS undermat 2012... ... | reverse complement strand
GACGCTGCAGGCGAACTACCCGGCGGCGTCACGTTCAATGGTCCCGCCGAACTGCGGGCGGTCCTGCTGAAATCCCGGGATCAATTCCGCAAAGCGTTCACCGAGAAACTCTTGACTTACGCTCTGGGTCGCGGCTTGGATAGCCACGACGCCTGCGTGGTTGATCGTTTGGTTCAGGCCACTGCCGAGGATGGCGACCGAATCAGCCGACTGGTGGTGGAAATCTGCCTGAGCGAACCGTTCCGAATGCGTCGGGTCCAACCGGCTCAGGCGCCCCCTATTGACCTCAAGGCGGCCGCCCGCTGACGGAATCGTCCCTGCGCCAGCGCTGTCCCCCGTGTCTCAGCTTCCTTTGGTCTTGTCCCGCTTTCCGCCCCGCCTGTGTCGCGGAGTCGGTTGCGGATCCCGCCACGTCCCCCCTCGCCCCTCGGGAGGCTCATTCATGCGGAGTCGAAAGAACACCCCGATTACCCGACGAACCGTGCTGCGGGGTCTGGGCGCGACGATCGCCCTGCCGTGGCTGGAAAGCATGAGCCATTTGGGTTCGGCTTGGGCCGACACCACTAGGGCGGCCCGAGCCACCGCGGGGGGGATGCCCCTGCGCATGGCGTTCCTATTCGTGCCCAACGGGGTGAATCTCGATCATTGGCGGGTTCACGAGGAAGGACCGCTCACCACGCTGCCCCGGACGTTGGAGCCTCTAGCCCCCTTCAAGTCCGACCTGATTTACTTCACCGGCCTGGCCCAGAACAACGCCAGGCCCCTTGGCGACGGCCCAGGCGACCACGCCCGCAGCCTCGCCACCTTTCTCACCGGGGTTCATCCCAAGAAGACCGACGGCGCAGACATCCGCGCCGGCATTTCGGTCGATCAAGTGGCCGCTCAAAAACTCGGACGTCTGACCCGCTTCCCCTCGCTGGAACTGGGCATCGAACGTGGCGCTCAGTCGGGCGGTTGCGATTCAGGTTATAGCTGCGCCTACTCCTCCAACATTTCCTGGAGCAGTCCCACCACCCCGGTCGCCAAAGAGATCGATCCGGCCGCCGTGTTCGACCGTCTCTTCGGACGGGGCGGCGAGGCGGAACTCAAACGGCGGCAACACGGCGCGTCGATCCTCGACTTCGTCAACGACGAGGCGCGACGGCTCAAGCCTCGGCTGGCGGTCGCCGACCAACGCAAGCTCGACGAGTACCTACAATCGATCCGCGAGATCGAGGTCCGCATCAAGCGGGGCGACGACGTGCCCAAGCCGCCCAAGGATTTCCAGAAGCCCCACGGCAAACCCGACGACACTGCCGAACACATTCGCCTGATGTTCGACCTGCTGGCGATCGCCTTCCAGGGCGACTTGACCCGAATCGCCACCTTCATGTTCGCCAACGAAGGTTCTAACAAGACCTATCCCGCCGTCGGGGTCAACGACGGCCACCACGAACTCTCCCACCACGGCAAGAGCCCCGAGAAGCTGGAGAAGATTGCCAAGATCGACCGCTTCCACATTGAAGGATTCGCCTATCTGCTCAACCGCCTCAAGCAAATTAAAGAGGGTGAACGGTCCCTGCTGGACAACTGCATGATTGTTTACGGCAGCGGCATTTCTGACGGTGACCGCCACAACCATGATGACCTGCCCGTGTTGTTCGCCGGCCGTGGAGGCGGGACGTTCCGAACCGGACGCCATGTCAAGTATCCCAACGATACTCCAATGACGAACCTTTATCTCTCGATGCTAGAGCGGTTCGGAACTCCGGTCGATTCCCTGGGCGACAGCACTGGAACCCTGCCGAACCTGAGCTGAGCCAGGCCGGCGTTTCCGGTTCTGCTGCCGCTCCTCGCGGCGCGAGGGCCGCGAGGAGCGATCTCTCAGCAAACCAATACGTCTTCGCCTTGGCGGGTTGCGTGACGTTGTCACCCTGTTCCGCCAAGGCGATTTCCCGTGTTTTGCATTCGTATCCTCACCGATCGTTGAGGTTAGATGCGTTTTCGCGAACAAGAGTGGTTGAATTGTTGCTTTATGGGCGAATTTCCTCGTGTTTGTTTGTTTGGGTTGCCTCTCGGAAAACGCGAAACCAAGAATCAATTCGACGGGGAGCGGACTCGAACGACGCGGACCGAGACCGGCAAGTGGTCGGAGGGACCGCGTGGTTCCTGGTGGTTGGGGGCCCCGAAGCGGAGAGGGCGGCGATCCGAGTTGTCGCCTAGGGTTAGGGTTTTGGGCAAAACTTGCCAGCCGCGTTGATCGACCAGGCCGGGTGAGACGACCAGGTGGTCGAGGATCTCCCAACCGCCGCGATACCAGTAAGTTCCGGCCGTCCCCGGCTCGATTAGGGTCATGAGATTCCAAAGCCGAAACGGGGTTCCGTCCGCGTCGATCGCCGAGGGGGAGGGGCCCGCCCGGAGTCCTTCGGTGAGCGAGCGGTCCTGGGGATGGTCGTTGAAGTCACCCATCACCAGCACATCGGCCGCTGGGTTGAGCCGCCTCAATGCCTCAACCGCCTCCAAACAGGCCCGACCATATTCCAGACGCTTGGTCCCCTCTTGATCGGTGAGCCGACTGGTCCAATGGGCCACGAGCACTGCCAACTCGTCCCCATCTACCTCAACAACCACTTGGAGGATCCGCCGCTGTCCGAAGGTTCGGGTTCGGGCGGGGTTGATCGGCAGCCGCGACAAGATCGCCGGTTCGACCCGCCGCCCGGTGGTCAAGTCGTGATGCGCCAGATGGCGATAATGAAACTCGGGAGGCAACTCCCGATGGAGGCGATCCCGGAGCAATTCAACGGCGCGGCGGTTCTCGACCTCTACGAGCGCTAGCAGGTCGGGTCCGCGTCCCCCGTTCATCGCCAGCAGGGTTTCGGCCAGCAGATCAAGCTTGAGCGCCAGAGCGCGGGGGTTGGCGGCGAACCAATCCTCGATCGGGTCGGTATTCTTGAAATCGTTGGTATCATCACACAAATTCTCGACATTCCAAAAGCAGACGAGGTAACCTTCGCCGCCGGGTTGAATCACCGGACTTCGCCCAACGCCGTCTTGGCGCGGGGTGGTGACCAGAACAATCAGCAGCACGAGGGCGATCATCGCCAGGACCGGCCAACTTGTATGGCGGCCGATCACGAAACGGTATCCGCCGACGCGGATCGAAATCCGGGCCGAACGAGGCCAAAGCCAGTCCAGGGGAGTCGAGCGCGCGGCGCGTCGGGGCATGATTCAGCAAGGCTCCTGGAGAGAAAAACGAAACAGACCACGCGGTCACCAAATCAACCAAGGCCAGACAAGAAGGTTGCGACCTTGAGGAATCTGGCGCATTGAGTCTTTCTTGAAGAGCGTTTTAGGCCTTCCCCTCCCCCTCACACCGACGATGGCGGTTCAAGGACATAAGTGTTGCGGCGGGCGGGGGAGTCCTGAACTCCTCGGCTCCAGACAATCACGAGAGCCAGCGAGACCACCGCGTGCAAACTCCACGCCACCGTACGGACCCAGTTAGAACCGACTAGCGCGGCGATGGTCTCGGCGTCAAACTCCGCGTCGAGACAGCCATGCAGGGGGACCTGAACGAGAGCCGTCGAGAACCAGTTGACCAGAACCAACGCCAGTCCCAAATCGGCGGCCCGCCGCGCCTGGCGAACTGTAACGGCGTCGAACCCGGCGACGGTCCAGGTCGCGGTCAAGCTGGTCCGACGAACCACCGCGGCGATCAGTTCCACCAACATCACCGGCGCGACGACCCAGGTGGTCAAACGGGCATGATCGGCGTGATACCGTGGAAACTCGGCCACTCCCACCCGCGTGTACAACGGATAGTGAACGACCTGAACAAACCAAATTAACCCGGTCATCATCCACGACGAGGCGACCGCCGCCCATAACGCCGCCGTCTCGTCCAACGCGATCCCCCCCCCACGCCCGCTTTGGCCCTGGAGGAGAACCGGGACAGCATCGCTCGCGGGTTCGACGGAACGTGGCTCGGGATGACTCATATGCGGAAGCGCCGAAGGAACACGGGGATATGGAACCGGAACTGGAACTGGAGAAAATGGGAGGTAACGAGTTCTAAGCTCTCATATTATGGGCCCGGTCGCCGGTTCATCGAAATCCAACGTCGCATCCAAGCCCGCCGGCCCCTGCGGTGTCGCAACGCCGTTGGACGTCACGCGGCATTCCGTCGGTTAAGATGGAGGCTCACCCATGAAGATTTCCGAAATGTTCGCCAAGCTACACGAGTCCGGCCTCTCCGAAGTGATGCTCTACTTGCCCGACGGCGGGGCCAGCCGCTGCCATTGGCGGGACACCGCTCAACTTGGCGATGTCCGGGTGGCGATGCTCGGCGACCAAGAACGGGGCATTGTGCGGATCATCCCGTTGGACAACTGTGCGGGGATCGGGATTCCCGCCCCCAAAGGAGTCGATCCCAACGGCTACAAGGCGGTCGTCACCAAGAAGGTGAACGATCTGTACGGTGGCGGAGGAACCGAGAGCTCCCAAACCGACGAGACGGCCCAGACCACCGACTCCGCTCCCGAACCGCCAACCTCGCCCGCGGAGGCGACGACGGCTGCGACACCGGCGAGCATTCCCGCGCCGCCCATCCCGCCTCCCACCTCGTTGCCGGGCGGCCCTCCACGGGTTCCCTCTCCCCTACCTGTGCCGAATCAGTCGCGTCCCAGCGGCGGGGTCGTCGCGCCGGTGTCGTCCCCCTTGCCGGTGCCCGGTGGCTCCAACGCGCCGGTGGGTGGTCCCCGCCGCCACTTTGGTCCCCGCGCGGTGGGTCTGCCCGGCGAAGCCCGGACCGACGGCCCCGCTCACGCCAACAGCGCCAACGATTGACCCGACCCCGTCCCAACGCCTGGCCCGACTCGCTTTAGGAGGGAAGCTCTGGTAGACCCCAGTGATCCCATCCCGTTTCGGCGTTTCGCTTGACCTTCCCCAACGTAGCGACCGAATCGAGCCAAACGGCTCGATGACGACGCCTCCCAATTTTGGTACCTTCATCTTCATTCCGCTCCCCCATGTTCCGAGTGCCGAAGTCCCGGGAGGCTGACACAATGCCGACGACCGTGTGGACCGTGTGGGCCGGCTGGACCCAGTGGCTGAGCGACTGGCGCGATGTGATCCTCGACCGCACCCTCGACCAACTCTTGGGCGCGTTGGTGGTGGCGTTTGTTTTGAGCGTGCTGATGGCCTGGGTGGTCGTGCGGATGGGTCGCGCTCGCCGCGAAGCATTGGCTCCAGTCGCCGCCACGCTGATGTTGGGTCACCTCCTCGCCATCAGCGTGGGTGGGGTTCAAGTCCACCGCGATTTGCGCGACCTCACCGAACTTCATCGTCAGGCGATCGACCACCTCACCCAGCGTGACCTCCACGAACACCCGATGTGGTCGGGATACGGATATGGATCGTTCGGCCGCTCCAATCAAGACGCCGAGCGTCGCAACCCCAGCGGGTCATTCGCATGGAGTGAAAGTCCCCCCGATGCGACGCCCTCTTCTCCTACCTCTCAACCCTAGCTTCATCTCATCCCGAGCCATCCCGCATCCCCTTGAACTTGTCCCTCGTTCTCGTCTCGTTCCAGGTTCCGTTTCGTACTGGAGATCAACCCCTAATCGGGTAGGGAGGTTCGTCGCATGTCGCCACTCACTCAAGATGATATTCGCTTCCGTAGTTGGACGGCTTGGGTCTCCGCTGCGTTGTTGACGTGGTCAATCACGCTGTTGGCTCCTTTGAACGCCTCCGCCCTGCTCGACGACCCGCCCGCCGCCTCCCCGACGACCCAACCGCCCGACGCTAAGCCGGACCACGACCACGACCACGACGACGACGATCACGACCACGACGCGAAGACCAAGGGACGCAAGCCCAGCTCGATTCGCCGTCCGGCCCACCGCCACACCGGCAAAACCTATATGGGCCGGGAAATCGCCGACGTGATGTCCTACTTGGGCGCGCCTTGGCTGTTCCGTCCCGAGCGGATCGCCGAGGAACGGCCCGACGAAATGCTCGCCGCCCTGAACATCAAGCCGGGCATGGTCGTGGCCGACGTGGGAGCTGGGGCGGGCTTCCACACCCTGCGGCTCGCCCGCCTGGTTGGTCCTACGGGAACCGTCATTGCCACCGATGTTCAGCCGCAGATGATTCAACTCCTTCGCAACAATGTCCGCCAAGCGCGGCTCACCAACGTCAAGCCAGTGGTTTGCACCCACGACGACGCCAAATTGCCCAAAGGGGCGGTCGATCTGGTGTTGATGGTGGACGTGTATCACGAAGCTGCCAACCCCGAAGCGCTGCTCAAGGACATTAAGGCCGCCCTCAAGCCGGACGGACGGCTGGTGTTGGTCGAATTCCGCGCCGAAGACCCTAACGTGCCCATCAAGGAGGAACATAAAATGACCGTGGCTCAGATGCGTAAGGAAATCGAGCCCCAGGGATTTCGGCTCGCCGAGAAACTCGACTTCCTCCCGTGGCAGCATATCCTGATCTTTGAAAACCTCGCCAATCCGCCCGCTTCAAATGGGGTTCCCAAAACCGATGGTGATGGCCGTGTCCCATCGGACAACTCGGGCTCCGGTCGTCGTAGGAACTGAGCGGCACACTTGACCTGTGCGCCGGGTCTAGGCGGCGCGACGGTTGGCCCCGCGCCGTCGGTTTAGCAGGCGACTCAAAGCGGATCGATAACTCAGGCCGGACGCGCGGACCAACCGAGCCCAAACGCTCCCGGGTCCCAAATCGGGCCGGAGATCGACTCCGACCACGCGGGGGTGACCAGAACGATCCCAACGGATGGTCACCAACGCGGGATCGACGCACCCCACCGCCCGCGCGGCCGCCTCGGTCAAGCGTTTCAGCATCCGCGCCTGGTCATCCTCTACCACTGCAGGGCAAATCCAACGGGACGAGCGATCCTCCAACGCTCCCGGGAACCGACGTGCCCGTTGAGTCCGCAGCGCCCAGGGACCAGGTTGCGACCAAGCGTCGGGGTGAGCTTGGAGTTGGTGATGAACCAGTTCGCCAACGGTCCAAAGCCGCTCGGAACTCGCCTCTGGCGACCAGGCGATTTGAAACTCCCGTCCCTCGATGAACTCCTCGATCAACCAGTCGCCACCCCAGCGCGCGACCATCTCATAGGCCCGCTCCAAGTTACGACAGGGTTCGGGATCGCCCGCGTCGGCGAGGGGGTCCTCGGAGGAAGCTCGACGAACTAACCAGGCGGTCGCCGACGACGCGCTTGTGTCCAAGTCGAAGACCAGTTCGGCGCGCGGACTGGGTCGCAACCAACTCGGCGTGGGCAAACCCGCGGCCCTCAGCATCGTAAGCAAGCGGGCTCGGCCCGCCAAACCCGCCGAGGCTCCCAAAGCGGCCAAGGCCGCCCCGCCGCCCACAATTGGAATCCCCACCGCTTCCAAACGCCGCCAGGTCGCCAGTTCCAACCGCGTGGCCTGGTCGTCGCGGATCAGCGCCACATCGGCTCGGGTCGCGGCGATCCGCCCGGCCAGCACCCGCTGACTCACTGGCGAACCCAGAAGGATCGGAGCGACACTCCAGCCCAACGTGGTCAGAGTCCAGCCCAGCGCCCGCGCTTCGGCCCGCGTGGCGCGGTTTGAACCGACCACCAACGCTAAACGACCCCCGGCCTCGGCGCGCGCCGACTCCGCCATCATCGCCCACTCCCTTGTGCGACGGCTCTTGACCAAGCTCGATTGGTCTCATCCCCGCACGACAATCCCAATCCAATGGAACCAATCGCAGCAATTTTGAGGATCGGCTCCAAAGGCGGGGCAGGATGAGACGTTTTCAACGGGTCAACCAAGTTCCTCACTGGGTTGACCTCCATTTTGACGGCGTTCACCCAGCGCGGCCCCGCGGCAGCACGGACGATCCCGGGGGATGGTCTCCCCTGACGGGACCCCTATAATGAAAAAGCTGTCAGCCTAAAGGGGAGGATTCCGCGATTCGCCCGAAGGATGTCCGTCAGCGGTCATCACCCTCCCTGGATTGGACTGCGATCCCGTTTCCGCCTTCGATCACACCCGATCGAACTCGACCTAAGACGACACGACATGAGGCGAGCGAGACCACGCCGCACGCGACCCGTGCGACGGAACGGATCGCCGACGCCGGGAGGGCCGCTGGTATGGCCGTGGGCACGCCCGATCAAGTTAAGTTGATGGACTATGATCAGTTCATCGACCATCAGATTCGTGAAACCCGCCGCCGCATCAAGCTGACCGACCTGGCCACGGCCATCGTCGTCCTGGCCGCGGCCGCCTTGGGTCTTCTGTTCATCGAGGTGGTGCTAGATCATGTCGTCGGCCTGTCGCGGGAGATTCGCCTGACAATCCTGGTGCTGGCGGGAATCTTGGGCGGTCTCTACGCCGCATGGTCCATCGTCCGGCCCCTCATCAGCTCGGTCAACCGTCTTTACGCCGCCAAGACCATCGAGGACGCCGACCCCCGGTTTAAGCACAACCTCATCACCTACCTCTACCTCCGGGAACACGAGACGGAGGAAAAGGTCACCGCCGCCCTTCGCGCCGTCGAGACCAAAGCGGTCAAAGACCTAGCTGAAATCCGCATCGAGTCGGTCGTCAACCAGAACCGGCTGACCCACGCCATCTACGCTTTGTCCGCCATCATCGTGTTGTTCTGCCTCTACGCCTGGTTGACTCCCAAGAGCATCCTTGACTCGGCCCGACGCGCCTTCCTCGCCGACGTGGAACGGCCCACCCAAACCCGTCTCGTCGGCGTCCAGCCCGGCGACGACCCCCGGAAGGCCCGCGTGGTTGCTGGCCAGGATGTCGAATTCGCCGTCGAAACCCAGGGTGCCCAGCCTTCCAAAGTCTTCTTGCACACCGCTATCGACCCCGCCGAACCATTCGCCCGCCTGGAAATGGAGCGCGGCGCTAACCGTTATGACCCCTGGCGGACCACCCTCCGCAACGTCCAGCAAGATGTTTATTACTACATGACTGCGGGCGACGGCAAGACTCGGCTCTATCGGGTCGAAGTCGCCCCCGCTCCCCGTGTCGAGACCCTTACGCTCGATCTGGAATTCCCCGACTACACCGGCATCCCTCCCCGCAAAGGTCTCAAGGACGGCAATGTCGAGGCGCTGGTGGGAACCTGGGTCCACCTCCAGGCCAAGACCAACCAACCGGCCCGCTCCGCCTATCTGGAGTTCAGCCGTCCCCGCGCCGGCACCGAGGAAGCCCCTGGGGCCGATCCAGCGCGACGTCCCTCCATCGAATTGACCGTCGATCGGGAGGATCCCACCAAGCTCACCGGCAAATTCCAAGTCCAACGCAACCAAACCTATACTATTAAGTTCACCACTGAACAGGGCCACATCGATCCCCGTCCCGTGGTCTACGACATCGTAGCGCGACCCGATACTCCCCCGGCGCTGAAGTTCATTGAACCGCCCCCCGTCATTCAGATCCCGGCTAATGCCCCGCTGAAACTCGGGATCGAAGCTTCCGACGACTTCGGCCTGCGCGACTTGGTGCTGGTCTTCAAGAGGGACGGCAAGCCGCTGGCCCCTGCCCGCAACCTGCTGGCCGAACTTCAGCCGGTTCCCAAGACTCCGCCCGCCAAATATCGCCGCGACACCGTGGTCAACCTCGCTGAACTTCCCCTGAACGTTGGCGACAAGGTGGTCTATCAACTCTCGGCCACCGATGTGCGTCGTCCCGAACCCAACCAGCAGGCGATCGAACAACTCCTCGAAATCATCGAACCGCTGCCTGAACCTGAGCGCAAGGAACGCGAACAGCAACTCAACGACGAGCAGGACCAGCAGGGCAATCCCCAAAACGACGCCAACCCCCAACCGCAACCTCAAAACCAACCTCAGGGGGGCCAGGAGCGGGACGCCAACCCCCAACCGCAACCGCCTCAAGACAATCCCAACCAAATCGGCCAGGAGCAGGACGCTAACCCTCAACCGCAACCGCCACCCCAGGATGGTCGCAATAACCAACCTCAACAAGGCGACAACCAAGGTCGGCAGAATCAGCCTAATCAGAGCGCCGACCGTCAACCGGGCGATCCCGAGGCCCAACCCAACCCGAATGATTCGGATTCCCGCCCCAACCAGGGTCAACCCGGCGGCGAGGGACGAGGACAGACCGACCCCAACGCCCAACCCCAACCCAACAACGGCATGGATCGCAATTCCGGCGATCCCCGGACCGATGAGCTCTCACGTGGTTCCAATCCTCCGGGCGAGGGTTCCAACCCTGCCCCTCGTGACCAGAGCGACTCCGGCCCCGACCCCAACGACCTGACTCCCGAACAGCGTCAGAAGTTGCAGGACGCGCTCTCTAAACTGGATCAAAACCGAAACGCAAACCGAGGCGACACCCCACCCGAGTCGCAGGGAGGCCAGGGTCAAGCCGATCCTTCGCGCGACAACGAACCCCGTTCGCCCCAGCCTAACGACCCAACTCAGCAGGAGCGTGGTGGTCAGGGCCAAGCTGACCCCAAAGCTCAGCAGGAGCGTGGCGGCCAGGGTCAGGGTGAGCGTGCTGAGCAGATGAACGATCGCCAAGCTGATCCCAAAGCTCAGCAGGAGCGTGGT
>Ga0209017_10002805_pt1 | contig 10590 bp, 6 predicted proteins | sample YNPBryunderm2012_FD_185812 | JGI IMG/M metagenome (GOLD analysis project Ga0209017, IMG submission 185812) | Anoxygenic and chlorotrophic microbial mat microbial communities from Yellowstone National Park, USA - YNP Bryant MS undermat 2012... ... | reverse complement strand
GCCCAAATCATCGAAGATCCCGCTGCCAGCAGCGCCACGGCGGCCAGAACGGCCACCCATTGCATCGTTCGCATTGCTGCACTCCATCAACATAGGAATTTAGACATTATTGATTGTGAACACCTTTGTTAGTCGCCCTCGGTTTCGTCAGGCGAAACGGAGTTCGCTCCGGTCCTGGATACAACCAGGCCAGTCGGCGGGGTCGCGCGAGTTGAAGAGACCGCGCTTTATAACTATGCCGGAAATCATGTTCAAACGCCGGGTGAGAGTCCGGAAAAGGTGATCCACATCTCACCTAACCATCGACGCGATGAATGGTCCTGGAGATGGGAAGAGACGACTCAACCCTTGGACGCTCGGCGTTTTTCCGACTTGTCCGATGATCGATCTTTTCTCAGCGTTAAAACAGAAAGCGCGACAACATAGCGCAGATTTGTGGAGGTGTTCGAGGAGGGGGAGAATGGGTCGGGATCGCAACCCGGTTTGAGTCGAGGTGGTTCTGAGTGATGAGAAGTTTGGTGCAATCAACTGGAGGAATTCCCAACGTGGCGACCTGCACCAACGAGGGTGGTACCAAACCCAATGTCAACGCGCCGCCGCACACGCAGGAGGCAAAACAACGCGGGTGAGGTGAGTGCGTGTGCCGCGGATCGGAGACGGGTTCGGCCCTCCTGAGTTCGTCACCCGTCCACGCGGACAGGTAATCGGTGGGGTCATGGAGGTGTCCGCAATCGCAAAGCGATTCAGGAACAGCCAGGACGATGGGTTGGGAAGCAAGCACGGGCGCAGAGTCGGACAGGCAGCAGGGGAGACCCTTTCCCTGACACGTTCCTCCAATAGCGCAACGCACCGGACAGAACGTTACTGCCCAGATGGTGACCCAGATCGCTCCGACCTTCACGCTTTTCTCGCCTCGTTTGATTCCAACCTCGGACCAGTGGCCATCGAACCGGACGCGCGCAGGCGTTGGCACCGCATTGATAGTATCGGCCGCACCCGAACCCTGTTCAAGAGGGGTTTGGAAAAAATCGTCGAACGGAGTCGAAATGAAATTGCCTGTTGATTCTCAAGTTGCGAATCCATCGCTTGCGGGTGTAGGATGAGGGTGAGGGCAAGCGGGTCGTCTTGACCGGTCAAAGGTGGTGTGGAGGGTGGTCGATGAGCGACGTCATTTTCGTGGACGTTGACACACAGGTGGATTTTCTTGATCCTAATGGTGCGCTTTATGTGCCTGGTTCGCGGGAACTGACGCCGATCCTGGGCCGTTTGACTCATCTGGCGCGTTGCCGAGGGATTCCGATTCTGGCGACCGCCTGCGCCCACACCTTGGACGAGCCAGACCCCGAACCCTTCCCGCCCCATTGTCTGATCGGTCGCCCTGGAGCGCAGCGCGTTGCCGCTACTCAGTGGGATTTGAACGATCCGCTGGCCCGCGTGGTCGAGCCAGGTGGCGCCTTTCCAACACCACCCGATCACGTCCGTTGGTGGACGCACTTAACGATCCAAAAGAACCGCTACGACGTGTTCACCCAACCCGCCGCCGATCAGGCCGTGGCTGATCTGCGTCGCCGATTCGGCCAACCCCGGTTCGTGGTTTACGGCGTGGCCACCGATTATTGCGTGCGTTGCGCCGTGGTAGGGTTGCTTCAACGCGGTGTTCCGGTTGAAATCGTGATCGATGCCGTTCGCGCTGTGTCCGCCGACCACGAAGCGGGGGTTCTGAGCGACCTGATCGCCCAGGGCGCGGTCTTGATCTCGTCGGATCACCTTTTCATGCGCTTTGATTGACAACTAACCTTGAGGATAGGCAATGGCTGGTTCTGCCGGTTTGCTCACGGTGATTTTGCTGGGTGGATTGAGCATCGAGCCTCCCGAATCGAGGTTGACGCTCAAGCCGGGCTACCAGGCCACCAGGTTCCTGCCGGTTCGTGAAGCGACGCAAGCGGCCGCGGCCGACCTGAAAAGCGTTTACGCAATTTCCAACACCACCATCGTGCGGGTGGACCGACTCACCGGTGCCGAGCTCGCCCGCGCCACTGCTCCGGATCTTCGTCATCTCAACAGCGCAGTGCTTCACGAAGGCCGGGTGTATTGCGCCCATTCGAACTATCCGCTTCAACCTGAGGAGTCGGACATTCGCCAATATGATCCCGAGACTAACACGCTGACCCTGTTTCACCGCTTCGAGCAACCCCCTGGCAGCCTCACTTGGTGTCTGCCTCGGGACGGCGTTTGGTGGTGCTGCTTTGCCCGCTACGGTCGGGAGAACGACCAAACCGTGTTGATTCGCTACGAGGCGGACTGGAAGGAAACCGGACGCTGGACCTTTCCTAAGGAGGTCGTCGAGGATTGGGACGGTATGAGCGCTTCGGGGGCCGTTTTCGACGGCGCGACGCTGCTCGTAAGCCATCACCATTTTCAAGTGCTTTATCGTTTGGCGATCCCCGATCAGCCCGGGACGCTTAGGTTCATTGAAGCGCTGGCCAGTCCCTTTCCCGGCCAGGGAATCGCGGTCGATCCCGTCGGGGGGGGCCTTGTGGGAATCGACCGGCCAACCCATCGCGTCCTGTTCGCCCAACCCATCGCCTCGGAGGCAAATCCCGAGAGCCGCTGATCATCAAAAGAGGGCGGAGGAGAGTTTTCGACGATATTCTTGAGTGAGTGGATGTGCGTCCCCGAGGACCTGAAAGAGTTCGACCATATGACGACGATCGGCATCCCGTTGCTCGCCGCGGTCACGTTCGACCGCTTCCAGCAGTAGGTCGAGGGCGCGACGATGCTGACCGGAGGCGGCCAGCGCCAGGGCCAGCCGGCGACGGGCTTCAGGATCGTCGGGGCGTTGGCGGGCCTCGGCTTCGGCCCGGCTCAGGTCGCCGAAGTGGGTTTGGAGGTCCAGGCGGGCTTCAAGCGCGTCCAGGTCGCGTCCTTGAAAGCCTCGGGACCGCAACCCTTTGACAAGGTTTCGACACTCTTCGACATGACCGCGTGTCAACAAGAACCCGGCCGCGCGGGTGACCACCTCCGGGTCGTCCGGCTCCAAGGCCAGGGCTTGACGATGAATCGCCTCGGCCTGTTGGGGATCCTCCGCCTCCAAAGCCAGAGCCTGCCGCGACAGCCGTTGACCGGGACGAGGAACGATCCTCTCTAGCCAAGCTCGCACCGACGACTCGGGCAAGGCCCCTTGAAAGGCGTCGATCACCTGGCCCTCCCGCAGCGCCAGCACCGTGGGCAACGAGCGGATCTGGAACGCCGACGCATAGTCGGGCAAACGGTCGCTGTCGGCCTTGACCAGGACGAACTCGCCGCCCGCCTCGGCGGCCAGCTTCTCCAGCACCGGCGAAAGAATGCGGCAAGGAGCGCACCAGGTTGCGTAAAAGTCAAGCACCACGACCTGATGATACGAACGTTCGATGACGTCAGCCTCGAAGGTTTGCGACGTAGTTTCAATCACAAACGGATTTGTCCCGGCGTTACTCATGCGTTGCTCCGTGTCGGTTCATCTTCGCAATAGGTTGGCGTTTGCCCGAGCCGTCCCGGAAATCCACCTCGATCCGGGATCACCGGAGACGGCGACCGCCCTGGGATCGCCGCGCCACGAGCAACGGATTGACGGGGTTGGCGACGCGCTTGAGTCATGGTGGGTCGTTTCGGCATTGGCGTCAAGTCCCCGTCCCGCCACGAGCGGAGTTGAGGTCGGGATGAGCGACGTGATCGCTCTCATCCATCGGTCCCCACGCCAGGATCGCCCGCGCCCTTCGAGACGTTCCCCCTTGGAGGAACAGGGTCCATCCCTCCAGACGCGCGGTGGCGTCCCACGTCAAACGTCGCTGAACCGCTTCGGCGGGCTCAGGCCAGCGTTGGGTTTTGACCACCACCCGCCCCACTCCCATCTCCCGCAGCCTGGCGCGCCAGAATTTGAGGTCGGCCGGACCCTCGCTTTCGACCCGGTAAAGCCCGCCCCAGCTGTTCAAGGAAGCAAGCCGGTCGCGTTCCATCGTCTCGGCCTCATCGCCATGAATCATCAACCAATCACATCCTAACGCTGGTTCGAGACGGGTCAATCCCCAAGCGCGGGCGAACCCATCGAGCAGCCCGGCCCGCTCCAAACATGGATCGGGATCGAATAGGAACGCTCCTCGTGGGCAACTTTCCCTCGACGGGCTCGAAGGCCAAAGCGTCCCCGCCGCGACCCGCCGCGCGTCGCAATCGGTCCAGGTCCGTCCCGAGGGCAACGCGGTGGCCCGCCGCCTGGCTCCCGCGACCTCTGCCGCGGCACCGTACCAAAGGGTGGCCTCCTTGCATTCCCGCATCCAGGAAATCACCTCCACCTCGACCGCGATTCCCCGCGCTTCGAGACGGGCGGCGAAGTCGGGCCAGTCGTCGGCGGGCGAGAACTTAACCGCTCCTCCTTGGGTCCGCTCAATCAAACGCTCTAGCACATCCGGGCCGGGTTGGTAACCCGCGATGGTCACCGCACGCCGTTGGCGAGCGCGTCGGTGGTCTTGACCAGGTCTTCGGTCAGGGTCCACATGTAACCATCCGCCAATCAGACGACACGGGGGATGAGCCGCATTTCCGACCACCCCTCTGAGATATTTGTCCACACCCCGAACCCGGGCGTTCCAGGTCACACGTTGGATCATCCCGGCGTCCCGGTCCAACGCCACGAGGTTCGCTCCCATCTGAGCCAAAGCCAGGGCGTCGGAACCGACGCCACAACACAGGTCGAGAATCACAGTTGGCCTCGAACCGTGAGAGCTCCCGGCGGCCGAGACTAAACGCGAGGCTTTCCGAAGGGCGACCGCCGGGGCGGTGGCCTGTTCTACGGCCACCAGATCCAGCCAGAGGCGATCGGCGTCGGCGAACTTGGTTCGCCCTTTGCGGCGAGCCAACGCCAACCGCCAAACCGCCGAGGCCAATTCAGGCGAACCAAGGCGAGCCCGGGTGCGTTGCAGTTGGGCGGCGGTCGGCTGGAGACGCGACGACGCGGCGGCCGTCGGGTCGCCTGCGGCGAGTTGTTCCAGTTCGGCCAGGGCGCGGGGATCCTCCAAAGCGCGACGTTCCCACATCCAGGAGGTCGTGGCGGGAGCGTGGTTGAATGGATCGGCCGAGGTCATGGCAGCAAACTCGTTCAGGCGAGGCGATGTTTCCGCAATTGACTCAAAAGGGTGCTGCGGGGAATCCCCAACATTCGAGCCGCCTGGCTCTTGTTGCCGCCAGCGCGTTTGAGGGCCTCCTCTAATCGGAGACGTTGCCAGTCGCGGGGATCGGTTCGCAGCACCTGTTCCATCGGCACCATCGCGCTGGACCAGCCGCGCGGCGATGAAGATGGAGGGAACTCGCCTGCAATGGAGCACGACTTAGCTTGCGTGGATGAGTCAACGCGTGGTGTCGGATTGGAGTTGGCGGTCAGAAAGCGGGAGGTGGAGGCGACCCGTGACGTTCCGGGGAGAGTCGAGTTCCCTTCGGACGGGTTGGCCAACAAGGTAGCCAGTTCAACGCGGCGCGTCGAGGCGGAGGACCAGGCCCACTCCTCGGGAAGGTCGGCCAAGCTCAGCGAGGAACGCTCCGCCAACACCACCGCGCGTTCGATGGTGTTTTCCAGTTCTCGGATATTGCCGGGCCAGTGGTAATCGAGCATCGCGGCTAGAGCGTCCGGTTCGATCGAGAGGACCGGCTTGCCCAAACGTCGGGCGTGCTTGGCCAGGAACCGCGCCGCTAGTTCGGGCAGGTCCTCCAAACGTTCCCGCAGCGGCGGGGTTCGAATCGGCACCACGTTGAGACGGTAATACAGGTCTTCACGGAATCGTCCCTGGCGAATCAAGTCGCGGAGGTCCTGGTGGGTCGCGGCCACGATCCGCACGTTGACCTTGTGGGTACGCGACGAGCCGACCGGCTCGAACGCCTTCTCCTGAAGGACGCGAAGCAATTTGACCTGAACGTCGAGGTTAATGTCCCCGATTTCGTCGAGGAAGAGGGTGCCACCCTCGGCCTGCTGAAAACGCCCAATCCGATCGCGGTCCGCGCCGGTGAACGCACCCTTGACGTGGCCGAAGAGTTCGCTTTCCAACAACGTGGGCGGCAAGGCAGCGCAGTGGACCTTTACCAGCGGACCGTGGCGTCGCGGACCAGCGTTGTGGATCGTCTCGGCCAACAGTTCCTTGCCGGTGCCGCTCTCGCCGGTGATCAACACCGCGGCGTCCCCCTGGGCCACCTTGGAGGCGATCCGCAACATTCGGCGCACCGCGGGGCTGGACCCCACGATCGGCGAGTCGATGGAACGTTCGGCAACTCCGAAGGGGAGCAACCCCGCTGAGGTGGAAGTCCCGTCGCTGTGGGTGACGGGGGAGGGACCAGCCTCGGTCTCGCCCGAAACGGGCCGATGCGGACCAACCATGTCACCAGCCAGAGCATGCTGAAGTGAGGATACGTCGGTTTGCGTGGCCAACCAACGTTCAAGATCTTCGATGCGTCGCCGCTGACGAAGAATCTCCTCCGCTTTGCGATTGAGCTCGGCGTCGAGTTGGGCGAGGCTGCGTTGGGTGGCCGCCGACCTCAACGCGAGGGCAGCAAACGAGGCCAACGCTCCCAGAAAAGCCAGTTCCTCCTCGGCGTAGGGAAGACCGCTTTGCTTGGGTCCCAAAATCAGAACCCCCGACAGCGCCCCGCAAGAGGCCGGCGCATCGCCGGAATCGGGACCGGGCAAGGCCAAAGCGACCTCACCTCCCAGCGCGATCATGGCATCGGTCGCCTCGTCCCGATGGGCGAAGGCGCGTGGAATGGTCAAGCGTTGAGACGGGTCGCGACCGAGACGTTGAACCAGAGGATGATCGGGCCGCAACAGGGCGGTTTCAGGCGACGGTCCCAGGCTGGCCGCCAACGTCAAAGGGGACGGCTTCGGACCAACCAAACCGCTTCCCGTCGAACCTGACACAGGCGTGTCGGGATCCTCGGCCAGATAGAGCGCTCCCCAGTCGATCCGAAGCACGTCGCCGGCCGCCTCCAACAAGCGGCGGGCCAAGGCAGGGCGGTCGATCATGGTGCCCACTGCGGCGCTGATCCGATCCAACGCCTGATCCAATTGATAGCGCTCGGGGCGAAAGCGTCGGTCGATCAGGCGATGAAACCAATCCCGCGCCGCTCCGGTGAGGATCAAGGCCACAATCGCGGTGAATCCGGCCAACACTGCCAACCGCGAGGTCTGGTTGGCCATCGCCTCGCCAATCATCAGACCGCCGACCACCAGAAAGGTCGAATACAGCACCCCCACCGCCACGCTTGCGGCCATATAGGCCACGCTTCGGTTGATGATCTCATCAACTTGCATTAGCTTCGATCGCGTGATGCTCATCGCGTAGGCGATCATGTACAAAAGAGAAACCGCGAACATGAGCCACGCGGTAGGATCGCGGTTGAGGCTGGTGGTGTCCCACACCGCCCGGACCAAGAGAATCGTCACTAGCGGAACCGACATCAGCGAGGCCCAGAGGATCCACTTGATCTGACGAGCCTCGCGGGGATCCGCCGCCCAACGCGCCCGCGCGATCAGCAGCGCCACGCAGGCGGCGTACACCACCCCGGCTAGACCGACGTATCCCAGCGCCAACAGCCGAATCCGCTCGATGAGAAAGACCGCCCACTCCTTCAAAACCGCTTCGGGCCAAATCGACCCCACCCATTCCCAAGGCTGCTGAACCGCCCCCAGCACGATCATGTGGGACCATAGCAGCGTCACATAGGTCAGAGGAACTCCATACAGCACTCCCAGAGCCCACCGTTGGTGGCGTGTGTACCAGGGTAGGGGACTGGGAAAGATCAGGTAGAAATGCAAACTCGCCACCGGTACGAACACCGCGAAGAAGGCGAAGAGGTAGATCAGCGGGGCATACCCCACGATCTCTGACCAGTGGTAACCCGCGCTGTAGGCCCCTACCGTGATGACGCAGATGGCGAAGAACAACCGCGAGGCGTCGTCGTCGGGACGCTTCCAAGCCACTCGCGCCCCCAACACCAGAATCCCCAACACCAACCCCAGCCAGGTGAGCGACCGCAGCCAGGAGTCGGGCGGGCGGGAACGCAAGGTCGCCCAACTCCAAATCAATTCGCCGGGAGACTCGGGACGACTCCAGCCCACCCTTACTTCGGACACTCCTCGGTCACGCCACTCACGCATGGAACGCTGAGCCCGCACCAAATCGCCGTAGTGCCCAATCCGCGCTGATCCCATCCCAGGCGCTTCAATCACTTCGATCCGCGCGCCCACCTCGGGCCGATCTGGTCCGTCAGGGGTCTCGGAACGCCAGGGAAACCGCGGGTCGATCGGCTGCCCGACCTCAACCCCAAAAACGCAGCGCAGCCCAATATCGGCCTCGGTCGCCACCACATACAGCACCACCAGCGCGTAGACCGTCACCCCCGCCGTCGCCGCCGCGATCCCGCAGCGCATCGCCCGGCATCCCCAAGCTAACGCTTCCCTTATCCTCGGCTCACCCATTCTCCCCTGTCATCCCCTCTTCAAGATACCTTCGCCAATCCTCGATCCGACATCATCACCGATCGCCGAGATCTCGACAAGGTCATCGAAAAGTCGCCGCCGAACTCAATGACGATTTTTCGACACCCCTCCTAGAAATCACCACGGTCACCCACTTGGCCCCTCAACCTAGTCGTTTCTCCTAATGGGTTATCGCAAGCGACTTTCCATCCATCGCGCCATCCTGAGGACTTGGTGGAGTGTGCTGACGACAATTTGTTGTCGGTAAACGGCATGACTTTTGCCCCTGTCAGACAAGCCGCAGATGATGTCTCGCTCTCGATTGAGGTTGACCGAGCGTGTTGAAGGAGCGTCTTCGATGAGGATCAACCCGTCCCGCCGAGATCTCTGGAATCTGTCGCCGTTTGAGGCGCGTGGGTTTGAAGAGCGGGTGGTGGAGTTGTCCGACGGCAGCCGGGTGACGGTAGCGCGGATGGGCAAGGGGCGTCCGTTGGTGATGGTGGCCGGACTCTCGGGAGGTTGGGAGTGGCTCGCACCGTTGGCCGATCGTCTAGCGCGGCGGCGTGGGTTGGAGGTTTGGGTGACCAGTCTTCGAGGCGACGACAGCCAAGCCCAAGGCTGGTTGGGAGGATCGTCTCGGCGTTCGATGAGCGACTACGCCGGGGACCTGGCGACGGTCTTGAACCGTCTGGGATTGGAGCGGCCCACGATCTTCGGAGTTTCCTTTGGGGGCGCGGTGGTGCTGGAGTACGCCGTGACCTGGCCGGAGCGTTTGAGAGGGTTGATCCTCCAGGGGACCGAGGCTCGGTTTACTCAACCATTAGGGGCGCGGCTGGCTCGGGGGATTCTGGAGCGTTATCCGTTGCCTCAAGACAACCCGTTTGTCAACCAGTTTTTGCGTCTGTTGTTCGGCAAAGCGGTTGAGGCCGGACCATTGTGGGAGTTCGTGGTCGAGCGCTGCTGGTCGGTGGAACAGGCAGAATTGGTCAACCGTCTGGCGGCTTTGGAGGCGTTTGACGTCAGCGACCGTCTGGACCGCATCGACGCGCCCACTCTGGTCTTGGCCGGTGCACGGGACGTGATCGTGCCGCCCTCGCGGCAAAAGCTGTTGGCCCAGGCGATCGACGGAGCCGACTTCGCCGTCATCCCCGACGCGGGCCACATCGGGTTCCTGACCCACCCCGGCCCGATCGCCCACCGGGTCGCCGACTGTCTCAACGACCCGGTACGGTTCGTTTGAACCCGATTTTCACCGGCCTCCTCTGCTGGACGATGCGCCCGCGTCGCTCGCCATCCCAAGGGAGGCCGGTCGAATTCGGACAACCTCACCTCCGCGCTGGGGTTCATGGTGTCGTCTTCGACCAACGGCTGGACCTAAGGTAGGTCAATACCCGACCCGATCAGTTTAGATGCGTTGAAACCAGCTAGAGGCCCGATCGTCTCGAACGCCATTCAATCCTTTCGAGAAGAGACAATCGAGGCCGAGCGATAAGGCAGCGTCCGTCCTTGTCCACGTTTCACCTCCCGAACCTGGCCTCGGCGGGTTTCGCGGATCAGAGTCTCGAAGGGGTCACCATTGTAGCAGACCTCGCCGAGAAACGCGAACACATCGGCGTCCCGAGTGACGAACATCGGCGCGAGTTTGCCAACAGTGGTGGTGTAGCTGAAGGTGCCGAAGATCTCGCTTTGCCCGCCGTCGGTGGTCTCAAGAAGGGTCCCACCCCGCTCGGTCTTGTAGCCCAGCACCCACAAGGTTCCCCCCGCGTTGGTCAGGTGGGTTCCCTCGTTCTCGATGTTGAGTTGCCGCGCCCAGACCTGATCCTTGGCACCTAAACGCAGGTCGTCGGTACAGACATCCTCAAGGAAAAGCCGATTGGTACGAACCAGCTCGATCCGACGGCTTTCTACCCCGCGCAGTACCACGCAACGATTCGTCTCGATGCGCATCCCGCCGTTGATCGGCGCGAAATGCTCCACCACCACCACGGGAGCCTGGGGATCGCCATCTGCGATGATCAGGTCAGGCCGCGATCGTCCGTTATAGTCAATCCACGCGCCGCACCCGAGAAACCGCCGGGTCTTGCCGCGAATCACCA
>Ga0209017_10002804_pt1 | contig 10593 bp, 11 predicted proteins | sample YNPBryunderm2012_FD_185812 | JGI IMG/M metagenome (GOLD analysis project Ga0209017, IMG submission 185812) | Anoxygenic and chlorotrophic microbial mat microbial communities from Yellowstone National Park, USA - YNP Bryant MS undermat 2012... ... | reverse complement strand
TTTTTATATAAATATTTTATAAAATAATAAGATTCTCTATAATATCCATAAAATTCTAAATCCATGCATAAAAATGCTAAATCATTTGCTATATCAATACAACGTAACTCTTGGTTAAATTCAATACAATCATAAATACATATAGAATCGTCTTTAACAACAATATGTTCTAAATGAAGATCTCCATGGCAATCTTTAATCCAACCATTTTCTACTCGTTTTTTTAATTTAAAGTAATATTTTTTAAAATAGGTTTGATTAAATTTTTTGATAAATCGATACATCAAAGGAGATATTGTATAACTGATAAAATCTTTACAATCATTTAGGTTTTCCTCGATGTTTTTACGCGAATAATCTTCTTGAATTGGTTTTTGGGTTTGATAGAATTTCGCTAAGACTTCTGCTACTTTTTCTAATTTAGAAATCGATATTTGTTGATTTTTTAAAAAATATGCTTCTTCGATATAATGCATCTTTACACCAAATTCAACCTCATTATTAATATTTTTTATAATATTATTATATAAATATTTATATTTTTTATTTAATAAAAATTCCTCATCTAAAAAAATATCTTCGAAGAATAATAAATTATCTTTATAATAGATTTTAATAAGATTTATATAAATTTCTTTACATAGTCTTTGATTCAGCCGAATTTCTTCTATACAATAATAAAACCTTTTTTCTAGCGAAGAAAAATCCAAAAAGCCAAAGTTTACATTTTTTTTGAATTTATAAACATAAGGTTTTGCTATAAACACAATCGATGCATGGGTTTCTTTAACGATGATTTGTTTAGGTTTATGAGGATAATAAACAGGATTTTTTAACATTTCGAAAAGTTGCATCTCAACAATATAAATATTTTTGATTTCTAAAATTCACAAGAAAAATTTTATATTTAATCTTGATAAAAAATAAAATAAGATTTTTTTAGTTTTATGACAAAACTAGAAGAACTAAAACAAATTCGCTTAAAACCCATTTTGATCCCGCCAGAACACGGTATTTGGGGATTTACCATCGAAGCTATATTATTGGGTATTTTTTTATCCGAAGGAATCTCCAAATATTTTATCGCGATTATGATGATATTACTTCCTTTCGCGAAACAAAACTTAAAAATCTTTTTACAAGATGTTTTTGCAAAAAGAACGTTTTTAAGAAAATATGTAGCCTTGTTTTTTTTGATGTTGTTTGGACTGATATTTTTACTCTTGTTTTATTTTGCTTTTTCGAATGCACTGTATGATTTTTGGTATTATATCGTTGTTGGATTAATGATTGGATTCGTCGTGATTCTTCTAGAAATTAAAGGATTTTATCAAGACATTCTAACAGAAATATTGGGTTCCTTTATTCCAGTTTTTTTTGCTATTGGTATGAGCACAACATTAGAAAACCAAATCGATCAAATTATTTTTATTGGGTTTGTGTTAGGATTTAGGAATATTTCGTCGATCTTGATTACGCGAAAACTAGTGAATTTTATCAAAAAAAATCAAATTGAAAACTTTTTCTTATTGCTGTTTATATTTTTAGTTTCGATATTATTCTTCTATTTTTTTCTTTACATAAAGTTCATCTATCTCTACATTTTTTTTATTTATTTAGCTATCTACATTGTGTTCTATTATATGATTCAATTGAAGATCATTCAAAAAGCACAACAATTGGGTTGGATGCAGATTGCCTTGGGAATCGCTTATGTTATTAGTATTATATATGTTAAAATCAATTTAAGTTGACAATTTTTTTGTATTATCTATATTTTAAAACATGAAAAAATATAAAATCATTTCTATTGTATTATTTTTATTTGCAATAAGTAATATCTTTTGTGATCCTTATTTAGCAAAACGGTTTAATCAATCGGCGAAAGAAAAAGAAAGTAAACCAGACGAAATTATTGCTATTATAAAATCAAAAATAACAAGTGAAAAAACTATCGTAGATTTAGGAGCTGGTGGTGGATATTTTACCTTACGATTTGCCCAAGAGGTTGTTCCGAATGGTATTGTTTATGCTGTTGATATCAATCAGGAATATTTAGATTATATCAAACAATTAGCACAAAAAGAAAATATCAACAATATAAAATATATCTTAGCAACAGAAGAAGATTCGAAATTACCCAATAACACAGCAGATCTGATTTTTGTAAGAAATGTATTTCATCACATTAACAATCCAGAAAAATATTTTACTCAATTAAAAACAAAACTAAAACCAGAGGGATTGGTGGTTATCATTGATTATTTACCAGAACATGCACCTATTACTGGGTTTCTTCTTCATCATAAACATGAGAACCAGCAAAAATTCTTTCTGTGATGGAACAAGCAGGTTATAAACTCTTAGAAAAACACGAATTCTTACCTAAACAAAGTTTTTTTATTTTTCGCTAATAAACATTTTTTTGTTGACATATTTTATATTAAAAAAAATTATTTAATATAGAATTTTAATTTCTTATTCGAAAGGAGTAGATATATGGCATTTATGGAATGGACAGAAGAAATGGATGTAGGTATAAGCGAATTCAACAATCATCACAAAAAGCTGATAGAACTAATCAATCGTTTATTCAACGCGATGAGTGAAAACAAAACAAAAGAAGTATTAGAACAAATTTTTTTGGAATTGATCGAATACACAAAATACCATTTTTCTGCAGAAGAAAAATTGATGATTCAACTCAATTATCCAGAATATCAATTACACAAACAAGAACACGAAATTCTTACAAAACAAGTGATAGAAAAATTCGAAGATTACAAACATGGTAGAGTTTTGGTGGGCTTACATCTCCTTACGTTTTTAAAAAACTGGCTTTATGATCACATAATGAAAGAAGATAAAAAATATGGTGAGTTCTTTCGAAGTAAGGGAATCTATTAGAAAAGACGCATTGGTAAATGCGCCTTTAATTTGTTTTACTTGTTACAAACTTTTACGTTAGCAGCTGTGGAACAACTACCGGTACCTACGATTTTACATCCTAAATCTTCGCATTTTTTTCTGTTTTTTTGGTTATCTACTCCACCATCAAGCTTACATTGTTGACATGGGCTTGAACTACTACAATTGACACATTTATCTCCTGCGTATAAATTACCAAACATAATTACCATAAAAGCAATTATTGTTGTGATAAATATTTTGAACTTCATAAAAGTCTCCTTAAAAAATTTTTTATAACTAAGTAATTTTTTAAAAAAATTTGTCAATATAAATTAACTTTTTTATATTTTTTTTGATTGAATTTTTTTGTTAGGTAAGTCGAAATTTTATCTTACAACATTGATAATTTTAAGTATAAATTCGATGGTATTCTGGTTGAGAAATATAACGACAAAAAAAAGCGCAAATATCATAAGGGTGAATTTTTTTTCTAGTTGGGTTAACTTATTTTCTAATTTTAGAGTTTCGGATTTTATCAATCCTTCTAAGCGAGATATTTCGGATTTCATCATTCCTTCTAAACGAGATATTTCGGATTTTATCATTCCTTCTAAGCGAGATATTTCGGATTTTATCATTCCTTCTAAACGAGATATTTCGGATTTTATCATCCCCTCTGATTTTGCTGTTTCGGATTTTATCATTCCTTCTAAGCGAGATATTTCGGATTTTATCATTCCTTCTAAGCGAGCGATATCTTCTTTGGTGGCTAATTCTTTGGTTAACTCGTCCTTTAATTCCAATTTTTTTTGTATTGCAAGAGATTCTGCTTTTTTTTCCATCTCTTCGTAAGCTCTTTCTAATACCTCTGCCACTTTGCGTCCTTCTTCTTTTCCTAATCGGTCTTCGAAAAATTGTAGAGTTTCTATTTTTATTATGTTGGGCATAAGAATAATAAAAAGAATCAAATTTTTATGTCAAGAACCTAATTTGTTTTTTAAATTTAAAAGATGTTTTTTTGCCTTCAATGATGTTCCACAAACCAATGATAAGATTCTATAAAAAAGTATTATTATAATGCATTTTTCTACCGATAAACACGATTTATTGCTGGAATCATTTTAGTATATTTTATATAATTTATTTATAATATTTACATAATAATACTTTACTTATTTTTATATCAAAAATTTTGAGACTTATTCTCAAATTTATTGACGAAGAGAAAATTTAAATTATTTTGGTAATTATAAAAATTTAAAGTATAAAATTTTTATATTATTTTATATTCAGGAGGACCTTATGAAGTTTCCCTTCGACTTAATCGTACTAAGCTTTTTTTTGTTAGGAGCAATATTCTATATATTTAATTATTTTTATCGAATTTTAAAAACAAATTCATCGAAAGACGTTGTGGCATGTTCAAAATGCATCGACAGCAAGGAAAGTAAAAAAATTCAATCCTAAAAGGAGTAAAAAGATGGATTCTTTTAATTTTACCACATTAGATAAAATTCAACTAAACCAAGAAGTCATCATAAAAAAGATTCATCATAACAATTCGAATATGACGCGATTGATGGAAATGGGAATTATCCCAGAAGAAAAAATTAAAATTTTACAAGTAGCTCCATTAGGCGATCCCATCGAAGTGTCTATTATGGAATACAAACTCTGTATAAGGAAAAAAGATGCAGCTAACATAGAGGTAATATATGCAAAAAATAGCTAAAAAAGAATTTACTATTGCACTGGTAGGAAATCCCAATACTGGGAAAACCACTGTTTTTAATGCTTTGTGTGGAATGCGACAAAGAACTGGAAATTATCCAGGTGTAACCGTAGAAAAACGAGTCGGTTTTATAGAAAACGATGACTATATATTAGAATTATACGACTTACCAGGTCTTTATAGTTTACGAGCTACTTCGAATGACGAAAAAATAACATTAGAAGTTTTAACAGGTCGATTAGACAAAAGTAAAAAACAGGATATTATCTTGTATATACTCGATGCATCGAACCTAAAAAGAAATTTTTATTTATTGTTACAACTTTTAGAATTAAACATTCCAGTAATCCTTGTACTTACAATGATTGATATTGCAGAAAAAAAAGGTATTAAAATCGATCTAAAAGAATTACAAAAAAAATTACCTATACCTATTTTTGCAGTTAACGCGAAAAATCACGAAGATATAACTAGACTAAAAGAAGGTTTAATTAAAAGTATTTCGAATCTAGAAAATTCTAGAACAAATTTTGACATAAAAAACTACTATCCAAAAAATATTTTAGAATATTATAACCATTGTTTAGCGCAATTTCATCAATTTTTTGCAAACCACCATATAAACTTTTCTTTAACTTATCCAGACATTTTTTTATGTTTAACAGATCAAAATGAATTTCTGTTATATATTAATGATCTACTTAAAGAAAACGAAAACCATCCACAGATTCTACAAGAATTAAAAGATTTTATTGCCCATATAAAAGAGGGATCGAAGGAATTTATGATCTTTTCTAATGCACAATTGATCCAAGCTCGATACAAAATTATCGAACAGATTTTAAAAGATGTGATCAAACAAGAAGAAACACAAGAAAAGAAAACCTTTACAGAAACATTGGATTCTTTTTTAATTCATAAAATATGGGGGTTGATGGCTTTTCTACTTGTAATGAGTATTATGTTTCAATCGATTTATACTTGGGCTTCTCCTCTGATGGATTGGATCGAATCTTTTTTTAACTTTTTAAAAGAATGGGTTTCTAGTTCTGGTCTATTTTCTCCTTTGTTGGAATCGTTTATCAATGATGGGGTGATTGGGGGCGTAGGTTCTGTGGTTGTTTTTGTTCCCCAAATTGCTATATTGTTTTTGTTTATTGCAATATTAGAGGATTCTGGATACTTAGCGCGAGCATCTTTCTTAATGGACAAACTTCTTTCTTGGACAGGTTTAAATGGACGTGCATTTATTCCATTGATTTCGAGTTTCGCGTGCGCTATTCCTGGCATTATGTCTACGAGGGTAATTTCGGACGACAAAGTAAGGACCAGTACAATTCTGATTGCACCATTGATGTCTTGCTCTGCACGACTTCCTGTTTATGTATTGTTTATTGGAACATTCATCGAACCCAAATATGGTGCATTAATTGCAGGACTTTGTCTATTTGCTATGCATAGTATTGGGTTAATTCTAGCATTTTTTGTTTCTTTGGTGTTAAACAAAAAAATCCTTAAAACTCCATCGATTACGTTTATAATGGAATTACCTGAATATCACATTCCATCGTTTCGAAATATCTATTTTCGCGTTATAGAAGCAGTAAAAAGTTTTCTAAAACGTGCAGGAACGATTATTTTTGCAATGTCCATTGTTATCTGGGCTTTAACATATTTTCCTCATGACGAAGAAGCAGCAAATAAGCACATTCAGCCATTCATGCAAGATTTAGAAACCCTTATTCGAATGGAAGAAGAAGATTTAAAAAACGGAAATCCTTTCCCCGAAAGAAGAATCCAAATCGAATTACTCCAAAAAGAAATAGAAAAGGAAATGGCTTCTTTTCATTTGAGTAATAGTTATTTGGGTAGAATGGGAAAATTCGTCGAACCAGTTTTTCGACCATTAGGTTTTGATTGGAAGTTGAGTGTTGGTATTCTTGCTGCATTTCCTGCACGCGAAGTGATTATTTCTACTTTGGGGATAATTTATAATGTTGGAGAAGCAAACGAAGAATCGGAAAGTTTGCGAACAAAACTCCTAAACGAAAAATTTCCTGATGGAACTCCTGTGTATACCCCTCTTACTGCTATTAGCTTGATGGTATTTTTTGCCCTATGTGTCCAGTGTATGAGTACCTTAGCAGTAATTAAAAAAGAATTGGGAGATTGGAAATACCCTGTATACGTATTTTTATACATGACATCTCTTGCCTACATTGTGGCTTTGATTGTATACCAAACAGGAAAATGGCTTTTTTATTAAAATGAAGTTGAATTATCTTTTTTACCCCAACCAAACAAGTAAGGATTCTTTGATCATTCTACATGGATTGTTTGGTTCTTCGAAAAATTGGGTCAACATTGCCAAAGAATTATCGAAAATCCTCAACGTTTATACGTTGGATCTTCGAAACCATGGAGATTCGCCCCATATCGATAGCCACACCTTAAAAGATATGATTCAAGATTTAAAAGAATTTCTCGAAGATCTCGGTTTAGAATCGGTTATACTTTTAGGACATTCTATGGGAGGATTAGTTGCAATGGGTTTTTCTTTAGAGTATCCCGAGCAGGTAAAAAAACTCATCGTAGTAGACATTGCACCCAAAGCATATCCACCACATCATCAAAAAGAATTTGCTGTGCTTAAAACCGATGTTTCTCGTTTTAGTACGCGACAAGAAATAGATGAATATTTTTCTCAAATTCATCCCGATCCTGCAATTCGTCAATTTTTGATGATGAATTTACAAAGAACCGAATCGGGCTATCGATGGAAAATCCATGTCTCTGCATTAGAAAAAATCGAATACTTAAAAGAAATCGAACAATTTAAAGAAAAACAATTCTTAAAAGATACCCTTTTTATCAGAGCATTAGATTCTTTTTATATTCAACCAGAGGATAAAACCATCATCAAAAAATATTTTCCTAATGCTAAGATTGTAGAACTTAAAGGAAACCACTGGATTCATTATTCCAACCAAAAAGAATTTTTACAAGTTGTTAAAGAATATATATTATAAAATATTTGACTGAAATAAGTTTTTTTTTAAATTGCTATAAAAAAATAAATTGAGATTTTTTATGAATAACCCTATATCTGTATTAGCTAAAGTAAAATCTTTATTCATCAAACATGCAAGCGTTGCATTTTTATTAATTTTTATCTATCTTTTCCTTATTTTTTATTTAAATGTTTTTGAATTTACGACCATTGATATCTTAATTTATATTTTTTATCATTTATTCATACAAACATTTTATGTATTATTTCTTTGGATAATGATTATCAAACCAAAGTTATCTTTATTAGAAAACCAAAGAGATACCAACAATCCGAATTTTTTAAAAGCGGTGAATTTTTTTACTCATACTAATATCTATGTTTTTTTTACTGCTTATTTTGGTGTATTTTTATTTGTTATAAGCGATATTTTGATTCTATCTTTTTTGTTAGACAATACATTCTTTTTCTTGAACTATTCGTTTAACTTAGCTCTTGAAATACTTTTAAGTGGGATTTTTTTTGTGTTTCATTTTTATACCACAGAAAAATTTGTAGAAAAAATTGCAAATCAAACAAAATATTTTGGAGTATCACCAGAAATCCTTAAAGTTCCTAAATTAAGGCTAAACTTAGCGATACAATTGTTTATTCCATTACACTTTATTATTGGTTTAACTGTTACGGTTTTCTATCCTTTCGGTATCAATTTAGTATTAACCGACCAAACCAACGAAATGAAAAACAAAATCGAAATTATTCTGAATGTTTACGAAATTCAACCAAACCAAGAATTCTTACAAGAACTCATAAAAAAAACAGATTTTAAAGAACTTGTTATGATAAAACAACAAAACGAAATCCTCTATGCTCCAGAAAAAATTTTTAGTGCAAGCGATGCAAAAAACAAACTATTCCAAAAGATAATAAAGATCAACAAAATCGATTATTCTTATGGAGAATTCTACCTTCGCAATTATAAAATAGAATTTTTAGTTCCATTAGAGTTTATTATTAAAGTAATTAATCTAATTTATTTATTTCTTTTTGTTTCTTCTTTTATCGCTACAATCTTATTGATTTTTATCATCATTCAATTTACATTCGGTAAGCAATTATTAGATATACATATTATAGGAAAATTCATCGATGAATTATTTTTTGGTAGGTTTCCTGTTCCCTATCATAATAGAATTCCCAATAATACCATTGGTATTTTAATCTTAAAATTAGAAAAATATGCAACCCTTGTGTTGGATTTATTAAAAGAATTGCTCCATACTATTAATATAACTGATAAAATTTCTTATCAACATCAAGATTTAGTAAAAGAAGCACAAAAAAATACAGAAGAGTTAGAATCAGAAATGAGCGAAATCAACATTACTTTAAAAAATTTACAAAAAAATACCTTAAATGTTTTTAAAGAAATTCAACAGAATATTCATAATCTTGATACTTATATTTATTCGATTAAGCTTTTAAACAAAGAAATCGATTATATGAACGAAACTGTACAAAAGCTTTTTTCTCTTTATACTTCTACCAGAAGCGAAGCTAATATTGGAAAAAATTTATTAAAAGAACAAAAAGAAATTTTAAAAGATTTGGACGAAAACTCCAATAAGATTCAAAAAATTGTTAAGTTTATTCAAGATATATCGAAGCAAGTAAATCTCTTGTCTTTGAATGCTTCGATAGAGGCCGCAAGGGCTGGCGATGCAGGAAAAGGTTTCGCGGTAGTTGCAGACGAAATCTCGAAGCTTTCTAATAGAATTGATCAAAATGTAAAAGAAATCCAGACTATAGTAGAATCTAACAAAGAAACCAGCAAAAAAGGTTACGACAATGCTTTACAAACAACCCGTTTATTTAACCGCGTTATGGTGGATTTAAACACAATTCAAGATGTGATCGAAGAAATTATCAAAATAAAAAATAATTTAACGGAGGAAAATCAATCTGTAAAAGATATTATAGAAAGATTAGAAATTACCTTTAAAGATTTTGCTCATTATTTGAATGATATAGAAAATTCACATATAGAAATGGAAAAAGCTTTAAGTTCTATTCATAATCAATTCTATGGATTGGTGAACGATATTAACAAACTTCCCGAAACATCCATAGAAATTACGAATACGATTAAAAAACTAGAGAACTTAATAAAATTTTTTAAAGTAGAATAAATTGGTTTAAAACAGTTTAATCGAAATATGGATATTTTACCTCCCATGTTGTTTTTTTATAAATTTTTTGAAGTTTCTTGGAAAATTTTTGATATAATTTTTTCAAAAAATGATATACATTAAATATGAAGATCCAACATTTTTTTACGTGCAAAGAATGTAAAACTTCGATCAATATTACTTTGTTTCATTATCAGTTTTTGATTTATCTAACCAAAACTCGTTTTAACGGCGATCTTTCTTTGACAATTGATTATTTATTAAAAAAATATTTATCCCATCTTTATTTGATCAGCGAGACTCCTACAAAACGAACCCTAACAGCAACCTATCAGCCAAGAACAAAAAATTATGTAATAAGAAAAATCAGCATCCAGCCAACCTACTGGGGGAAGTTATGTGAGCTACGCTTTCTCTTAGGTTATTCCATGAGCTATATAATTCGCATCCTCCTAGATTGGGAGATGCAAGAGGATCAGATTCCCGTTGACCCAATTATTGTTAGACCTCTTTTAAATCCTATGGATGAGGAAATCCATGCTCGCATTCAACTTGGGAATAATTATTCCGCATATAACAAGATAAATCATACAAACTTAGAGGTTTATAGTGAGTTCTCGTGTCCTGCGGCGTGACTTTTATGTGAGTTTTTGTTAATATCTCAATAATTTTATAATTTTTTTTAATATTATAAAATTTTTATCAACTTCAACTTGTCAGAATATTTCTTTATTCTAAATCCATTTTTATAT
>Ga0209017_10002797_pt1 | contig 10616 bp, 9 predicted proteins | sample YNPBryunderm2012_FD_185812 | JGI IMG/M metagenome (GOLD analysis project Ga0209017, IMG submission 185812) | Anoxygenic and chlorotrophic microbial mat microbial communities from Yellowstone National Park, USA - YNP Bryant MS undermat 2012... ... | reverse complement strand
AAAGCTCGAAGAAGCGTTCGCAAAGATGACAAACCAGCGAAACTATCTCGCGCGCTGTACAGCAAGGCCAGCAAACACAACACGATTTGCCAGAATTGCTTAGCTTATCGTCTTACCGTTTCTGCCGCAGGTTGAGCATCAACTGCACCTCGCCGACGGGCAGTTGCAGCCGCTGGGCAATTTCGGAGGCTTCGTACCCGTAATCGGCCAGAGTGTATACCTCCTCTCGGCGGCGCTGCTGCGCGCTACGCTCGGCGCTGTCCTCGTCGAGGCTGTGGCTTGCTTGGGGCAGAGGGCTGCTTTGCGGCTCGGCAGGGCGGATGGCCTGGAGGGCTTCGGCCTGATTGGCCGCACGCCGCGTCCCCGGCGGCAACGATTGCCCCACGCCGGCGCGATCCAGCGCTGCCTCCAGCCGGGCGGCAGCCCGATCGGCCTCGGCCACCAACGCTTGCAAAACGCTCAGTTTGCTATCCAACAGGGCCGACAGTTCACGAGCTGTTTCGTGCATTCGCACCTCCCAGCGGAAGGCTTCTTCGGGGCCATCGAGCGGCGGCCCTGCGCGGTGCTCAAGCGGCCTGCGCTTGATCTGAACCTGGAGTTGTTGCGCCGTCTCGGCGCGACGACGACTGAAATACCGCTGCGTCTGGATAAGCAATATCCAGATCGTCAGCGCCATCGCCAGAAAAAAAACCAATTGCAGATAGTTGAGCTGAGCCAATAACATACGGGCACTTGCCAAAACGCCCCTGTGCTGGCTATCGGACACCACTTAGTCGCAAAGCGCTCTACGGCTGAAACCAAATGGCAGCGACGCGCTGCGGTCGCGTCCGTTGGCACTCAGTGCACGGCCACGACGGAGCGTGGCCCTCCAGATCACCCAAAAACATGCGCGCACGGCGCGCACAAGTTACGCCGTAAAGGACTAAAGTTGGGCCAGCGTGGCGGCCGTTCGCCGGCGGCCCGGTCCCCATACTGTTATATACACGCAACCGATTCGCATATTGCCGCTTGTCTGTTGCCGCCAGCGACCGCCGAACCGATTCTGTCAGGCTCAAGAGTCTTGCCGAGTGCTGTCGAAGGCTCGCATGGCGGCTTCGTAAACTACTCGCAAAGGCAATTTCTGCTCGGCGGCGATAGCCCGGCACGATTCGTACTCCGGCGAAAAGCGCTTAGCGCCATCGACCAGCATCGCCACTTTACCTTCTACCGGCCCGAATGTCGTCTGGACGGTACAGGACTGCCTGGGGAGGATGTGCCGGTCGGCCAAGCTGCGGCGGATGCCCAAGGTGGATGTCTCGGCGAAAATTATTTCCTCCATTGTCGGCGCGTCGTCCGGCCGACACAACACCGAAAGCAGCACGCCGGGGCGGCCTTTCTTCATCTGGATGGCCGTCGTGTACACGTCCAGCGCGCCGGCCTCCCATAACCGCGACAGACAATAACCGATCAACTCGCTGCTCAGGTCGTCGAGGTTCGTCTCCAGCAGGCACACCTGGTCAGTTATGGTACCGGCCGGTGCCGCGGCGGGTTGCCTCGAACGGCCCACCAGCACCCTGAGCACGTTTGCTCTGTCGGGCAGGTCTTTCTGGCCGGCGCCGCAGCCGACTTGCTCGATTACCATTGCCGGCGGCGGCCCAAAACCTTCGGCCAGCGCCGCCAGTATCGCCGCACCGGTGGGAGTGGTCAATTCTCCTTCCACGTCGGCCTGCGCAATGGGGATGCCGCGCAGCAGTTCGGCCGTGGCCGGGGCAGGCACGCTGCACAGGCCATGGGCGATTCGCACTGTTCCGTGCCCGACCACAACCGGCGATGCTACCACGCGCTGGATGCCCAGCAAGTCCAAGGCCACGGCGGTGCCGACAATGTCGGCTATGGAATCGGCCGCTCCCACCTCATGAAAGTGTACCTTCTCGATCGTCGTGCCGTGGACGTGGGCTTCGGCCTCGGCAAGTCGTCGGAAGATACGCAGGGCCAACGCCTTCTGACGGTCGCTCAGCACCGAAGTTTCTATCAGCTTTACTATGTGGTGCAGATGCCTGTGGCCGTGCTCCGGCTGGTGCAGTACTGAAACCTGAGTGGCACGGTAGCCGGCTTTCTTGACCTGCGTGGCCTGGAGTTTCAGGCCCGGCAGTCCCAGACTGCCCAGTGCGTCGTTAAGCTTTTCTAGCTCTGCGCCGGCGTCGATCAGTGCAGCCAGCGTCATGTCGCCGCTGATACCGCTGTGACAATCGAAGTAGGCCAATCTCGACATTTGCAGATTCTCCCAGGACTGTGAGGGGACAGTCCGGCATTGTGCCAGTTTTTCCGGCGAAAAGCTACCGTAGCCCCCTACCGACAATCCAGTTGGGTTGCGGCGCACCACAGCTTCTGCGCTTTTGCCAGGACGGGAAAAGACAAAACTGGAACAACTTCAGTCGTGTCCTAACGCTGCTTCTGGCCGCGCCCAAATTCCAGGGTCCACGCTCTACTGCGCTTTGACCGCGAAAGGATTGACGATCACCAAGGGGTGTGCACTTGGGGGAGCAGCGGGGTTGGCCTTCGGTTCGGATGGGTTTACCAGCACGGTTCCAGGTCCGATGTACCCCCCTTCGGCCGCTGCCGGCAACTGAGCAAATGGAGAAGTGCCGTACGGTCGCGCAATCGGATGGCTATAGTAAACTGGGGGATAGACGGCGAAGTGGGGAAGCGAGGAAGCCTTGATCGGCAATACGCCACCGTAAGTCGCCGGCCAGTAGCAGTGCCATCGCACCAGCCCCGGCACATCAGAGCCCACTGCTTCGTATGGGGAAATCACTATCAACCCGAGAAGAATAACGATACCGGCGATAATGTTCTTGGTCATTTCAATTGTCCCCTGTTGTGCAAATTGCCTGAACTATCCAATTGACATGGTAATTAAGGCGTGCGGCATCACAACCCGACTATCGAGGGGACATCACCCAGCGTTGCCGGTCGGAGGCGTTTTTTACAACCCCCTGCGGCGGCCTACGGACGCACCCACTGTGCGCAATGGAGGGACGCGCTCTGTCGCGTCCGCTGGTTAGTCATGCACGGGTACGACGGAGCGTGGGACCCCAGGTCACCCGAAAACATGCGCGCACGGCGCGCACAAGTTACGCCATAACAGACTACCGCGGCCATACGCCCAGCAAGAAAGGCACTATCAGCTTTGGACAAGCGTGGCCTGACAGATGCACTAAAGGCGGAGGCCCACCAGTTGGGGTTCCAATTGGTTGGTGCTGCGCCGGCTGTCGCCATGCCGTCGTACCAGCGGTTGGTTCAGTGGGTCCAGCGCGGTTATTTCGGGCCGCTGCACTACGCTGCTGCCCGGCTGGCGGCCTATCGGCATCCCCAGCATTTGTTGCCCGGCGTGCGGAGCATATTGATGCTCGGTTTGAGCTATCGAACGGTCGAGCCGGCGCCGCCGGGGGCAGGCCAAGGCAGCGTGGCCCGATATGCCTGGGGAGTCGATTATCATCGGGTGATCCGTGCCCGCTTGCGGCGGTTGGCGGATTTCCATCGGCGGATGCTTCCCAGCTCCGGTGTGCGCGGAGTGGTCGATACTGCGCCGCTGGCCGAAAAGGTCTTCGGATGGTTGGCCGGCCTGGGGCGCATCGGCCGCAACACTACGCTGATAAACGATCAGTATGGCAGTTGGTTCTTCCTGGGAGCGCTGTTGAGCGGTGCAGAATTGGAGTATGACGTTCCTCAGCAGGGCGATCCGTGCGGCCGGTGCCGGGCGTGCATCGAGGCATGTCCCACCGGCGCTTTGGTGGAACCGTACGTGCTGGACGCCCGCAGTTGCCTCAGTTGCCTGACTATCGAGCAGCGGGGTCCCATTCCGCCGCCGCTGCGCGGAAAACTCGGTCTGCGCGTGTTCGGCTGCGACACCTGCCAGGAAGTGTGCCCCTGGAACAAGACTGCGGCGTGTTCGGCAGAAGCGGCTTTTCGGCCGTTGCCGGGCAACAATCCGCTGGAGCTGAAAGAAGTGCTGACGCTGAACGAGGCGGCCTTCGCAAACCGGTTCCGGGGAACAGTGTTGTTGCGGGCAGGGCGTTCGGGCCTGTTGCGCAATGCGGCAATTGTCCTGGGCAATCAGGCCGCACAAGATGCACTTCCGGTGCTCCGGCTTGCGGCGGATGACCCTGACCCGGTCGTCGCCGAGGCCGCCCGATGGGCAATCGGGGTATCGCAAACGGCCGACCGGGCCGGTGCTCATCCCGCCCAGGCAAGCTCAGGGACGCAAGACTCGGCCGATCGGACCGACTGATCTTGCTGAGCTTATCGACAGCAAGTCGATCTGTTTCAGAGCGGGTGAGTTCCCGGGCGGCGACTTGCGAACTGTTGGTGCAATTACTGGCAGGCGGCCAAAGCCTGGTCCGCTCGGTTCACTCGGCGACCACCCGGTTCCTCAACACGCCGATCCGCTGGATTTCCACTTCCACGATGTCGCCGGGTTTGAGAAACACCGGTGGTTTGCGTATGAATCCCACTCCGCCCGGCGTTCCCGTAAATAGCAAGTCTCCCGGGCTCAACCGGCAGACTTGCGAAACATAGGCGATCAGTTGCTCGATGGAGAAGATCAGTTGCGCAGTGGAGGAATCCTGCATCACCTGGCCGTTCAGGCGCAACTGGATATGAAGGTTGGCGGGGTCGGGCAGATCGTCCGCAGTGACCAGCGCAGGCCCGATGGGAGCAAATGTATCGAACGACTTTCCCAGCAGCCATTGACCGCCCGGCTTGTGAATCTGCCAGTCTCGGGCCGATATGTCGTTGCCGCAACAATATCCGGCAATGTAACTTCGGGCCTCGGACGGCGAGATGTGCTTGCCCGACCGACCGATGACCACGACCAGTTCCGCCTCGTAATCCACTTGTTGGCTTGCACGCGGCAGGACAATATCGTCGCCGTGCCCGCAAACGGCGGTAGGAAACTTGTTGAACACGATCGGGTCGGAAGGGGGCGCCGCGCCGGTTTCGCGGGCGTGATCGGCGTAGTTCAGCCCCACGCAGATCACCTTTTCCGGCGCAGGAATCACCGGCAGCAGTCTGCATTGGCCGACCGGAACGGGTTTGCCGCGTTCGATCGCCGCCTGTGCACAGCGGATTGCCTCCGGCCCAAGTTCCAGAAACTTCTTGATGCAGGCCGGCAGCGACGGATCGGCCTGGTTGAGGTCTATGCAATCGCCATCGCGCAGCGCCGCCACACGTGGCCCGGTGTGGCCTTGATAGGTCACAAGCCGCATACGTTTTACTCCCAGGCAGATAATATCTACTCGACAAACGTCGACGCCGCACCGCAAGCGACACGTCCTTGCAGTGCGCTGTTAGTTCCCTACGGCGTAACTTGTGCGCGCCAGGCGCGCATGTTTTCAAGTGATCTGGAGGGCCACGTTCCGTCGCGCCCTAGCACGCCGTTTGATTCTGGAGGGCCACGCTCCGTCGTGGCCCCGCGCGCAGGTCCGGCGGACGCGACGGATCGCGTCCCTCCATTTGGTTGCGGCCATAGGCCGCTTTGGGTTTTTTATCCCCTGTATCGACACCGGCTGCCCAGTATTAACACCGGCCTGCCCGTTAGCAACACCGGCATACTCTGAAGCAACACCGCCAGTTCTGGGCGCTGGCTTACCCGCACCGGGTTGCTGCGTCCCAAGCGTATGTCGTGAAAGATCGTGGCGTTGCGGCTAGTTTACGGGCACTGGAACCGAGGGTCGAGGGGGTACATGTGCTTTTGTACTTCACGCGGTCGCCAAGACGTCACTCTTTCTGGGAATAACATCTACGTTCACCGCGTACAGCGTACATCGTCATGCTGCGGCCGGCGTGCCCTTGCAAAGGCAAGTCGGCAGGTCTGTGGCAACCGTGCCCGAGCGCTGTTTAGCTTTGGCAACAGCGTGTTCCGTCGTGCAACGCGGCAAGCCAAGGTCTATCGCTGAAGTCTGGAACATGGAACTTTGTTTTTTGACGGAAGGGGGGTTTTGGCCTAGGTTTTCTATAGAAAGTGCTTTTCGTGTCGGCCCACTGGTTCTTGGGCGCCATAGCAGCGGTGCGGCGCTGCTGGCTGTACAGACCTTGCTTGCTTTTGGTTGTGCGACCGAAGGTGCTGCTTCACTGAGAGTGTTTCCGATAGCCAGTCATGACGGATACTCCTGAGCTTCCCACGTTGCTTGGCGCCCCGTCGGCAGACGTTCTGCCGGTGCCTGCCCCGCAGTGGCAGCTCGAGCAGTTGCACGATCTGCTTAGCGCTTTGGATTCGGCCGCAACTTCTGTACGCGGTGAAGCGGCCATCAGCCCGGCGGTCGACGAGCGTCTGGTGCAAGTCAGGCTCGGCCTGGCCAGCAGCTTGTTTGCCGCGTTGCAGTTCCGGAATGCTGCCAAGGCGGGGCACTGTTTACGGGTGGCGCTAAGTTGCTCGGCATGGTCGTTGAGACTGAACCTGCCCGAAGACCAGCGCGAAGCCATCGAACTGGCCGCACTGTTGCACGACGTAGGAGTCATAGGCGCGCCGGACGCCCTGCTGCTGAAGCCCGGCTCGTTCGACGCCGAAGAAGCCGCCCTGATGGCCCAAACCCGGCGAATGACGGTCGAAATACTGCGCCGCTGTTGCAACTGTGCGGCGGTGTTGGAAATAGTCGAGCACGTGGGCCAGTGGTACGACGGTTCCTCAGGGGATTCGGCTTGCAAGGGCAAAGACGTGCCGCTGGGCGCGCGGATGATCAATATCGTCGAAGCCTTCGACGCCATGACCAGCGATCACATCCACCGTCCGGCGATGTCGCAGGAGCGGGCGATCAAGGAGTTGTTCGAGTACGCCGGCACCCAGTTCGATCCGGACCTGGTTCGCCAGTTCGCCGATTTTTGCGACTCCGACCTGGGCGCTGCCGAGCGCGAAGTCGCCGCCCGCTGGCTGCAATCGCTCGACCCAGAACTGGTCAACTCCTATTGGCAGCTCAACTGTGTGCCCTCTGCGCCGCAGCAGCAGCAAGCAGACGACCTGTTTCACCGCAGGCTGCTGGAAAGCATGTACGACGGCGTGGTATTTGTCGACGCCAACGGACGGATCGCCTATTGGAACCGCGGCGCCGAGCGGCTGACCGGCATCCCCGGCGCCAGCGTGCAGCAGCGCCAGTGGACGCCAGAACTGTTGCAAATGGCCGACGAACGCGGCCAGCCCATCGCTGCGTCCGATTGCCCGTTGGCGGCCGCCATTCGCAGCGGCGTGCAGTCCTTGCGGCGGCTTAGCATAAGCGGCCGCAGCGGTCGCACAGTGGCCGTCGATGCGCACACCATGCCGGTCATCGACGGCAACGGGGCGACGCTGGGGGCCATCCTTTTGCTGCACGACGCTTCCTCGGAAATATCGCTGGAGCAGCGCTGCCAGAGTCTCTACGAAAAGGCCACCAAAGACCCGCTTACCCAGGTGGCCAATCGCGCCGAACTGGAACGGGTGCATGAGATGTTCATCAGCGCGCATCAACAGCAGCAAGCCCCGTGCAGCCTGATGATCTGCGACCTGGACCACTTCAAACAGATCAACGACACATTCGGACATCAGGCGGGCGACGAGGTCATCAAAAGCCTGGCTGCGCTGCTGAAGAGCGCCTGCGGCCCCGGCGACATGGTAGCCCGATATGGCGGCGAAGAATTCGTGCTCCTGTGCGCCGACTGCGATAATGCTACCGCCGCGCGCCGCGCCGAGCAGATTCGAAAATCGCTGGCCAGAATACCGCAGCCCGCGCTGGACGGCCGCTGTGTTACCGTCTCGATCGGTGTTACCGAGGTCCAGCCGGGCGACACTGCCGAAACCATGCTTCGCCGGGCGGACCGCGCGTTGCTGATGGCCAAGGCCAAGGGACGCAACAGGGTCGTCCAACTTGGCACTGGCTCGGTCGGGATGGGCCAGCAGCCGAAGCGCAGCCTGTGGCCGTTCGGCGCCTCCAGCAGCGTCGAGCTGCTGACCGAGTACCTGGTTACCCCCGTGCCGCTGAAACTCGCCCTGGAAAAACTGCGCGGCTTCGCAGTCGATCACCAGGCGCGCATCATCAAGACCGAAGCCCAACGGATGGTAATAGAAATCGACGACCGCCACTCGGGCCGTCTGCGGCGGTTCGGAGACCGACCGGTTTGCTTTACCTTCGACGTGCAGTTGGTCGAGCGGCGCGACCGGGGCGACGGCAGTCGTCCGCCCCAGGCCTGTCCGCTGTGTACCAAGATTCGACTGACAGTGACAGTCAACGACAGTCGCGAGCGGCGTCGCGAAGAGATGCTTACACGCGCCCGCCGCCTGCTGATCAGTTTCCGCTCTTACCTGATGGCAAGCATCGACGAACAGCCCCGGGCAGAAAACATGTTTACCCGCGCCAAACGTCTGCTTGCCCCGTGGCTGTCCAGAAACTCGTAGGCTTCCCCACCTGCTGTTGCCTCTGCGGGCGCTGCGATCTGTGCACAAACTGCACAGTCGCCAAAGCTGCGGCCGAACTTGCGCCAAGATACATCGGCCGGAAGATCCTGCCCCAGAACCCCCTTTTTCTGTACCGACAAGCCTGCGGTGGCTGTACCGACAAGCCTGCGGTGCTAACAAGTTGCGACGCAGCACATCGGTTCTCGCGCTGGTCTGGCCGGAAAGGTGGCCGCTCGGAAGCAGACAACGCAGCTTCTGCGCAACCGTCAAACTCGGCCTTGACGGAACAGGCCGAACTGCCGTCCGGGCAAAGCCGCCGCCAACAGTAACAGCGGAAGGCATCGAACGAAATCGCGGCTTATATTTCAAATGGGGCGGTACGATTACGCACCGCACCAAGAACTCTTCACTGGCAAATGGAGCCCGACCTTCCCCACCGCAATCTGGAGCCGCAACCAAATGGAGGGACGCGCTCCGTCGCGTCCGCTAGCGCCCGCTTGGATGGCCACGACAGCGCGTGGCCCTCCAATCCAGCCGCAAACAGGGGAGCAGGGCGCACGCAAGTTACGCCATAAGGGGCTGGCGAGCGTCTCAAATTGTTTGCGCCGAGGCGCGAACCATCTCGCCCGGCGCCTGCAACAAGAAGCTGCTATAGTTGTGCAGAGACTGTGCGGCCTGTGCTTGGTCGGGGCAAGCCGCCCACCACCGCTGCCACCGCCAGTGCAGTGTCAGGCACAGCCTGGGCAACAAAGCATCCGGCTTGCACGGCTGACCGTCTTCACGCGGCTGCACCGTCGGCCGACGCCCGGTCGCCGACACCCGGCCGCCGAGCACACCGGAATCCCAGGGGCACTAAGGGCAACATAACCGGTTGATAAGCCAAAACCGTACAGGGCACTGGAGCATCGAAAGGACCAGACAATGACTCAGATGCTGGAAACACCCGCCGGCACGTTCGTCGATCGCCGCCATCCCGAGAACGCAACCATCGTGCCGCCCATCGAGCGCAGGCAATTCGCCAACTCGCATGAAGGGCTATCCCCAGAGGCCCAGGAACTGGCCTACGCCATCGATTCCTACAAGCTGCGCCACCGGCGGCGGTTCATAACATACGAAGAAATGCTGGCGGTGATCCGCTCGCTCGGCTATCGCAAATAGCTTTCTTTGCCAGCCGGTAGCCTTGGCGCGCCGCAAGCCGTGCAATGCCCGATGCTCGCAGGCCCCAGCGGTGGCAAAGCGCCGCGCCCTTTTTTGGTCCTTTGTGGCGTAACTTGTGCGCGTTTTGCGCGCATGTTTTTGGGTGATCTGGAGGGCCACGCTCCGTCGTGGCCGCGGGGACGCCGGTGAGTACTTGGCCATCGACGGAAACACAGCGGACGCGACCGCAGCGCGCCGCTGCCATTTGGTTGCGGCCATAGGCTGCTTTGGGCTTTTTGGGGCTGTAGTCGGCACGCGCGCCGCCGATAGCTACTATCGAACCGGATGCCGCCGCGTGGCTGCTTCGGCCGTCGGCTCTTTGATGCTGAAGTCGATGCTGGATTGGCCCACCTTCTGGCCGATCATGTCCTCGACAGTCAACCGCAGCGTGTGCTTGCCAGCGTAGATTCGCGCAGGCAAGCGCAGATGGTAGCAGTTGAAGTAGTCGCGCCGCCGGTTCTGGCAGTAGTCTTCGGTCACCGTTCCGTCGTACTCGGCCACCGCCTGCCCACGCGAATCGAAGATCTGGTAACTGCTGCGCAGTTTCGTATAGAAGCCCCGCGGAGTTTGCTCGCTGGTGAAGTTCTCTACCTCGGCGTACAGCAACACTTCCTGTTGGGGGGCGAAATCGGTGCTGGCCACGGGCTTGTAACAGCCGTAGCTTTGCACTTCGGTGCAAAAGGCCAGGTTGCGCACCACAAGTGGCGCTGCGTCGCCAAGCCGGGCGATGGCCTCGTCGAGCGCCAGCCGGGTTTCGGCCGCGCGGCGATGCCCATCCGGCTCCCGCTGCTCATCCAGCCAAACCGCAAGTGCGTATATCTGCTTGCGCCAGTAATCCGCTGCCACAGAACCACTGCCCGGCAGCATCCGCAAGGCGTCTTCCCGCCGGCCGGCAACCAGATACAGCAGGCTCAAACGGGCGATCTGCCCCAGCGAACCACCGGCCTGAAAATCGGCTCCCAGTTCTGCTTCAGCAGCACGGGCAGCCGCTTCCAGGTGAGCGTGCCACGGGCCGTGC
>Ga0209017_10002793_pt1 | contig 10626 bp, 20 predicted proteins | sample YNPBryunderm2012_FD_185812 | JGI IMG/M metagenome (GOLD analysis project Ga0209017, IMG submission 185812) | Anoxygenic and chlorotrophic microbial mat microbial communities from Yellowstone National Park, USA - YNP Bryant MS undermat 2012... ... | reverse complement strand
ATTACGGTGTAATTATATCACGTTTGAGGCGAAAGCGGTCAGGAGATCCCGATCTTCGGGACCCCCGTGATCCGCGCCCGCGTGCCGTTCGCGGCGATCAGGACGACGGTCACCGAGCCGTCTTCGTTGGCTTGGAACTTGATGGAGCCGGCGACGGGCCGGCCCTCGACCTCGCCCTCGGCGTAGATGCCGAGGACGTCGCGGTCGACGTCGAGCCGGTCGCTCCAGGCGATGGCCTGGAGGACCTCATCGACGACCGCGAGGGCGACGTCCTGCGTGGTCTTCGAGATCGCGTCGTTCAGGATGGACATGATTGCCTCCATGCGCTTTGATGATGCAATTATAACACGACTGACGGCGCTCTGGGCGGTGGCTCGCGGCGCCGTCAGCGATTACGGTGTAATTATATCACGGCGGAGCGGGGGTGCCGACGCCCTCTCCGGGGGACCGCGACGCTCTCGCTCTCACGTGTTATAATTGCACCATGGACACCGCACTTTTCATGGAAGAAGTTCTTGAGGTCTACGGCGAGGACGCGCGGCGCAGCGTCGTCGCGGCGTGGGTCGACCGGCTGGTCGCCGGCGCCGACGTCCGCGACGCCGTCGTCGCCCAGGCGCGCGAGGAGCTCGAGGCCCTCGCGCACAGCGTCGCCCGGGCGCGGGACCCGCGCGAGTGGGTCCCCATGGTCGCGGCCGAGCTCGAGGAGATCGAGGCCGTCATCCGGTCCGAGGCCGCCCTGCCGGGCGCCATCGGCGCCGCCCGGGTGACGAGCGGCGACCGGACCTGGATCGTCTTCGACGACGGGTCCGTCATGCTGCCCGACGGCGGCGCCTGCTCCAGCTACGCCATCGTGGGCCTCGACCGGCTCGCGGGCGTCACCGTCGAGGCCATCGGCCGGCCGAGCCGGCTGGCCGGGTGGATCGCGCGGCGGCTCGGGGTCCCCCTGACCCCGGGCTCCGCCGTGATATAATTACATCAATTCGAAGTGACGGAGGCCAGCAGTGACGAAGACGAGGCTCAAGATGACCGGCGAGTGCCGCATCGAGGGTGAGCGCGGCGGATTCCCCTTTAGCGCCGATTTGGCGCTATACATCATCCGCCTCGCGTGGGAGGCGGGCATGTACGCCGAGGACCTCGCGGACGGGTTCGGCCGCGGGCTCGGCACCGGCGGCGACTGGAGCGCCATCCGCGACTCCAGCCACGAGGCGATCGAGGCCATGCTCGACCGCGCGCTCAGGTTCATCGAGGAGCGGCTGCACGGCCGCGCTCTCGCATGATATAATTACATTAGTTCAAGGCTCGGAGGTACTCGCTCGAATGAACGGCAACATCGTCAGCCTCACGCTCGACCTCGAGGCCGCCATCAAAGAGCTCCGGGGCGCCGTCACGTTAATTTCCCGGGAGACCCAGGCCGCCATCTGGGCGCACCCCGATGGGTGGTGGGTGAAGATCTCGCTCTTCACCCGCCGCGACGGCAGCGTCGGGATGAACGCTGCCTGGAGCAACGACCCGCACGGGATCGGCGAGCACGTCGCCGATCTCGTCATCGACGAGGGCGTGCGGCTCCTCCCGTACGCCCCCGCCCGGTGATATGATCTAGGTGACGAGGTGACCGGGTGACGACGAACTACCAGGTGACGACGGCGACGACGAATTACCCGACGGCGACCGTGATGACCAACTTCGGCATCACGATCGACGTCCTGTCCCGAGACACGAGATGGAGGGCTGCGTTCCTCGCGGCCCTCCTGCTCGGCGAGGGCCGCCGGCCGGACCGACGGTCGCTGACCGAGCTCCTCCGTGAGGCCCTCGAGGGCGCCCTGCGCGACCTCGGCGAGGAGCGCGCCGTGGATGTCGAGGTCCCCCGCACCATCGCCGGGCGGGTCGCCCTCGCGGGGAGCCTGTGCCGGCTCGTCGCGGCGGGGACCATCGGCGGCCGCGAGACGGTCCGCATGATCCTCGAGGGGATCGTCGGGCGATGACGCCGGGGCGAGAGGCCGCGATCGAGCGCCTCGCCGCCGAGATCGTGGATCGCCTCGGCGCGGATGGCCTCGTGTTCACGGCGGGGGCGGCAGCCGACGAGGTACTCGACGAGTTCATCGAGCCCAGTGACGAGGCGCTGGACGCCGCGCTGATCGCCGCGCGGCGGTGGCGCCTCTCCCCATCGGAGGAGGACGCCGTGGCCGCGGCCGTCGAGGAGATCGCCGGCGGCCGCGGGATGATGTGCTGGGTCCCTCCCGCGGGCGCGGCGATCGGCGCCGCCCTCCGGCGGGGCGGGGCCCAGCGCCCGATCGAGAGCGCCCTCCAGGTGGAGCTGGCGCTCGGCGCGTCGTCGCCGATCGCCGCGGACCGCGCCATCGCGGCCCGGCACGGGGTCGGCGAGCCGCCGCGCCCCGCGGCCGTCGTCCGCTCAGAGGGCGGCGACCCGGTGATCGAGATCTACCGCGACGGCTCGGCGCTCGACGTCCGGTGCGGCGCCGCGTGGGCGTCGTGGGCCGAGCTGGTCCGGACGGTGCCCGTCGCCTGGGATGAGGTCGTCTGCGGTGACCCCCTCCTCCGCGATGAGGTGACGAGGGCCCTCGAGGAGGAGTGGCCGCGGTGCTGACCGTCAGCGGCGGAGAGTGCATCATCACCAACGACTCCCTGAGGTTCTCGTTCGCGTGCCACGGGCGCGAGCTCGTGACGGCGCGGGCGGTCCCGCTCGCCCGGGCGCTCTCCGCGGCCGTCGTGCACCGCGCGACCGGGCACGCCAGGATCGGCAGGACGATGATCGACCTGCTCTCGCTGGCGTTCGAGGACCTCCCGGAGATGCGGCGGCCGCGCCGCAGGCGGATATGGCTGTCCGCCTCCAACCGGTCCGACGAGGCCCACGAGCTGGCCACCAGGTACTCCATCGTCGCGGCGCGCGTGCACGACGCGCTCCTGGCCGGCGACTCGACCGGCGCGTGCGACGCCCTCTGGGAGCTCATACGGCTCGCGCGCTCCGAGATCGACGCGTGCACCGTGGTGACGGACGGCGCATCGGCGGCGGAGATCTCGCACGACTGGGACGGCTCGGTGACGGTCGCGCGCCGCGGTGACCGCCCCCGCGAGGACCTCGAGGGCTGGCTGAGGGGGCGGCCGCGGGGCCCGGGCCGGGCGCGGGTGGTCTCCTCCTGCCACCACGGCGGGGAGGTCGCCTCCGCCCTGGCGGCCATCGGGAGAGAGGTGGAGCGGGGGTGAGCGGGTGGCCGTTCGCGTACGTCCTCTCCGCGGCGGCCGACGCGCCGAGGGCGCACCGGACGATCCTCCAGTTCGAGCGGACGTTCGGGCTGCTCACGCCGGACGAGTCCACGATCTGGACGCGCCAGCAGGTCACCATGATGCTGCTCTTCGGGAGCCCCCCGCGGCGGCTGTGGATGGAGGGACGCGTGGGCCTGAGGGCCGTCGCGCGGATGAACCGCAACTAGGCGTCAAGCTGTTATAATAGTCTCATGGACACGCTGTTCTATGTCCATAAGAAGGGCGCCACGATCCTCCTCGGCAGCCGCCGGAGATCCCCGTGCGGGGCCACGAGGTTCCGGTGGGCGGTGCACCCGACCCTGCTGGAGGCGGCCGACCTCGTCGAGGACGAGCACGGGACGCTGTACTCCAGCAGGGGCTTCGCCGCGATGATCTCCCGCGCCGACCACGAGTTCAGCGGGATCGGTCTCTCGTGAGGTTCTCGGCGACCCTGTCCGACGACCGGCGGCACGCGTACCGCGTCGACATGGAGTGGGACTCCGCGCGGCCGCCGGGGTGCATCGTCGTGGGCAGGTTCGGGCGCGCGCCGCTCTCGGCGGGCCGCCCCGACCTCATGCGGTGCCGCCGCTGGGGGATGCGCCTCGGCCTCGGCTCGGTGGCCGTGGTCCCGCTGGTCACCCTGATCGCCCCGTCCCTGGGGGACGCCCTCGCGTCCCCGGACGCCGTCGGCCCGGACGCCGCCCGGCACCTGCTGGGGGCGGCCCGCGAGGCGGCCTCCCGCGGCGGGCCAGTGATCGCGGCGTGGGGCGACCGGTACGGCGAGCTGGCCCTCGGAGCGATGCGGCTCCTCGAGGGCGAGGGCATCAGGGTCGTCGCCCTCGAGCTCACCTGCCACGGCAACCCCGGGACCCCCTCGAGGAGGTCCAGGTTCAGGTCTCTCTCGCCCGTGCCCGTCACGGTCCACTCTCCCAGGCGGAGGTACTTCGATGACGTCGAGGGGATCTAGGGTGGTCGGCGTGGACGAGGTCGGCAGGGGGGCGTGGGCGGGGCCCATGCTCATCGTCGCCGTGGAGACCCCCGAGGAGGCGCCGGAGTGGTGGGGCCTCGTGCGGGACAGCAAGACCGCCGGCGCCGCCCTCAGAAAGCAGGTCTACCTGCTCTCGATCCGAGACGGGCTGCGGTGGGGGGAGGGGTGGGTCTCCCCCGCCGAGATCGACGGGCTCGGCATGTCCGCCGCCGTGCGGCTGGGCATCGAGCGGGCGCTGGAGGCCCTCGGCCCCGCGGCCGCGGAGGTGATCGTCGACGGCGCCGACGCGTACGGGCTTGATGTCACGCCGGTGGTCAGGGCGGACGCGACCATCCCCGAGGTCTCTCTCGCCTCGATGATCGCGAAGCACCTCAGGGACTCCGCCATGCGGGAGGTCGAGGACCGCCGCTGCCCGGGCTACGGCTTCGCCCGGAACGTTGGCTACGGCACCGCCGAGCACCTGGAGGCCCTCCGGCGGCTCGGGCCGAGCCCGGCGCACCGGCTCTCCTTTCGCCCGGTACGAGAGACCTCTCGCGTGATATAATTATATTGAGAACCATACAGCGAGGAGGATCACGTGGATCTCAGGCTCTCGAGGGTCAGGAACTCTCGGCACTCGCAGGAGTACCGGGTGTACTCCGCCGACGGGACGGTGTACCTGGGGACGGTCTACACCGATCGGTCCCCGATCACGCGCTGGACCGCGCGGACGGTGTCCGGCGAGGAGATCTCCGGGCTGCCGACGCGGGCGGCCGCCGCGGCAGAGCTGAGCGGCCGCGGGGGCGTGCGGTCCGCCGTCCTCGACCCGGTCGACGTCCCGACCGACGGCAGGGGCAACCGGCTCCTCTGAGCTCTCTCTCCGCCGTGTTATAATTTCATCAGTATAGCGTATACGGAGGTGTGAGATGAGGAAGATCACGCGGCGCCAGGAGGCCGAGCTTCGCCGGCTCGCCGCCGAGCTCGCCGAGACCCGCGACCGGGCCAAGGAGCTCGCCGACCGCGAGCGCGCCATCCGCGAGCGGATCCTCGAGATCGTCGACGGCCGCGAGCTCCCGATCGTCTCGGGGCGCTCGCAGTACCTCAACGTCCCGGAGATCGGCCGGGCCCTCCGCGTCACCCGCCAGGACCCCCGCGTCGAGATCGACCCGGAGCGCCTGCGCGAGGAGGTGGGGGACGAGGTGTTCCACCTCGTCTGCCGGGTGAGGAAGGTCGACTTCGACGCCTCGCGCTGGCAGATGCTCCTGGACGAGGAGCGCGTGACCGACACGATGCTCCAGCGGAGCATCGTCGCTCAGGAGGAGGGCGTCGTGTCGGTCACGCTCGGGCCGATCCAGAAGTGACGAGCCGAGCAGTCCGGGCAGAGGTCCGCCTCGCCGATGGAGGTCCACCCCTCCAGGGACCCCTCGAACCTGAGGACCGGCACGGCCTCCTCCGGGGGCCCCTGGAGGAAGAGCGGCCGCCGCCGGGCGCCGCACCGGTCGCACTTCAGCTGGTACACCTTGAGGACGTTCCGCCCGAGCCAGCGCATCCGCTCATAACGGCTCGGGTGGAACCACCTGGGGATGCGAGAGACGGGATCCCTGCTCACCCCATCATGGTATCACATCAGGAGGCACCCAGTGACGAGCGACGAGATCGAGGTCATCGACGACCACATCACCCGCCCCAGGGACGGGCGCTTCGGCGCGCGGACCGAGCGGAACCTCGTGTTCCGCGCCCGCGACTCCCTGTACCAGATCCGCATCCGCGACGACGGCGACTCGCCGACGTCGTACGCCCTCCTGGCGAGGTGGTCGTCCCGCAAGGACGACTGGGTCATCATCTCCAGCCGCAAGCCGGCGGAGATGGGGATCTCGGCGCGGGGCCGCGAGTTCAGCGAGGAGATCTACCGCCCGATCGAGGACGAGCTGATCGACGTCGCCCTCGCGTTCGAGGACTCCCTACATGATATAATTGAATCATCAAGATGAGAGGAGGCTTTCATGCCCGCAGATATAGCTAGTCTCGATGGGAAGCCGATGATGGCCTACGCCGCCCGCGAGATCCCGTGGCACCGCCTCGGGACCCCCCTGCCCGAGGAGCGCCTCACCTCGGACCAGGTGATCGAGGCCGCCGGCCTGGACTGGACGGTCCGCCTGGACCCGGTCTACGTCCTCGGTCCAGACGGCTCACCGGTCAGGATCGAGGGCCGCTCCGCCGTCGTCCGCGACGTGGACAACGAGGTCCTGGGCGTGGTGGGGTCTCACTACACCCCGCTCCAGAACCGCGAGGCGTTCCTCGCGATCGACGAGTGGCTCAAGGACTCCCGCGTCCGGTACGAGACCGCCGGCGCCCTCGGCAGGGGCGAGCGCGTCTTCATCCTCGTCCGCACCGGCGAGGACTTCCTGGTCGGCGGCAAGGACCCCGTCGCCCCGTACGTCCTGGTGACGACGAGCCACAACGGCACCTCCAGCGTGGTGGTGAAGCTCGCGACCACCCGCGTGGTCTGCGCGAATACGCTGTACGTGGCGCTCCGCGAGGGCGGCTCCGAGATCCGCATCCGCCACACCGCCTCGGTGGCGCAGCGGCTCGCCGAGGCGGCGCGGGCCCTCGAGCTCGTCGACCGGCGCCAGCGCGAGATGATGGAGCGGTTCGAGCGGCTCGCGCAGATGCGCGCCACCGAGGAGATCGTCGAGCGGGCCTTCAGGATCGCCATCCCCGAGCCGCCGGCCGAGGCCTCCGACGCGACCAGGCGCCGGCACGAGGAGCAGCGGGCCGACCTCTGGCGGCTCTACCTGACCTCGCCGACCGTCGCCGTCGCCGACCGCGACACCCGGTGGGGCGTCCTCAACGCGGTGACCGAGTACCTCGACTGGATCCAGCCGCGCAGCGGCCAGTCCGTCGAGCGGCACGGTGTCTCAGCGATCGAGAAGCGCGCCCTGTACAGCCTCGAGGGGCCCGTCGCCGTCCGGCGCCGGCGGGTGATGGAGGCCCTGCTCGCGGAGTAGGGACCGGATGACCCGGGGGAGAGGCCGCCCCTCTCCCCCTCAACCGTGTTATAATTACATCATCAAATCACCGAGGAGGTCACGAACATCATGGAAGGAGTCCGGGTCAGCGGGTACTGCCGGTGCTGCGCGGGGGAAATCGAGGCGGTGCGCCGCCTCAGCGGCGAGGCGATCGAGCCCGCCGCGACCATCATCGGCCGGGCGCTCAGCGACGACGAGGGGACGTCCGAGGGCCTGATCGTCGTCCTCATCATGGCGGACGGCTCGGCCGCGATCCGGTTCAGCGACGAGACCGTCATCGTCGCCCCCGACACCGTCGTCGTCTCGGCGATCTCCGGCGGCGCCGCCGCGGTCGACCGCGTGATCGTCAGCGAGTCGGCGCCCGACAAGACCCGGGAGCTCGTCGGGGCCCTGCTCGAGGGGTGACCGGCCCGGCGGAGGGGGAGCGCCCTCTCCCCCTCCGCTGTGTTATAATTGAATCGTCAAGATCCGAAGAGGAGACTCATTTGGACGTCGGAAACATCAGGCTGGTCGGCTACTGCAAGTGTTGTATCCAGGACGTCGAGGCGTTCCGCCGCCTGTCCGGTGACGCGGTCGAGCCCGCGGTGACGATCGTCGCCCGGGCGATCGTCGACGACAAGACCAACGTGGAGGGGCCCGTCACCGCCCTCCTGATGGGCGACGGCTCCGCCACCATCAGGTTCGGCCCCGACCGGGTCGTCATCGGGCCCGTGGACCTCATCGCGTCGGCGATCATCAAGCACGCCACCGAGATCGAGCGGGTGACCTTCAGCGACTCGGCGCCCGAGCGGACCCGCGAGCTCGTCGATCGCCTGCTGGGGGCGCGCTAGCGGTGGGCGAGCTGGACGGGGTCCCCGCGGTCCTGGTCATGCCGTCCGACCGGACCCTCTGGGCGATCTCCGTGGACGGCACCCGCCTGGTGCTCGAGCGCGGCGCCGACGGGACCGTCCGGGCCTGGCGCGGGGAGTACGACTGGACCCGCCCCGAGCGCCGCGGCAGGCCTCTCGGGGTCGCGGTCCTGATGGCGGACGGGGGGTCGGTGACGGTGTGGACCGGGTCCGCGTCCCACCTGCTCCGCATCGACCCGGCGGCGCTCGGCGGATGGATCACGATGGAGGAGTGACGCATGGCGAGATGGAAGAGGAGAGGGATCGATGAGCTCCTGGCCGGGATCGCCGCGTCGGTGGAGCGGCGCGGCGGGCGCCCGACGTACGAGCAGCTCGCCGAGGACCTGGGGTACGCCAGCCCCGCCGGCGCCCGCGCGGCGGTCATGCGGCTGGCCGCCAGGGGCCTCATCTCGATGGACCGCGGCGGATTCGTGGTCGCCGACGGGACGAGGCCGGCGCCGGCGCCGTCCCGGACCGAGGTGACGAGGGCCCTGGGCGACGGCCCCGCCACGTCCGGGGAGGTCGCGCGGCTGCTGGGGGCGCCCGAGTCCGTGGTGGACGGGGTGCTCAGCCGCATGGAGCGCGAGGGCCTCGTCGAGCGGTGCTGGCGCCTGCGCGCCTAGACTACGCAGCCGGGCGGGATCAGCGGCAGCGGGCACAGCGTCTCCCGCCCCTCCCTGATCTCCAGGTGCAGGTGCGGCCCCGACGAGTACCCGGTGTTCCCCATCAGCCCGATCACCTGCCCCCGCGCGACCCGGTCGCCCACCGCGGAGGCCCCGACCGGGGCCGGCGACGCGAGGTGGCCGTACCGGGCCAGCCGGCCGTCGTCGCACCGCACGTCCACCATGTACCCGTAGCCGCAGCCCGTCGGCCGACCGAACAGGTACCGCACGCACGCCTCGCCGGTCGGGTACCGGGGGTCGAAGCCGCGGTAGGTGACGACGCCGTCGCACACCGAGTACAGCGGGGTGCCGACCGGGCCGCCGATGTCGATCGCGAGGATGCCCTCGAACCACCGGTGCCACTCGCAGTCGGCGGTGAGCTCCAGCCCGGGCGGGGTCGGGCACCCCACCAGCGGGGCCGGGACGTGCGGCGGGGGCGCGCCGCCCGGGGGCGGGGGCGGCGGCGGTGACGAGGGGGCCGTCGCCCCGGCGCAGTACACGTCCGCCGACACCCAGTAGTCCGGCGCGCGGCCCAGGCCCGCGGGCGACGGGTGCAGCGGGTGCAGCTGGCTGCCCGCCGGGAGCGTCTCGTCCGGCGCCCCGACGGGGTCGCCGGGGCGGTCGGGCGCCACGTCGATGGACAGCACCGCCGACGACGCCAGGTGGTCGCCGCCGGCGTGCAGGCGGAGGTGCAGCACGTACTGGCCCTCGTCCCCCGGACGGGGCCTGCCCGAGATGACGAGCGGCAGCCGCCCCTCCGCCGGCAGCGCGGTGACGGGCCGGCCGTTCAGCAGGATCCACGATCCCGCGACGCGGCGGTGCGACGGGCATCCGGGGTCCTCCGCCACCCACCGGGTGACGGGCTCGTCGGACTTCCAGCACTCCGCGCGGACCTCCAGGCGGTAGTCCCGGCCGACGGCCGCGCGCGGGGGCGGGTCCGGCAGGTACACCGGGATCGCCCCGCCGACCAGCGGGCGCAGGCCGTCGTAGTCCCACAGGTCCACCGGGTCGCGGCCGCCGCAGCCGACGCGCGCCACGCCGTCCAGGTCGTCGTACACGACGATCCCGCTGTGCGGCGTCCACCGCGTCCGCTGCCCCGGGAAGGTGACGCTGACGGCGCCCGGGGTGAGCGCGCGGTCCACCAGCGGCCCGGGCGGGACGCCGCCGCGCACGTCCGCCACCAGCTCCATGCGGCCGATCCCGCGGCCGTCCTCGGACCACGGCCTGGCCCACAGCCACGCCCTGGCCGGCGCCGACGGGTCCGACGACCGGTACATGCCGAACGTGCCGGGCCCGGAGTGACCGTTGGCGAAGACCTCGAGCACGCCGTCCGCCGACAACAGGGCCTCTCGGCCCTCCAGGCGATCGGGAAGCACCACGAACGTCGGCCTGCGGGGGGACATGCGCATCGCCCCGGGGGCGCCCTCAGGGGGCCTCAGGTAGCCATCGTGGCACGCCCGCACCAGCGACAGCAGCTTGTGCCCGGACCGCGGCAGCGCCCACGCCCCGTGGGTGACGTCCAGCAGCACCGCGTCCAGGCCCATGCGGTCCGCGCGGTGCGAGACCGTCGCGGCGGCGCCGACGGGGTCCCGGTGGTCCTCCGGGCCCAGCTCGAACAGCCCGCCCAGCACGACCGAGCGCGGCAGCCGCAGCCCCGCCCAGTCGACGTCGCGGCCGTCGAACGTCCGCAGCAGCAGCACCACGCCGCGCAGGCGGCACCGCTCCACCGCGGCGAGGATCTCGCCGGCGGTCGTCGTCGGTCGCCGCACGATGACGTACCGCCCGGGCGGGAAGCGGTCCCGCACCGTCGGGTGCGGCGG
>Ga0209017_10002786_pt1 | contig 10641 bp, 5 predicted proteins | sample YNPBryunderm2012_FD_185812 | JGI IMG/M metagenome (GOLD analysis project Ga0209017, IMG submission 185812) | Anoxygenic and chlorotrophic microbial mat microbial communities from Yellowstone National Park, USA - YNP Bryant MS undermat 2012... ... | reverse complement strand
TCATCCGAAAACGTGCTCGCAAAACTCGCACAAATCACGCCGTAAGCAACTAATACGACAGCGCTAAGTTGCCATTTCGCAACGACCGGTTGTGGTGCTGTGGGCCCTTTCACCCCAAGATATTGTTGTTTTCTCGACACTTAGCGCTGTGGTACTAAGGAGTGGGCGCGCTCGGTTGGCCGCCAGCCCCAGGTCCAAAGTTGGGAACGGCTGGCGGTATGGTCGGCGGGGTGTCGGGCTGCGTCGAAGCTGGCGACTGGCCGCTTGATGCGGGCGGTGGCACGGCCGGCTGCGATGGCGGCACCCATTGTGCCGGGGGCGAGATCGCCGATGGCGCCGTGCCGCTTGCCAGGTGCGTGCCGCGCCGCAGTCCCTCGGCCCGCTGAAGAAGCTGTTCCGGCGGAGTAACCATCTGCGGCGTAAGCTGGTAGTCGAAGGTGCGATGGTCGCGTATCTCGCCCGGTATCAGGTTCTCGCACACGAAATCCAGCGGGAATATCTGGTACCACGGCGGCGGCACGTCCTGTGTGACCGTCAGCGTCTGATAACGGTCTTTCACCAGGCGAATGTTCCGTTTGCCGTAATATGTAAACGGCGTAGAGATAGGAGTCGTGCCGATTTCGTGATCGTCGATGTAGACCAGCGCACCGGGCGGATCGCTGCGGATAGTCATCCGCCGCTGCACGCATCCGCACACCGCCACAGTCGTCGCCACTAGCAACACCGCCGCAAGCAACGCGCTTCTCATGGTATGCCCATCGACTAAAAGTCTAATTCTGCTTCGCGCAGGGCGGTATTGTAACGGCCTTCAAGCAGCCATCATAGGGCAAAAGGCCGATTCCAGCTTGCGAGGGGCCGTTATGCTTCGCGCTGGATGAATTGGTGGGTTTTCGGGTGCGAAAACGCGATATTCGTGCCCGCCCAGAGTATGGCCTTTGCGGTGTCTGGCCATTTGCATAGCCGATGTTCATTCTCGAAAAACTTCTCCGTGGCTAGAACCGCAAGCTCTCAGGCAGTATGCCTTTGAGGCGATCGAGTACGCCTGTGCGCGGTGGCGGGGCCGTTTCCGGCTCGGAAGGTGTTTGCGCCACGGGCGGCGCAGGCTCCAATGGCACAAAGGCTTCCAGAAACCGTGGCCAGTATCCGTCCAACAGCCGGGCGCAATCGGCGAAGCGGCGGGTCTGAAGCTGGTACTCGGCAACCGTGATCAGTTTGGCCAATTCCCGGCGTTCGATCTCGCCAAAGGCCAGGTCGAAAAGCTGCACATCGTCCACCCATACTTCTCCGGCGCCCATCAAGTCGAAGCGCACCCTGACCTGCGACACCCCTTCGAGCAACAAGTCGTCCACGGCAAAGACGAACTGCGTCCAACTGGAGCCGATGGGGACTACCGGCGGGTCCTGGGCCACGGGCGGGGAACTGTGCCCGGCTTGTCTTGCCGCTGGCAACGCACCGACTTCGGCATATCGGTAGTAGGGACGTCCGTCGACCCGACCTTCGATAGCCAGCCGTAACGGCGGCTGCTCGGCGCCCTCGGCCACCCGTAGCCACACCGACATCGTCAACCGGCCGGTGTTCGGCGCCGGAAAAGGTCGGCTTACCAGACAAGCCACAGGCCCGGTACTGGTGATCCTGGCCGAGTACTGCCCGCTGCGACTGTGTGTGCGGTCGGCTTGAATGAGCACCCCTGCCCGCTTGGTGACAGCCCAATCGGGCAGAAGTTCCTCGCCGGCGGGCGGTTTTTCGAACCCGGGATTGGTAAGCACCGGCAGCGGGGTCGGGTTTCTCAGGGCCGATGTGCGGCTGCCCAGGCGGCGGATGCGCTCCTGCAAAGCCTGCTCTACGCCCGGGGGCAGATGAACGCGCAGGTCGCGCAGCGCAACCGAAGGCGACGAGAACTGTACGGCCAGAAAATCGTACGCTTGCATGTGGATGGTCCACACCGAGCCGCTGGAGTCTTCAACAGGCGGGGGAACCTTGCGCAACCCGCTTAATTCTTCCATCCGGCAGCCGGGCGGAGCCTCGATGCGCACGGTTGCCACGACCGGGAAGGGGGAGTCGTTCAGCGCGTACACAAAGGTACGGTCGGCATGAACCGCCTTGCGGAGCAACACCGGCTGGGAGGACGGCGCATCGGCAGTTCCCGGCGCTCCATCGCCCGAAGCACCCTCGGCCTCCTGGCCGATCGAGCCGGCCACGGTGCGGAAGCGTATGGCGGGCAGGTTTCGGTAGGCGACAACCAGGCTGCGGACAGACTCTTCCTGCCCGATCGGCAGTAGCCAGCCGCCATCGACCAGCACTTGGCTGTCCAGCGCCGCCAGGCTGCGGACGAAGCGCTGTCGGTTACGGCTTTCCACCTGTGCTGCCTGCACCACCAGCCAGGCGTAACAGGGCTGAAACGGACTGCGGCCGTCCAGCGATGCCACCCGAACCTCTTGCGGCTGGTGAAAGAAAAGACTTCCCGGAACCGACATCCCCTGGAAACAGCGATCTCGATCGGGCAGTTGCTCCATTTCCAGGCTCAGCGCATGCGCGGCCGGCAGGCTGGCAGGGGTCACTCGTTCCGGACGCAGCAGCACCGGACGGCCCTGTCCGTGATAATGCTGTACATCAAGTCCCACGCGCAGCAGCGACTCGTACATGGTAACTCTGCGAGTCAACGCCGGGCGAAGCTGGTACTGCGAATCGCTGCCAGCCAGCACGTTGCTGCCGGCCAGATACACTCGGGCGTCGGGGCGAATGGCCCACAACTGGCTTTGCACTTTGTCGTAGAACTTCGCCAGCGTTTCGGCGCGCCAGTGCAGCCAGGCCGCCCGCCGCGGCCCCAACAAGAAAGCCGCCCGCTCTGCGTAACGCTCGGGGCCTGCGCCTGGCACTTTGATGCCCGTGTGCTGCTCGAATCTGCTGATTGTGCGGTCGTCTAGTCCCCATTCGGGCGGGGGCAACTGGGCGTAGCCGCGGGCCGAAAGCTGTATCGCCACGCCGCCAAAGGAAGGATGATGGCCGTAACGCGCAGCTACTTCGCGGATCACTGCGAGCATTTCCGTCTGCACGTCGGGATCGAGCAGGTTGTAGTACGGGGCCAGACCGCGATACGGCGGTTCCAACTGCGTCAGCGGTTTTCCTTCAGGGCCGATCCAGCGAAGCGATTCTGCGGCCGGGCCGCCGCGGCGCGCAGCCGCTTCTAGCGAGGGGAGCGGGGCTGCAAAATCCAGCGCCGGAATCAGCGTAAACTGTTCGCGGTCGAAAAGCCGAAACAGCATCTCCAGCACGTCTTTGCGTATAGGGTCTTGACCGGTGGCGAACAGCGTCCCTTTGTCGTATCGCGGCGTCGGTTCCAGTAGCGCGCTGGGATAAATGCTGCTTCCGTCGGCCATCACCGAGATCATCAGCCCGTTGTATCCCACGTGATGCAGGTACTCGATCAGCCGCGTGCCGCCTTCGTAGAACGTCAGCCAGTCGTCCAGGCTGTGGCCGCTCCAGGCGTCCAGCGCTTCGGAACCGCCGAAGTTTTCGTGAAACAACGGCCGGTCGTAGTAAGCGGCCAGCAGCCGCCGTCCAGAACGCAGCGGCGCAGGACTGGCCGGGGGCAGATGCTCCCAGCCGCCCAACAAGCGAATCTTGCCGTACACCGCTGGCAGCCGCGCCTGGCAGTTGGTCATCAGCAACAGCGGACTGCTGGTGCGCGGCCAGAATATCAGCCGGTGCCGCAACCATTGGGGGCTGCCGCCGCCGAGCCGCTCCGGCTGCACGTCGATTGCCGAATCCAAGCCGATGGGCATCAACGCCCCGGCAGCGTTCGGCTCCAGGATGCTGATGCCCAGCGTCTGCTGCACGTCGCTGGGGAACTCCACTTCCAGCACATGGGGTTTGCCCGGCTGGCTGATCGGCAGGGTATAGGCTTCCCAACTGACATCGGGCGATTGCCCGCTTGGCGCCAAGCGTACCAGTTCTCCAAGACTATGTCGCCAAACCTCGCTGTGCCCGCTGCCTAGCGGCGTCTTCCACAGCCGTTGGATTCGGGGCAACTGGGGGAGTTTGCCGACGATATCCCACCAGCGGGGATTGGCTGGGTCCAGGGGAACCAAAGTGACAAGTTCACTTTGCGCCGGTCGGCCGGCGGCAGGACGGCTGGCTTGCAACACCAACAGTTGCACACTGCGCTCCGCCACAGGCTTGCGCCAGGCCAGCGGCTGCCTGACCGCCTGTTGCCAGTGGGGCAACGGCACGGCGGAAATCAGCAGGTCGTACGCACCCTCTTGAACCGGCAGGGGAACCTCGACCGGAATCGCCGCTGGCTGGCTGGTATCGAACGTCTTTTGCAACGACCACAGCTCGCGCTGGGTCCGGGCAGGAACCAGTTGAAGCCTGATCTGCACCCGACCGCCCGCAGGCACCGGCAGCAACGTCGGCTCTACCGCTATGCGGAACACCTCGCCCGGCGAAAATATCAGACTGTCGCGCTGAAAATGCACCCGCAGCGCATCGCCCGGCGCACGATGCACCAGCAGCCGATTCCCGAACCGATCCAACTGCTCGTTGCGCAACTGAGCCAGCAGGCCCGACAACGGTATTTCGGACTGGAATGGTTCGGAAGGCTCTTCGGCCGCCGCCAATTGAATCGTCAACTTGGCATCCAGCGGAGCGACGGCAGTGAGATCGACGCCGTCGAACGATCGTGGGCTGCGCTGCTGGATCACCAGTTGCCGGTCGCCGTCCAGCCACATCGAGCCAGGCTCATCGGCCTCGACGCCCAGGCAGCTCGGGGCGGTCAACTTGCCGTTGCTGAGGCTTATCGAGCCGTACCAGGTCTTTTCCGCGCCGCCGCCCCAGAGTATCCGCAGCCTGATGGATTCCTCCGCGCAGCACAGTGGCAACCATACCAACAGCACAGCCAACAGCAGCCCGAGGCGAAACAGATGCCGCCAGCCGACCCACGCTTGCCCACGGCGCTGCACTGCGGCCACTACTAGCGGCCCGGGTGTGGCCGCGCAGCCGGTGCGCCTGGCTGCCGGGAGGCGGGCGCCTCGGCCAGCACCTAAAGGGCGTGATGTGTTCGGACTTCCGTGTCCGACCATCTTCGATCCACGTGCTTGCGGGCGTACTGGGGTTCGCGGCGGCTGCCGTGCCATCCGCGCATCAAGGGAACTATCGAGCGAGGGCGGAGATTATATCGCCTTGGTATTCAGCAAGACCACACCGAATTGATACCCGAGAACCCCAATTCGCGCCGGCAAGCATCATGTTTGCGACACACGTGCCACACACGGGAGGGGGTGTTTGCGATTTATACTGCGCACGGGGAGGAATGCACCGTTCGTCGGTGAAAAAACGCATAATTTCACCCTGCGCGAAGCATATGTTGCCGTCTGGTCGAGGCAAAACGAGATCGGGCGGTAATGTGCGCAGAGTGGGCAAGATGCGCCGCATGGATAACAGGCGGCGAATAGTAAATTACCATGCCGCTGGTCGTCAGCCGCGGGCAACTATTAGCGCGACTGTTGCTACAAGTGCCAGCACGGCCGCCACTGCCGCCAGGATGCGCCAAACCGACAGCGGTCTTTCGCCGGCCACTTTGCCCGTCTGCCCGTTGACCAAAAAACGATACACACGGTTTCGGTAACGGTAACTCAGCAGATAAACTGGCAGCAGGATCAGATCGGAATTGACGTGCTCGAAGGTGGTTTCCACTTGCAAGTTGCGGTGCGTGTCGCCAGGCAGGAAGGCGGCGCAGGCGGCTTGCTCGCGGGCCAGGAACTCTTGTTGCGTGGCGCGCAGCGCCGCATCGCGATCGATTGAATACTCCTCGGCCAGCCAGCCGGCCAGATAGAACGGTTCGTAACGTTTCAGCCCTGCCAGATGGAAGGGCATGATCCGCTCCGCCCACCGTTGAGGCAACCCACGGCTGCCCGAAACCAAATACCCACTGTAGTAGCTGTGATGCCGGCCGCTGAGCGGCCACCATTCGGTTTCGGTTACGGTCCTGGTCTTCACCACCGTCTTGCCGCCCACGACGGTAGTGTACGTTTCGGTGCGCTGCCAGTGCTCGCCGATCAGCGCCGACCAGCGGCTTCGAGCCAGCATCGAAAACGACCAGAAAGGCACATAGACGCCTTTGAGTTTGTCTTCCACCTGTGCAGTGTGCAAATCGCCCGGACAGAACAACGCCCTCCGACCCAACCAGGTACGGAATTTTTCCAAAGCTTCTTCGGGCGTGACGGCAAAGCCGATGACGAACTCGGGCGGCTGTCGGCCGGTTTGCTCCGGCGAAAACTGCACAACATAAGTGGAATCGCAAAAGGCACACCGGTAACTGCGCTGATCGGGGTCAACGGCCACTTCGGCACCGCAGTTCTCGCAGCGGAAATATCGGGGCAGCGGAACCGCACTGGGCCGTGCTTCGGCGGCGATGGCTTGTTCGGCGCCGCAATTGGGACAATAGCGCTGGTCCTGTTCCACACACGCCCCGCAGCGCTGGCACGATGTGGCATGTACCACAGGCACTTCGCACTGCGGCGCCGAACAGGTGATCTGCGAGTGGTTCATTTTCCGTCTGCCGTATTGCCAGCCGTCGCACCGATATGCCCAGCACACACCGAGTAAAACAGCGCTGGCGGAGCGAAATTGCACTCGCCGGGTAACACACGCGCCGTGCCCGCCGGGTGCCGGGGATCAGCCCTCGTCGGGCGTTCGTCCGCGGCTCTGCTGGTAAATCGCTGCGATCAGGCTTTGCACGTCTTTGAACTTGCGTTTGGTGGCCAGAACTGCGTCGAGCAGGCGCCGGGCGTCGCTCTCGGTGTGGCCCAGTTTGCGGAGCACCTCGTAGGTTTCCGAAACCACGTCGGGGGCTACATCGGCCGCATATTGTACCTGGCGGGTGACCATCAGGGCAAACTTGGGCACCTTGCGGCGCAACTTGGCCACGATTCGTTCGGCTGTCGCCGAACCGATGCCGGGCAACGACGAAAGGCTCTCCAGGTCTTGCTCCTCGATCGCCGTGGCAATGTCGCTTACCGGCCGCACCATGGCCCGCAGGGCTTTCTTGATGCCCACCCCATCGACCGAACAGAACAGCTCGAAAAACTCGCGTTCCACCTCGGTCAAGAAACCGATAAGTCTCGGGGTCATTCGTCCGTGGGCGGGATTTCCGTCCAAGTAATGGATAATATAAAGGCTGATCTGGTTTCCCACCTCCTGCTGCAACTGGCGGCGAGTAAACTCTGGCACGAGCACTTCATACTCGAAGGCATCGACGCCCAGCGTCAATGCGTCGTCGCGCAAGTCGAGCAGTTTCCCGGTAATCTTGGTAATCAACGCTGTGTCCTCCTTTTGCCGTCGGAGCGTGCCGCCCGGCTCTCGCTCCCTCATGGGGTAACATCCACGCGCTTTGTGTGTCTGTTCCAGTTATTTGGAGGGCCACGCTCTGTCGTGGCCGTCTGTCCATTGCTAGCGGACCATTGCTAGCGGACGCGACCGCAGCGCGTCCCGCCAATCACCTCAATTTGCTTGCGGCCGGGGGCCGCGTTAGGCGCTTGTTCCACGAGCCTGGGCGAACATGTGACCAATGGCGGATTTCTATCCAATTGCTTGCAGTTCCCGGCTGGCCGAATCGGCTACTGTGGTCTCGCCTGTATTCTCGTTAACCTTCTAGCGGCTGCCAAGCCGGGCGAGCCTCAAGGGCACTGGGCATACCTGCATCGCAACCACCCGGTCGCATACCACTATCCAGCCTCGATATGCCGGTGCGACGGCAATCGGAGCCGGATGCCATGTGAACTTCTGCGGGAGTAGCCGGGGAAGGGGGCGTGGGCGCCGGGGGTGGCCGCTCTTCTTGGAGCACAACGGCTGTGGCAATCGGCACGCAATTGGCATGGAACGAAAACGCCAACTATAATTGGTTTGTAGGCTGAAGGAATTGCAGCAACTTGCAGTTCGCACTGAGCGGTTGTTGTGCCATTCGGCCCAATAGTGGCGTGTACCAGCGGCTGACGACGCACTATATCCGCCGGCGCTGATTTCCGCACATGCCCGATCGAAGCTATTGGAGGAAGATTCTGACGGCAGGACGTTGAGCCGTGGGGATAGAGCCATTGAACTTCGCAAAACGTGGCGACACGCAACACTAGGAAAAACCTTACATAAGGCGGTCACTACGTTTTGCAAAGATCAATAAGAAGTGGCTATAGAAGCAAAAAGGGGTAGTGCCGTGTCGAAGGGTGAGTTTGGCGACGAGTTTGAACTGAAGGGCGTTGACGAGCAGGCCGAGTCCGCTTCCGGCGCCGAGCAACCGTCGGCCGGCGAGCCGGAAATGACTTTCGAGCCGATTGCCGAGCCAGAGGCGCAGCCGACAGGGATTTCCTGGGAGGACGCGGAAGTAGCGAGTCCGCTTGGCCAAGGGGCGGAGACCTCCAGCGGGGCGGAGATTTCCGCTGAGCAGTTCGTCTCGGCGTCCGAGCCGGAGGAGCCGGCCGCCGAACTATCAGGCGCTGCCGAGCCGATGACCGCCGAGCCGGAAGCAGCCGGCGCGGAACAGGAGCAGGCGGTTGCCGAGGGCGAGGTGGAGTTGGTGCCGATCAAAGTCGGCGAACAGGAAGTCGAGGAAGAGAAAGAGGAAGAAGAGGAGGAAGCGCGGCCCAGTATCTTCGCACGCATGGCCGAAGCCAGTCCGTACACCGTATTGTTGGGAGCAGCTTTCGTAGCCCTGGTCGTTGGTGTAGTTTTCCTTCTGTTGGAATTGAAGACTTACGATTTCGACATTCGCGCCAAAAAAGCCAGGCAGGGAGTGATGGACCGACCGGCCGCGGTCTCATCGTACCAGTCCAGGATTGTTTGAGCTTCTCCGCATCCGAGCAGTAGTTTCCGCCAGGCATCCCAAAGCGGTTTTCAGCCGCAACCAAATAGTGTTGGAGGGACGCGCTGCGGTCGCGTCCGCTGGCGCGGGGTGTACGGCCACGACGGAGCGTGACCCTCCAGTCAAGCCACACTACACGGCCACGACGGAGCGTGGCCCTCCAGATCACTTGCAAACACGCGCAAAAGGCGCGCAAGTTCCGCCATAAGGGACTAATTGCGCCAGCGGGGGCTGCCACCAGCTTGCAAGACCCTGCGACAGTCGCGCAGCGTCCGAAAAACCTGCAAAGTCCCGCGCCGATCGTGTGCGCGGCTGTGTGCTACGCGCGGCCTGAATGCTGTATGCCATGCACCGGGTGAATGCAGTCGTTTTTCGGCCGAGAACACCGGTGCTACAATTGCCTCCATTCAGACCGTCGGCGACCTGCGACACACGTTGACTAAGCGAGAGGTCTTATGGGCAAGTTGTTGCACTTTACTGCCATCTGCCTGACGTGTGCTTGTTCCCTGTTCACCGGACACGCCGCTGAGCACGTCAAAATGGCCCAGAATCCCATCATCTGGGCCGATGTTCCCGACATGGCTATCATTCGCGTCGGCAACGCTTTCTACATGAGCAGCACCACGATGCACATGAGTCCTGGGCTGCCCATCATGAAGTCGATGGACCTGGTGAACTGGGACCTGGTGAGTTACGCCTACGAAACGCTGGCCGACAACGACTCGCTGACGCTAAGTGGCGGGCGGAATGCCTACGGCGGCGGCTCCTGGGCAAGCAGCCTGCGCTATCACAACGGCACGTTCTACGCCACCACGTTCTCGCACACCACCGGCAGGACTTACGTTTACACCACCAAAGACATCGAAAACGGTCCGTGGAAGCAGTGGTTGTTCTCCCCGGCCCTTCACGACCACTCGCTGTTTTTCGACGACGACGGCCGCATTTACATGATTTACGGGGTGGGCAACATTCGACTGGTGGAGCTTAGGGCGGATGTTTCGGGGATCAAGCCGGGTGGGGTGCACCAGACCATCATAGAGGATGCCAGTCGGGTAACCGGCGCCCGCGGCGGCCTTCCCGGCGAAGGTTCGCAAATGATCAAAGTCGGCGGAAAGTACTACCTGTTCAACATCGTCTGGCCAAGAGGCGACATGCGCACCCAGATCGTCCACCGGGCCGAGAAGATCACCGGTCCCTACGAAGGACGGGTCGTGTTGCGCGACCAGGGAGTCGCACAAGGATGCATCATCGATACTCCCGAGGGAAAATGGTACGCATACCTGTTCCAGGATCACGGTGCGGTGGGGCGTGTTCCCTTCATCGTGCCTGTGCGGTGGCAAGATGGCTGGCCGCTGTTGGGCGTCGAGGGCAAGGTTCCAAAGACATTGGACATCCCGGCCGGCCGGGGCGGGCTGGGCAACATTGTCACCTCCGACGAGTTCGAGCGTCGCCCTGGCCAGCCGGCACTCCCGCTGGCATGGCAATGGAACCACAACCCGGACCATCGCTACTGGTCGCTTCAAAAGCGCCCCGGCTGGCTGCGGCTTACCACCGGGCGCGTGGACACCGATCTGCTGCGTGCGCGGAATACTCTGACGCAAAGAACGTTCGGACCGCAATGCGCGGCGACCGTGGCCATCGACGTCAGCAACATGAACGACGGCGATTGCGCCGGTCTGGCCGCATTCCAAAAGCGGTACGGTTTCGTGGGCGTACAGATGGATGGCGACGCCCGCTACGTCGTCATGGTCAGTGCCGAGTCGGACACTCCCAAGACACTGGAGCGCGTG
>Ga0209017_10002783_pt1 | contig 10660 bp, 8 predicted proteins | sample YNPBryunderm2012_FD_185812 | JGI IMG/M metagenome (GOLD analysis project Ga0209017, IMG submission 185812) | Anoxygenic and chlorotrophic microbial mat microbial communities from Yellowstone National Park, USA - YNP Bryant MS undermat 2012... ... | reverse complement strand
CTGGATACCGATACGCTCGGGCCAACTCGGACACTGATACGCTCCGGTCAACCTGGATACCGATACGCTCGGGCCAACTCGGACACTGATACGCTCCGGCCAACTTGGGCACCCCCATCCCTGAGCTGGACCGACCCTGATTTCGCCACAAACCCTGACTCTGCTGCGGCCCTCTGCCTAGGTTTCTGGCGTGCGATTCAGCCCGAAGTCGCCTGTGGGGATTGGAAATGCAAAGTAGCGGCCCGTAACTCCGCTCGGCGGGCAAACCGCTGGGCCAACTCCACACTGTGCGTCACAACGATGAGAATGTTTCGCTCCTGTCGGTGCAGTTCTTCCAGGAGCTGAGCGACGACGGCGCTACTGTCAGCGTCGAGATTGCCCGTCGGCTCATCGGCTAGCACTAAGAGTGGCTTAAGGATCAGGGCGCGGGCCAACGCCACACGCTGCCGTTCTCCACCGGACAGCTCCGCAGGACGATGATGCAAACGCTGACTCAATCCCACACGGTCAAGAAGCTCCCGGGCCCGCCGTTGAACTTCCGCAGCCGGACGATTGCTCACCAAGGTGGGGATTAGAACATTTTCCAACACATTGCACTGGGGCAACAGATGATGATCCTGAAAGACAAAGCCGATGCGGCGATTGCGGAAAGCCGCCAGTTCGCGTTCCTGCAGACGAAAGGGGTCGATCCCCTCCAGGGTAACCCGACCGGAGGTAGGAGTATCGAGCGTCCCCAGGATGTGCAGCAGGGTGCTTTTCCCGGAACCCGAAGGCCCCATGATGGCGAGCGACTCCCCTGGTTCCAGGGTGAAGGAAATGTCACGCAACACCGTCAGCGGACCACTGCGGGTCGGATACTCTTTGCCTAGATGCTCGACAATCAGAGACATCGCCCAGTCATCTCCTTACTCTAAGCACGTGTGAATCACCATATGCGACGGGTGCGGAAGGACCACGATGCATTCACCGACGGAACTGGGGCAGGGAGGGATTCTGCAAGGCTGCCAGAGCCAGTACACCGAGGCCGTAAAAGGTATATTCAACGTCGGGTTGTTCATCCCACAGGCCACCGCGGAATCCTCCGTTGGGGTCGGCGCAGGACAAGGCGAAGTCGCACAGCCTTGGCCAGGGTAGGTGTTCGGCTGCTCCGAGACGGACGAGAGTCCAGGCTCCCGTAAAGGTGGAGAGCAGGTCGGAGAGGGGGATCCGGGAGTTGGCCCGCAGGCCACCGTCGAGCGGTGTGAACATGCCGCATAAGAAGTCGCGAGCGGATGTTGCCGTTTCTTGATCCACTTCACCCAGCAGTTGCAGGGTGCCGATGGCGGCCGCCGTTGGGTTGGTGCTGCCCCGCCGTTGTGCATACGATTCCGCAAAACCGCCATCCTCCCGTCGCCGCGACTGGATGAAAGCTTGGATACCGGGCTTATCGGGCAGATCCAGACCGAGCAATTCCGCGGTGAGACTCACCAAAAACGTAGTGTAGGTGCTGCCGTGCGGGGCAGCAGGAGATTGGCCATATCCTCCGTCGGCGCTGCGGAAGCGTTCGAGCAGAGCGGCCAGACGCTCACGCCAATCCGGCGGCGCTTCGGACCAAAGATCGCATCCTCCCAACTGGAGGAGGGCGGCGCTGAGCAACCAGGCGAAAAAATCGATCACTTGGGTACTGCCCGATAGCCTCCGGCGCAGATAGTCAGCAGCCCGTTGCACCACCGTGACGTCCAGGCTCTGCATCACCGCCAAGGCCCGTAGGGCGAAGCTGGTGTAATACAAGTCTGCCCCGGCTGACCGTCCACGGAACCCTCCCTCCGCTTCCTCTTGTGCCAGGAGGAACCGGCGATGTGGTTCCAGCAAAGAGCCGGGCCACCGCTCCAGGCCTTCCAACAAGGCCAGGTTCATCTGTAGCAGATAGCCGATCGGTTCGCTCACGGGGCACCCGCGCCAAAAGAGGAAGGGGCGGCATCGCTGGTGCTGTTGCCGTTCAAACGCTGACGGACCTCCGCGGGAATCTCCACGGCTTCCAGACGATCCGGTCCCATCGCACGACAGAAAACTGCTGTGATCCGTCCCACAGCAATCGTCTGTCCCTGTTCGTTGGTGAAATCGAAGCGGTAGCGCACTGACTTCTGCCCGATGTTTTCTACGGTGACAGTGATGGTCAGCAGGTCTTCGAAACGTGCGGGCTGGAAATATTCACACGTGGCTTGGACTCGTGGGAAGCCCCAGCGTCCGCCGGCATCCCGCCAACTGACCGTCAGACCCAAAGAGCGGAGAAACTCCGTCTCCGCTGATTCCATGAAGCGGAAGAAGTTGGCAAAGTGCATGATGCCGGCCATATCTGTATCGCCGAACTCGACTCGCCGTTGGGTGGTATAGGTGCGACTCATAGCAGATAGATGTCCAAGCTCATGAGGGCAATGTAGCCAAATCGCGACAACGTTCCAGCAACTGCACAGTTTCCTCAGCCATTCGCTCCGCCGTGAACCGCTCCGCCACGGCCGCGGCACCGGCCTGACCTAAACGTTCACGACGCTCGGGGTCCAGGATCAGTTCTTCCAGGGCCTGCGCCAGCGCCAGCGGTTGGCCTGGAGGGACCAGTACGCCCCCGCCGGTTTGCTCCAGCAACTCCGGAAACGCCCCATGTGCTGGTTGAACCACCGGTACCCCGTTGGCCCAGGCCTCTAGCAGATACAATCCCTTTGGCTCCCGATACACCGTCGGTACACTCAACACGTCCAACGATTGCAAAAAACGCAATTTATCAGCATGAGTGGGGCAATCCAGATGTTCCACTTCTCCTAGCAGACCCGCACGTTCCAGCCGCTGCATCTGCTGCTGGAAGTATGGCCGGTCCGCCACTCCCAGGTAACCGCCGACTTTCAACCGCAGGGGGGGAAGGTTCTGATTCTTCTGACGCAGGAGCACATAGGCCTCGACCAGTTGATGCCAACCTTTCTCGGGACAGATGCGGGCAAAGTAGCCGATCGTCAGGGGGGGATCGCGTCGAGCCGGGCACGCTCCACGGCATCCTGTCCGGTGGATACCCGGATAGATGACCTCGATCCGGCTTCTGGGAATGTCCAGATAGGCAGCCATGTAGTCGGCGTAGTAGCGGCTGGTGGCGATGAAGGCGGCCACCTCGGTACAATTGGCACGGATCAAGGTCCGGCATTGCTCGCGATGCTCGGCTGACAAGGCATCCAGGAAGATGTCGTCCCCCTGGAGAGTCACCACCACCGGCACACCCACCCGGCGACGGATTTCCGGAATGATGCCAGAAAGCAGAGCGTTGGTCAGGATGACGACATCCGGTCGCCACTCTTCGGCCAGCCATTGGGCCAGCTCGGCAATCTCCTTGGCCTGGTTTCCCTCCATCCCGCGCAGCAGGGAGACCGTCAGCTCACCTAGTTCACGGTAGGGTGTTTGCGAGGCCAGGCGCGAAACCAGACGCAACAGCCAACGGCGATTGAACAGGTGATCCAACCAGCGCGGCGTCCGGCGGAACAGGGCAAACTTCTGCTCCAGATACACGTTGATACCACCGAGAAAGACCCGAGGCAGGCTGACATCTTCTTCATCGGTGCGGATGGGAGTGTACGTGGGTATCAAGACGGCTTGCTGACCCGCTTGACGCAGCGCTGACACCAAGGTGTTATCCTTGAGGCAGCTGCCGCAGAACATACCCGCAGCACCGGCCGTGATGTAGGCGATCCGCATAACTGCTCCTCACACTATCCATATAGTGATAGTAGGAACGGAAGCACCGTCTTTCGTCCATTCCGGTCTGCTGATTCTCGGAAATGCCTACACCCCGTGCGTCTGGGTTCGAGGGCTTTCTCTGAGGAGGCTCGGACTGCACCGTGACAACGGGGAAGCTCCCACTTCTGACGCAAACTGCACCGTGACCAAGGGGGAACTCTCACTTCTGGCTCGGATTTCACTGTGAGTACCGGGAAGCTCCTGCTTGAGGCTCGAACTTCAACGTGACACCCAAATCCCAAAAGCCCGGCCAGCCCAAACGGGCAAAGGCCGGGTGGTCGAACCGCGTGAACCGCATGATCCGATACGCCCAAGCGGGATCAGGCAGAACAGTTCAGTGCCAGCCCTACGGTACGAACGGGACAATCCGGTAGCTCAAGGCGATTTTGTCCGCCTCGGTAGGCTGTTCGGTCAGCACGATGAGTAGAGTGTGATTACTCCCAAGCCGGACAGGGCGTTCGTGGTCCAACTCGATCCAGACGCCAAAACCGCCACGGTCGATGCGAATTTTTCGGGTCCGGACTACCCGATCGGCAGGCAGGGGTCCGAGCGATTTCCCCGCAGCATCTTCCGCAGTGACCGTGGTGGGTGGGGCCTTCTGCCCTTTCTTGGCCACCTGCAGGGGAAGGTACGGGATCATTTCATACGCCTCGGCTATCTGTGAGCGCTGGGGATGAGGAATCCACAGGTCCAGCAAGGGGCGGAACTCCGTCGCTGCCAAGCGTACTGTGCACTGGACTGCATCGGGGTGATACTCGTACTGTCGAAACACGTGCACCGGAGCATCCCGCACCTCGCCACTGCTGCGGACGACATTTCCTTCCAGCCGGGCGTTGGGATGTTCGCTGTCGGCGGTCACGAGGGGCCGGCCATCCACCATCTGACCGACGACGGCATGCAAATGGAATTGTCGCCACTGGGACGGATGCATTCCTTGTCCGTAGTCTCCCGCCAGGCGGGAGTCCAGGACCGTGCCGTGACCGGGAATGTGGAACTGACAGATCGCTCCGCCGCCGTAGCCGATTTGGCCCAAAAAGGCATTGCCAGCCCATTTCGGGGTCAAGCGACCATGGTAGGTGAGGATGTAATAACGGGATCGCCGGGCCGCGAACCACTCATTCCCCTCGTTGACACTCGTGGTGAAGTCCGGACCGGGCAAACCTTTCCAGGCAAACGGGCCTTCCCGTTCGATAGGACGATGGGGCGGATACTGCGTCCGCGAACTCCAGGGGTTGGCAGGGGATTCCTCGTTCATCGTATAACTGTATCCCAGTCGAATGCGGTCATAAATCTGTTGCATCTGGGGGTCTTTCAGGTCCCGCAGGACGGCGGGCCAGGTAGCCAGTATGTAACTGCCATAGTGATGGTCATAACCAAACCCTTCCTGACAAAATCCGGACGGGCCGATTCCCACGCGCGGTCCCCAACCTCCCGTGGCAAAACGCTGGAGGTAGGTGGTAAACAGTTCTTTTTGGAGGGGGTCCTGGGTGGCCCGACTGCAATAGGCCAAAGCTGACACGATCTGCGCGAAGGCATTGCCGTTGACCCGTTCCCAACTGCGACAAAACGCCAGGCGGTCCCCACAGACCAGCATCGCTTCACGCACCAGTTGCTTGACCTCCTCCGGTGCGTCATCCACCCGTTGCAAGAGCAAGTAAGCCGGTCGCCAGTTCAGCCAGGCGTAATTGCCGAACTCATACGCCATATTGGCAAAATACCCCAGGGTCACGTTGGGCAGATCGTTCGGTCCGATGGAACGCAACCCTTGGGCCAGATCCCGAATAGCGGCCCGGAGCAGACGGGGGTCCGGTTTCTCCAGGTAACTATGTAAGAGCAGATCGCAGGGTGGTGAGGGGAAATAGGGACCATTGACCGGCAGAAAATCCCGCGGTTTGAGCGCCTGCGGCGGATCGGCCTCGTCCTGCGGGGTATGTTTGCGCAGCCAGCGATGCAACTGGATCTGGAACGGTTGCCAGAACACCTCGCCGTCCTCAGAAAGGGCACCGTTTTGGATCTGTCGCGCCGTTTCCTCATCGGGACAGGCAACCGCGGCGACCGCATACGTCCCCCGATAGCGGATCTGCTTCTGTTGCGGATACGTCCATTTGCAATCGAGAAGATATGCCTCGTCACGACCGGTGCACTCCCAGGTCAGAACCGTCCCCTGCTGCTTCGGGGCATCTGTGAGGGTCAGGGCATCCGGGGTCATGAGACCCTGAATCGACCGGCGATAAAGGATTTCACCCTGGGCAGTGCGAAGAGTCCAGGTCCCGGCGCTGGGCCAGTCCAGGTCGGACAGGACGATGTTCAGTCCCGTGGCACCTTGCGGTACGTAAAAGAACAGCTTCCGCTGCTGCTGCGGGTTCACCCAGAGGAAATAAGGATGGCCGGCCACGCCGAATCGCAACGCCGGGGAAAGACGAAAACTCACAAAATGGTCCGGACACCCCACGATCAACATTCGGTAGATGCCCGGCGGACCGGTGACACGGTAGCGAAACGTGCGTTGCGGAATGGCTGCCAGTCGGCGGGGATCGTGGAACTGCCGCCAGCGGACCAAAGGAGTCGAGCCACGCTGGTAACTGTATGCCAACAGCCAGGCCAGGTGATCCCAACCCCCTGCTGCCACCTCCGTGTCACCACCGGCTATCCCATCGTCGGGTATCACTTCACGGACCACCGCTTTCCCCTGGGGATCGTAGATCTTCACTAGCACTTCCCGCGGGCCCACCTCCAGAAAATTGATGTCTTTGACGTGGCAGTCCACGGTAAACTCTTTCCCGTGAGGATTCACAATGAAGGCTGTGATGCCGTCGTAAAGGCGATACCACGGCGACACTTCTGCTTCCTGAGCCAGCCCTTCTCCACACCCCGCCAGGATCAGCACAATCCCGAAAAGTTGACGCTTCATAATCGCTCTCCTGAGAAGAATTGCTCCCAATATACACGGCGGATCATCACGGCCCGGCGTGGATAGTCCCTATTGTCCTAAGGAAAGATCGATTGCAGGTATTTTGTGGTCAGGGATAGAGGGACGGTCCGGGATGGCTTGCCACCTCACCTCGGGCGTGCGACGGAAATCCCGTGATTCTCGGATTCACCTCTAATATTGGAATACCAGGCGTGGAGGTGGCCGGTGGACACGGCGTTCGAGAACCCAGCTCAACAGCAGGGCCAACAACGCTGTGAACAGACTGGTCAGGCCCAACCACTGCCAGAGGGTGTGCTTGAGGTTGTAACGCAGGAGTTCCTGATCGATTCTGTACTGCACAAGGACCAATTGTGAAGGGCTGTGGACAGAGCGGTTCCACTCCTCGGCAAACTGCGCATTTACGGAGGATAACAGGGCACGTTCCAGACCCCAGCCCTGCCAGACTGACAGGAACAGGAGGACAGTCGCCCCGGCCGCACATGCCAACAGAAGACTGCGTCGCCAGGGCCAGAGGCGAGCCAAGGTGATGTTTTGGCGAAGATCGACGGAGGTAAGACTGCGGTCGGCCCAAGCGAGCACCACCGCCAGGATGAGGAGCAACAAAGCGGGGAGCAGCATCGCGGTGTCCGGTGCTACCTGATCGACCCAAGCGGTGGGCCACTGGACCACTTCAATCAGCGCCGGATCCGTCTCCACTCTGCCGAAGGCCGCACCCCACGGCCCCTGAGCGTACACCGGGGAACTACCCACAAACAGACCCACCCAGGGGAATAGAGTGCACACCAGCGCCAGCGAGAGCAACACCGTGGCTCCCCAACGCGTGGTCGAAGCCCGGAGAGTCAGGCTGAGACTGCGGGAGTATCCCGCGGATCCTTCCGGCAACGGCGGCAACCCACCGGCCGAATCTGATGTACCCACCTCGCTGGGTGATGTCTGAGGACCACGAGGCGGAGGAACCGGCGGGACGATCCGCGGAGGAGCAATCACCTCGGGGGACGACGGGGGAGGAACAACGGACGAGGGGGAAGAAATGGGTGATGCTCCTACAGAAGGCCGAGGAGGAGGGATCGTACTACCGGTCGGTAACACCACGGGCTCATTCTCTCGCGGAACGACGAATTCATGCTGACAGCGTGGGCATCGCATCTGCCCGACCGTATCTGATGTTGCTTCCACCAATACGCGACACGCAGGGCACAGCACTAGCTGCATAGCCATCGCCTCGAAGGGTTCGCGTTCCACCCGACAGCAGCTGCTCGATGTTCTTGCCAGGCCCCGAGCCTTCCGCCTCCGCCCAGAGATATAGTCCCATTCTATCCCATATGTACACCGACACTACAGTTACACCGCAGTTATACGGGGTAGTTCTCTGCATGAGATCAGTCTATGCGTGCGACCAGGGTGCCCGGCACACACGAGAAGCTAGGGAACACGCCCAGACGTCACCAACATCATCTCAAGCCGGACATATCACGCATCGCAGTCCCACTGGAGCCCAACCCGCAGTCGTTGACAAGCGGAAATCCATCGGCGTCGGATTGTACGGACACTAACCTGGAACAACTCGGCGACTTGCTGCTGCGTCCAACCGTGATAAAAGATCAGCCCAACCACTTCGCGTTCTTCCACCGGCAGATTGTCCACCAGTGCATGAAAGCGCACCCACAGGGCGAAATCTTTCATACCATCATCCGGTTGAGGGACATCCAACTCGTTGCGGCCATGATCATCCGGAACGACGTTGTTCCGAGTGTTCAGGGATGAAGTGGCGATCCTTCGGCTGGCACGGCGGCTCAGGTCGATCAGTTCCCGGCGCATATGCACCGCTGCCAGATTGAAAAAGTCACGTGTGGTCGCGGGCTGTATCGACTGCAACGTCCGCATGAAGCGCAAGATGCTGTTCTGGAACAAATCGTCGCTATCGATAAAGGGTTGAACGTTCGGAAAACCCCGCAACATGCGAACTGCGAGATGACGTAGGCGGTGGAACACCTTCTGCAGGAGAGTGTTCATGGCTGAGGCATCTCCTGCACGCCAACGGTGTAAATAACCTTGCAAAGCGGCTGTCGAGAGCTGACCTTCGGTCTTCATAACTCACCCAAGTGGAGTTATTCCTGCGTTATTGATGCACACTCTAGGTCAACCATACTTTACCCACCTGCAAGCACACATACAAGAGTTCTAAGCATCAATCTTATTTGAAAAATTAATTTTTTCATATGCAAGGTTCTAAAATCTCCACTTTCTCAGAAAGATTTATTTTTTGAGTTTTGATATTTTTTGGAATTTTTGTTATCCTATTCTCGGTCTTTGTTGAATCAGGAGGTGCCCGACGCCGGCTCCACACGTTGCGTAGTGGCGATAATAATCCGTCGTCTGGTCAGTGTGTCCAAGAACGGGTGAGTGGAGTTGGTCCCTGTGCACGGGGCATTAGAGCCGTCATAAGGTAGGTGAGGGGAGTCGGCCTTCTCGCTCCTTCCAAGCCTGGGGGAGGAAGTCGAGAAGGTCGGTGGCGGTGAGAGCGGTCCAGCCGAGGTGGGCAGCTGCAAGGTCACCAGCCCGTCCATGGACCCAGGCAGCCAGGACCGCAGCGGGAAACGGCGCCAAACCCTGCCCTAGAAGTGCCGCGATCATACCGGTGAGCACATCGCCGCTGCCCCCGGTGGCCATCCCGGGATTGCCCGTGCTATTCCGGTAGAGTTGACGCCCGTCACATACCAGCGTGTTGGCACCTTTGAGCAACACGACATGCCCATAGTATTGGCTGAAGCGAACGACCTGCTCCTGCCGCTCGGATTCGGATTGCGGCTTGGGCCAGCCACTCAGGCGGGCGAACTCGCCGGCATGAGGCGTCAGCACGATGGCTCGTCCGGCCGGCAAGGCATGCTCCGCATACGGCGAGAGGGCATAGAGACCGTCCGCATCGATCACCACGGGCAGCTGCGGGGGCAAACCGGACAGCAATCGCCGAGTCAATGCTATGGTATCGGCTCGCCGTCCCAGACCAGGCCCGATCGCCACGGCATCGGCCTTTTCACACTGAGCCATGAGCTGTTCCACGGCTTGGGGACTGAACGTTCCATCAGACTGCAGAGGGATACCCCAAGTGGTATACACCGGATAAGCAGAGGCCACAACATCCCAGATGTCGGACGGACATGCCACCTGCACCAGGCCGGCCCCACTGCGGAGGGCAGCCCGACCGGCTAGTACCGCAGCTCCCGCCATGCCTCGGCTGCCGGCAATGACTAACACGGTGCCAAAATAGCCTTTGTGCGCCTCCCATGGTCGAGGCGGCAACCCTGGCACCGTGACTACCGGTTGACACTCTGCCATGGCCTGGCTAAGACTCCCATCACGGTTTTTCAGTGGAACGAACACTCCCAGGAGCGAACACGATATCCACACCTCCTACGTCCGCTCGGAACGCCCACTGGTGAACTTCCCCATCGGCCAATTGCCAACGCACGACAGGACCGACCCACACGGGCAACTGACTGCGTGCCGGCACTGTTACACGTTCCCCTTCGACTTTCAAGACGACAGCTCGATCGGTGTAGTTGAGGAACCGCAGGAGGCGATAACCCTCCGTGGCGGGTGGTCCCGACCAGACTTGGAATCGGACTAAGGGACCGTTCGCTGCGGCTGAGGATACGGAAGGACCGTTTGTTACAGCGGGGAATACTGCTGTCGGGGCTTGCCTCTCGGGACGATAACGGGATGTAGAACCTTCTGTCCCGGTGGAAGTCGGCGGACGCACCGGGGGAATCTCCGGCGGTAGTGTCAAGGGCGGCAAAGTTTCCCCATTGTTCCGCGGAGCAGGCGGCGGTGGGGACGAAGGCGGTAAAGGAGCGACTGGTGGCGGCACACGGTCAGGCGTTTCGCTATTCCTCTTGGGGCCGCTGGGCGTGCTCGGTAGTTTCAACGGCGGCAACTTCTCTTGGTCTGCTGGAGCGAAGGGAGGCAGCGCGG
>Ga0209017_10002781_pt1 | contig 10662 bp, 6 predicted proteins | sample YNPBryunderm2012_FD_185812 | JGI IMG/M metagenome (GOLD analysis project Ga0209017, IMG submission 185812) | Anoxygenic and chlorotrophic microbial mat microbial communities from Yellowstone National Park, USA - YNP Bryant MS undermat 2012... ... | reverse complement strand
AGCCCTCTGCATTCGTCGCGGTGTTTGTCGGTCGCCTCGCCCCCCAAAAGGCGGTCGGTGACCTCGTCAAAGCGGCCGACCTGCTCCAGCACGGCCACCCCCGCCTCAAAACCTTGATCGTGGGCGATGGTCCCGACCGCGACGCCTTGCTTCGCCAGGCCGCCGCCTTCCAGCTCTTAGGCGAACCATTCAACCCCGACTCCAACCCCCAAGCTCCCCCGCCACGACCCGGCGTGCTGAGATTCACCGGCCACCGTGACGATGCCATCGCCCTGATCGCCGCCTCGGATGTGCTGGTCCTGCCCTCGTTGTATGAAGGATTGCCCAACGTCGTGCTGGAGGCCATGGCGCTCGGTAAACCAGTGATCGTCACCCGCGCCCCCGGCAACGCCGAACTCGTGGAGCATCTCCGCACCGGCTTGGTCGTCCCTCCGCGCGACGCGACCGAACTCGCCCGCGCCCTGCGAACCCTCATGGCCGATCCTGACCTCGCCGCCCGCCTCGGCCGCGCTGGACGCGATCACGTCCGCCGCGCTTATCGTCTCGACGCCATGCTTGACCAGTTCGCCCACCTCTACCTTCGCTTGCTCAACCTCATCTGATCCAATGACCCATTGAATGCCCATCCACATAATCCTTCGCCCAAACCGAGATCAACCGCTCTCATCTTCATCCCTACTACCACCCATCTCTTCAAACCCCCGTCAGTCCAGCTCTAACCGCAACTCCCTTTTTTGAGGAATTCCTTGGGCTTCCTTCGATCCTTTTGCATCTTAATCTGATCGACCTGGTCGATCATTCCGTCGTGGCATGCCCTGAATGGTCGGGAGGGACCCCTTGGCCAAGTGCATCCCCAGGACTCCATCTTTAACCCTTACGACCAGCCCAGGAAGAGGGAGAGCCTCAAGCACTTCGTCGGCGTCTCTTCCCTCTCAGTCTCCACCGCCCAACCCGACAACCCCTCCGAGCCACGCATCCAAAGTCCGATGGGCTGGTGAGGGAGGACGCTAGGTTGGGCGTGGCGCGGCGACGATCGCTAGGCGGGGGGGCCGGTCGCTTTGCGCGACGGGAGGGACATGATAGAATCCGGCCCGGATGGGTCGAAGTTTCACCAACCGCCGAGCGTGTCCGACCGGACGAGACGTCGAGGCGCGGCCTTGCGCGGGGGGATCGTCTTCCTCAACGATCGCATGAACGCCACATCATGAATATTCACGAGTATCAGGCCAAGGCGTTGCTCAAGGCGGCCGGAGCGGCGGTGCCCGCGGGCGAACCGGCGACCAGCGCCGAGGAGGCCGCCCGGATTTACGACGTGTTGGGCGGCGGGTTGATGGTCGTCAAGGCTCAGGTTCACGCTGGGGGCCGGGGTAAGGGTGTGGCGGTCAAGCCGTCGGACCCATCCAATCCGGTGGCTGATCTGGCCACCGCTTACGAGATCGCCTGCGGGCGGGCTGCGGCACCTGAAGGGGTCAGGCGTGGGGTCAAGCTGGTCCGCAGCCGCGAGGAAGCCCGCCAGGTGGCCGAGGGGTTGCTGGGGGCCACTCTGGTCACCTATCAGACTGGACCCAGCGGCAGCCCAGTTCACACTGTGTTGGTGACAGTCGGCCACGACATTGACCGGGAACTGTATCTCGGGATGACCGTGGACCGCACCCTCAAGCGTCCGGTGTTGATCGCCTCGACCGAGGGCGGGGTAGACATCGAGACCGTCGCGGCTCAAACTCCGGAGAAAATTCACCGCGAGCCGATCGACGTAGGGCTGCGTCTGCGTGACTTCCAGGCCCGCAAGGTCGCTCGCGCCCTGGGACTGACTGGCGACGCGGCCAAGAACGGTCAGAAATTCCTGGCCGCGTTGGTCGATTTGTTTCTGGACAAGGATGTGGCGCTGGCTGAAATCAACCCGCTGATCGTTACCAAGGACCACCAAGTGCTGGCGTTGGATGCCAAGATCAGCTTTGACGATAATGCGTTATTTCGTCATCCCGAGATCGCCGCGATGCGGGATGTGCAGGAGGAGGATCCGGCGGAGTTGCGAGCAGCTCAGGCGGGGTTGTCCTATGTGAGTTTGGACGGCGACATTGCCTGTCTGGTCAACGGGGCCGGTTTGGCGATGTCCACAATGGACATCATCAAGTATCACGGCGGCGCCCCGGCCAACTTCTTGGACGTTGGCGGTGGGGCCAGCAAGGAGCAGGTGCAGGAGGGCTTCCGGATTTTGCTGGCTTCGCCGCGAGTCAAGGCAGTGCTGGTGAACATTTTTGGCGGCATCATGCGATGCGACACAATCGCGGGGGCATTGTTGGCCGCCTACGACGAATTGCAGTTCAACCTGCCGTTAGTGGTTCGTCTGGAAGGGACCAACGTCAAGGAGGGCAAGGCACTGTTGGAACAATCAGGTCGTCCGATCATCACCGCCGACGGTTTGACCGACGCGGCTCAAAAGGTAGTCGCAGCCGCCAAGGGCCAAACCTGAACCCAAGTCGAGGGAACCTTAGGGTCGCGGTCGAGCCGGCGGCGATGCACCGCGACCCGCCTTGCCTTGCCTTATGTCTTTACCATCTTACCCACCCGGGTTGCGACGGCGGGTCGCAATCCCCACCATAAGCCACACTTGGGCTCGCTTCATCATGTCGATTCTGGTCAATGCCGAGACGCGGTTGATTTGTCAGGGGATCACTGGGAAGTCAGGGGCGTTCCATTCGGAGCAATGTCGCGCCTACGGCACCAAGTTGGTGGGCGGGGTTACGCCCGGCAAGGGAGGGCAGACCACGCTGGGCGACGTGCCGGTGTTCGACTCGTGCCACGAGGCGGTGGCTAAGGTTGGGGCCAACGCCACGATGATCTTCGTGCCGCCTTCCGGCGCGGCTGACGCGATTCTGGAAGCGGCCGACGCGGGGATCGCGCTCATTGTCGCCATCACCGAGGGGATTCCGGTGCTAGACATGGCCCGCGCGGTGGCTTATTTGCAGGCGCACCATCCCCAGGTTCGGTTGATTGGTCCGAATTGTCCGGGGGTGATCACGCCGGGTCAGTGCAAGATTGGCATCATGCCGGGCTACATTCACCAGCCGGGACGGGTAGGGGTGGTGTCGCGTTCGGGCACTTTGACCTACGAGGCGGTTTGGCAATTGACCACGCTGGGGATTGGCCAATCGACCTGCGTGGGGATCGGCGGCGATCCGGTCAATGGTACCAGCTTTGTGGAGGTGTTGCGGATGTTCCAGGAGGACCCAGACACCGACGCAGTCATCATGATGGGCGAGATCGGCGGCGACGCGGAGGAGAGGGCCGCAGCATTCGTCAAGTCAGGCGGCTTTACCAAGCCGCTGGCCGCCTTCATCGCCGGTCAAACCGCGCCTCCCGGCAAGCGAATGGGACATGCCGGGGCGATCATCTCGGGTGGTTCAGGCAAGGCGTCCGACAAGATCGCTGCCCTCGAAGCGGCCGGCATCAAAGTCGCCCGCAGTCCCGCCGACATGGGAACCACCCTCCAGTCGGTCCTCAACGCTTGAGTGCAAGCGTCCGATGACGAACCAGCTCGCCCCTCGACCCTCCCGCGACGATGAGGATTCCCTGGGTCAAAGCAACCCGGACAGCCAAGCCCAACCCGGTCCGCTGGAGGTCAACCCCTGGACCACGTTGGAGCGGCGGTCAATCTATGAGAACCCGTGGATCGAAGTGGTCGAGGATCGGGTTCTTCGACCCGACGGCGCGCCAGGAATCTATGGGGTGGTGCGGTTCAAAAATCAGGCTGTGGGAGTGCTGCCGGTTGAGGAGGACGGCTCGATCTGGCTGGTTGGTCAATGGCGCTACACCTTCGACCACCCCTCCTGGGAGATTCCTGAGGGAGGCGGACCCGAAGGGGAGGACCCCCGCGAGACCGCCCGCCGCGAACTCGCTGAGGAAACCGGATTGACCGCCACGCGGATCGAACCGATGCCGGGACTCGGAACCCTTCATCTGTCCAACTCGGTCACCAACGAGGTTGGTTGGATTTTTCGGGCCACCGGATTGACGCCCGGTCCCAGCGCCCCCGAGGGGACCGAGCGTCTGGTCGCGCGGCGGGTCGGCTTCGAGGAGGCGATGGCGATGCTGGGCCGGGGGGAGATCACCGACGCTCTGAGCGTCTGCGCCTTGCTAGCCGAAGCGCTTTGGCGGCAAACCCAACCCCACGCCCAACCCACGGAGTGAACCCACCCCGTCCTAACCTGTCTTGGATCGGATTGGATCAGATCGAATTGAACCAAATCGAACCGCTTTGAATTGAACTAAATTGACCGATGACCGTCACCCCCTCGTCCTCTTCCGAGACTCCGGCAACGTTGTCGATGCCGTCCAGAAACCTCCGAGGCGTGGCGAACGCTTGGTTGGTTTCGGGTTACAGCGCGTTGGTCCATCGCGGACGTCGGCTCACAGCGACGGTTGAGGCGTGGGTCCGCGGTCGAATCGACCGTTGCGACGTGTGCGGGTCGTTCGGTCCACGTCCCCTAGAGCCTCGCCTAATGGCTCCGGCGCTGGTTCGCCTTTGGAATTTGTCCCCCGAATTGACCCGTGCCTTCGTCGAGAAGGAAAGCGGCTTTTGCGGCGTGTGCGGGTCCAACCTGCGGGCGCGGCGTCTGGCCCGCGTGATTCTGGACTTGCTCGCGCCCCCTGATCCCACGATCCGCTGTCTCGACGATTGGTGGAGCCGAGCCGACTCGCGGTGTTGGCGGATCGCGTTGTTCAACGCAATACCCGGCGTGGATTGGATCGCGGCCCGGCACGCCGGTCCCCACGTGTTGCGTTGCGAATACGAGCCGTCCCGGACCGACGATCCCACCATCCGCCGGGAGGACCTGACCCGTCTGAATCTAGACACCGGGTCGCTCGATATGGTGGTGACTTCCGAAACCCTCGAGCATGTGCCTGACCTCAACCAAGCCTGGGCAGAACTGCGGCGGGTTTTGCGCCCAGGGGGGTGGCATGTGTTCACGGTTCCGCAGCGTCCCGACCAGGCCAAGACCGTCGCACGAGCGCGTTTGAGCCCCTCGGGGAAACTTGAGGCTCTGGACGAGCTTGCGCTGCTGTATCACCCTGGAGGAGACTGGGGCTGGCCAGTCTTCACCGAGTTCGGTCTGGACTTGAACGAGGTGCTAGATCGGGCAGGCTTTGATGCCACTCTGAAATTCGGGCCGGTTTCCCATCGGGACGTGGCCCAGGTCTGGGTGGCGCAACGTCGTGCCGATTCCTCGCCGGTTGGAACCAAGTCGGTCTCGAACTAGGCGAATTTTTGTCGAAATCCATGACATTATCACGATTTAAGGGAAGGCGATTTCGTTTTCTTGAGTTCCAAACTGACTTCGTCGAGTGAGTGAGGTCAAAATTGGTCCTATGGTAAGGGTGTCCGACCCGATCGGGATCGGGCGGAGCTCCTTGTCACGGTCATTGCGACCGTTCGAGGTGGGCGGCGCGGATGGGTTTGGCGCGGCGGCGTCGGCTCGTTCGGAGTCGCGCGGTGGAGTGGTTCGGTCGAAGACTCGCGTGTTGCGGTCTGGTTGCGGACTCTTCGTCTCGAAGAGGACGGGGCGAACCGCGGGCGGTTGAGTCAAGATGGGGATGGGATGGCAACCGAATCCCGATCGGCCTGGCTGGCATGATCCACAGCGGATGCGCTGGTGGTCGCCTCGGGTGGCCGGCGTCGAAGTCGGGTTGGGTCAAGTCAAGTCAAGTCGAGTCGGGGGCGTCAAGTTATGACGACTCGAGACGGCTCACGCGGATCACCTCATCGAATCGACCCCGGCTGATTGAAGGAATGGTCTTCCGGGTGGCGTCGCCACTTCGGACGAAGCGAGTCGAGGACTTCTCCCGATGGTGAACACCGAGTTTGACAATCGATTCGTCATTGAATCCGAGATCAACAAGAATGAACGGGCCTGGGTCTATCGCGGGGTGGACAAGGAGACCGGTCAGGAGGTGGCGGTCAAGGTTCTGCGTCCCTGGACCAGCGCCAGCGAGAAGCTGGAGTCGCGGTTCGTGCAGGAGTTCAAGTTGCTCAAGACGTTGGAACACCCCAACATCGTGAAGGTGATCCAAACCGGGCTGACGCCCAACCGCTTCCACTACTTTGCGATGGAGTTGCTCAAGGGGCAGACCCTAGGGCAGAAGTTGCGCGAGGTGGGTCGGTTCCCGGCGTCCAAGGTGGCCGACTTGTTGGATCAGATCGCCGGAGCGATTGACACGGCCCACGCGCGCAACGTGGTTCACCGGGACATCAATCCCAGCAACCTGATGTTGCACACCGACCCAACGACTGGGCGCGAAGTGGTCAAGATTCTCGATTTTGGTTTGGCCAAGATCATTTCGGAAAACTCGGGCAAAGCGGGCGCAGCGTTGACCGCGGCGGGGGTCAGCGTGGGCACGCCGGCCTACATGAGTCCCGAGCAGGCGATGGGCAAGCCGATTGACAAGCAGTCGGACATTTACTCGCTGGGGGTGACTCTCTACACCTTACTGACCGGGGTGGTGCCATTCGAGCGTCCTAACGACTACGCGACAATGGTCGCGCACGTGAACGACCCGATTCCCTGGTTCTCGGAGCGGGGCGCGGCCAACGTGGTGGGTCCGGGAGTCGAGGCGGTGGTGCGGATGGCGATGGCCAAAGATCCCAAGGATCGTCCTCAGTCGGCCAGCGAGTTGGCCCGCTTGTTCCGCGAGGCGGTGGAACGCCCCGACCGGATTCCCGCCGCCGTCCAACGCATGCCATCGGCCTCGACCGCCTCGACGGCCCCAACTCTCGACCCGCTGGCCAGCGGGTCCACCTTGACTGCCGGCGCGCCGGTGGGAGCCAACATGATGCCCGTCATGTTGATGGGCTTGGTGGGCTTGGGTTTGGTGGTCGTGGGCATTTTGTGGGCGCTTCGATGAGCTTGGCGGATTGAGGACTTGTTCCTCTGAATCGGACCACTCCGGCGACGAATAGGGGTGGCGTTGAGTCGTGGCGCGAACCTAGCGTTGTTGGTCCAGGATGAGTTTGCGCCAGGGGCCGAAATCCGCTTGGCCCTCGCGCCGAGCGTCGCCACCAGGCGGCAATAGAACCGGCTCGGCTCCTTTGAGTTCAAGCGACTCTGAAGGGTTCGCCTTATCCTTGCAGGGTTGGCCGGAGGATTGGAGAATGGAGGAAGTCGCCGGGAATCGACCCGCTCCGCTGAGGAGTTCCGACGGGGGGGGTGTTCCCTCCGGGATAGCGAATGGTTCGTCGGACTTGTCGATGGAAGGCTCGTCGTTACGTTCGTCGTTACGCTTGGAACGCTTCGGCGCTGCCTACGGGGATCGGGTGGTGTTGGTGGACATCACCTTGTCCTGGCCCGAACGTGGCGTGATCGCGGTGGTGGGACCGGGTTCCTCGGGAAAGTCCACCCTGGTGCGGACCGTGTGCGGCATCAACGCCTCCATCGTGAACTTCAAGACCTGGGGCCGGGTCTGGTACCGCGACGCGCTGTTGGACGTGTCCAACACGGCGGAGGATCAGGGCGAAACCAGTCGGCCAATGTTGGTCGCGCAAAAGCTGCGGTTACTGGCCTCGACCGTGGCCCGCAACGCCGCCATGCTGTTTCCCGATCGCCACGCCCTGAGTCCCCGCGAGGCGGCCGAGCGAGTCCGCGACCTTTTGCTTCACTTAGGACAGGACGATCTGGCCGCGCGTCTGGAGGATCAGGTCGTCGAATTGAGCCTGGGTCAACAACGTCGTTTGGCCCTGGCCCGGCTCACCCCAGTTGACCCCGCGGTGGTCTGCTTGGACGAACCCACTGACGGTCTGGAGGACCAGGAGGCCGATCCGCTCATTGACTTCATCCGAGCTGAGGGACAACGGCGCTGCGTGGTGGTGGTGACACATCGCTTGGACCACGCACGACGGTTGGCCCAGGGGGGGCGGGTGTTACTGATCGGGGGCGGTCGGGTGTTGGCTGATCAACCGACCGAAGAGTTTTTCGAGTCGCCCGCGTGCCCTGAGGCCGCGGACTATGTCCGCACCGGATGTTGCCAGGTGGTCGCCGCCGACGCCGACCCCGACATGCTCGATCCCAACCAACCCCCGCCCCCCGCGCTGCCCAGCGAAGTCCGGGAGATCCGCGAGCAGGCCCGCCGCCCCGGCTCGATCCGTCCTCCCAGCGGCTTCCGCTGGCTCCATCCGGGACGTCTGGCCGGAACCTCCAAACCCGGTCTGTTGGTGGAGTTGGAGGAGGACCTGGCCGGCCTGGCCGGATTGGGAATCACCACCCTGGTCTGCTTGACCGCCGAAACCCCGCCCATCGCATCCAACGACCTGGCGCGGCACGGCATCCGTGGCCTGACACTGCCTATGCCCGACATGGGAGCGCCCCGTCTGGAAGATGGCTTGACCTTCCTCGAAGACTTAAAACATCGCCTCGACGCCGGCGAAGTCGTGGCCCTGCATTGCCGAGGCGGGTTGGGTCGCACCGGAATGATGCTGGCGGCGTATTTGATCTATCAAGGAGCCAGCGCGTTGGAGGCTCTGGAACGGGTTCGTCAGGTTGAACCCAAGTATGTTCAATCTCTCACTCAGATTGCCTTTCTCGACGAGTTGGCACGGCGTTTAGGTCGGGACTCCAACCCGATTTGTCCGGTCTGGGAGGGCGATTCTCGCGTCGCCCTGGCGGAATGACTCTTTTCACAAGTAAGATAGGGAGGCAATTGACGACGTCGCCACCGGGTACTACACCCTCAACGGGGGATTTCCGGTTGGGAAATCGCAACTTCATCGGTATCGGCTCCGATTGAGACATTCCCCTTAGGGGTTGAGGGGATGGGGACCTCCTGGCGCAACCGGGTCTTCAACCGACCGGGGAAGGCGGGGTATGATGGTGGTGTGTGGTTGGAATGGACGCGGATCGAATCATCGACCGCCCGATGGTTTTTTTCCGCATGGTCAGATGGTTTTGACCCGGCGCGGCTTGGTTCGGGGACGGACAGCCCGGATCGTGGGGCGGCGACGGCCGAGGGAGGCCGAGCGTGTCAATCATGACGGCCAATGACTGGGTCGGTTCCAAACTCGCCGGGGGGCGGTATCTCGTGACCGCCAAGCTCGGCGAAGGGGGCATGGGGCACGTCTACCAAGCCCGCGACCGCAATCTCCAAGTCGATGTCGTGGTCAAAGCTCCCCGACCCGAACTGCTGGGCACCGGCGATGTGGCCGAACGGTTCGCCGAGGAAATTCGTTCGTTGGTGCAACTGGCTCATCCCCACATTGTGCGGATCATCGACGTAGGGGATCATCGGGACATTCCCTTCGCCGTCATGCAGTTTCTCTCCGGCGGCAGTCTGGAGGACCGGGCGCGTGGCCCCAACGACACCCGGATTCCTCTGGCGGTGGAGAGCCTCAAGGAATGGCTGCAATCCATTTCCGAAGCGCTCGACTTCATCCATCGGATGAACTATGTCCACCGCGACGTGAAGCCGGCCAACATCCTGTTCGACGCCCACGGCAATGCCTATCTCGGCGACTTTGGCGTGGTCAAGGCGGTCAATGCCATTGCCGAGGATCGAGACAAACGGGGATTGACCCGCCCCGGCACCGCGCTGGGAACTCCGGAGTACATGGCTCCTGAGCTGATCAAAGGCGAACCCTGCGGCCCGGCGTCGGATCAATACTCCTTGGCGGTGACGGCCTACGACCTCTTGACCGGTCGGTTGCCGTTCGAGGGGGCGACCGCGGCGGCCATTTTGATTAAGCAGATGAGCGGACCGCCCACGTCGCCGTCGGATTTGGTTCCCTCAATTCCGCGGGCCGTCTCTAGGGCAATCCTCAAGGCAATGTCGCACGACCCGGCTCACCGTTTCGAGTCATGCGCAGCGTTCAGCTACGAGGTTTTGTCCCAATTGGCGGCCGTCAACCGGGGAACAAGCGGCGTCCGCGGAGCCGTTGCGGCCAACGACGTGGTCGCCGGGACCGGTTCCTCAGGGAGTCTACCCGCGATCCGCCCGGCGACCACGTTGATCGCCGTGCGGCTCTCCTCTCCCCTCAGCGCCGAGGAACTTCTGGGCGAGATTCGCGGTTGGCTCGATCGCTGGAACGCCAAAATCCTGGAGGAGCAGACCGGACGAGTCAAGCTCCGGTTCGAACAGCGCGGCGGTTGGCTCGATCGTTTTCTCAAGAAAGAAGACTGCTTTATTGTCGATTTGATCGCCACGCCCGCTCCGCCGACCGCCTCCAAAACCACCTCCTCCTCCTGTCGGGTCGATCTGACGATCCTCTACCAAGGAAGCCGTCACGCCACCACCGAACTACGCGACCAAGCCGACCACATTCTGCGATTGCTCAAAGATTCGTTGCTGCTCATTCCGTTCGACCCTTCGACGTTTAGCGAGCGACGTTCGAGTTCAGCCGATCCCACCTTGGACTCTCCAGGTTCGTCGCCTGTCGTCGGCACCCACGTTGCGCGAGCCGTTAGCGAATGGGGCGATCCCTCAAACGGTCAGACGATCAACCCTCCGGCGCAGACCTCGTTCGACCCCATCCGGGACGCATTGTCGTCTCCCACTTGGGTTGCGCCGCAGTCCGAAGCCAAAGCCGCATCCGAGACGGTTGCGACGCAATCCCCCTCCCTTGCTCTGCCCCCCGCGCCCGCTCCCCCCGTTCAAAGCGATTCGCCTGCCCCGGTCGCG
>Ga0209017_10002772_pt1 | contig 10698 bp, 7 predicted proteins | sample YNPBryunderm2012_FD_185812 | JGI IMG/M metagenome (GOLD analysis project Ga0209017, IMG submission 185812) | Anoxygenic and chlorotrophic microbial mat microbial communities from Yellowstone National Park, USA - YNP Bryant MS undermat 2012... ... | reverse complement strand
GGGCAAAACCGCGCGAAGCCGCTCCAGAGCGTCTTCGACAAGCAGGTCGCCGACACCTCCAATGGTGAGATACCCTTTGAGAACGCAGTCGAAAGTTTGTTCGGCCCCTTCGATGAGAATAGCCTGGCGTTCGAGGAACGCCGCCAGGCTCTCGTTGGGGTTGGCCTGAGCGCGCCACCAAACCGCGATCGCGTCCACCTCGGACTGGTCGAGGGCGAACTGATCGGCCAACCAGGACAACAGGGTGGAATCCCGCTCATCCATTCCGATTGGTCCGGGTCCATACCGCGCGCCGCATACCGACCGGCGCGGATTGGGGCGAGGCGTGGTGAGTGGAGGTTTCGGACGACGACGAGGACGGCGTGATAAATCGATCCTCCCCAGCGTGATCCCGGAGACGACAACACGATCCGTTCGGTTCTCCAAGCCCGAGACCGTGTCCGATTCCAGGTCGCTTGGGTCCAAGGCGAAGGAGGCGAAACCTTGACCGGGGCGATCCGACGCGGCTGGAAGGGCGGTGGATCAACCGGTTCAATCTAGAATGAAGTCCGACTCAAGTCAATCAAATCCTGTTCGCCCGGCGGGGGGTTCGTTTGTCCGACCCGTGGGGAGATAAGGGGACCGGACGATCAAGGGGGGTGAGTTTGCCTCGTGGGTTTCGAGGGGGTTGAGGAAGTCGAACAGCGCACGAGGTGATGGTTTCGTCTCGTCCGGCTCAGCTGAACAGGACGACCAAGAGACCCACGACCAGGACTAGGCCCACGACCACCAGTCCTACTGGGACCAGCCAGTTGCCGCCGTCCAGCCCGACCGAGCCGACCGAATGGGCGTGGGGGCTGGTGGTGGCATCGCTGGAGGCAACACGGGGGTCGCCTCGCCAGTCGGCCCGCGGGTCGTGGGAGGCGGCCGGGTTGGAACGGGTCACAGGCACCGGTTCGAGCCGTCGAGCCGAGTCGAAACTTGGGCTGCCGGAACCAAATCCATAACTTGACGTGGAGGATCCGCTGCCCTGAACCGCCTGGCGGAACCGTCGCGCCAGTTCGCCGGCGGTGGCCGGGCGGTTGTCAGGTGATTTGGCCATTGCTTCCATCACCACGATTTCCACGGCCGAGGGGGCGAGGCCGGTGCGGTTGGGGAAGGGAGGTGGATCCTCGGTGACGTGGGCCACCATCGTCTCGAAGTCGGTCGGCTTGATGAACGGGGGTCGGCCGGTCAGCAACGTGTACAGGGTCGCTCCCAGCGAATAAATGTCGGAGCGGGGTTCGACCGCGACTCCTTTGACTTGTTCGGGACTCATGTAGGCGGGCGTGCCCACGCTGACCCCGTCGGCCGTAATTCCCGGCGAGGCGGGCATGTCGGAGGTTTCCCCCTCGTTGGCCACCTGGATCACCTTGGCCAGACCAAAATCCAAGACCTTGACGGTTTCCCGACCATCTGGTTCGACGTGCAGCAAAATGTTGTTGGGATTGATATCCCGATGCACAATCCCCAATTGGTGGGCTGCGTCCAGCGCTTGGGCGATCTGATCAAGGTAGGGGATGACCGTGGTGGGCAGCATCGGCCCCATCCGTTCAATCCGCTGACCCAAGGTTTCGCCGTTGACCAACTCCATCGCAAAGTAAAGCAGGCCGTTGGAGGTGAGGCCGGTTTGAAACACCCGCACGATGTTGGGGTGGTTCAAGGTTCTCAGCACGTGGAACTCGCGTTCGAACCGCGCTTCGAGCTTTTCCCCCGGCAGTGAACAAGGGCGTAACACCTTGATGGCCGCCGGTTGACCGGTTTCCACGTGGCGCGCTCGATAAATCCAAGCCTTGCGGCTTTTGGCCAGGTCGCCTTCGATCTGGTACAGACCATTGAACTCAGTGTTGATCACGGAGGCGGCTCCTCCCACGAGGTGGGCTCGCGGGCCGGGGTGGATTCCAGCTCAATCAAACCGAATCCCGATGCGAGTTAATCCAATCCCGAAATGGGGGATTCCCGCCTCTCGCGGTTCGGCCACATTCCAAGAGTAGAACACGCCCCGCACGCTCGGAACCAGTTCACCGAAGTCGAAGAATGGCAGGAGTTCAAGGCGAATCCGAAGGTCCGAAGGGGGCCGGGTAGACTGCCTGGTTTCCTCGAGGGCGTTGAGGTGTTATGGTGCCGGCAACCGGCGGGGGGCAGAGTATCGGAGAGCGTTCCCGAGTGGTCGCGCTTCCCGCTCAGGGTGGTCGTGGCCTTTTTCTCGACTTGCCTTGCCTCTTCCTTGACCCGACTCCAAATCCGAGCGCGATCATGGCTCAGGACAGACCTCTCCAAACCGTCGGCCAGACGGAGCCAACCCCGTTGGATCGCGCTCGCCGCAAGGCATTCCTGCGGTTGTTGCCGCTGTTGTTCATCTGCTACGTGATCGCCTACATTGACCGCAACAACATCGCGGTGGCCAAGCTGACCATGCCCAACCACCTCGACGGCTTCAACGACGCGGTGATCGGCTTCGGGGCCGGCATGTTCTTCATCGGCTACTTCCTACTGGAGATCCCCGGCTCGCTGATCGTGGAACGCTGGTCGGCCCGCAAGTGGATTTGCCGCATCATGGTTACCTGGGGGATCATCGCCGCGGCTCAAGCCTGGGTCACTACCCCAACCCAGTTCTATTTCGCCCGGTTCATGCTGGGATTGGCCGAGGCTGGATTCTATCCTGGCGTGATCATTTATTTGACCCACTGGTTCCCTCGCCGCGATCGCGCCAAGGCGCTGGCCTGGTTCTTCGTGGGCACCCCGGTGGCGATGATCGTCAGTCCGATCCTCTCCCAGCCGCTGATCAACATCGGCGAACTCGACCCCGAGACCGGCGAATACCTCATCGCGCCGATTTTGGGCTTGGTCGGTTGGCAGTGGATCTTCATTGTTTGGGGGATTCCCGCCGTCGTGTTGGGAATAGTCGTGTTGTTGGTGTTGACCGACCGTCCCCATCAAGCCCGGTGGTTGACTCCCGAAGAGCGTCACGCGCTCGAGGAGGCGCTGGCGCGGGACAAAATCGAGCATCCTCCCGCGGCCCATTTGTCCTGGTGGAAGGCGCTGGGGTATCGCCCGGTGGTGTTGCTGGCGCTAGCTTACTTTTGCGTGGTGACCGGCAACTACGCGGTAGAGACTTTTTTGCCCTCGATGTTGAAGGAGTGGTACAAGCTCAATATCAACGATGTCTTATGGTTGGTGGTGTTGCCGCCGCTTGGGTCGTTGGTAGGTCAACTGGTCGTGGGCTGGAGTTCCGACCGTGCTGGCGAGCGGCGTTGGCATGCGGCCGGGCCGATTTTGCTGGCGGCCGCCTCGGTGGCGGGGATTGTGGCGACGGTGACGTTGGATGGTCCCCTCGGTTTGACGTTGGCGCTGTTCGTGCTGGCGGCGACCGGCTTGAAGTCCTATCTGCCGGCGTTTTGGGCCTTGCCCAGCCTGATTTTGATCGAGTCAGCGGCGGCCAGCAGCGTTGGCTTCATCAACTCGGTGGGCAATCTCGGCGGGTTCGTCGGCCCCTACATTCTTGGATCGCTCAAAGAGGCAACCGGCTCCTACCTGCCGGGACTCATCTACATCACGGTCTCCATGACCCTCGCTGCGCTGATCCTGCTCTCGCTGAGCCTGGGGCGGCGGCCCGCTTTGGCGGCGATTCCTGGAACCAATCGCGAGGGGGGAATCGTGCCGGATCACGAGGCCATTTCCCCAAGGTCGCCGGTGTCGGTCGATGGAACCAATCCGCACTGGGTCAGCCTGACCGGCTCCGATCCAATCGCCGAACCGTTGGACCCGATCCCTCCCGACGAGGCCGAACCATCCTAACTCCTAACGGTGTTGAAAAGCCAGGTCGAGTGGATCAATCGTGCTGGGTTCAACGATCTAGCGTCAGGCTGGGTTCGGCGAGCGGATTGGTATTGGACGGCGAAGAAGGGTTGGATGCCCCCAACGCGGGGTCGCTAGGGTTGGCGGGACGTTGACGGGGCAGACGCACCGTGAACCGCGACCCGGCCCCGACCCGGCTTTGCAGCTCGATCTCGCCACGCAACGCTTGCACCAGATGCTTGACAATAGCGAGACCCAGCCCGGTGCCGCCCCGCTCGCGGCTGCGGGCCTTGTCCACCCGGTAGAACCGCTCGAAAATCCGGGTTTGCTCCTCGCTGGCGATCCCCAGACCATTGTCGATCACGTCGATCGCCACCATCCCCGCCTCGCCGTCGCCGCGACAGACCACTTTGACCCAGGGATCCACGTCCGACGAGTATTTGATCGCATTATCAATTAAATTGTCGAGGATTTGCCGCAGGGCCTCCTCATCGGCGGGGATGGTGAATTGGGGGGGCAGTTCCGAGACGAAGCTCAGGGAGACGTTACGGCTTTGGGCCCGGTCGCGGAACGACTCGACCCGCCGTTCCACCAAGGGAGCGAGGGCCAGGGGACGAAATGTGATCAAGTCTTGACCGGATTCGATCCGCGCCAGGCTTAGGAGGTCGTGGATCAGCACGTCGAGGCGTTCGGCCTGTTCGTCGATCTGACTGACGAATCGGCGGGTGATCTCGGGGTCCTCAAGCGCCCAGTCCAGCAGCGAGTCGGCGTAGGCGCGAATCGAGGCCAGCGGCGTTTTCAACTCGTGTGAGACGTTGGCAACGAAGTCCTGGCGCATCCGTTCCAGGCGTCGCAGTTCGGTGATATTGTGGAACACCAGGAGCGCCGCGCGGGGCGGACCGGACAGCGGGGTGCCGTTGACCGCCAGAATCTTGGCGTTGAGTCGAGGGACGGACTCGCCGCCCACCAGGCTCACCTCGTCGCGGTGGGCCGACTGACCCGCGAGGGTCGCCTCCACGGCGCGGTGGATTGAGGGACTACGAATCAATTCATGGATGAGTCGTCCTACCGCACGGGGACCTAGGCCGAACAGGTTTTCGGCGCTGGCGTTGGCGTAGCGGAGCCGACGATCGGCGTCCACCACCAGCACTCCTTCGATCATGCTCTCCAACACGGCGCGGAATTGCTGGCGGTCCGACTCGAGCGCGGCGATGCGGGACCGAAGCGCTGGGGCGATCGCGTTGAAGCATTCGGCTGGGCGGCGGTGCGGGGTGGAGCGGACCGGCCAAATCGGCCGGTTTTGGTCGAGGGCCGAGAGTCCCCGCGCCAATTCCTCGGCCTGGATCGCCGCGGCCCGCAACCGAAGCGCCAGACTCAGACAAACCAAAGCCCACAGCGGCACGCTCCAGGCCAGTAGGGTTTCCCAACTCATGCGTCTCCCTTCCCCAAGTCGCAAGAGGGAGTGGTGACATCGGAGGCGGCGGGGGATTCGGGGAGCCAGCCACTTTCCCAGCCTTGCGGCATCGGATTGGTTCCGTTCCAGGGGGGGAAGCCGCCCGCGACATGGCTGGCGGCGAGACGAACGTAACGCGCAGCGACCCGCGCGACGTAATCCCGATCCCGTTGCTCGACCGGACGCAGAACCCGGGCGGGAACTCCGGCGACCACCATTCCCTCGGGCACCTTGGTTCCCGGCGTCACCACCGCGCCGGCGGCCACTACGCAACCCGCGCCAATCACCGCGTCGTCCAAAATCCGTGAACCGATCCCCACAAGTGTGCCCGAACCGACCCGCGCGCAATGGACGCAGGCGTGATGACCAATCACCACGTCGTCGCCGATCTCCAGCGCCACGCCGTGACGGCAGTGCAGCATGACGTGGTCCTGAATGCTAACCCGTCGTCCGACTCGGATTGGGGCCACATCCCCCCGAATGGCGACGAACGGCCAGACGTTGGTGCCTGGCCCGAGCTCCACGTCGCCCACGATCACCGCCGACTCCGCCACGAAGACCCCACCCAGGTCGATCAAGCGTCCCCCTCCGCCCAGCCAGGAGCGCGCCCGAAACGACACGGCCTGTCCTTCGGTGTTGGACTCGGGCGGACCATCGGCCAACGCGGCATGGATCGGGGCATCGGACTCGGATGGATCGGGACGAGGCAACATGATGATTAACACCTTCACTCTAAACCGTACCGACGGCGTTACGGGTGGAATCGCCGTTGGGGGATGTGCGTGAGCCGACCCGACCAACCAACGGCAGTTGCAACCTGCGCTCTTTTCGCCTTTTTACGGCGACGCGGCCCACGTCCCACCGGCCACTCGCAACGACCCGGAACGAAACCGGACCAACCCAACGTGGCGAGCGGGAGTCGCTCTTAAAGGGTATCTTTTCAATCGCCCAAGCCGCGCGAAGAATCGGCGAAGTATGCCGAAATTTCATCGAACGGGTGGCTCAAGATCCTACCCTCCCCGCCAAATCCGCTTCGTTTGTGAACCAGCAGGCTTGGTTGCGTGGCCTTGCGAGTTCTGGTTGAGTGACGCTTGTTCTTCTGGCCATCAGGGATTGGACCCGATGATCGCGTGGTTGGGCCGGATGCTGTCAGGGTGGAATCCGTTGCGGATCGCCCTGGGGATGAGTTGGATGACCTGGGTGGGCGGCTTCGTGTTTTACGGGGCGGTGGTGCTGCCACTGCTTCACCAGGTAGTGGATTCCCCAACCGGAGGCCGCGTGACCCGCAACGTCACCCATGCGCTCAACGCGATCGGCGGCCTGGCCTTGGGGCTGGCCTGGCTCGATCAAGCGCGCCGCGATTGGCGTACCCCGCCGGATCGCCTTGATCGTCCCCACGCCACGGCCCGATGGCGACGCCTGACCGCGTTGCGGGTCAGCACCCTTCTGCTGGCGGCTTTGGGAATGCTCCACGCCGTGATGGATCGGCACTTAGTCGAGTTCGGATTGACCGGGTTTTATCCGCTCCATCGGGGCTACGTGTGGCTCTCGACGCTGCATTGGTTCGTCAATTTGGTTTGGCTCGGCAACGGGGGAGTGGACCCCGACGACCCGTCTTGTCAAGAGGCGGGCGTCGAGTCAATCAGCCGCGTTTGAGCGGAGCGCGGGGCTGCTCGTAGGTCAAACGCAGGGTGGTCCGAAGACGACCGTGAGCGTAGTTGATCGTGTGAATGTAGTTAGGTTCTAATTCTTGGAACATGGTTTGAACGACGATGCAGGAGTCGGGAGCGGTTCGATCAGGCGCAGTGATCTCGAAATAGAGCCAGGCGGTTTTGACGTCAATCTCGTGTCCTACCCATGACAGGGGGTTGGCGGGCGATGAGCCGTCGGCCCCGACAATGCGGAAGTGGTCGGCCACGTAACCGTTGAGATGGTCTTGAAGGTTCTCGATCCGTTCTAAGTCGCGTTCCGGCTGCTTCAAACGTTTAGCCAGGGCCTGTTGCAGGTCGAGCGGATCGACCCGAAGCGCCACTTCGAACCGGTTGGTTTCCGGGTTGTATTCGACTTCGGCGATGGTGACGTGAAACGGGTGGCCGCGATGGTCCGAGTTGGCGGCGGCGGGGACGCTCCAGAACGCGGCGACCGCGCCGCCGAGTGCGACGGCGACCAAGGCGGCCAGCAACCTGACCGGACCGTTTGGGCTGGGCGCAAGGGACATCGACGGCGGCCTCCCGATGGTTGGCGGGCGGAAATCCTCGATGAAGGAGCGCAGCGCAAGAAGCGAGAGGGTAAGATGAATCGACCATTCAGAAGGCGTGAATGCGCCGTTTTCCTCAAACGACGACGGGTGACCGAGGAAAGGCCGGTCGCCCGTTAGGAAGGCGGGGAGCCGACGCCAAGACGGATCGCACGGCGTCGGCCTGGAACGGGTTGACGGACGAGTCGATGTATTCAGGGACGATCTTATCGATCGCTGCCGGGGCGATGAGGAGCCGGAACGGGATCGGGGTTGGGCCGCCGATTGGCTTCGGTGTTGGTTTCGCCTCCCGCGTCGCGGGTCCGACCGTTCGATTCGGCGTTGTTGGCGGCAGCGGGTCGACCACGACTGCCGAAGCGGCCGCGGAGTTGTTCCAGACGCTCAGCCGCATCGCCGTTGGCCTGGGCGTTGCCATTTCGGCCGGACTTGAACAGCTGGAACCGCGACTTGGCTTCCTTGGGCGGCCAGACGTTGTTGGAGGTGTCCACGTCGGCGGTTTCCAAGCGGGGATCCAGCACCACGCCCACCACTTCTTTGGTGGTGTGCAGGGTCTTGGTGACCTTTTCGGCGTCGTAACGCCAGATTTCGGCCGGAATCCGCACGATGTCGCTGGTGCCGTCGGCGAACTGGAGTTCCAAGATGACCGGCATCACCAGGCCGCCCACGTTGCGAATCTCCACCGTGGTGAAGCAATGCGGGGTGGAGAAGAGATGGCGATCTTCGGGCGGAAGGCTTTCAACAAACGTCTCATAGTCACGCTTGAGCTTGTCGAGATCAACCTCAGTGGGTTTGGGAGTCTCGTTCGATTGGTCGTTGAGTTCCGGGAAGGCGTCGATCCGCTTGGGCAGGTTGCGGTTGCGTTCCTGGGCCAGCGTGACCACGGGAGGCGGCTCCGAAGGGGCAGACGAATCGGGAGGGGCCAGTTCCAGGATGCCCACTGTGACCTTCTCCAGCGCGAGGTCACAGTGGTCGGTCGAGTAGAACCAACCACGCCAAAACCAGTCCAGATCGACTCCCGAGGCGTCCTCCATCGTGCGGAAGAAGTCAGCGGGCATGGGGCGTTTGAACTTCCAGCGGCGGGCGTATTCGCGGAAGGCGAAGTCGAACAGGTCACGGCCCAGAATCGTCTCGCGTAGGATGTTGAGCGCGGTGGCCGGTTTGGCGTAGGCGTTGTTGCCAAACTGCAACACCGATTCGGAGTTGGTCATGACCGGTACCTGATCGCGGCTCTTCATGTATTCGACGATCGCCGTAGGCTCGCCGCGGCTGGAGGGGTAGTTGTCTTCCCATTCCTGTTCGGCCAGGTATTGGAGGAAGGTGTTGATTCCCTCGTCCATCCAAGTCCATTGCCGTTCGTCGGAATTGACGATCATGGGAAAGTAGTTGTGGCCGACCTCGTGGATGACCACGGAGATCAGAGCATACTTGGTCCGACTGGAGTAGGAGCCGTCCTCTTGGGGCCGGGGGCCGTTGAAGCAGATCATGGGGTATTCCATGCCGCCAACAGGCCCCATGACCGAGATGGCCACCGGGTAGGGGTAGTCGAAGGTGAAGCGGGAGTAGACGTTGATGGTGTGGGCAATGGCGTGGGTGGAGTATGTTCCCCAGAGTGGTTGGCCCTCGTTGGGGTAGAACGACATTGCGAGCACCACGCGGCGGTCGTCGCCTTCGCCGACGGGAACACCCATCGCGTCCCAGAGGAACTTGCGTGAGGTGGCGAAGGCGAAGTCGCGGACGTTCTCGGCGCGGAACCGCCAGGTTTTCGTTCCAAGAGGCTTATCGGCCCGGGATTCGTTGGCCTTGGCTTCCTCGGCGGTGACGACATCAACCGGGGTGGTGGAGGATTTGGCCTGCTCCAGACGTTGGCGTTGCGTCTCGGTGAGGACCTCTTCAGGGTTTTGCAACACGCCGGTGGCCGCGAGGATGTGGTCCTCGGGCACGGTGATCCGCACGTCGTAGTCGCCTAGTTCCAGGGTGAACTCGCCCGAACCCAGGTATTGCTTGTGCTGCCAGCCGGTCGCGTCGGTGTAGGCGGCCAGCCGGGGGAACCATTGCGCGATCACGTAAACCTTGTTGCCGTCCTTGAAGGTCTCGTAACCGGTGCGTCCACCGACCAGACGGGCGTCGTTGACCTCGTAATGCCACTTGATTCCAAAGACGAATTGCTCGCCGGGTTTGAGTGGTTGAGGCAAATCCACCCGCATCATCGTCTTGACAATGGTGTGGGCCAGTGGCCGGCCTTGGGCATCGGTGACAGCTTCAATCGTCACGCCGCCGTCGAATTGTTCTCGCGCGACGACCCGCTTGACCAGATCCGGGGTGATTTCCCCGCCCGCGGGCGTGAAATGGCGAGTTGAGGTCAGATTCGAGTCCGAGTCGGGCCGGAACAGGTTGGCGTCGAGTTGCAACCACAGGTAGTTGAGCGTGTCGGGCGACTGGTTGTAGTAGGTGATCGTCTCTGCACCATTGACGCGATTGGTCGCCTCGTCAAGGGTCACGTCGATCGAATAATCGGCGCGTTGTTGCCAGTAGCGCGCGCCCGGCGCGCCGGAGGCAGTGCGATAGTCGTTGGGGGTGGGCAGGATTTCTTCGAGTTGGCGGAACTTATCGTCCTGGTTGAACTTGTCGGGCGAACGCGGGGGGAGTTGAGCCTGGGACATCGCCGGCGCGACGGTCAAGGCCGCCGCGACCAAGCCCGCCGTTGCCAACCACGTCGAGGCGAAACGAGACGCGCCTGGGATCATGGAGCGGAGTTCCCATTACAAGACAAAAGCGGGAAGATGCGGGGAAGGCAAGGCGGGAGGCCGCCTCGCGCGCAGAGCAGCCAATTTGGCCAGCCTAAACCCTCGTCACCCGATCGTCAACCCGGGCCCTCGAAGCTGTCCTAGGGAGCCTGATCCCGGTTGGCGGGGTCGTTCGGACAACTTCCGCCTGGTGCCACGGAGAATGGTCCAAGATTCAAATCCATGTCTAAACGATCTTTCTTTGAGCGGCTCTCGGCCGATGGTGCCAGGCGAACAAAGGCAACCGCCGATTCAAGGGAGGGTTGAGCGTGGACCGCGTTGCCGGTGACGAGGTTGGGTCGTATGATGAGAGAAATTGGGGAGGAGATTCGGTGGATAGTGGCATCCCCCTCATCCACCGGACGCCCTGAGGCCTTTCCCGGACACCC
>Ga0209017_10002771_pt1 | contig 10713 bp, 8 predicted proteins | sample YNPBryunderm2012_FD_185812 | JGI IMG/M metagenome (GOLD analysis project Ga0209017, IMG submission 185812) | Anoxygenic and chlorotrophic microbial mat microbial communities from Yellowstone National Park, USA - YNP Bryant MS undermat 2012... ... | reverse complement strand
TACAAGTTTTTACGGCAGCGGCTTGCCCTCACCCCGAGGGGACGCCCTCTTGACCCAATGCTGATATTCTGCTAGTATGCCGCTGAGGCTCCAGGGCCTGCGCGCGCCATAGCCCTGGGCACGAGCTCGGGTCCAGCGTCGAGCCTGGCATAAGACCAAGGGGTGCGGCTTCACGAAGACCGCTGATGGAGGATTGCGATGCGTTCCAGCCGAGACCTTGCACGCGAATCGGGATCCGGGACGGCAGCCCCGGTGGATTCTTGTTCCCGCAGGGCGATGATGACGGGCAGACGGATGAGCCACTCGCGGGTGACTGCGGCGGCTCGTGCCGCCTGTCTGATCGCCTTGACATTGGTTTGGGACCACGCGGCGTTCCCTCAGAACGTCAGTGGCGTTCTTTCCGGCGCCGTCAAGGACAGCGCGGGGGCGGTCGTACCCGGTGCCGCCGTCACCCTGGTGAATCAGCAGACCGGCGCGGTTCAGAGTACGCGGACCAACGAAGCCGGGTTGTTCGTGTTTCCGAGTTTGCTGCCGGGCACATACCGTGTGGAGGTTTCCGCGCCGGGCTTCCGGCTTTATCAGGTTAAAGACATCGGGCTCACCACGAACGAGCGGCGCTCACTGGGCGAGATTGTCCTGGAGGTGGGACAGGTCCAGGAGCGAGTGGAGGTGACCGCCGAGGTTACACCGGTGCAGACGGCTTCGGCTGAGCGCTCCGGACTGATCACGACCAGCCAGTTGATGAACATGGCGATCCGGGGACGCGATTTCGTGTCGCTGCTGGCGACGCTGCCCGGCATCTATGACGAGAACATGCAGTCCCGTGACGTCTCCAAAGGACCGGGCGCCGCAGGGCTCCACATCAACGGCGGGCGCTCCACCTCCATCAACTTCGCACTCGACGGAGTCCAGAACGCCGACACTGGATCGAACACCGCCTCGCACGTGCAACCGGGCATGGATGCCGTCGCCGAGATTACCGTACTGACCAGCAACTACCAGGCCGAGTACGGGCGCAACAGCGCGGGTACGATCCATGTGATCACCAAGAGCGGCACCCAGAAATTCCACGGAAGCGCCTATTGGTACTACCGTCACGAATGGCTCAACGCCAATACCTTTTTCCGGAACCGCACCGGCACGCCCAGGCCCATCGAACGCATCAACAACTTCGGATACACGCTGGGTGGCCCCATATACGGCAAGGGATTCAATCCCAACAGAGACAAACTGTTTTTCTTCTGGTCCCAGGAATTTCTCGAGCGCCAGCATTATCCCGGCGCCCGCTTCGTTACGACCCCCACGGCTCTGGAACGCAACGGGGACTACTCCCAAACCCGGGACGTCAACGGAGCCCTGATGCCCGTCAAGGATCCCGCCACGGGCCAGCCGTTCGCGGGCAACATCATTCCGCCCTCGCGGATTGACAAGCTGGGCCAGGCCATTTTGAGTTTTTTCCCGCTACCGAATTACGTCGAGACCGACCCGGCCTTGCGGTACTCGCGCAACTACCGCGCCAGCGCCAGCGGCGCCTTCCCCCAGCGCCGGGAACTGTTCCGCATAGACTACAACTTCAGCTCTACTCTGAACGCCTACTTTCGCGGCAACACGGACAGCGAGGAACAGAACTGGCCTTACGGGAACTGGAAGGCCGGAAGCCACAATTACGACATGTTCAATACCTACACCTGGATCCCGGGGCGAGGCGCCCTGCTGCACCTGGCCAAAACCTTCAGCCCGACTCTGGTCGCCGAGGTCACAATCGCAGCCAGCAGCAGGGATCTCAATTTCGACGCCACCGACCGCAGCCTCATTGCACGCAGCCGGATGGGCGATATCGGACAGTGGTTTCCCCACGCCAACGAGTCGGGCGCCATTCCCGACGTGAGCTTTGGCGGTGTGGCCAACGGCATCAACAATGGTATAGGCAATATCCCGTACCGCAACCGGAACCCGGTTTTCACGTGGGTGGGCAATCTGAGCAGACTCGTCGGGACGCATGCTTTGAAATTCGGCCTTTACGTCGAGCGGATGCGCAAGGATGAGGTGGGCGGCGCCAATACCCGAGGCGCTTTCGAGTTCGGGCGGGACACCAATAACCCTTTCGACTCGAACTACGCTTTTTCCAACTGCCTTCTAGGTAATTTCAGGTGGTATTCGGAAGCCAACCTGCGGACCTATTCGCTTTATCGGTATACCCAGACCGAGTTTTATTTGCAGGACTCCTGGAAAGCCGCCCGCCGCCTCACTCTGGAGCTGGGCGTCCGGTTTTACTCGGCGCCTGCGGCTCACGACATTCGGCAATTCCTGACGACGTTCGTTCCGACGGCCTACGATCCGCGCAGGGCGGCGGTGATGTATCGTCCCGGCCTGGACCCCGCGACCGGACGCCGGGCGGCGATCGACCCGCGCACAGGCGGCGTGGCGCCGGTTCCCTACATAGGCCTTTTCGTCCCCGGATCGGGCGACTACGCGCCGGGGATGGTCATCGGGGGCAAGGGGGGAGCCCGTCGGGCTCTATTCGACGCCGTTTTCCGCCGGCCCGCGTTTCGGCTTTGCCTTGGACCCGAAGGGGAACGGCAAGACCGCGATTCGCGGCGGCTTCGGCATATTCTATGACCGGCCGCAGGGCAACGTATACTCGGCCACGGTCGGCCAGCCGCCGGTATCCTACATGCCTACCCTTTATTACGGTACTCTGGCCACTTTCCTGCAAGCGAGCGGGGTGGTGGGACCTCCGGATGTAATCGTGGTCGAAGCGGCCCGGCAGTCACTGCCGTCCACGATGAACTTCAGCTTCGGCGTGCAGCGCGATGTGGGATTCCGGTCAGTTCTGGACGTCTCTTATGTGGGCAGCCTGGGCCGGCACCTCCTCATTCAGCGCAACATCAACTCGATCCCCATGTACGCCCGCTTTGACCCCGCCAACGTTGACGGCACGACCGGAAGGCCCCTGGCGGACAATTTCCTCCGGCCCTATCTCGGCATGGGCGCCATCCAAATGCGCACCTTCGACGCTACCTCCAACTACCACAGCTTGCAAGCTTCGCTGAACCGGCGCATGACTAACGGATTGCAGTACGGCGTGGCATATACTCGGTCGAAGGCGCTGGGAACCGGGTCGGCGGATTTCGAAGGGGTGAGCTACTATTTCCCCAAGCGGCGATGGAATTACGGCCCGCTCAGTTACGACATCAACCCCATGCTGGTCATCAACTACATATGGGAAATTCCCGGCTTGGGCAAGAGACTCGGCAACAGGCTGCTGGGCGCATTCACTGATGACTGGCAATTGGCCGGCATCACCGCATTGATGAGCGGGCGGCCCTTTACGCCCGGTTTCAGCACCACCGACGGGCAAGACATTACCGGTTCACAGGAAGGCGCGCGGATCACGGTGATCGGGGATCCTCGCCTGCCGAAAGACCAGCGCACTTTCGGGCGCAATTTCAACACGGCTGCTTTTGCACGAACGCCGCAGCGTTCATTCGGTAATGTGGGAATCGGGATCCTGCGCTATCCCGGCTGGAGCAACTGGGACATCAGCGTGTCCAAACGAATTCCGTGGAAGGGCGAAGAGCGATACTTCCAACTGCGCGGCGAATTCTACAACGCCTGGAACCACCCCCAGTTCAACAGCTACGATGCGGGCGCCCGTTTCAACCCCGCCGGGCAGCAGGTCAATGCCAATTTCGGGGCCTTGAACGGCACGCGCGATCCCCGCAAGATCCAGCTTTCTCTGCGCCTGATGTTTTAAAGACGCAGGCGCAGATTCGGGCCGCGCTGGTGCGCCTTTCGCCGGGCGGCCGGTCGGATCCCCGAACGGGCGCGACCGTGCGATGCCCACGTGCCCACGCGCCCCAGCCGGAACCCGTGTCGGTCCAGCCCGGGTGCTTTTTGAGCGGCCATCGGGCCGATGACCTGGTCGAAGCGGCAGCCGTCACATCGCTCGCATGGCCGCCGCCTCAACATGAGGGACTGAGGGACGTCTCCGAGAGGCGCCTTGACGGCCCCAGGCCGATCCCGGCTCGTCGAGGCCGGAGGTGGCGCCGGGCCGGCGTCCTATTGCTCCGCAACGACTGCGGTTTGCCCTCCCGCGAGAGCTCGCTCATAGCGCGGATGGGCGCGCAGCAGGTGGCGCTTCATCGCGCGCGCGGCCGCTTCCGGATCCTTCTTTTCGATGGCCTGCAAAATTGCCGCGTGCTCTTTCAAGGTCAGATCCTCGACGTTTGGAGCCCGCAAAAGACGGGGGAAAAATCCGAAGATCCACCCCAGCATGGCTTCGCTCAGGGCGGGATAGAGAGGATTGCCGGCCAGGGAGGCGATAGTTACATGGAAAGCGATGTCGGCGCGCACAAAGCGGGCAGGATCCCCTCGTGCCCCCTCCTGAGCCGCCAGCGCCTGCCGCAGAGCCTCCAAACCGCTGGCCGTGACCCGCCTTGCGGTCTCGCGGACGAGGAATTGCTCGAAGGCAAGCCGGGCCTCGCGCACGGCGTCTCGCAAGTCCGGCGAGCAAGTGAGCAAATGGCGCACCGCCGCGTCCATCTGACGCAGGACACGGCCGGGATCGGGGCGAATCACACGCGCGCGCTCGCCGTGCTGGATTTCGATCAACCCCATCTTCTCGAGGGCCTGCAGGGCCTCTCGCACGGCCGGGCGACCGACTCCGAAACGGGCCATCAGCGCGCGTTCCCCGGGCAGGCGACTGCCGGGAGGCAGATCACCGCGTTCCATCATGGCCAACAGCCGATCCAGAACCTGGTCGGCCAGCTTCTGGCGCACCAGCTTTTCGCTGCCCTCCGGGCTTAGCTCCATAACCTTCCTATGATAAGGGGACTTGACACGCAGGTGATGGTATGATCACTATAACAGTGTGCAGACCACGCGCTTTGCTCTCTTCGGCGCCGGCTTCTGGGCCCGTTATCAGCTTGCCGGCTGGCTCGAGTTGCCCGGAGTGTCCTGCTCCGCCATCTGTGACCTTACCCAATCCAAGGCCGACGAGCTGGCGCACCGGTTTGGAGTCCCCGCAAGCTATGACGACCCGGAACGGCTGCTCGACGAGGCACCGGTGGACTTCGTGGACATTTGTACGCCGGTGGAGACGCACGCCGATCTGGTCCTGCTGGCTGCCCGCCGCAAACTCCCCGTCGTGTGCCAGAAGCCGATGGCTCGTAGCTGGACCGAGGCCGAACGCATGGTCGAAGCCTGTCGCGAAGCGGGCGTACTTTTCCTGGCCAACGAGAACTGGCGCTGGCAGGCGCCGATTCGCGCCCTCAAGCGTGTCCTGGATGAAGGCGCCATCGGCCAGGTGTTCCGGGCTCGCATCAGCATGGTGTCCGGGTTTCCGGTGTTCGTCAATCAGCCCTTTCTGCGCGAGCTCGAGCACTTCGTTCTCATGGACATGGGTTCCCACCTGCTGGACACAGCGCGCTTCCTGTTCGGGGAAGCGGCTACGCTGTATTGCCAGACACAACGGGTGCATACCGATATCCGGGGCGAGGATGTGGCGACGGTGATGCTGCGCACGCAGGATGGAGCGACGGTCTCGATCGAGATGGGTTACGCCGAGAATTACCTCGAAAGGGAGTGCTTTCCCCAGACGCTGATCTTTGTCGAGGGGACAAAGGGTTCGGCGGAACTGGCGCCCGATTACTGGGTGCGCGTCACCACCGCGTCGGGCACGCACGCCCGGCGCGTCCCGCCGCCGCGCTACTGTTGGGCGGATCCCGCTTACGAGGTCGTCCAATCCTCTATCGTTCCCTGTCAGGCGAACCTGCTCGCCGCCCTGCGCGGCGAGGCGCAGGCGGAAACCACCGGCGAAGACAATCTCCGCACCATGCGGCTGGTGTTCGCGGCGTACGAGTCCGCCGCCGAAGGCAAGGTGATTCGGTTATAGGACGGTGGCTTTGAGATCCCTCCGTGCCGGGCCGTTGACGCTGTTGCTGGGTGAGGAAGGCGACCTCCGTCGAATCAGCCTGGGAGGCTTGGAGGTTGTGCGCCGGCTTTACTTCGCGCTGCGGGACCGCAACTGGAACACGATTCCCGCCCGTGTTGCCGACCTGGAGGTGCGCGATCGGGGACGCGCCTTCGAAATCCGCTACCGGGCAACGCATCGGGCCCGGGAGATTGACTTCCGCTGGCGCGCCTCGATCCAGGGCAACGAGCAGGGGGAAATTCGCTTCGAGGCTGCGGGTCAGGCCTACTCGGATTTCTTGCGCAACCGCATTGGATTGTGCGTTCACCATCCCCTGCGCGAGTGCGCCGGCCTGAGAGTTCGCGTCAACGGGCGCCAGAGCGAGTTCCCCCGCCTGGTCTCTCCGCACCAGGTGTTCACCGATTTCCGGCAGATGCGTTACACGCTGCTGCCGGGTCTGGATGTGGAACTTCGTTTCGAGGGCGAGATTTTCGAAACCGAGGACCATCGCAATTGGGGGGACGCCAATTACAAAACCTACGGGACGCCGCTGCGGCTGCCCTTCCCGGTTGCGGTCAAGAAAGGGGAGGAAATCCGCCAGCAAATAAGCGTGCGCCTCTCGGGGACAGTGCCCGACATATTACCGCGGCGTGAGGAGCCGCAACTTACGCTGGACGGGCGCTGGCGCGCCCTGCCTCCGATAGGCTTCGCTTATACGCCGGGCTCGGCGGCGTCGGGACTTGGTCCGGCGCATGTACGGGTGGACATCCGGTTGGGCGAAAGCCCGCCCCGTCTTGACGTGCCCCTGGAGTTGGCGGCGCATCTGGCGCCCGGTCACGAGCGGGACCAGTTACGGGCGCTCGCTCCGTGGAAATCCGCGCTGGCTCGCCTGCTGGTTTTCCACGAGAAGGAAAGAGTCACTTCGATGTCATGGCTGGAGCTGGCCCGACAAACTTTGCCAGGCGTGACGGTGGTCGGGGGAACCAATATGTGGTTTGCCGAACTGAATCGCGAGAGACCGCCGCTGCCCGCACCTCCTGTGGCTTTTGCCTTGTCACCCCAGGTTCACGCCTCCGATGAACTTTCCATGGTGGAAAACCTGGAGGCTTTTCCCCAGATGCTGGAAAGCGCCTCTTACTTTCTGAAGGGCGCTCCGGTGCACGTCACTCCGGTTACTTTGAAGCCCAGGTTCAATCCTGTGGCCACGGATCCGGGCGCGCCTTTCGAAAATACCGATCCCCGGCAAAGCTCGGATTTTGCCGCTGCCTGGACCCTGGGCGCGCTCGCTTCGCTGCTGCAAGGCGGACCCGCATCGCTGACCTTTTACGAGACTGCGGGCCCGCGAGGATTGGAAGATCGAGGACGGCGTTTTCCGGTTTATTACCTGTTCGAGGCCATCGCGTCTTACTACGGGGGCGAGTTCGCGCCGACTTCTTTCCCGGGCGCCTTGCGGTTGCGCAAGGGGAGAAGGCAGGCGCTGTTACTGGCCAACCTTGAGGGTACGGCTCGACAATTCGAATTGCCGGCTATCGCCGGCAAGCACGTTCGTGTCCGGCGGCCGGGCGGCAATGAGCTCGAGCCTGCGAGCTCCCGTCGCGTTGAAATGCCGCCGTGGGGCGTGCTGATCTGCGAGTGGGACAGCGCATGAACCAGACATTGCTTTTGGGTCTCGCCGGGGTTCTGGCCGGCGGCGTTCTCAACGGAAGCTTTGTCGCTCCCATCAAGAAATTGCGGGGATGGCGGTGGGAACACGGCTGGCTCATGTATTCGGTGACGGGCCTCGTGGTCATCCCTTGGCTGCTGGCGGCCGCGACCATGCCCCCCACCGGCCAATGGTTGAATGAGTCTACGGCCGCGGCCGTGGTGCGGGTGTTGCTGTTCGGCTTCGGCTGGGGCATCGGCAGCGTGCTGTTCGGTTTGGGCGTGGACCGCATGGGTCTGGCGGTGGGCTACGGACTGATCCTCGGCTTGATTGCACCCATCGGGACGTTTCTGCCCCTCGTGGTGCTCTATCCGGAGAGGCTCTTCACCCGGCAGGGGATCCACTTGCTGTTGGGTGTCGCGGTGGTCTTAATGGGGATCGTGTTTCTGGCCGTCGCCGGACGCCTGCGCGAGCGCGCCTGCCCGCAACTGGCGGCACGGGCGGCCTTGCCGGCCAAGTCGTTTCTGGCCGGTCTGCTGGTTTGCGTCCTCTCGGGGATTTTCTCGCCCATGTTGAATTTTGCCTTCGTTTTCGGCGAGCCACTGCGCGAGGCGGCGCTTCGAGCCGGGGCGTCGGTGGGCCGCGCCGCCGACGGGCTTTGGGCGCTGACGCTCACGGCGGGCTTTGTGCCCAATGCGGGGTACGCGCTGTACCTGCTTGGGCGCAACCGAGGTGGCAAGCTTTGGCCGCAACAATTCCGAAGTAATCTGTTCTGGTCCAGTTTGATGGGCGTCCTGTGCTATGGGAGTTTCCTGACTTACGGCTCGGGCGCCTCTCATCTGGGACGGCTGGGCGGCATCGTGGGCTGGCCCTTGTTCATGAGCATGAGCCTGATCACCTCCAACAGCCTGGGCGCGCTGACCGGGGAGTGGAAGGGCGCCCCGGCCAGGGCCTTGCGTCTTTCCGTGGCGGGCATCGCCGCCCTGATCGTGGCGATCGTGATCATCGCCAGTGGCGGGCAAACCCAATGAAACTCGGGATCGGCTCCTACACCTACATGTGGGCGATCGGATTCCCGGGCGCCTGCCCGGAGGAACCGCTCACCGCGCGTGGACTGATCGCCAAAGCGCGCGAGCTGGCCGTCGCGGCGGTGCAATTCGGGCCGAATCTGAAGTTCACTCTGGAGGATTGCCACGCCGCACGCCAGCAGGGGCTGGAGCTGGAGATCGGTGCGGTCTCGCTGGATCTGGAGGAGCAAATCCCTCAGGCGCGCGCTGCCGGCGCATCGCTGTTGCGAACCGTGTTGCAGGAGGAGGGCCGGCTGTCGCTTCCCCTGGATGAGATCGAGAAACAGCTCCGCTCTTTGTTGCCCCTGCTGGAAGAGCACCAGATTCGGCTGGCGCTGGAAAACTCGATCATCCCGGCCCGCCAAATGCGCGCGCTGCTGGAGGCGATCGGGCATCCGGCCCTCGGCGTCACGCTGGACACCGCCAATTCCCTGGCCATCAGCGAAGGCTGGCGAGACGTGCTGGCCGAGCTGGCGCCTTTCACTTTTTGCCTGCACGTCAAGGATTACGACGTGCGCAGGGAGTGGCATCGGATGGGCTTTCGTGTGGAGGGACGCCCGGCCGGCCAGGGGCAGCTCGACATCCCGTATTTGCTGGACACCTTGCGTGAAGCGGGCGCGAGGTGCAATGCGATTCTGGAGCTCTGGACGCCGCAGCAGGCAACCCTGGCCGAGACCATCGCGCTGGAAGATCGCTGGGCACGAGAAAGCATTTCCTATTTGCGAACGCTGATCAAGGAGTAAAGGACATGCAAGCTTGCGTTGCGATCCTGGGGGCTGGCGGCAAGATGGGCGCCCGCGCCCTCGAAAAACTGGGCCCCGGCGGCTATCGTTTGCTTCTTTGCGAAGCCGACCCGCGCAAGGCCGACGAACTCAGGGGCCGCGGTTTTCAAGTGACCCCGGCGGAACAAGCAGCGAGCGAAGCCGACTTCGTGTTGATGGCCGTGCCCGATGCGCTCATCGGGGTGATCGCGCGCGGTCTCATCCCCCTGCTGAAGCCAGGCGCCGTCCTCATCATGCTGGATGCGGCTGCCGCCTATCTGGGGGAAGTGCCTTCGCGAGCCGACGTCACCGCCATGATTGTCCACCCCTGCCATCCACCGTTCTTCACCGAACAAGCCACACCGGAAGCGCGCAGGGATTATTTCGGCGGCGTCGCCTGGCAGGATTTGGTGGTGAGCCTGATCGAAGGCGAAGAAGAGCGATTCCAGCAAGCCGTGTCGCTGTGCCGCCAGGTTTTCGCGCCCGTCCGTGAGGTTCATCGGGTGAGTCCCGAACAGTTCGCCCTGCTGGAGCCGGCCATGTCGGAAATCATCGTGGCTGCGGCCGCGGCATGGATGAAAGAAGCGCTGGAAGAAGCGGTGCGCCGGGGCGTCCCGCGGGCGGCGGCGGAGGCCTTCATGGCCGGCCATGCTCAAATTGCCCTGGCCATCGTCTTCGGAGCGGAAAAATCGCCCTTTTCCGACGCCGCCCTGCGCGCGATTGAATGGGGCACGCGGCATTTCATCGCGCCCAACTGGCGTGAAATCTTCGAGCCCGAAAAACTGCGCGCCGCCATCCGGGAAATTCTGCAATCGCCGCTGTCGGCTGAAGCTCCCGCCGGGATGGCGACCCAGAGCACGGGCTAAACCCACGGTGCGCATTCCCGCCGCAAGGCGCCCGGAGAGCCGGCTCGTGGTGGTGCTCAACGAACGACTTCCGGACGGAGTGGCGTGTCAAGTCACTTGCCCCGTAACCGAACGCCCGCCATTGAGTCACGGCAGAGGTAGTCGAACGACGGGTGATTTTGCGGGCCGAATCGCGCCTGATCAGGCGCCGGCGGATGGACCTCGGCCACTCATTGTGAAGTCGCTCGCTGTGGCGGCGGGGCCGGGTGGGGTTCAGACTCGCGTAGCGTTGTCCAACGTTCTCCCGAGCCGCCTGGCTGAGCTGGCCCGATGCCAACAGACGCTGATACGGCGTGGCCGGCACATCATAGCGGCGATGCACTTTGCTCCCCCTCCGGGTCTTCGACGCCAGCCGCATCACCGGCTGGAAATAGTTGCGCCACAGACTCCAGACCCGGTACAGATCCTTCAGCAGACGGTACTG
>Ga0209017_10002764_pt1 | contig 10746 bp, 10 predicted proteins | sample YNPBryunderm2012_FD_185812 | JGI IMG/M metagenome (GOLD analysis project Ga0209017, IMG submission 185812) | Anoxygenic and chlorotrophic microbial mat microbial communities from Yellowstone National Park, USA - YNP Bryant MS undermat 2012... ... | reverse complement strand
CTTTGACTGGATGCCACCTGAGCTGAGTTGCATGCACCGAGTTCTCTTAGCCTTTCGTTAACCAAGGAATATCCTGCTATGACCCTTGCGAAACCCGGATCTGGCTCGCAATCTCGAATGGATGACAAAGCCCATTTCAAGTCTCGGGTGATTCGAGATCGAGCCACTTTTGCGGAAGAAGAATTGGGTAGCTCGGATGTCTCAGATCCGGCTATGGTGGCGGCGGTGGAGACGCTGCTGCGGGGGATCGGGGAGGATCCCCAACGGGAGGGGCTGCGAAAAACCCCGGAACGAGTGGTTGCGGCTTTGAAGTTTTTGACCAGTGGGTATCGGCAGTCTTTGGAGGAGCTACTGAACAGTGCCATCTTTGATGAGGGCCATGACGAGATGGTGCTGTTGCGGGATGTGTCTCTGTTTAGCCTGTGCGAGCACCATCTGCTGCCCTTTATCGGCAAAGCCCATGTGGCCTACATCCCCAAGCAAAAGGTGGTGGGCCTAAGCAAAATTGCCCGTATCGTCGAGATGTACTCCCGCCGCCTGCAGGTTCAGGAACGCCTGACACGGCAAATTGCTGAGGCCTTGATGGAGGTGCTGGATCCCTACGGGGTGGGGGTGGTTATCGAGGCTACCCACATGTGCATGGTGATGCGGGGGGTACAAAAGGCCGGCTCCTGGACGGTCACCAGCTCGATGGTGGGGGTGTTTCAGGAGGATCCCCGTACCCGCGAAGAGTTTCTGAGTCTCATTCGCCATCCGTCCAATTTTTAGGGAGCTTCCCGGAGCTTTGTCGGTGAGTGGGTTAAGCCTCTGCTCAGGCTGGGAATACTAGCCTAAGATTGACTCAAACCCTGCCAGAAGCGAGGCTTGTCATGAGCGAGGTCAGCCCCGAAAACCAGTTTCCCACCGATTTGGACTCCAATTGGCAGCCCCCGGCTCCGCCGGTCATGCAGCGTCCGTCTCGTCCGGCTGCTCCGGTGCCCCCGGTGGAGCCTCCAACGCAACTGGATCCAGTGCTCGGTTCAGCCTCCCAAGGGACGGGATCCCGGCCTGCCAATGCCAAAAACCCCCCCAACCCCATTTTGGGTCGGCCCCTTCCGCCTGGTGTGGCTGTCGCTCCCCCTCAGGTGCCTGTGCCTGTGCCCGATCCTGTCGCTCCCCCTCGAATGCCCCCGCCCACTCCGGCTCCGGCTGCTGCTGCTCGGCCTCCAGTGTCGCCACCTGTCCCCACTCCTGCTGCCCCGCCTTTTGCGCCACCAGCTCGCCCAACGGCTGCCGGTCGGATCCCGGTGGCCCCGGCTACTCCTGCGGGCCTGACTCTGCGCCAACTGGTGCAGGAAGCCTATGACAAAGGCTACTCCGATATTCATTTGGGGGTGGGGGAAGTGCCTCGCTTTCGGGATCGGGGGCAAATGCTTTTGACCAACTACCCGGTCACCACCACCGAGATGTTCTATGGCTGGCTGCGGGAAAGCCTGCCGGAGAGCCAAATTCGCCAGTTTGAGGAATGTTTGGAACTGGATACTGCCATCCAGTACGAGGGTTTGGTGCGGTGTCGGGTCAACTGCTTTGTTTCCCTTCTTGGCCCGGCTATGGTGATGCGTCTGATCCCGTTGAAAATTTTGACGCTGGAGCAGTTGCGGGCGCCGGAAGTCTTGAAGCGCATTGCCGAAGAGCACAAAGGCTTGGTTTTGGTGACCGGCCCCACCGGATCCGGTAAGTCCACAACCTTGGCAGCGATGGTGGACTACATCAATTCCAACTTTCCCAAACACATCATTTCCATTGAGGATCCCATCGAATTTGTCCACCAGAGCAAGAAATCGATGGTGCGGCAGCGGGAGGTCGGGATCCACACCCTGGAATTTGCCAATGCCCTGAAAGCCTCTCTGCGGGAAGATCCGGACATCATCCTGATTGGGGAGATGCGGGATCGAGAGACAGTGGATATTGCCCTGAAGGCCGGCCAGACGGGCCACTTGGTCTTTGGAACCCTGCACACCAACAGCGCCGTCCGCACCATCGAGCGTCTGCTGGGGATTTACAAGCCGGAAGAACAGGAGCCGATGCGCCTGCAACTGGCAGAAACCCTGGTGGCGATCATCGCTCAAACCCTGGTGCGCACCACCGATGGCAAGCGAGCTGCGGCCCACGAGATCATGCGCAACACCGATGCCATTCGGGACTACATCAAGCGGGGGGCGGTGGATGAAATTGAGGAGCTGATCGCCGACGGCTCCTATGAGGGCATGTGTACCATGAATCAATCCCTGTTTAGGCTTTACCAAGAGGGGCGGATTACCGAAGAGGTGTGTCTGGAGGCTGCCCCACGCCGCAATGAGATGGCCCAATGGCTGCGAGGCCGGATCTAGGGCCAGTCTCGAGATGGAGTCACGCCAAAGTGCTTGAGGGAAGGTTTGCCCTATCCTAAACTGGGAGCAGCCGGCGGCGCTGGCTTGCCGAGCTACCTGCTCATCTCTTGGGCCGACCTTGGGCTGGGGGGATGGGTTGCGAATTGATGAACCGAATTGAAAGCAAGTTAGAAAACAGGAGAATCCCTACCGTGAGCGTGATCAACCAGATCATCGAGACCGCGGATGACCAGCTGCGTTACCTCTCAGTTAGCGAACTGGAAGCCATCAGGAATTACATGACCACCGGCGAGAGGCGCTTGCAAATCGCTCAGGTGTTAGCAGAAAACAAAAAGCGCATCATTGACCAGGCCCAGAAGCAGCTATTCGCCAAGCGGCCCGAGTATGTGCAACCCGGTGGCAATGCCTACGGCGACAAGCGCTACAACCAATGTTTGCGAGATTACGACTGGTATCTGCGTCTGGTGACCTATGGCATTATTGCCGGCAGCAAAGAGCCGATTGAGTCTATCGGCCTGATAGGGGTGCGGGAAATGTACAATGCCCTCAATGTACCCATCGCCGGCATGATCGATGCGATTGTCTTTTTGAAGGAAGCTGCCCTCAGCTTGTTGGAGCCGGCGGCAGCCGCTGAAGCCGCCCCTTACTTTGACTACATCATCAATGCCATGAGCTAGGGATCTACAGGGATCCCAAGGCAGCCCGGGCATGTACGGCCACCTGTTCTTGGGAATCCTGGGCCAGCCGGGTCAGTCCGGCGCGAGCGGCTTCTGTTCCCAACTTGGCCAGGGCAATGCAGACGCGGTAGCGCAGTTGCCAGTCGTCGGAATCAATGAGGGGATCCAGGTAGGGGATGGCCCGCGGATCCCCCAGATCGCCCAAGGCAGCGGCAGCGGCTGTGGTGATCAGCTCGCTCTTGTCCTGCAAAGCTTCCACCAGAGTGTCGAAGGCGGCAGGGTTCCCCAGCTCTCCCAGGGCAGCGATGATGCTAAACCGTACCAGCCACTCCGTTTCTCGCCGATAAGCTTCCAGGAGATCGGCCAGGGCCTGTGGCTGCTTGAGATCCCCCAGGGCAGCGGCGGCAGCAGCCCGCACATCGAACTCCGGATCCTCTCGCAAAGAGCGCTGCAAAATGGGCAACAGTAGGTTCGGATCGACGCCAGACAGGGTGCCCATCTGGCTGATGGCAGCATAACGGACGCGGGCATTCTCGTCGTGAATCGCTCGCTGCAGCAATGTCAGGGCTTCTGGCCCAGGCAGTTCTCTGGCTTTGTTGACAGCGCGCAGCCGATTTCCCAAGTCTTGTGAGTTCAACAGCTCCAGCAAAGCGGGCAGTGCCGGAGGATCCCCAGAGGTTGTTGTCATATCCCATTCTCTCCATAACCCTCCTCGGCCATAGCGAGGGAGGAAAAGCCGATGTTATTATCTTGAAGCAGTGCATCCAGTCCCTTGATCTTATGGCCTTATTGCAACAAGAGAAGCAGCAGATCATTGAGAGCTATCGACTGCACGACACCGACACCGGTTCTGCCGAGGTTCAGGTGGCTCTGCTCACCAGTCGCATCAACCAGCTCTCTCAGCACCTTCAGAGAAACCCGAAGGATTTCAACTCCCGCCGCGGCCTGCTGATGATGATCGGTCGTCGCAAGCGTTTGCTCAACTACATCGCCAAGCATTCTCCTGACCGCTTCCGGGAGCTGGCCGAACGGCTGAACATCCGGGTGAAAAAGTAGGCAGCCCATCCAAAACGCTATCGGAGATCTGTCTTCGTGGGCAAATCCAGCCGCCAGTCCAAAACCTTTCGCCGTCGCTCCCCCTCCGCCTCTGTTGAGGTGGAGAAGAAGCCGGCCAAGAAGGAGCCTGTTGCCGTGATTCCCCCTGAGGTCAGCCGGCGGATGGTGCGGCGGATTCTGGTGTTTTCTGGGATCCCTTCGGGGCTAGGTCTGAGCAGCTTTTTTGTGAATTACTATCTCTTGACCAACCACGTGGTTCCTCTGCCCCCTTACTTCACCTTGGCGGAGTCGCTAACTTTGTTTGGCCTTGGTTTTTTGGGCATTAGCTACGGTGTGTTCTCGGCTTCCTGGGATCCCGAGCCGGGATCCCTGCTGGGAATTGGAGAATTCCGGCGCAATTTGGGCAACATCATCCAACAGTGGCGGGAATCTGCTGCTCGATCTTCTGAATCTTCTGACTCTAGGGAAGCCTAACTGCTCTCCCGTCGCCTTTTCCAGGCCGGTTGCTGCCTACAATCAAGAGGGATCCAAGTCCATTCTGGCGGCAGCGGCTACCCCCAGTTCTCCAGCATGAAAATAGCCTACTTCGACTGTGCGGCGGGCATTGCCGGCGATATGTGTCTAGGAGCCCTGCTGGATTGCGGGGTGCCTTTGGAGTACCTCAACCGTCAGCTCCAGGCGTTGGGCATCGAGGGGGAATATAGCCTGCAGGTGAGCCGGGTGCAGCGGTGTGGGCAGCCTGCTCTGCAAGCTGTGGTGGAGGTGCTGGGATCCCAGAGTGGGGGATCCCTTGCTCGGCATTGGGCAGAGATTCAGGCTTTGATCGCGGGATCCCAGCTTTCCCCAGCCATTAAGGCCCGCAGCTTGGCGGTGTTTGAAAAGTTGGCGCAGGCGGAAGCAAAAGTCCATCAGATGCCTGTGGAAAAAGTGCACTTTCACGAAGTGGGGGCAGTGGATGCTTTGGTGGATATTGTCGGCACTTGCATTGGCCTGGATTGGCTGCAGGTGGAGCGGGTGTTGTCATCCCCCCATCCTGTTGGGGGCGGCTGGGTGAGCACAGAGCATGGCAAATTGGCCGTGCCGGTGCCGGCGGTGATCGAGTTGTGGGAAATGGGCCGCGTGCCGGTGTTCAGCAACGGGGTGGAAGCCGAGCTGGTGACCCCCACAGGAGCAGCCTTGGCTGTGGCGTTGGCGGAAGAGTTTGGCCCCTGTCCGCCGATGCGGGTGGAAAAAGTGGGGCGTGGGGCCGGTGCCCAAGAGCTGCCCATTCCCAACGTGTTTCGTCTCTGGATTGGGGAAGCCGATGGGGGAGAGCTAACGGAAACGGTATCGGTGTTGCAGACCCAAATTGACGATCTCAACCCCCAAGTGGTTGCCTACACCTGCGAGCAGTTGTTGGCCCTCGGGGCCTGGGACGTGTTTACCCAGCCGATCACCATGAAACAGGGGCGGCCGGGGATCCTGCTCACCGTTATCTGTCCGCCGGATCGGGTGCCGGAGTGTCAAGATCTCATCTTCCGGGAGACCACCACCCTGGGCATTCGCCACTTCCAACAGCAGCGCACCCTGCTGGAGCGGGTTATCGAGCGGGTGGAAACCCCTTACGGCTTGGTCGACATCAAAGTGGCCCGCCACCATGGCCGCATCGTCAACGCTCAGCCGGAGTTTCGCGACTGTGTGGCCCGCGCCCAGGAGTTTCACGTGCCGGTTCAGACGGTGTGGCTGGCGGCCCAATCGGCTTGGCAAAACCGGTTGCAAGGTTGAAGAGACACCGAACCTGTTCCACCCCCAATGGAATTTGCTCCTATTGAACACAGATTGGCAGCCGTGGCCTGCTAGCCTGAGAGATGTCGATCTTGCTCTCTCCGCCGACCACAACAATGGAATCCCAAGCCTCTCAATTTAACTTTGACCGCAAACTGTGGGATCGGTTTATCACCGTGGCCCAGCCCTACTTTTACCCCAGAGTACGCTATGGGGGCTGGATCTTTTTGGGCTTGCTGGCAGCGGCCATGGTGTTTGTGGTTGCCCTGATGTTCTTTGTGGAGATTGGGGTAACTTTGGTCGGTCAGGCCCTGTTCCCGGAGTTTTTTACCAATGTGGCAGCCGGATTGGTGGCCCAAACGGAGAGAAACTTGTCCTCGCCGGTGCTGTGGGTGGCCTCGGTCAGCTTGGCTCTGAGCAGCCTTTGTTTTGGGGCAGTGTGGCGGCAGCTTCGCCAGCGCTGGTTGCAGTGGGTGCTGCTCACCTTTTTGCTGTTTCTGTCGCTGACGGTCAACCGGCTGAACGTGATGATCAGCTTTATCTTTCGGTTTATCGACACAGCTCTGCAGCAAAAAGAAGAGCCCACTTTCTGGCAGTTTTTGATTATTTATGGAGTGCTGATTATCTCAGCCATTCCGATTTTGGTGATCTACCGCTACACTCGCCTCAAGCTAGGGCTGTTTTGGCGAGAATGGCTGACCGATCATTTTCTGGATCGCTACTTCAATCAGCGGGCTTACTACGAGCTGGATTCCAACGCCGCCAACACCGAAATCGACAACCCCGACCAGCGCATTTCCGAGGATGTTCGCTCCTTTACCGGCACCACCCTCTCCTTCCTGTTGGACATTCTCGACTCGATTCTCACCCTCTATGCTTTTACTGGCATTCTCTATGGCATTTCTCGTCCGTTGGCGTTGGGGCTGGTGGTCTATGCCACCATTGGTACCGCCATCGCCATTTTGGCTGGTCGCAAGCTGATCAAAATTAACTTCGATCAACTGCGCTACGAAGCCGATTTTCGCTACAGCTTAGTGCACGTGCGGGATAATGCCGAGTCCATTGCCTTCTACCAGGGAGAGGATCAAGAACTCAGGCAAATTTTGCATCGCTTTGGTGCGGCCTTGCGCAATTTTAACTTGCTGATCATCTGGCAGGCCATCATCGATATTTTCCAATACGCCTACAACTATTTCACCCGCATTGTGCCCTATGTCATCGTCGCCCCCCTTTACTTCAGCGGCGTGCGAGATTTCGGCACCATTACCCAAGCCACCATTGCCTTCAGCCAGGTGTTGAGCGCCCTCTCCATTGTGGCCAACCAGATTCAAAGCATTTCCAGTTTTGCCGCTGGGATCAACCGCTTAGGCTCCTTTCACGAGTCTCTGGAAGATCCGGCGCTGCGCCACACCGGCGCTCGGGAAAGCAACATTCAAACTCGCATTGCCCAGCAATTGGCGCTAAACCACGTCACTTTGCTCACCCCCAATTCAGAACGAACCCTGGTGCGGGATCTCTCCTTCGCCTTGGAAGCCGGCCAGCGGCTTTTGATTGTCGGTGTTAGCGGCAGCGGCAAAAGTTCCCTGTTGCGGGCCATTGCCGGCCTATGGACCAACGGCCAGGGATCCATCGCCCGCCCAGATACTCAGGAGATGCTCTTTTTGCCCCAGAAACCCTATATGCTGCTGGGATCCCTGCGGGATCAACTGCTCTATCCCAAACGCCGCCGAGACCTCACCGATGAAGATCTCATCCGAGTCTTGGCCCAGGTGAACTTGGGGGACTTGCCGGAGCGGGTGGGCGGCTTTGATGTGGAGAAAGACTGGGCCAGCACTCTCTCCCTAGGGGAACAGCAGCGTCTTGCCTTTGCCCGCATTTTGATCACCCAGCCCCGCTACGCCATTTTGGACGAGGCCACCAGCGCCCTGGATGTGGCCAACGAAAAACTGCTCTACCTGCAGCTGCAACACCTGAACACCACCTACATCAGCGTTGGGCATCGCCCCACCCTCCTGGCCTACCACGACTTGGTCTTGGAGCTGCAGGGGAATTGTGCCTGGCAACTGTGGTCGGTGCAGGAGTACGGTGCCCGCCTAGCCCTGGCCAGCTAGCAGCGCCGACATCTCCAGCTGACTCAAATGACAAGCTTTGCGGGTTTGGAACAAAACCCGGATAAGAGGCTGACTTTTCCAACTGGACGCTCTTCAAAGGAGGTGATAGCCTGTTATTCACAAGTATTCCGACCGGTTTACTGGAGATTATCAATGCCCCCCATGATCCCATCCGAGGCCAAGCGTTCCAAGGTGGAGCAGATCAAGGCAGACAGCCACTTTCTACGGGATCCCCTTCAGCAGGAGCTGGCCCAAGACACCACCCACTTCAGCGAAGCAGCGGTGCAGGTGCTGAAGTTTCACGGGGCTTACCAGCAGGACGACCGGGATCGGCGGCAGCAGCGAAAGCAGGAGGGGCTGGAGCGGGCCTATTCGATGATGTTGCGCACCCGCATCCCAGGGGGACACGTGCCCCCCCAGCTTTACTTGACCCTGGATCGGCTGGCCGATGAGTACGGCAATGGCACCCTGCGAGCCACAACGCGGCAAACCTTTCAGTTGCATGGGATCCTCAAGAAAAACCTCAAGGCCACCATAGCCAGCATTCTCAAGCAGATGGGATCCACCCTGGCCGCCTGCGGCGATGTCAACCGCAACGTGATGGCACCGGTGGCCCCCTACAAAAATCGCCCTGCCTATCGCTATGCCCAAGAGTATGCCCGCAAGCTGGCGGATCTGTTGGCTCCGAAGACCTCTGCCTACTACGAGATCTGGGTGGATGGGGAGCCGGTTCCCATCCCACCGGTGGATGAGGAAGTGGTGGAAGCCGAGAAGTTTGTCGGCAACGGGGTGAGGTTAGAGGGCCCAGAACCCCTGTATGGCCCCGTCTATTTGCCCCGCAAGTTCAAGACAGCCATCACCGTAGCTGGGGAAAACACGGTAGATGTGTACTCCCAGGACCTGGGCTTGATTGTGCTCACCGACCGCAAGGGCAACCTCAAGGGCTTCAACATCGTGGTGGGTGGGGGCATGGGGCGTACCCACGGCAAGGAAGAAACCCAGCCCTTGCTGGCCCAGAAGCTCTGCTTTGCCCCTCCGGAGGCGGTGTATCGGGTTTGCCAGGCCGTTTTGGCGGTACAGCGGGACTACGGCAACCGGCACGACCGCAAGCAGGCGCGGTTGAAATACTTGGTGAGAGACTGGGGGATCCGCAAGTTTCGCCGCGTTGTCGAGGAGTATGTGGGGGAAAAATTGCCCCGGTTTCGCCCCCTACCCAAGTTTGTTCCCAACAGCGACGACTACCTGGGCTGGCACGAGCAGGGGGATGGCCGTTGGTTTTTGGGCATTTCCATCGAAAATGGCCGCATCCAGGACACCCCAGAGCGACAGCTCAAGACGGCACTGCGCCGGATTGTGGAAGCCTTTTCTCTGCACGTGCGGCTGACCCCCACTCAGGATTTACTTTTCATCGACATTGCGGAGCAGCAGCGGGAGGCCATCAACCAGATCCTCAAGTCCCACGGGGTGCTCTCCAAAGAAGAGATCCCTCAACTGGTGCGGCTGTCGATGGCCTGTCCGGCGCTGCCCACTTGCGGCTTGGCTATTACTGAGTCGGAGCGAGCTTTGCCAGGGCTGGTGCGCCAGTTGGATCAACTGTTGCAGGAGCTGGATCTGCAAGATTCGCCCTTCTTGGTACGCATGACCGGCTGCCCCAACGGCTGTGCCCGACCCTACCTGGCCGAGCTGGGATTGGTGGGATCCGCCCCCGATGGCTACTACCAGATTTGGCTGGGAGCCAGCCCGCAGGGGGATCGCCTGGCGCAAGTGTTTCAGGATCGGGTACACATCAGCCAGATCGTGCCGCTGATGAGAGTTCTCCTGCAGGCCTACAAGCAGGAGCGCCGTCCTGGCGAGAGCTTTGGAGATTACTGCCATCGGGTGGGGATCCCCTATTTGCAGGCCCAAGTTCAGCAAAGGGATGGCGTTTTTGCCTAAAGGGATCCCTCAAAAACGAGACCAAGCCTGTAGCCATTCCCGGAGCGCTTCCAGCCATCCAAGCGGTTCAGGCTTGGTTGCTTCTGGAGCTTGCTCCTCGCCAGTCGGCAAGCTGACGGGGTTGGGATGCACCCTGTAGACTCGGATGGGTTTGGCGTTGGGAACGGGTTTCACCGAAAGAGGCTCCACCTGCAGGAGTTGCCCTTCCACGGCTCGATACACAGCTGCCGAGATGAGCAACCGGGAGCTCTGTTCCTCAGACTGTTCCCCCCCTTGCGAAACATCCTCAACCGACTCCAGCCAGGTGGCAACATTGACCGACTTGCCAAAGGCAGACAGCCGCTGCGGATCTTGGGGATCAATGGGGAGCAGAAGAACCGGGCCGTGGTGGATCCCGAGGGTGAGCTTAACCTGGGGGTAGGAGAGTTGCCGCAGAGACCTATTCAACTCCGCCGCCGACTGTCCAAGCGCCAATCCCGCCTGCAGTGCCTGCTGTACGGCCAGCTCGGGTTGTTTTAAGCCAAACAAAGCCAGACTTCTCAGCCCGCTCTGGTTGGCCAGTACTCCCCCATATTGCTGCACCAAGGCCCCCATTTGGGCGAAGTAGCGACCCAAGGTGTAGACAACATCGTAGGGAAAGTTCTCCTCGTCGAAGTTGGCCGTCCCCCGCAGGGAAGCGCTGAGAATGGCGGCGGTAAACTACCCGACACCCGCGCTATGCGCAGAGTGCGGGCTTTATCCCAATCCCCAGCGGCCCCAGGGGGCAGCTAAGTTTCGGAATTTCAGGCGAGTTTACAGTCGCCCCAAGGAGAGAGATTACTTGAGCAGCGTTAT
>Ga0209017_10002759_pt1 | contig 10753 bp, 10 predicted proteins | sample YNPBryunderm2012_FD_185812 | JGI IMG/M metagenome (GOLD analysis project Ga0209017, IMG submission 185812) | Anoxygenic and chlorotrophic microbial mat microbial communities from Yellowstone National Park, USA - YNP Bryant MS undermat 2012... ... | reverse complement strand
ACGACTTTTAACCCACTTATTATAATATATGTTATTAGAATTAAATTCCTAATTAAACCCTTAAAATATCTGAAAATAATGATTATTGTATTTCTAGTGATAAAAAACATAGGTAATGATTTTTTTTCTGCTCCTAAACTTGCACCTCTCTTATGATAAACAACTCCATTAACTGCAATACCAGTTTTTACATTTTTATTTCTTCTACACCATAATGCTAGTTCTAATTCTTCACAATAAAGAAATAAGCTTTCATCTAAAAAATAGCCTCTTTCATATAATAATTTTAATAATAAATTCCTTGAAAAAAGCACACCTGAGCCTTCTACTCTATCTGATAAAATGAATTCTTTTCCTGTTATTTTTCTCTTTCGGGGAGACAAAAAAAGCATCCTAGGATATTTATCACCCGAAAATTCAATATTTCCATCCGTACCCATTATTAGTCCACCTACTATTTCTATATTGAATCTTATAGAAACTTCAACTAATTTTTTAATTGTATCGGGTGGAATTATAGTATCATTATTAAAAATAATAACATAATCTGCTTTTTTAATTATAGAAAATTTTATGCCTATATTATTGCCGCCCGCATATCCTAAATTTTTATTATTTTTAATTATAAATAATTTATATTTATTTTCATGATTTTCGGGCAATTGTTTATTATGGGATTCTTCAAAATTATTTATGAACAAAATGTCATTTATTTTATCAATATCATAATAAATAAAACGGATAGGCTTCTTTATAGGCTTCTTAATTATATCTCTTATTAAATTATTATGCATAACTAGCGAATTATATTTGCCTTGGGCCCAAGATAAAATCATATCAACTGAATTGTTATCGGAACCATTATCTATAACTGTTACAAAATAATTCTGATATTCGCTTCTAAAAATGCTTTCCAAGCATTCTAAAGTATCAGTCCAATTGTTGTAATTCAAAATGATAATCCCTACTTTAGGTGGATAATTATCAATATGAGTAAACGTATTATTGTTCGAAAACATTTTTTAACTAATTTTATTTATTTTCAAATATATAAATTTCTTTTATTTCTATAAAGTTCGCTTCTTTCTGGGCTATTCTATCAAACTTGCTTGCTCATTAAAATGCCTGAAGAGCCTTAAATATTGGTCCTTCTGACTTTTAATGGGTAAACTCGGAGAATCATAACTCCTATTGAGCAAATAAGGTACTCTACAATGAAGGTTTTTAAAGACGATCGGAAAGGAATCTTATTTATTTTGTTGATATTTCTTTAATTAAAGTTCGTTTTCGATGAGTTGGCCAAGATTCAACTCGGGTTCAAGAAAAGAGGAATCTTTCATTTTTACCCACAATATGGCCGAATGAGCCTAAATATTTATAATCTGTAAATGTCAATAATTAACCTCGCGGCTTCTTTTAAATTATTCGCGTAATAATCCGGACGCAATAAACTATCGCTGCCAATTAATATAGTTATGGCTCCAATTTTCTTCCCTGCTTCTATATCTCTCCAAGAATCTCCAACAACAAAAGAGCTTTTAAAATCAATCTCAGGAAAATCCTTCTTTGCTTTTAAAAATAAGCCTATATTAGGCTTCCTATTATAAGAACCTTCTTCAACATCGGGTGAAAAATAATAGGCATCAATATGTGCCCCTTCTTTTCTTAACTCATTTTCCATTTTATCCATTACTTGCTTAAAATTCTCATAGCTTATGATTCCTTTCCCCAGGCCTCTTTGATTGGTTATCACAATAACTAAAAAATCATTTAAATTGAACATCCTGATAGCTTCAGCAGATCCATCAATTAGTTTTAATTCTTCAAGACATTTAACATAATCGCCTTCTTTTGGTTTTTCATTTATTACGCCATCTCTATCTAAAAATATAGTTATTTTTCTTTTCATAAAATTATTTCTCTAATAATTTCGGCAATAGGTTTAGCATTGGAAATTAATTGATTTGCCGCCCTTTTTAGCACGTTTTTTATTAAAACAGAATTTATATAAGCTTCTTTAAGTTTAACATACACTGCGTCAAAATTTATATCTGTCTCTTCTTTATAAAACTGATCCTTTGATGTTCCGAATCTGAATGAAAATTCTATAAGACCACATTTTTTCATTAAGCTTTCAATTTTCGGACCGTAGCTAATTGCAACTATAGGCGTTTGGCTTAAAATTGAAAATATAACCGAGTGATATCGCATTCCAAAAACAATCGAAGCGTCTTTTATAATAGCCCTAGCTATTTGAGGGTCGCCATAGACGTCTATAACTTTGGTCTTGGAAATATTATCAATTAAAGCAATAATATCTTGAGAAATTTCTTTATCATCAGGGCACAAAAAGGGTATAAATACTAAATTCAAATCCGGAAATTCCATCAAAATATTTTTAAACATATGAGAACATTCAGCAACGAATCTTTTATACCTAATTTCTTTGTCTGGCTCCTTAGTGATATCCCATGGTTTAGCAATAGATACCGCTATATATGGATATGGAATAATTTTATCTGTCTGCTTTTTTAGGCTTATTTGAGTGTTCGGAAGAATGAAAACAGGGTCGCTATATATAAATATTGATTTTTTTATATTACAGTTTTTCAGTTGATATCTTGATTCTTCGTCTCTAACACTTATTATATCAGCACAAAGTCCTAAAATTATTTTTAAGATAACCCTAGAAAACGAGTATCTTATAGGATCAATTCCAATGCTATAAATTATTACTTTTTTCAAGAATAATTTTGCAAATATAGCTATATAGAAAAACTTCAATAATTTTATTGGATTATCAAAAGGTAATAATCCCCCCCCTCCTATGATTAAAATATCGTTTTTTATTAGCATCTTAACCACAGAGATAAGATTTCTTTGTCGAATGCATTTTATTGCAAACCTATCATATTTTTTTTCTAAAACTTTTGGGAAGCAAGTTATAACATATATTTTAGCCCTCGGGAATTTTGTCCTAATCGAATAAAGCATTGATTCGAGAATAGCATTATCTCCTAAATTATTCCCCTGAAAAAAACCTTTTATAATTATACGTGGTGCTATATTTGTATGATCTTGTTTCATCATTAAGCTCTTTTATTGCTCTATAATAATCTAATGGTACCCCAATATCGATAAAATAACTATTAAAAGGAAGCCCAAATAAACCTTTGTTTATATAATCCGGCAATATATCTTTTTCGAATGATAAAAACATGCCGCTGTTTATCTTTTCTATAACATCGAAGTTCAAAATGTAAATTCCCCCATTAATAAGCCCCCGTTCTTTAATTCCTTTTTCAGAAAAAGTAATTATTTGACCGTGCATATCTAGTTCTACCTTTCCATATCTATAACAATTATCTTGAATCTTTAGTGCTACAGTAATTTTTGCTTTTTTTAAAATATGGAATGAATAAAGCTTATCAAGAGATACTTTAAAGAGCGTATCTCCATTAAGCACAGAAAATATAGTGTCATCTATAAAGTTTCCTGCAAGCTTTAATGCGCCTCCTGTCCCTAACGGTTTTTCTTCTATAGAATAAATAAGTTTAATACCTTTAAAATTATTGCCAAAATAATTTTTTATAATCTCATGTTTATATCCAACGGCCAAAATAACCTTAGAGATTCCTTCATCTTTCAAATAATCTAGAACATATTCTAAAAATGGTTTGCTATTTATATCTATCATAGGCTTAGGCTTATTTCGGGTTATTTCACCAAGCCTAGTTCCTCTTCCCCCTGCCAGAATGATAGCTTCTTTGATTTTCATCTTATTTTATGCCAACATATAAAATATAAAGTTATAATAAATTATCATAATTCTGGAACAATTGATATTCAATAATTTCACACAAGATATGACCGATCAGTAAATGCATTTCCTGAATACGTGGGGTTTTATGCGAAGGAACATTAATACACAAGTTTACAATATCCTTTAATTTGCCGCCCGACTCTCCTGTCAAAGCTACCGTATAAAGGCCCAAATCATTTGCTTTTTTAATTGCGTTGATAACATTTATAGAGTTCCCGGATGTAGACAGGCCTATCGCAATATCTCCCTTTCTTCCTAATGCTTCTATTTGACGAGAAAATATATCTTCGAACGAGATATCATTAGCAGTGGCAGTTATAATTGCCGAGCTTGTTGAAAAGGCAATTGCAGGTAATGGTTTTCTTATATTATAAAATTTCCCGACCAACTCTGCGGCAATATGCTCAGCTTGAGTAGCAGAGCCTCCATTTCCAAAAAGAAGTATTTTTTTGTCCGTTTTTAATTTCTTAATGCAGATTTCAGATAAAATGATTAACTTATCTCCACACGAGTCCAAAATAAAATTTAAAATCCTTCTATTTTCTTCAAGTGCTTCTTTTATTTTTGTCCTTATACTATATTTAGTATCCATTTTTTATCTCCCAAGATGTAGCACCATCCTCAACAAAACTAAAAGGCATTATTTGTACCCCCAATTCTTTGAGCCTATTTATAACCTGTATTTTTTTATCAAATTCAGTATAAAAAAACATAAAGCCCCCGCCACCTGCTCCAGATATTTTCCCTCCCAATGCGCCTGCTTTACATGCTTCTTCATAAATATAATCGATCGTTTCATTTGAAATCCCTTCTGCCATCTTTTTCTTTTCTTGCCATTCTTCATTAAGTAGCTTACCAAAATATAACAATTCTCTTCTTAATAGTGCATTTTTCATTTTAAAAGCAAGTTCCTTTATATTATCCATTGCAGAAACGGAAGTATATTTGCCTTCTTTATAGTTCTTTATTTGTTTTTCAATTATATTACCTGAGGAACGGGTATTCCCTATATATCCTAAAATTAAGCTGTACTCGAGTTCGCTTAAAGTACTTTTTTCAATCCTAAGAGGGTTTACAATAGTTAAAGATTTGTTAAATTCAATAAAATTTATTCCTCCAAAAGCTGAAGCATATTGATCTTGTTTGCCACCTTTAACTCCCACATCTATTCTTTCTATTTCATAAGCAAGCTCAGCAAGATCATAAGGAGTAAGCGGCAGCCTTAATAGCTTCGCAAAAGCAGAAACCACGGCTATAACCATTGCCGATGACGCACCTAAGCCAGACCCCGGAGGGGCATCGCTATGCACAAATACCTTGAATCCGTTTTCTAAATTATATTTTGATCTAAACTTTTTTATTACACCTTTTATAAGATCAAGTTGTCCATCAAAAGCTATATCCTTTTCTAAGGAATACTTTAACGTTATATCATAATCCACACTTACAATCTCGACTTCTTTATCATCTTTAGACATAACAGTAGCGTAAGCAAAGCGGTTTATAGTAGCATTTAATACTGCGCCCCCCCTTTCTTCAACATAAGGCGAAACATCCGTTCCCCCTCCAGCAAAACTTATTCTTAATGGAGCCCTAGACCTGATTATATTTCTTATTTGTCCCATCTTATATCCCCATTGTTTAATAAATTTTGCAAAATGCGTTAGGACTTCAAAATGTTTTTTACTTAATATGTTAGGAATAAATTTTTTTTTTTTGTGAGATGGCTAATTTTAAATTAAGTTGCCAACTTGGAAGAACCAATCCAGTAAACTCATACAACTTTCTTGTAATCAATGCCGAATGAAATGGTCTTTTTGCTGAATTTATAAAATCCCCTGATTTAGCAGGCAACAAATTTATATTCCTTATGCCGCTATATTCCAAAATGAATTTTGCCCATTCATAGCGGCTACAATACCCTGACCCCGCACAATGATATATTCCGCCTTTATTCTCAAAAAAAGTTCTTATGTCTCTTTTTCCCATAGCTATTATATTTGCATTAATTTCAGCTAATGCTCTGGCCCAGGTCGGGTTACTGATTTGATCATCAACTACCCTAATTTCTTTACTTTTTTTAGCCCATTCTAATACTTTAGTGACAAAATTATTTCCTCTCATGCTATAAACCCAGGCAGTTCTCAGAATTAAATGAATAGCACCGCTTTCTTGAATGGCCCTTTCTCCTTCAAGCTTTGTCTTTCCATATATATTGATGGGCTTGGGTTTATCTTCCTCTGTGTACGGAGAACCTTTTGTTCCATCAAAAACATAATCAGTAGAATAATGGATTAAAACAGCATCATGTTTTTTACACCAGTTAGCTACTTCACCGGGTGTTATAGCATTAACCAGTTGGGCCTTTTCCGGCTCTTCCTCAGCTTTGTCAACATTGGTATAGGCAGCGGCGTTTACAATTAAATCAGGTTTAATTTGATCCACTATTTTTATGACTTCTTTTGGTTTTTCAAAGTCGACTTCAGGATAATCAAGAGCATATAACTCTCCAAGACACAATAATGTCCTATTTAATTCCCAGCCAACCTGGCCATTCTTTCCGAAAAGCAATATTTTCATTGATTATTTTCCGATCAAATTAAGTAAATATTGGCCATATCCGTTTGTAGCCATTGAAACCGCCAGATTTTCTAATTGTTTCTCATCTATATACCCCATACGATATGCAATTTCTTCGGGGCAGCAGATCATCAATCCCTGCCTTTCTTCTACAGTTTGGACAAAACTCGCAGCTTGCAAGAGAGATTCATGTGTTCCTGCGTCGAGCCAAGCTACCCCTCTTCCTAACAGAATCACCTTGAGCTTTTCCTTTTCCAGATAAATTTTGTTCAAATCGGTAATTTCAAGCTCTCCTCTGGCAGAAGGCTTAAGCATATGAGCATATTCAACCACTTTTTCATCATAAAAATAAATACCAGGAACAGCATAATTTGATTTAGGATTTTTCGGCTTTTCCTCAATTGAAATTGCTTTGCCAGCCTGGTCAAATTCAACCACTCCATATCGCTCTGGATCTTTTACTGGATAAGCAAAGATTACAGCCCCGTCTTGAATGGAGGCAGCCTGTTTTAAAGTTTCTTGAAGACCAGCTCCGTAAAATATATTGTCACCGAGGATAAGGGCACTTGGGTTGCCTTGGATGAATTTTTCTCCAACTAAAAAGGCATCTGCCAATCCTCGGGGTTCTTCTTGATAAGCATAAGAAAAATTAAGCCCCCACTGATTTCCATTTCCAAACAATCTTTCAAACAAAGGCAGGTCTTCTGGTGTGCTGATGATCAGTATATCTCTAATACCAGCCAGCATAAGGATAGATAGCGGGTAATATATCATTGGCTTGTTATAAACAGGAAGAAGCTGCTTGGATATGGCCCTGGTTAAAGGATGAAGGCGCGTTCCTTTTCCGCCGGCTAAGATAATTCCTTTCCTCATGCCCTACCTCTTGCTATAATTTTTTTCGATCCATGCTTTATACTCAGGCCTTGATATGATTACTTTTATCCAATCCTGATTTTCAAGATACCATTTCACCGTTTTTTCCAAGCCAGAATTAAAATTTTCTTTAGGTTGCCAGCCTAACTCTTTTTTAATTTTATCTATATTCATAGCGTAGCGCCGGTCATGGCCAGGGCGGTCAGATACATAAGTCAATAGTTGTTCATGGGGTTTATAATTTGAATGTGGTAATAATTCATCAAGGATTGAACATATTTTTTTTACCAGGTCTATATTAAAAGGCTGGTTTTCCCCGCCTATATTGTAAGTACTCCCCGGTTTTCCTTGATTTTTTACCAGCCAGATAGCTTCGCAATGATCTTCTACATAAAGCCAATCTCTAATCTGCTTGCCATCGCCATAAATTGGGATTGGCCTTCCATTTATAGCGTTCAGAATTGTCAGAGGAATGAGCTTTTCCGGGAATTGATAAGGCCCATAGTTATTTGAACAATTAGTTATTGAAACAGGCAAACCGTATGTTTTAAAGTAAGCTCTAACCAAATGGTCACTGGCTGCCTTTGACGCTGCATACGGGGAATTCGGCTTATATGGAGTATCTTCACTGAACGGGGGGTCTTCAGGACCAAGCGAGCCATAGACCTCATCAGTTGAAATGTGGTGAAAACGAACTTCAAAGAGAGGGAAAATTTTCTCTTCCAGCCAGGCCTTTTTTGCAGCTTCTAAAAGGTTAAAGGTTCCAACAATATTCGTCTGAATAAATTGAGCCGGACCATAAATTGAACGGTCCACATGAGATTCGGCGGCAAAATTTATTATGACAGATATTTTATAAGTTTTAATTAAATCCAAGACAAGATCTTGATCGCAAATGTTTCCATGAACAAAGACATATCTCGTTGGGTCAGGTAAATTTTTTAAATTTTCTAAATTGGCAGCATAGGTAAGGGCATCAAGATTTATTACAAAAATGTCTGGCTCTTTTTTCAAAATATAGTGGATAAAATTTGAACCAATAAAACCAGCGCCACCGGTCACGAGAATATGTTTTTTGGGCTTCACTCTAATCAAAAACCTCCGCTTCTTTTAGTCGCTTCCCTGATTTATCTTTTTCGGAAAGTATTGGTTCCGATCCTTCAGGAATCGGCCACTTAATGCCAATGTCTGGGTCATTCCAGATGATGCTTCTATCATATTCTGGTGCATAATAATCTGTTGCTTTGTATATTACTTCTGCCCAGTCGCTGAGAACATAGAACCCATGGCCAAAGCCAGGTGGTATCCATAACATTCTTTTGTTTTCAGCTGAAAGAATTGCGGCAATCCATTTACCGAAGGTTTTTGACGATTTGCGCAAATCAACAGCCACATCAAATATTTCTCCAACAACCACTCGAACTAATTTGCCTTGGGGCCGCTCGATCTGATAATGCAACCCACGCAATATATTTCGTTTTGAGCCAGAGTGATTATCTTGAACAAATTGGAAATTTATGCCATGGTCCGCCAATAAGTCGGCCCGAAAACTCTCCATAAAAAAGCCGCGGTCATCTTTGAATACTTTTGGCTCGATTATGATAACGTCGGGGATTTCAGTTTTTATAAAGTCCATATTTATTTTTTAATAGGGAAAAAGAAAAATTTGTTTTATGATTTCCATACCTGATTCGGGGCGGTTTTCACCCCAGCCATCGCATTCCTCGTATCAATGATGCACCTGCTCCACCTGGCCAGCTCTTCCCAGTTAATCACCTTGTGGGCGGTGGAGATGATGCAGGCATCAAAGCTGGAGATGGTTGGCTCGTCCCAGCTGACGGATTTGGTGCCCGCCCAGTGGGAATGCTCGCGGGTGGGCTTAATCACCGGGATGTAGGGGTCGTAGTAAGAAACCTCGGCGCCGTATTTAGCCAGCATGTCCATCAGGTAGTAGGAGGGCGACTCGCGCTCGTCATCCACGTCGGCTTTGTAAGCCAGGCCGATGACCAGGATTTTGCTGCCTTTGAGCGGTTTGCCGTGGTGGTTGAGGGCTTCTATGGTGCGGTCAACGACGTATTCGGGCATGCGGCGGTTGATTTCGCCGGCCAGCTCAATGAAGCGGGTCGTCTGTCCGTACTCGCGGGCTTTCCAGGTGAGGTAGAACGGGTCAATGGGGATGCAGTGGCCGCCGAGCCCAGGACCCGGGTAGAACGGCATAAAGCCAAAGGGCTTGGTTTTGGCCGCCTCAATGACTTCCCAGATATCTATGCCCATGGCTGAATAGACCATCTTGAGCTCGTTGACCAGGGCGATGTTGACCGAACGGAAGATGTTTTCCAGGAGCTTGACCGCCTCGGCCGTGCGGCAAGAAGAGACAGGGACCAGGGTTTTGACGGCCAGGCGGTAGACTTCCATGGCTTTCTGGAGGCAGAGCGGGGTGAGGCCACCGATGACTTTGGGGACGTCGGACACGCGGCTTTGAGGATTGCCGGGGTCTTCGCGCTCGGGGGAAAAAGCCAGGTGAAAATCGCGGCCAGCCACCAGGCCCGAGCCCTGCTCCAGGACGGGGCGCAGGTATTCGTCGGTGGTGCCGGGGAAAGTGGTGGATTCAAGGACCACGACTGTGCCGGGGACAAGGTGCGGAGCGATGGCCCGGCCGGTTTCCAGGATGTAGGAAATGTCGGGCTCGCGCTGCTTGGTGAGCGGGGTCGGGACGCAGATGATGACGGCGTGGGCGGGTGCGGTGCGGATGAGCGAAAAGTCGGTGGAAGCGGAGAAGCGGGAGGTAGCGAGGGCAGAGGCGATGTCCGCGTCTGAGATGTGCTTGATGTAGCTCCGGCCGGAGTTGAGGGATGAGACTTTGGCCGGGTCAATGTCCAGGCCGATGACGGTGGCGCCGGCCCGGGCAAACTGGAGGGCGAGCGGCAAGCCCACGTATCCGAGTCCAATTACTGCTATGTTCATTTTTTCTCCTTTATAAAACGGGGGACGTCCTACACATTCCCCAATTTTCCCCGAGGGGAAGAAAGAAATTGGGGACACCTTATATATTTCCTATTTTCCCCGATTTTCCTTGCGCTCCATATTGCTAATCTTCCTTTGCCTTTCTCCCCGTTCTATCTATCTTGCTGGCTGTGCCATCTTGCTGTGCCATCCCCTAACCTTTTATCTCATCTACCTTGCGTTTTACATCGTGCTGATTATCCTATCACACCTCTTATCCAATCACAATTTGCGATCCGCTGCTCTTCTAGCAAAAGGCAAAAACTTAAAAGCTACTCGGCGAAGGCGCCGGTGTCCACCCATTCCTTCTTGAGGATGGACCAGAAGTCTTCGGCCAGGCCGCAGAGGACGTAGTCGTAGGGCAGCCAGCCGTAGCCGCGCTCGCCCCAGGAGGTGCCCCAGGAGTTGCGGATGAGCAGGGCGCCTTTGGTTTTGACGCCGCCGAATTTGTTGGTGATTTCCAGCTTATCGTCG
>Ga0209017_10002755_pt1 | contig 10775 bp, 8 predicted proteins | sample YNPBryunderm2012_FD_185812 | JGI IMG/M metagenome (GOLD analysis project Ga0209017, IMG submission 185812) | Anoxygenic and chlorotrophic microbial mat microbial communities from Yellowstone National Park, USA - YNP Bryant MS undermat 2012... ... | reverse complement strand
TTTACCGCATAAATCGTTCCGTTCGAAGTTTTGAATTGGGTCTCCAACCCTTGGACATCAAGAATTGCCTCTGCCATCCAGCCTGTCCCTTGTTGCTTAAAGTTTCTTATATTTTATCACCAATTGTTCAAACAAGTGCGTTTCTGAGCACAAATCTTAACCTCGACTTAATCGGAAAGAGGTCTTCTTCACCCCAGAGAATAATAATGTTTCTTAGGCAGTAAAAAAGAATTTTTTCGTATTCGCACTCTCAGAAGCCAAAAATTTTTCTTTTGTTCATAAATTTCTGCTCTTGGTGCTCGCTCCGTTTTCTGGTGGTAAATTATTCGGGGGTCTCTACTTTATTTCCCAGAATCTGAGCGGTACGGTGTTGATGATTATACAACTGGCTCGATTAACTCCCGAGGAGCCAGGATTTCGCCATCGCATTTCAGCAAGCCAATGCCTTCTTTTTCAGCCTGTTCGCGCGCCCCAAGGTCCCGACGGATGCTGTAGGCATAGACCAGGAAAGGACCAAAAATTCCCTTCTTGCGAAGTCTCTGTTGCCAGCGCACATCCCGCACTCGCTGCGACCAGCGGCGCACATCCCCCCTGCTCAAACGGGCTTTGGCTTCAACCAGAGCCCAGACCTTGTTTCCTTGTGCATCCTCCACCGGCAAAACAACATCTAGCTCGCCGTTCAATGGCAGCGAGAAGGCCTCTTGCAGGACTCGATATCCCTTGCGTTGCAAGATCACTTCGATTACGCTGGCCGCTTCTTCCTCTACCGAAGCGCCGAAGGCATTGCGTAGTTCTCCAACAGCTTCCCAAAGCTTATCCTGTCCACGCTTGAGTTCCCAAAGCACCTGCTCGGTGCGTTGTTGCGCCTCGGCAAGTTTCGCTGTCACCGTCTCCAGAGAGGTGACCCGCTCCTCAACCCTCGTCAACCGTTCTTCAGTACGCTGTTGCGCTTCAGCCAGCTCGGCAAGCGCCCGCTCCAACCGATTCCCTTGTTCTTCTAACCTCGTCAACCGTTCTTCACTGCGCCGTTGCGCTTCAGCCAGCTCAGCAAGCGCCCGCTCCAACCGACTCCCCTGTTCTTCCAACGCCGCCAACCGTTCTTCACTGCGCCGCTGCACTTCAGCGAGTTCCGCCATCCGTTGGTCAGTATGCCGCTGTGCTTCGGCGAGTTCCGCCATCCGTTGGTCAGTCTGCCGCTGTGCTTCGGCGAGTTCCGCCAATGCGATCTCTAAGCGGTCTACCCGCCCTTCCGTACGTTGTTGCGCTTCATAAATCAACTCTACCCGATCCCTAATCTCACGGACTTGCGGCGGCATTGCCAACAACTCGTCGGTTAAGATCAACCGCCGAGCTTCTTCCCGCCATTCGGGATGCTCTCTCAAAACGCGCGCCCAGGCTTCAAAATCCGAGACCGTAAACGACATCGTTTGCCTCCCCTTCGATTATACCCTGATTTCGTCGCCGTCCTCCCCGAACCGCAAACGCAGATAGGATTGATACCGCAAGGGGTGAATGCGGCCCTGCGCCACCGCTTCTCGAATGGCACAGCCAGGTTCGTGGAGATGCGTGCAATCGCTAAAAGCACACTCCTTGACCAGCTCGCGCATTTCAACAAAATAGCCATCTAACTCCTCAGGCTGGATATCCCACAAAGCTAGGGCTTTCAAACCGGGCGTGTCGGCGACATAGCCCCCTTCGGGTAAGGGGTGCATTTCACGCGTCACCGTTGTATGTCGCCCCTTATACACTCGACGTCGCACGGCCGCGATTTCTCTCTCCCATTGGGGCAACAGAGACTTCAAGATCGTTGACTTGCCAACACCCGAAGGACCCGTGAAAACCGAAATTTTTCCCTTAAGGCATTCCCGTAATTCGCCCAAGCCAAAACCGCTCTTTGCCGAGAGATAGTGCAAGGGATAGGCGAGCTCGTGATATATCGCGAAGATTTGTTGAGCCTGTCCTAGACCGATCAGGTCGATCTTATTCACCAAAATCAACGGAGGGATCGCTTGTTTTTCGCAAATCACCAGATACCGATCGAGCATTCCCAGGTGTGGATCAGGTTGGGCGCAAGAAAAAACCAGCACCGCTTGATCGGGATTGGCGATAAGGATTTGTTCGTATTCTCCCTGTGGGGTTGGGGCCTTGCGAGACAGGGTGCGGGTGCGCGGTTCAATTTCTTCGATAACCCCACTGCCATCTGAAAGACGGGTGATTTTGACCCAATCTCCAATGGCGGCCACATCGCCCAAGCGAGGTCCTTTTTTTAGCTTGCCGCGCAGATGGCAGAGAATTTGCCCTTGCGGCGTATCTACCCAATAAAAACCCGATTGCGCCCGGATAATGATGCCTCGAAGTTGTGTCATCACGGCGAGGGGGGTTGAGGCAAGGTTGGCTCGGGAGTTGGTGTCTCAAACCCTTCAGGGGTCGGCGTGCTGGTAATGTAATAGGTTGACTCCCAAGGGTAAAGTTTGCCAGGTTGTCCGTAAAAATAGAGTTCAATTACGCGGCGGAAAATCGGGGCTGCATACTCAGAACCCTCCCCCACATTCTCAACCACCACCGCCACAGCAATATCGGGCTTATTCGGGCGATTTTCAAAGGTATAACCGATAAACCAGGCATGCGGTTTTCCGGAACCCGATTCGGCTGTCCCGGTCTTTCCAGCCACGTTGAGATCCAAACCGGTAAAGCGATGCCAGGCCGTTCCGTACGGGCGATTGCTGGCAACCACCCCGCGCATCGCCTCCTGGATAATTTTCAGGTTCTCTGGCGTCACAGCCAGTTGCCCGTTAACTTTAGGAGTAAACTGGCGGGTTTCCGCGCCGTCGATCGAGACAATTTTTTCAATCACCTGCGGCTGGTATAAGGTGCCGCCGTTTCCAACCGCAGCTACAAAAGCTGCTGCCTGCAGGGGAGTGACCAGCAGTTTCCCCTGTCCGATGGCCTGATTGGTGGCATCAATCTCGCTGGCCGGAACAGGGATTTGCCCACTCTCTTCTTCAACACCTTCAATGCCGGTGGGTTTGCCCAAACCGAAACTGCGCGCCATGTCCGTAACGGCTGTGATAAAGCCAGCCCGGTACAAGCTCAAACCGATATGCCAGAAGAAGGGATTGCAAGAACGGATTAATCCCTGAGGCAAGGTCAATAGGCCACTTGGTTGGGTCTTGCCATCTTGAAGAAAACGCTCATACGTCCAATCGTTCAGACGCACGCCAGGAATTTCCTCAAAAAAATACCCGCAGTTGTAGGTTGATTCAGCCGAATATTGTCCGGTCTCCAAAGCAGCCGCCATAGTGATAATCTTGAATGTAGACCCCAGCGGGTATAATCCCTGACTTGCCCGATTGAGATATGGGCGATTGGGATCACCGAAGATCTCATTGAGCAACGTGTAACTGTTAAAGTTACTTGGTTCAAAGGCGTTGGGATCAAAGGTGGGCGAAGAGGCCATTGCCAGAACTCGGCCGGTGTCGCGTTCGAGGACAACGATAGCGCCGCGAAAGCCTCTAATGGCGCGCTGGACACCGATTTGCAGCTCCTTGTTAAGCGTTGTGTAAATCGATTGAGCTGGCTCAGCCTGCACTTCTGCCAAACGGGTGACCGGTTGCCCCTGCTCGTTGATCACATACAAAGCTCCGCCGCGCTTGCCTGACAGATATTCCTCACCCCATTTTTCCAAACCCATCTGTCCAACCCGTTCATCGCGGCGGTAGCCTTTGCGCAGGTATTCATCCACCTTTTCGGCCTGGATGGTGCTGACATAACCCACCACATGCGGGGCTATCCCTCCTTCAAAATAATAGCGGGCTTTATAGGGTGAGAGCTGTACCCCGCTCAGGCTAGCAAGTGTGTCATAGCGTCTGGCAACCTCAGCAGAGGGAATTTCCCCTAAGGGTAAATACCAGTCCGAACCTGGTGGAAAAGCAGCCAGGCGGGCTTGCAGGTCTTCAGCCCGAATGCCAAGTAAGCTGACCAGCACGGAAAAGAGTTGCTCGGATTGCTCCGGCAAAAGCTGGCCCGGCACAACGCCAATGGCAGTCACTTCACTTTGGGCAGCCAGGGCGCTACCCTCGCGATCGTAAATATTGCCCCGACCCGGAACATAGCGCTCCATTGCCAGATAATTCCCCCCCACCAACTCGGGCAAGACAAGGGTGTCGTTCCATTGAACGCGCCATTCACCGTTCTCGCGGCTGAGGTTCATCAGCGTGTCGCGGCTGATGTCGCCGACCAAAGCGCTGCGCAAGGTCACGCGATAGCTGACCTGGGCGCTTTGTGGACTGGAAACCAGGGCAGAAAGGATAGAGGTTTCCACCTCTGTTAGGGCAATCTCAGCAGCAATGCCGCGGTAGTGCTGGATAAATTCCTCTTCACTAATGGCATCTTTGCTGAGAGAGGTTAACATCTGATACATCGCTGGATAGTTTTCGTTTTTCCACGCGTCGAGGAAGCGTCGCGCTGCCGTATCCGGGGAGGGCACCTTGGTCACACCAACCGAGGCCGGGGCTAAAGATGGGGTTACCGTCTGCGTGGGCAAGGAAGTTGGACCGGCGACCCGCACACAAGCCGCGATGAGCAAGAGTAAGGGAATCAATATCCAACCGATGCGGGTTCGCCTGCAAAGATTGAAGTGTCCCGATAGATGCCGTTGCTGGTTCGTTCTTAACTTCATGAGATGGATTATACTATTGAAAAGTGCGTTCGCTTAATTTCGGGTCAGGTCAGGCATGCAACCCAATTCGGAAAAGATTGACTTCCTCAGGAAATCTCTTACCCCCATCTTTCAACGGCATCGCATCCAAAAAGCGATTTTGTTTGGCTCTTATGCGCGCGGTGAGGAATCACGGCGGAGCGATATTGATCTGATCCTAATTCAAGAGACCTCCTTACCCTTTCTGCAACGCTACGAACCGATCCTTGCTGAACTGAATCAAGCGCTTCAGGGGCCGGCAGTGGAGGTCTTGATTTACACGCCAGCAGAGCTCGAGACAATCCAACATCGCCCCTTTATCCGTCAGGCACTCTCAGAAGGGATTATCATCTATGAGTATGAAGAAGTATCTGTATGAAGCAAGGCGCTGGCAGCAGACCGCCAGCGAAGATCTAACTGCCAGTAAGGCGCTCTTTGAAGCTGGTCATTATGCCCAAGCCTGTTTTTATAGCCAACAATGTGCTGAGAAAGCTGTCAAAGCGCTCTGGTTGATGATCGGTGAAGACCCGTGGGGGCACTCGACCCAAAAATTGATTCAAGATTTTCCCCAAAAAGCACTGCTCCAAGATTACGAAAAGTGGGTGGAAGCCGCTGCGCATCTGGACAAGTTTTATATCCCGACTCGGTATCCAAACGGACTGCCCGACTTGACGCCTGGTCAGGTCTATCGAAGGGAAGACGCCGAGCAAGCGATTGAACTCGCCGAACGCTTTGTAAAACAAGCCGAAAGACTGCTCGAATCACAGACTTGAGCGAACCTCAAAGGCAAACCGTGGTAGAAAATCTTCCAACTCTGGACTGCGCTGGCTTGAAACTCTTTACGCAAGAAAGACTTCCGCACTCCAGAATAGCTAATCCCAAACTGACATTCGGTATCTCATAATTGCTTTATAGATTACACTACAATAAACTCACCACAGAGTATGATAGGATTTAAGAGGATCCAGCAGATCGATCGTGCGCAGGTAATCGAGACCGTCACGGAGTAACAGGTCGCTCCGTGGTAAACACCGCTCTTTTGCGTAATAACCTACCATCACAAGCAGCGTTGATGATTTACTGAGAAAACCGTCCACGAATGGACCACGAATAAACGAATGACAGCGCTATTCGTGCATTCGTGAGCTATTCGTGGACGGGCTGCCCTGCCAAGTAGAGCCTATGGTAGGTGATTACTCTTTTGCTGTAGAATCTATTATTAAAATCGAGTATACTACGGGGCGATGGCGAGCAAGAACATTCGCAACTTTTGCATCATCGCCCATATCGATCATGGCAAGTCTACCCTGGCCGATCGACTTTTACAGCTCACCGGCACGATCTCCGATCGGGAGATGGTCGAGCAAGTTTTAGATTCGATGGACTTAGAGCGCGAAAAAGGGGTCACCATCAAAGCCTCTGCAGTGCGCATGAACTATCAAGCCAAAGATGGCGAAACCTATGAATTGAACCTGATCGACACTCCGGGCCACGTCGATTTCGGCTATGAAGTCAGTCGCGCCTTAAACGCCTGCGAAGGCGCTTTGCTGGTTGTAGATGCCAGTCAAGGCATCGAAGCCCAAACCCTAGCAAACCTCTATCTGGCTTTAGAAGCCGATTTGGAGATTATCCCCCTCATCAACAAAATCGACCTGATCTCTGCTCACCCCGATCAGGTTGCTGAAGACCTGAGTAATCTCTTAGGAACGCCTCCTGATCAAATCTTACGCATCTCGGCCAAAGTTGGCACAAACGTCGAAAGCGTTTTGGAAGCCATTGTGCAGCAAATTCCACCGCCAAAGGGAGATGAAAATGCTCCCTTGCGGGCGTTGATTTTCGACTCCCATTACGATCCTTACAAAGGCGTGGTTGCCTATATCCGCGTGATGGATGGCAGCCTCCTACCCACCGACAATCTGCTGCTCATGGCGAGCAAGGCGGAATTTAAGCCGGTCGAGATTGGCATCTTTGCTCCGAACCTGCGCCCGGTTGAACGTCTGACCGCTGGGGAAGTAGGTTACGTGGCAACCGGTTTGAAAACGGTGCGCGAATGCCGCGTTGGAGATACCCTAACACATGCTCAGCAAGCGGCTGCTGAACCCCTGCCGGGTTACCGCAAAGTCAAACCGATGGTCTTTGCCGGCATCTACCCGGTAGATAACGAGGATTATCAAGATCTCAAAGAAGCCCTCGAAAAACTGCAACTCAATGATGCTTCCCTGGTTTTTGAACCCGAAACCTCTCAAGCGTTAAATTTCGGCTTCCGCTGTGGTTTCCTGGGCATGTTCCACATGGAGATCATCCAGGAGCGTTTGGAACGCGAATATGACCTGGATATTGTCGTCACTGCGCCGTCGGTAGAATATGAAGTCGTGCTCCGCAACGGAGAGGTATTGCGCATCCATTCGCCTGCTGAATTGCCCGATGAAGCTCAAATTCAGGAGATTCGCGAGCCGTGGATGACGCTGGAGATCATCACTCCCACCGAGTATTACGGGGCAGTGATGGACCTGGTCACCAAACGCCATGGGGTTTTTATCCAGCAAGAATACCCTGCGCCGAACCGCGTTCAGATGATCTTTGAGATTCCATTATCGCAAATCATCGTCGATTTCTTTGATCAACTCAAAGCCCGCACGCGCGGCTATGCTTCCATGGACTATCATTTTAAGGAATATCGCCCGGACGACCTGGTCAAACTGGAGATCCTGGTCAACGACGAGCCGGTCGATGCCTTCGCCACCATCGTTCACCGCAAAGACGCCTACCATAAAGGGCAAGCCATTATCTCCAAGCTCAAAGACCTGATCCCCCGCCAGTTGTTCGTTGTCCCGATTCAAGCCTATGCAGCCGGACGGGTGATCTCACGGGCGAATGTCAAAGCCCTGCGCAAAGACGTGCTGGCAAAATGCTATGGGGGTGACATTACTCGCAAGAAAAAATTGCTCGAAAAGCAAAAACGGGGCAAAAAACGCCTCAAGATGATCGGGAACGTCGAGATTCCGCAAGAAGCCTTTTTTGCCATCCTGCGCCACGGGGAGGAGAACGATTAATCCTAACCTCCCAAGCCCCAATCCCGTGGCAACCTCATCCACCCCCCTCGCAGGCGGGGAGAAGTGGCGGTTTTGGCTGGGTATGCTCATCAGTCTGGTTTGTTTGGGTATTCTTGTTGCTTTTACGGATTGGGCGCAATTTATCCGCGCCATCCGCCTTGCCAACTATGGGCTGATCGGCTTAGGGATGTTTTTCTCGCTGGTTTGGCTGGCGGTGCGCGGCCTGGTATGGCGTAGTCTGTTACAAGAAAAAGTCTCCTTTTGGCTGGTCTTTCGCGCCATTAATCAGGGGTATCTGTTAAATAATCTTTTGCCCTTTCGATTAGGAGAACTGGGGCGGGCGTTTTTACTCAGCCGTAGAGCCAGGCTACGCCTGTTCTTTGTCCTATCCACGATTGTCCTCGAACGCAGTTTTGACCTGCTGATGGCCATTGTCTTATTGTTCAGCACCTTACCGTTTGTGGTAGGGGTAGAATGGGCGCGGCAAGCCTCGCTGGGGGTCGCTCTCTTCGTCCTGCTCTTGCTGGGGAGTTTATATCTCATCGCCCGCCAGCCGCAACTTCTCCTGAGCGCCTTTGGGTTTTTCCAAAAACGTTTCCCAATTCTGGAACGCTTTGGCCACACCGCCCTCGAAGCCTTTCTGCAGGGCTTAAGCACCCTGACGGATTGGCGTCGCTTCCTGCTGGTCAGCAGTCTGGTTATCCTGAACTGGGCAGTGGGTATCTTACAATATCATCTCTATATCCGGGCGTTTTTTCCACAGGCACAAGTGTTATGGTCTGTGTTCAGTCTAGGGGTCATTTCTCTGGGCGTAGCGGCTCCATCCTCACCCGGTTCGGTTGGGGTTGTCGAAATGGCTTCGGTTGGGGCGTTGAGTGCTTTCGGTTTGAACCCTTCTACCGCTCTGGCTTTTGCGGTGACCGCTCATCTGATCCAGGTTTTGATCACCGGCGTCATCGGCGCACTGGCGCTCGCCCAAGATGGAGAATCATTGCTGAATCTCTATCGTCAGGCACGCATGGCGAAAGAAGAGCCTCACGCTGCAGGGGAGTAAACGGGGTTGCGCATTTTGATTGCCTTGACTTACTATCGACCGCATTATTCCGGCCTGACCATTTATACCGAACGCCTTGCGCAAGCTCTGGCGCAACGCGGCCATCAGGTCACCGTGCTGACCTCCCAATATGATGCAGCGTTACCCTGCCATGAAAAGCTTGACGGGGTGCAGGTGCGGCGTTTGCCGGTCTGGCTGCGCATCAGCAAGGGCGTGATCATGCCTTCCATGCCGCTCTGGGCAGTAAAGCTCGTTCGCCAGGCTGACGCGGTCAATTTGCATGTGCCCCAATTAGATGCAGCCTTGCTCGCTCTCATCGGGCGCGGGTTGCAGAAACCGCTGGTGCTCACCTACCATTGTGACTTGCGCCTGCCGCGCGGCTTCATTCACGCTCTGGCAAACCTGGCTTCAAACCTGGCAAATCATCTCACCGCCTCACTGGTTCAGCAAATCGTCACCAACACTCAGGATTACGCCGAACATTCTCCTTTTTTGCGCCGCTATCTGGCGAAATTGAAAGCCATCCCCCCACCGATCACCGTCGCCGAAGCTGGGGAAGCTGAGATCGCCGCCTTCCGCCAACGCTATGGCATTGAACCCGGGCAGCGCGTGATCGGAATGGCAGCCCGCTTTGCGGCTGAAAAAGGCGTCGAGACCCTGGTAGAAGCCATGCCACAGATTCTGGCTCACTTTCCGACGGCGCGGGTGTTGTTTGTTGGCCAGTATCAAAACGTTTTGGGGGAAGAGGCCTATGCCGCCAGGTTACTGCCGCTGATCGAACAGCTCGGGGAACACTGGCAATTTGTGGGCGTCCTGCCACCCAAAGCTTTCGCGGCTTTTCTCAAAACCGCCGAGGTGACCGTTTTACCCAGCACCAACAGCACCGAGTCCTATGGCATGGTGCAGGTGGAATCCATGCTTTGCGGCACGCCGGTGATTGCCAGCGACCTGCCCGGCGTCCGTCAACCGGTCTTGAGCAGTGGTATGGGCAGAGTGGTGCCCGTCCACAATGCCACTGCCCTGGCAGATGCCATTATTGAAGTCCTCCATCATCCTGACCGGTTTCGGGGAAACACCGAAGCGATTCGCCGCCAACACGATCCGATGGTCATTGCCGAGCAATACGAAAACATTTTCAACAGCTTGAGCTTGCAGAGATAATCTTCAGAAGGAGGTTGTCAATCACGAACCCTACCCAGGTCGAAAAGGACTATCTGAAGCTTCACTTGCGAGAGCTGCCCTATTTTCGCTCCCTGGTGCGGGCGGTGGAAGCGCGTTTTTATCGAGATCTGCTACTTCCCGCGCCAACTCTAGATGTAGGCTGCGGCGATGGGCATTTTGCCAGCGTTGCCTTCGAACGTCCTCTCGAAGTGGGGATCGACCCCTGGTTAGCGCCGCTCAGGGAAGCTCGCCAACGCAATGTCTATCGCCTGGTTCTCCAAGCGGAGGGCGCCAGTTTACCCTTTCCGGCTGGTTTTTTCGCCAGCGCAGTGAGCAACTCGGTCTTAGAGCATATCCCGCAGGTTGAGGCTGTCCTGGTAGAGATCAACCGGGTGTTGCAAGTCGGAGCGCCTTTTTACTTCTGCGTGCCCAACCATCACTTTCTGAGCGCCTTATCGGTGGGCAAGTTCTTCGATCGGGTTGGGCTGTCTTGGCTGGGCAACGCCTATCGCGCTTTTTTTAACCGCATTTCCCGCCATCATCACTGCGATCCTCCGCAGGTCTGGCAAGCGCGCCTTGAACAAGCCGGGTTTGTCGTGCTGGAATGGTGGCATTACTTTTCGCCGCCTGCGCTAGCCGTTGTCGAGTGGGGACATTATTTTGGCTTGCCCTCTTTAGTGGCTAAAAAGCTGATCGGGCGGTGGATTCTTGCCCCCTATGCCTGGAATCTCGCCCTGACGCGCCGCATTGTCCTACCCGTTTATCAGCAGGAACCCCGTAGCGCCGAGGGCGTTTATACCTTTTATATCGC
>Ga0209017_10002748_pt1 | contig 10806 bp, 7 predicted proteins | sample YNPBryunderm2012_FD_185812 | JGI IMG/M metagenome (GOLD analysis project Ga0209017, IMG submission 185812) | Anoxygenic and chlorotrophic microbial mat microbial communities from Yellowstone National Park, USA - YNP Bryant MS undermat 2012... ... | reverse complement strand
ACTCCCGGTTGGGTGATCGGTCGCTGGCCGCGCGTGAACGCATGTACGGCACGGCTGCAACTGAAAGGTTATCGCGTGCCTCTGGTGACCGGCACCAGTTCGACGGATGTGGCCGGTTCGTTGACCTATTATTTCAACCCCGCGCAGCAGCTTCAGGAAATCGTCTTTCGCGGCGCAACGGGCGATCCGACACGGCTGATCGAGTTGCTGGTGCGCAAGTTCGGTTTTGCCCGCCGGGTCACCAATGACCCGGGACTCATAATTTACGAAGTTTACGATGCCGCTGGCAAGCAGCGGGGCGTGGCGCGGATTCGTTCAGCGCCGGTGATCGAGGCGACCGAGCCGTTGCGCCGATTCGAGGTCGAGCTTGTAATCCAGCGCCCCAGTTGAAGCGTTCCAGTTGGGCATCCCGCTTGAGCGCGGCCGCCCCGTCAGCCCGCAACAGGGCAGATACAGCCGACAACAGTGCAACACAGCCGCGGCGCGGGCGATGCGGTGATGCCGACGTGATGATGATAACCTCACGCGGCCCCTTCCGTCTTCGACCGCGAGCGCTGTTCAGAGGCTGGCGGCTCGTACTCGAACTCTTTCCAGACCATGGGGCGCGGCAGATTCGGTTCGATTCTCAATACGGTTTCGCCATTGTTGAAGATGCGGACCGTACCGTTGGTCTGGCTGACGGTAATTGCCACAGCCTTGGTGGCGCGGCTGATGGCTGCGGCGGCCCAGTGCCGTGCACCAAGTCCTTTCGAGAGCGTTACATCCGCCGCCGAGCAATCCAGATAGCGGCAGGCGGCTTCCACCACTCCGTCGGCCGAGACGATTATCGCACCGTCCATCTGCGCGATTTCCTTGATCCCCTCGCGCACCCGTGGATCATACAGATTGCGTTCCTTCCGACTGTAGCCGCGCACGGGGTCGAAGCCTACCGACCGGCTGCAAGCAAGCACTTTTTTGGAGTCGCCGACCACGAAAATGGTGCCGACCGGTTTGCCTTCGCGCCCTTCGCGTCCGATTTCGATCGCCAGGTCAACCACCAGTTTCAGGGTATCCAGGGGCACACGGGTTTCCAACTGGCGCAGGTCCCTGCCCGTCAGCCGGTTAAGATGCTCGTCCAGATTGATTACGCTTATCGAGTCGATCAGCTCGGCGTCGAAGCCGGTGTACATGGCCACTACCGACGAGCCAGAGGAGAACAGATCGTCGGCCACTGCTTCCAGCAGCGCTTGGGTAAGTCGGTCGGTGATTGGGCTGCCGGGCATTTCCACGTGCACTGCCAGCAGACCGGCCTGCTTGGCTTTGGCCAGTTCCTCGGCCGAATCGACTGCCACGACCAGCTTTCGATCGCCGCCAGCGGCCTTCAGCCGTTGCCAGTCGGCCGGTCCGTCGGCCAGAAGCAGTATCCCCTCGGCTTCTATCGACTTGGCCAGTTCAACGGCCAAGTTGAATAGCGCCTTGAATTGCTCCGTAAAGCGCAACGATTGCATGCCCTGACTGCCTGATTCGGTTGCCGATGCGGCTTCGCGATGCCTACCTGCCAATCCAGTAGGGCCATGCAACTGCCGCCAGCGTCGCTGGGTCGAACCCATCGGAAGCGATTCTTGTCTGGGGGTGGCAAGGCTACCGACCGGCACATCCACCCCAACCCCGCAAGAAACCTGGTCACTCAGCGTTCCAACACTGTCCAACAACATCGTATCTTAAGCACTCCCGCCAACAGTGGCAACGTCAAAGCTTATTCGGTGCCCAACTATCGAAGCATCAGCGTCGCTCGGTATCGAAGCTCGTTTGCAAACGCTCGCAAGCCGCTGATCCCCAACGCCCTAACACCGCCAATCGGCAGCCGCTGGTCGCCCGATCGGAACAGCGCCACCAAGCACCTCCAAGTAGCTTGTGCCAATACGGCGTCTGCTTCGATGTTGCTGTTTATCGCCGTTGCTATTTATCGCCATTATTTGCTCGGCTTATTACAGTTTGCCTTCAGTGTCCCGGGTTTTCTGCCAGGCCTGCCAGGCAGCGCATGGTGGCAGCCTGCTTTCGCGCCCGGTTGCCGTTGACGGTTCGGCACCAATGGGGTCTTGTGTTCGATCGGCGTCGGCATCCTGCCGACAACCGGTGGCAGCAAACCGGTCAGAAGATGCGGCGGAGCTTTTCGGCGATCGACAGTGGCTGGGCCGGTTTGGGTGGCTGACCCTTGACATATTGCCGCCATCGATTCAGGTCGTTGCCCAAGTCTTCGCCCGTAACCTCTCGCAGTGCCAGCATTGCCCGGTGTTGCATCGCCGGATCAGGGTCATCCAGTGCCCGGCCCAGCGCCGGCACTGCCGCTGGGTTTCTCGACTTTCCTAGTGCCCTGGCGGCCGCCAGCCGGACATCTACCTGAACGTCGCTTTCCAGCGTTTCGATCAACAAAGCCGTCGCCTCGGGATTGCCCAGCTTGCCCAATCCATCACATGCCGCCAGCCGCACCTCGGCCGCGGTGTCTTGGATGGCCTTGCGGAGAACTTGCTCGGCTTCCGGCCCAGGATACTTGCTGAGAGTCCTGACGATCTCGGCCCGTAGCACTTCGTCGGTTTCTTCGTCGTACGCGGCCGCCAGGTCCCGGGCGATGATCTGCCGGTCGGCGGCATTGCGCCACGAGCTTTCTTCGGCCAGCTTGCGCAGCCGTGCCATCCGCTGCCCTGGGGTTACCACGCCGGGCAGGTCGTCGGTAACCGGCCCGCCTCCCGGCACCCAGGCCGGCAAGTCCATGATTTCGTGGCAGCCGGCGAGCATCAGCAGCACGGCGGCGAAAACAGTTGGCAGCCATTGCGTGTCGCGCCGCAGGAGATATGCCATAGCCACTACTTACGAAGTTTGCCGTTTTGCCGAGTGCGCCGGGCGAAAGACTTGCCGCAAGCAACGCCCGCTGCACTGTTTCATGTGTTGCGCGGGCCGAACCGAGACATTATTGCTCCGAAACCGTTCGACTGCTCCCCACTGCTAACTGCACCCACAACCCGCCGCCATGCTGGCCGGTTTCTGCCGCGCTGCCTTGGTAGACCACGCGCACATAGCTTGCGCGTACTTGTGGCCACCGGAACACCCCAACGAAAAGACTTCCCCATGGCCTCCCAGCGCGAGCCGCAACTATAGCATCGGCCCGTAGCCCTGCCAATATGAATACCAGCACCTTGCCAGGAGGGCTAAGCTACGAAAGATGGGCAAACGTGACGCGCTGCGACTGGCAATATAAATCCTGGTAGCCCGCCCCGGCACTGGAACCGTAAACCAGCACATCGACCACCGGAAACAGCCATATCAGCAGCCGGCTCTGGACTTCAAAAAGGGCACATTCCTACGCAGATTTTTTCGGCGCTATTGTTTCTTTTACTACGCCGGTGGGCAGCACATCTAACGAAGCCCGCAGCCGCAATCAAATGAAGCCCACAGCCGCAATCAATACGGAGTGACGCGCTGCGCTCGCGTCCGATGATACTACAGCAGGGGCCACGACGGAGCGTGGCCCTCCAAATTGACATCCAACACAGTCGCTCCAGGTCACCTGAAAACAGGCACATAAAACGCCCACAAGTTTACGCCGTTAGAGACTATTATTGACATTCGCAATACGTGGTGACACGGAACACTAGGAAATCCTTTTGTCGGGCGGTCACTACTTTTTGCGAAGATCAATAGCCCGCACGTTTGCAGTGCTGCGGCCGATCGCGATGGAAGACTGCATAGGGGAGTTTGTTGTCGCGTGGGCGATTTGCAATCGATTGTAGCGACAACTACAATCCCGTGGTCGGCAGACGCAAGTGCTCAGCCGATGCCGATACGAGCATTTTTGCCACTAACGTTACCACCAAACCCGCCAAGCCTTTATCTTCGGAGGACATGACTATGTTTACCTTTCAGTTGGTGCTGGCTGCTAGTCTGTTTGCTGCGGCCGAAGCGACTGCCCCGAACACGCTTACCGAACAGGAAAAGCAGCAGGGCTGGCGACTGCTTTTCGATGGCAAGACCACCGAAGGCTGGCGCGGCTACAAGATGGACAAAATGCCGCCCGGCTGGAAGGTTATCGACGGCGTGCTGGCTCGCGTCACTGGCGGCCCAGGCGGAAAAGGTGCAGGCGGCGGCGACGACATCATCACCGTCGAACAATTCGACAACTTCGAGCTGATGCTCGACTGGCGTATCCTGGACCGCGGCGGCAACAGCGGCGTCATCATCCGAGCAAATGAGAATGCGGTCACCTCCTGGCACACCGGCCCGGAAGTGCAGATACTCGACAACGCCGCCTATCCCGGCCGCGACACCCGCCAGCTTGCCGGCGCTTGCTACGACCTGTATCCGCCCAGCAAAGACGTTTCCCGTCCCCTGGGCCAGTGGAACACATTCAGGATCGTGGCCGACGGCAACCACATCGAGCATTGGCTCAACGGCGAAAAAATCATCGAGTACCAGCTTGGCAGCGACGACTGGAAGCAGCGTGTGGCGGCCAGCAAGTTTCGCAAGATGGAGGCTTTTCTCAATCCGCCGACCAAGGGGCACATTTGCCTCCAGGACCATACCGCGCGGATCGAGTTCCGCAACATCAAGATTCGCCCTCTGCCGGCCAAAGCTGCGCAACAGCCGAAGGCCAACCAGTAGTAACCGACCCGGCTTCAAACCGTTGCAAGGCGAGGCGGTGGCGATGTCGGCCCGTAACGCGGCATTGGGCGTCGGTACCGCGGATCAACGTTGCTGGCCGTTTTGCTGGGCTGCCGCTATAGTTGCTGTTTCCGCCGACTGCCGGCTGGGCAGCTTTGTGCCAAGCGGCAAGTCGGTTGCAGCCCATCTACCTGCGGTGGCCAAAGTGCGGCATAATGATGTTGCGCCGAAGCGGCGCACAGGCCCGAGCACTGTAACTGCCTGAAGGGTTCTTCCGGCAAGCGCTGCACTGCCGATTGCGCAGCGAGATTAATAGCTTCTACGGCTGTCGCCTGTCATGAGCCAACCTAATCAGCCCGAACCAGAAGACCAGCCGCAATCGCATCCTGTCACCCAGGATTTCCGTCACGTGCCGGTGGCCGCCCGCGTGCCCGAAAAAGTCGCTCGCGGTGTGTTGGCCAACGCCGTGATGATCATCCAGACCGGCGACGAGTTCGTGCTCGATTTCCTCTCCACCATTGCCCAGCCGCAGCAGGTGGTCGCGCGCGTGGTTGTTACCGCACAGGTGTTTGCACAGTTGCTGGTTGCGTTGCGCGCCAACGTCTCCCGGTACGAGCAGCAGTTCGGACCGCTGTTGCCGCGGATGTTCAGCCCGCGTCCCGCACCGGCGGGTCCTGCCGGGCATGGCGTTCAGACCAGCGAGCAATCGGCCGACACACCCGTTCCGCACGAGCCGCCCCAGGCCGACGCCCGCGGCGACGCGCATCACCAGTCCCGACCCGCCCCTCCCGGAATCGACGAGCTGTATCAGCAATGGAAACTTCCCGACGAGATGCTCGGCGGCGTGTTCGCCAACGTGGCCATGATCCGTCACACGCCCGACGAGTTCTGCATCGACTTCATCGCCAGTTTCTATCCTCGGCCAGTGGTGGTCAGTCGCGTTTATCTGTCGGCTACCCGCGTGCCTTCGCTGATCGACGCCATGTCGGCCTCGCTCCAGAAGTACCAGCAGCGGCCGCCCCCGGCTGCGTAACGGCGGCCGGCACTGCGACGGCCTGCCGGTGCGCCGGTCGTCGACCGCCGCCGAAGGCTGGCCGGACGCTATCAACCGCCACGTGCCTTGACCCGCTCCAAGCCAACCGCCGGTTTATCCGCCCATGACTCGCCAGCACCACGACTTTGATGACGCCATTTTCCATAGCAGCCTTCGGCCGCAACCAAATTGGAGGGACGCGCGCCGTCGCGTCCGCAAGTGCCGAGTGGACGGCCACGACGGAGCCTGGCCCTCCAGAACTTTTTGAAAATATGCGCGCAAAACGCGCACATGTTCCGCCATAAGGGACTAACCAGCAAGCACAACCAGCAGCGCACGCCATGCCGCAGCCGATCCAGACCATCAAGCGTGTTCTGCAAGGCCCGCCATTGCCCCCGGAAGCGATCGACACCTATCGCTTCCACCGGCTTTACGCAGTGATGGACGCCGCGGCCGGCGGCATCCTGCTGAACACCCCCATCTACGCCCTGAAAATCCTCGAAGCCTCCGAGTGGCAACTGCCCATGCGCGAACTGGGCGCAGGCATCGGGATGCTCGGCGGACTGTACATGGGCAGTTGGATGGCCCGACGCCCCAAAATGCCCTTCGTGGTCATCCCCGGCGTGATCTGCGCCGCCTTCGCCCTGAGCATGGCCCTGGTCCAACGCAGCAGCTTCTGGTTCCTGCTGCTGCTGACGATCAGCGCTGCGTTCGAAATCGTCACCCGACCCGCCGTCACAGCCATCCTGCGGTTCAACTACCCGGTCGAGTGCCGCGCCGCCGCGGTGGGCGATGTCCGCCGCTGGTCTTCGCTGGCCTTCCTGGTGGCCAGCTTCCTGTCGGCCTACGATTATCACAACGCCGGGCAGAACATCGCCTTCCACGTCCGCACGCAGATTCTGCTGGCCGGCAGCCTCAGCCTGGGCAGCTTCCTGTGCTTCCGCATGATCCGCGTGCGCGAACAACCGGCCTGCCGCAACCTCCAGCCCGAACTGCTCCGCTGCCTCAAAGAATCGCTGCTGATCGTGCTCCGCGACCGCCGCTACTGCCGCTACCTGGCCGGCTGCTTTCTGGATGGCTCTTCGCAACTGCTTTATTACTCGATGCTCTGGGCGTTCTTCGACCGCACGCTGGGCTACGGATTCTTCGGCTGCGTGATGCTCATGCACACCCTGCCGGCAATGATGGCCTTCCTGGTCACCGGCGCGTTCGGCCGCTGGGTCGATCGCACCAACCCCTGGCTGGCCTGGGCGCTGGTGCGCCTCTGCTGGGGGGCCGACGCCCTGCTGCTGGCCGCCACACCCTTCTGCGCCGCGCTGTTGCCGCCGGCGCTGTACATCCTGCCGGTAACCGGACGGCTCATCCGCGGATCGGTTCAAGGCGCCTGGTGGATCATGTGGTGGCAGATCGGCGTCACCTACTTCGCCCCGCCCGGCGAAGACACCAGCCGCTACATGGGCATAATGACATTCCTCAACGGCGCCACCCGACTGGCCGGCTCCGGGCTGAGCGTCGCCCTGGGCGCCTTGGGCGTCCCGCCGATCGCCATGATGCTCATCGGCGGCGCCGGCGTGCTGGCCTCCGGCGCTTACTCGCTACTGCTGGCCTACTACGAACAGCACCACCACGTGCCAGAGACGATCGCCCAGTTCGAGCACCAGTTCAACTCCACCGGCCGGTGAACGGCCGACAGTCCTTCGGCACTCACGCGGCGATACGCCCGGCCCAAGAATGTTGCCTGCCGCGGTACACGCCAAGCAGATATCGACCGCGGGTGCCACTGCTGACGTGCCCAGCGGTGCGCCGTGTGCCACTGCTGGGGCTCCGCGGCAACTGTTCCCAACAAGTACGTTGTGTCTTGGTGTCTTGGTGGTCAGTACATAGCACCTGTGCGCCGTGTGCCACCGCTGGCCTGCCCATCAGTGCTGGCCATGTGCCACTGCCGGCTTGCCCAGCAGTGCGCCTGGCTGACACTTCTGGAGGCTCCAACAGCAGCGCACATCTTTTTTTCGGTTGACGCCATCGCAACCCGACCGGAAAATACCCGCCCAACACTCGTACCGTGCAGCTACACCAGTTGCAAACGGCCCTGTGCCGGCAATCTCGGTAAGCGCGGCACAGAAGCCAAATGCGGCGATGCGGTTAGCTTCGGTACAAATGCTGCGGTCGGAAAAGCTGCCGCGGCCCGGCCGGCTGTAAGCTACGCTACCATTGACGGCCGAGTATTCCCATCACAAGCGGCCGGCCGATTTTCGCCGCCAAAGACCAACACGGAGGCCCCGCCAATGGACATCCAATCTCTGAACCACATCTGCCCGAGTGCAAACACCACCCAACCCGCTCTCCCACCACAGCGCCCGGTCCCGGAGAGCGACTTCCAGGCAGCCGTGCAACAGTGGCGTGCAGTGCTCGGAACCGAGCACGTGCTGACCGACCAGGCCACACTGGACGACTACGCCCGCTGTACGCTGCCTCGCGGCACACGTCCGCGGGCAGTGCTGCGGCCCGGCTCGACCGAAGAAGTCTCCCGCGTGGCGGCCATCGCCAACGCCCACCGCGTGCCCATCTATCCGATAAGCTGCGGCAAGAACTGGGGCTATGGCGACCGTTGCGCGCCGACCGACGGCCAGGTGATCGTCGAACTTGCCCGCATGAACCGCATCCTGGAAGTCAACACCGAACTGGCCTACGCGGTCATCGAACCCGGCGTCACCCAAGGCCAACTGAGCCAGTACTTGCGCAACAACGATATTCCACTTTGGCTCGACGTAACCGGTGCGGGGCCGGATGCCAGCATCGTCGGCAACACACTGGAGCGCGGCTTCGGCCACACCCCTTACGGCGACCATTTTGCACACTCGTGTGGCATGGAAATTGTGCTGCCGGACGGCCGCGTCCTACAGACCGGCTTCGGACGATTCGCCAACGCCCAGGCCCGATGGGTCTATCCCTGGGGCGTTGGACCGTGGATCGACGGCCTGTTTACGCAGTCCAGCTTCGGCATTATCACCCGGCTGGGCATCTGGCTGTTGCCCAAACCCCAGCGCTGCTTGGCATTCGCCATGAAGATCGCCGAGCATGGGCAACTTGCCGCGTTGATCGACCGGCTACGCTGGTTGCGGCTGCACGGTGTGCTCAACAGCACGGTACACGTGGCCAACGACCTGCGGGTAATATCCGCCAGTCAGTCATATCCGGTCGCGGCTGCCCAAGGCATTTTTCCGCTGCCCGAGTCGGTTCGCAACAAGCTGCGTCGTCAGGCGGGCATCGGCCTGTGGAACGTAATGGGAGGACTTTACGGCACACGTTGTGCCGTGGCCGCCGCGCGCAAAGAAGTCCGCCGGACGCTCAGTCCGCTGGGCAAAGTCCACTTCTTCGGCGATCGCCTGCTGAGCCTGGGCATGGCAGTCGCGCGGTGGCTGGAGCGCCTGGGACTTGCTGCCGGCCTATGCCGCACGGTCCGCAGCGCGGCATCGGTTTACGCCCTGTTGTGCGGCCAGCCGGCAGCAGACCATTTGAATGGCATCTACTGGAGAAGCGGTTTGCCGAAAGACCAAAGCCCGGACCCCGTTTCTGCCGGCCTAATGTGGCTTTCGCCTGTGTTGCCGATGACCGGTCAGGCCTGCACCGAACTGCTCGGAATCGTCGAACCGATGCTGGCCCGATACGGCTTTGAGCCGCTGATCACCTTCACTGCGATCAGTCCCAGGGCGCTTGTGTGCGTAATCAGCATCTACTACGACAAACACGACCCACATCAGACCGCACAAGCCGGCCGGTGTTACGACTGCTTGCTAGACGAACTGATAGCCTGCGGCTACGTGCCGTACAGAACGAGCATCCAGGGCATGGCCAGGCTGCGACAGCAGCACGGCTGCTTCGGCGATCTGCTGGGTCAATTGAAAACGACGGTCGATCCGCACGCCATCCTCGGCCCGGGACGATACGTGTAAGCTGGCCCACCAATGGAGGACGGAATAAAACACGCAGGGGCAGCGATCCGCGACCGAATCGCTGCCCCTAGCGTCGTTTTCTGAGTCACACCGTTACGCGGCGCTTGATGCCGCTTGTGCAAGCCCGACTTATCGCGCGCGGCGGCGGAGATACGCCAAGCCCAAAGCCGCACCGGCCAAACCGGCCCAAATCACCACGGACGCCGGCTCAGGCTGGCTGACCCACTCGATCGGGTCAGTGATTGTACGCCAACCTGTGGTTCCTATCGGAGCCCCCAAATCAGCTTCCCCGATAATATCAGCGTACCGGGTTACAGGACTCCATGGTCCCGTCCCCCCCAAGTAAACACTAGTCGGATTAGTCATTACACCTGGCATTATCCATGGCCAACCGGTACCTTCACCAGGTACCACGTTCAGGTAGAACGGCACCCCGCCCCCGCCAACGATCTGAGCGAAAAGCGTACCGGCTGGCATCCATTGCGCCGTGCCATCCACGACTTCGTAATCGATGGACTGGAAAGTTGCCTTCAGCACATACTCGTCCAAGTCGTCACCGATACTGTAACCCCCTTGGGAATACATTGGGTTACCCGCTGTGTTAGTACCAAACGTCCCGCCGGCTCCAAGAGTGCCAATGGGCATTGTTGCGTCGTAATACACGTACACAGCGGCGGTACCTCCAAAATAGATTATGTCATTCGGTCCAAGGTTGTTAAGCGCGGTGGAAATGCCGGTATACGTGCTGTAACGGGTGTAACTTCCAGGGCCTAAAAAATCGTCCACCGCGATTACCTTGTAGCCGTACACAATAGCCGCCAAGGTCCCTGAAAAGAATTTATTCCCTGGACCTGGCAACGATTCCTGCCCACCGAACGTTGCATACCCGCCCGAGGGAATGCGCTTCCGATCGAGCATCGGCGAGCTGAAGTGCATCACTGCCCCACCCCGCCACACCGGATTGTTAGGATCGGAAGTATCGCTCCACAACGTCGCAAAGCCATCGAGGTTCGCCTTCCAATGGACACCAATGTCGCCGGGCAGAATGGACGCATTTGCGCTTCCCGCCAGCACGCAGCACGCCAGAGTCAAGCTGAAAAGTATCGCACGATACATCGTTCTTTCTCCCGTTTACCGCCGGCGCTATGTCAAACCACCGGCTTGTATGAGTTCAAATCCCCAACA
>Ga0209017_10002747_pt1 | contig 10807 bp, 7 predicted proteins | sample YNPBryunderm2012_FD_185812 | JGI IMG/M metagenome (GOLD analysis project Ga0209017, IMG submission 185812) | Anoxygenic and chlorotrophic microbial mat microbial communities from Yellowstone National Park, USA - YNP Bryant MS undermat 2012... ... | reverse complement strand
AGGCGGTGGCAGCGCGCCAGGAGCAGCTCGTTGTCCATCGTCAGCTCGTCGACCTTGCCGCGCAGCCGAGCCAGCTCGTCATCCCGCGCGTCGGCCGGCCGGCTCTTCAGGTTGGCCTGTCCCCCGACCAGGAAGTCGTCCCGCCACGACGCGAAACTGCTCGCCGTGACCCCAATCTCCCGCGACACCGCGTCCAGCGACTCCCCGCGCAGTACCCGCAGGACCGCCTCCAGCTTGCGCCGCGACGAAAACCGCCCCCGCTCGCCGGTCGCGCTCGCAGGCTCCCCTCCGGTGGCCTTCCGGGCCCCCTCCGGGGAGCCTGCACCGTGCTTGTCTGTCATCGTTCTAAGACTCCTTCCAGGGCTATCCTGCCCCAATCAGGTGTCCAAAGAAACTGGGGGGCGGGGGACTTTCTTCATACATGGTGCGCGCCCAACGCCCCGTTTTAGCGGCAGGCCGCGCAGCGGAGCTGCCGCTGCAACCGGTTGAAAGACGCCCCTGTCATGCCGTCGCCCATTCTTCCGAAAGCACCTCCGCCTGCTCCAGCACCGTCTGGGTGGCCTTTTCCTGCTTGTCCGGCGGGTAGCCGTGCTTGCGCAGGATACGCTTGACCAGCACCCGGAGTTGCGCGCGCACGTTCTCGCGCAGCGTCCAGTCGATCGTCACGTTGTTGCGCACCGTCTGGACCAACTCGCGGGCGATCCCCCGCAGCGTCTCGTCGCCCAGCACCTGCACCGCGCTGTCGTTGGTCTCCAGCGCGTCGTAGAACGCGAGCTCGTCCTCGGAAAGCCCCAGCGCCTCGCCGCGGGCGTTCGCTGCACGCATCTCCCTCGCCAGCGCGATCAGCTCCTCGATCACCTGCGCCGCCTCCATGGCCCGGTTCTGGTAGCGGCGGATGGTTTGCTCCAGCATCTCGGCGAACGAGCGGGCCTGGACCACATTCTTGCGCTGGTGGCTGCGGATTTCTCCTTTCAGCAGCTTCTGCAGCAGCTCCAACGCGAGGTTGCGCTGGGGCATGCCGCGCACTTCCGTGAGGAACTCGTCGGAGAGGATCGAGATGTCGGGCTTGGCCAGCCCCGCCGCGGCGAAGATGTCCACCACGCCTTCGGGGGCGATCGCGCGGGAAATGATCTGCCGCACCGCGTGGTCGAGCTCTTCTTCGGGCCTGGCCTCGCCCGGGGCGCGCTTGGCGAGGACCGCCTGCACCGCCTGGAAGAAGGCCACGTCGTCGCGGACGCGGAGCGCCTCCTCGTGCGGCACCGCGAGCGCGAAGGCCTGGGACAGCTCGCGCACCGCACGGATGCAGCGCTCCTTGCCGTTCTCCTGGGCGAGGATGTGTTCCTGCGCAGGTGGCAGGAGGCCCAGCCGCTCCTGCGGCGTTCCGGTCGCCCATTTCGTCCGGTCGAAACCGTGGAAGAGGCCGCAGCAGACCTCGTACTTCTCCAGCATGAGCGCGACCGCTTCCTCCTGATCCAGGGCCGTCCGCCCGGTGCCCCCGCTCTCGGTGTAGGTGGCGAGCGCGGCCTTCAGCTCGTGGGCAAGGCCCAGGTAGTCCACCACCAGCCCGCCGGGCTTGTCGCGGAACACCCGGTTCACGCGCGCGATGGCCTGCATCAGCCCGTGGCCGCGCATCGGCTTGTCCACATACATCGTGTGCAAGCTCGGCGCGTCGAAGCCGGTCAGCCACATGTCGCGCACGATGACGATGCGGAACGGGTCGCGCGGGTCGCGGAAACGGTTGGCCAGCGCCTCGCGCCGGCGCTTGTCGCGGATGTGCGGCTGCCAGTCCGTCGGATCGGATGCAGAGCCGGTCATCACGACCTTGATCGCGCCCTTGTCATCGTCGTCGTGCGGCCAGTCGGGACGGAGCCGGACCAGTTCGCGGTAGAGCTCGACGCAGATGCGCCGGCTCATGCACACGATCATCGCCTTGCCGTCCAGTGCCTCGAGCCGCTTCTCGAAGTGCTCGACGATGTCGCGCGCCACCAGCCTGAGCCGTTTCTCCGCACCGACGATGGCCTCGAGCTGCGCCCACTTGGTCTTGAGCTTCTCCTTGCGTTCGACCTCCTCGCCTTCGGTGGCCTCCTCGAAGTCCGGGTCGATGTTCGGGCGCTCCGCCTCGTCGAGCGCCAGCTTGGCGAGCCGGCTCTCGTAGTAGATGGGCACGGTCGCGCCATCCTGCACCGCGCGCTGGATGTCGTACACGCTGATGTAGTCGCCGAACACCGCGCGCGTGTTCGCGTCGGCAAGCTCGATCGGCGTGCCGGTAAAGCCGATGAACGAGGCATTCGGTAACGCGTCCCGCATGTGGCGCGCGAAGCCGTCGATGAAATCGTACTGGCTTCTGTGCGCTTCGTCGGCGATGACCACGATGTTCCGCCGGTCCGAGAGCACCGGATGGCGGTCGCCCTTCTCCTCGGGAAAGAACTTGTGGATGGTGGTGAAGACCACGCCGCCCGCGGCGACCGAGAGGAGCTGGCGCAGGTGCGCGCGGCTTTCCGCCTGCACCGGCGGCTGGCGCAAGAGGTCCTGGCAACGCGAGAACGTGCCGAAGAGCTGGTCGTCGAGGTCGTTGCGGTCGGTGAGCACGACGATGGTCGGGTTGCCCATCGCCGGTTCGCGGATGATGCGGCCGGCGTAGAAGGCCATGGTCAGGCTCTTGCCCGATCCCTGCGTGTGCCAGACGACGCCCACGCGGCGATCACCGGGCTTGCCGCCGGGCTTGCGGCCTGCCTGGTAGCCGCCCGTTGGCTCGGCCACGCGATCCGCACGGGCAAGCTCCGCCGCGCGCAGCGTCTCGCCGACGGCCACCTGGACCGCGTGGAACTGGTGGTAGCCCGCCATCTTCTTGACCAGGCGCCCGCTCCCGTCGTCCTCGAAGACGATGAAGTCGCGCACCAGGTCGAGGAAGCGTCGCGGCGCGAACACGCCCTCGCTCACAACTTGCAGCTCGGGAATGTGGGGATCGGCGAGAGCCTCGCCGGCGATCGTGCGCCACGGCTTGAACCACTCGCGCCCTGCGCCGAGCGCGCCGACGCGCGCCTCGACGCCATCGGAGACGACCAGCACGCCGTTCGGCGCGAAGAGCGAGGGGATCTCGGCCTGGTACGTCTGGAGCTGCTGGAATGCGGTCCAGATCGTCGCATCCTCGTCGGCGGCGTTCTTGAGCTCCAGCACCGCGAGCGGCAGACCGTTCACGAACAGCACGATGTCCGGCCGGCGGCTGTGCTTGTTCCCTGCCTGACCGGCAGGCAGGTCCGTGACGCTGAACTGATTCACGGCAAGCCAGTCGTTGCCTGCGGGATCGTCGAAGTCCAGCACCCGCGCCTGCGCGCCGCGAACCTCGCCCTCGCGCGTGCGGTACTCGACGGTCACGCCGTCCGCCAGCAAGCGGTGCAGCGCGCGGTTGCGCTGCATCAGGTCCGCGCCTTCCGGCTGCGTGAGCTTGCGGAAGGCGTCCTCCAGCGCTTCGGCGGGGAGATCGGGATTGAGCCGCGCCAGCGCGTCGCGCAGCCGCTGGGCCAGCACCACCTCCCCGTAGTCGCGCCGCTCGGCTGCCGGCATGTCCGGCGCAATGTCGGGGCCGGCCTTCACGGTGTAGCCGAGACTCTCGAACCAGGCGAGGGCGGCGTCTTCGACGGTGGATTCGGTGAAGGCGCTCGTCACGGCGCCTCCCACAGCGCGCGGATCGGCACGGCAAAGAAACCTTCTCCGAACCGCACGCTCATCGCCCCGTCGTAGAGCACCACGCCGCAGGCAAAGCGCCGGCCGGCGGCGGCCTTGAGTTTGCGCAGGCCGCGGAAATCGGCGGCCGTTACCGTGGCCGCCGCCTTGACCTCGATCCCCGCCACCGCCTGCGCGCCCTGTTCGAGCACGATGTCCACTTCATAGCCGTCGCGATCGCGAAAATGGTGAAACGCGAGCGCCCGTTCATGCCAGCTCGCCTGCCGTTTGAGCTCCTGAAACACGAAGGTCTCGAGCAGTTGCCCCAGCAGCGCGCGGTCCGCCGTCAGCGCCGCCGCGTCGGCACCGAGCAGCGCGCAGGCGAGCCCCGTATCGCCCAGATGTAGCTTCGGCGTCTTGACGAGCCGGCTTAAGCGGTTCGCGTGCCACGGTGGCAGTTCTTCCAGCAGAAACACGCGCGACAGCAGCGTCAGGTAATCGCGGATCGTCGGCCGGCTGAGCGCAAAGGGCGCGGCCAGATCCGAGACGTTGACGAGCCGTGCCGTCCGCGCGGCCGCCGCAGCTAGCAAGCGCGGCACGGCATCGAGGGATGCGATGCGGGCAAGGTCGCGTACGTCCCGTTGCACGATCGCGTCCAGATAGGCCTCGTACCAGCGTGCACGCCGTCGGCCGGGGGGAAGCTTGAGCGCGGCAGGGTACCCCCCGGCCACGATGCGCTCCGCCAAGCCCGCTCCGAGGCGCTCGAAGGGGCGCATCTTGAAGCCGGCGTCGAACAGCCGTTCGAGAAACGACGGCCGCGTGCCCTCGATTTCACACTGCGAAAGCGGATGCAGGTGCACGATCGCCATGCGGCCGGCCAGCGAATCGGAGAGCTTCGGCAGCAGCAGCACGTTGGTCGAACCGGTCAGCACGAACCGCCCGGGGCGCCGGTCGCGGTCGATCGCCACCTTGAGCGTCGCGAACAACTGCGGGACGTGCTGCACCTCGTCCAGGATCACCCGCGGCGGCAGATCGGCGACGAAGCCCACCGGGTCGGTCGTCGCGACGCTGCGGATTGCTTCGTCATCGAAGCTCAGGTACGCGTATCCCGCGTGCGCGCCGATGCGCTGTGCGAGCGTGGTCTTGCCGCTCTGGCGCGGACCGTGAATCAGCACCGCCGGCGAATCGTGGAGCGCCTCGGTCAGCCGATCGGCGGCAAAGCGGGGATAAAAGTCCGTCTCGGGCATCGGCTGATCGTAACCTTTGGGTTCGGCTGATTGCAAGGTTATGGCTCGGCTGATTGAAAGCGTACGGGCCGGCTGATCGAAAGCCGTGGGGCCGCCAGCCTGCGCCTTCGAGCCAGGAGGGGGCGGCGGATTCGACGACGGATTCGGTGAACCGCGCGGTCATCCGTCATCCCCTTCCGCGGTGGGCTGACTCACAAGCTCCACCATCGCTTCGTAGTGCCGCGGATCCTGCACCTTGAGGAACTCCAACAGGTCCTTCAGGACAGAACCGACCTCGCCAAGAAGAGACGGGTCGTGCTGCGGCTCAACGACGGCGTCGCCGTGCGAGTGCGTGTGCAGGAGACGAAGGATGCGGACCTTTTTCGTTTCGTCGAACTCGGCGCCCTGCATCTTCTGCCAGAGCTCTGCGGACTTGCCAGGTTGCCGGAAGGCGAGAAAGGCCTCCAGCAATCGACGCGCCATGTTCGGGAGAACGTAATTGTCCTCGAGTCCCCTCAGGGCAGGAGCCGTCGCGCCCCGATAAATCCGGGCGAAGAGATAGTGGTACTCCGACTCGAACTGCTCAAGCAGCGGATCAAGCCGACGAAGACTCGAGCATCGCTGATCACCGTCATCGGCATGTTCGCAGTCGAGCATGTAAAAGCGCGCTGGCCGCTGGCCAATGTCCTTCTTGTTCTGCCCTTTGAGATGGTGGAACCAGTTCCGCACCTGGCGGAAAAACACAAAGTTGTGAGTGAGAATGAACAGCTGGGCGGCATCCTTCGTGCGCTCACGGATGAACCCGAACGCAAGATACAGCGCGTTGGCGTCAAGACTTGATACCGGGTCGTCAAGCACGACCACGCCCTTCGCAAGGTCAAAGCGTCGGTCCTTGAGCGACTTGAGAAAGTAGAGCAAGGCGATGGCGGTCATTTCACCCTCGCTTAGCGCCTGCGCCGGAGTGCCATTTCGCGTGATCGTGTACCCGGTGTCCTTGATCTCAAGGCACAGTTCGTTGTGACCCAGATACTTGCGTAGATCATCGTTGAGCTCTTCGGCTGGCTGGCGGTGTTCGACAATCTCACGCTCCAGGTTTGCGATCTCCTGGGCTATACGCTGTACCTCAACATCGGCTTTTCTGGCAGCGGATTTCGCGGCAGAAACGGAATCCTTCAAACGCTGAAACTCGTCGAGAGCGGTCGAGACCAAGTGGTCCTCAAGTCGCTTTCTCGCCGTGCTGACCCGGCTTTGGAAATTGTCGCACGCTTGGTTGTGCTTATGCACGATGGCGTTCAAGTGCGTAACGGCTTCATAGTCCACACACGGCGGACTGACTGTTAGTTCGAGCCGCTCAAACGCCTTTGCCTTTTTGTCCGTCAGGAGCTGTACCAGCGAGTGCAGGAACTTTTTCGTTGACTCGATCGCCCTGAGGAGACCAGCTTCGGCAGCGTCGTACTCGACAGCAAGATCGTCGTAGAACTCGGCGCGATTCGGAAGTCTGAGTGCTGCCCCTTCTTTCGCTGCAACATTGAGCTTTCTAATTTCAGTATCGATCCGCTGCATTAACTGCTCATACTCGGCGTTGAAGTGCGCTTCGAGTGCCGACAGACGTTCGTGCGGCAATTCCTGCTCACAGAACAAGCATTGATTCACGTGCCGTTCCTGATGCAAGCCAAGGCCCTGACGCACCCAGGCGGACAAAGCTGGGTCCTCCTTGAGTGTCCGGATCGTCGCTGAGACCACCGTCGCCGAGAGCAACTCGGACGCCGTCTTGGCCAGTGCCTTCAGATCCGGCAATTGGCACGCGATCGGCTGCAGCTTCGGCTTTGCATTGGCGCGCTGCTGTGCGAGTAACTTGTCTCGATCCGTCTCGCTGAGCCGATGCGTCTCTTTGTCGCCGGCCGTAACCATGCGCTGGGCGCGATCCCGGAAGCTGGACTTGTCATAGTTGTTGTACGGGTTCGACCCGCTTGAGCGCAACGTGTCCTTAATGTTCTTGGCCTGGTCGATGCAATACTTGTCAAGCGCCTTCTCATCATCCTCCATCTTCGACTGCGCGGATTGCAACGCGGTCTGGGCATCAGCGAGACTCCTCTTGAGCTGATCGACCTGCTTCTGCTTCTCGACGCTCTCCTTCCCCAAGACGAGAATGGGCGGCACGTCGCTGCCGCCGACACGGAAGACGCTTTCCGTCACGAAGTCCCGATTAAATACGCGAACGGGGAGGGTTGCCTGGCTGAAATCACGACTGTGTACATCGGTCCCGTTGATCGTGAAAACGACCTCACCGGCAGCGGGAGCCGTCCTCGTTTCCAGTGCTCGAAACATTCTGCTGATAGTCGTCTTCCCGGAGCCGTTCCAGCCGTAGATCAAGTTAAAGCGGCCAAAGCTAGGGAGGTCGGCAGGCCAGCTAAAGTCTCGCAGTACGCCCGGGTGCTTCAGGCGGGAGATTTTCGTGACCATGCTCACGTGTTCTCTCCGATGAACTTTTCCGCATCCTTCACCCGCAGCTTGCCGGAGATGAGCTTGGGCAGCAGCGCGTCGCGCAGGGAGGCGAGCGTGCGGGATTCGCGCTCGTTGGTCTCTATACGACTGTCCAGCGCCGAACAGAGGCGCTCGAATGCGGATACCACGATCCTTGGAGGAATCACGCAAGGAATCGCGTGGAAATCCTTCTTTCCGATAGAGCCGAAGACGGTGCCCTCGGCCTCGAAACGGCCGAACACCTCATCCAAGCCGCACATAAATTGGAACGTGTAGGAGCGGCTTCCTGTCTTGTGGCGAGCGGCTGCCAGGCCGCGCCCGATTGCGCAGTCCTCGGCTGCCATGTTGATATCGCCGACAGGAGCTCGCACGCTGATGAGCGTGTCGTCCTTCTTAGCGAGCCTCGTTGGAGCCGTGCAGTACACACGGCGGGTCGGGAAGCGAAAGCCGAAATCTGCTCGGCCTTGGTAAAACGGCAATCCGTCGCCAACTTCGTTGTATGTATGGCCCGGCGGCGACTGTCCCATCGTCAGCTCGAACTCGTCGTCAACGCACCCCACCTCCCACCCCCTCGGAATCTCCCCCAGCTCCGAGTCCTCGAAGGAATCCGGGAAGAGGTCGGCCAGCGGCTGGGGCAGGCCGGGATCGCGGCCTTCGGCCTTGGCGCGGACGGGGTCGAAGTCCACGAACCACGATTTGAAGAGGGCCCGCGCCATCGCCTCCAGCGTCTCGCTCATCCGCCGGTTCAGCTCGATCTTGTCGTCCAGCGTGCCAAGGATGTGGGCGATGGCGCGGCGGTCATTGGCCCCCTCTGGCCATGGCAAGCACAAGGCCTCCAAGTCGCGGCGTGTTGCGTTGCCGAACACGGAGCCGCTGCCCTCGATCGCGTCCCAGTTGGGCTCCTCCATACGGAGCGCGAACTCCAAATACCGGCCGTCTTCTGGTGTTCTCGGTCGGATGATCGACAAGCCACGACCTATCGCACACTTGCGGTCCGCGACGTTCACCCGACCAATCGGAGCGCGAACGCTAAGCAAGATATCTCCCGGGACTGCGATGCGGGAGGGTGCGGAGCAGAACACTCGGGGTGCCGGATGGCGGTAGTTGAAGTCCGCCACGCCCTGGAAGAACGGCAGACCGTCGCCGCTCTCGTTGTACGTCTCGCCGGGAGGCGACTGTCCCATGATAATCTCGGCGACTTCGCCAAGACGTGCCTCACCCGCCATACCCCAGCTCCTTCATTGAGCCTCGGTGAGGCTCAACCCTCACCCCCAGCCCCTCTCCCATTAGGAGAGGGGAAGTTTTAGCGAGGTCGGCGTCGAGTTTGGCGGGCTCAGCCTGCTGCTCGCGCGTCATGGCAATTCGTCCCTTCGGTCTCATGCCCGCCCCTCTTCGGATTCCTCGAAGAGCTGCACATACGGCTCGAAGCGGAAGCGCCGGTTGCGCGCGTAGCCGGTGATCTCGCTCAGGACACCGACGTCCACGAGGCGGCTGACGAGCTGGTTCGCGCCGGCGGGCGTGATGTCGAGCCATGTGCGCACCGTGGCCACGGTCACGATGGGATGATCGAAGAGTTTTTCCAGAATGCGGTGACCGTTGCCCGCAGCGCGGCCGAGTCTTTCCGTGATGCGGGCGCGATGGTCCTCGCGCATGCGCAGGATGGCCGCGACGGTCTGCGTCGCCTGGCCCGCGACCTCGGCCACGCCACGCAGGAAGAAGGCAAGCCAGCCCTCCCAGTCGCCCGTGTCGCGCACGGCCTGGAGACGGTCGTAGTATTCGGCGCGATGGCGCTTGAAGTAGTGTGAGAGGTAGAGGACCGGACGGGCGAGTCGTTTGCGCTCGGTCAGCAGAAAGGTAATCAGCAAACGGCCGAGACGCCCATTGCCGTCGAGGAAGGGGTGGATGGTCTCGAACTGGGCGTGCGCCAGACCCACCTGCACGAGGACCGGCAGGGGGCTTTCTGAATGCAAAAAGCGTTCGAGGTCGGAGAGTGCCTGCGGAACTTCATGCGGCGGCGGGGGCACGAAGGTCGCTTCCCGCAACGTGCAGCCGGCCGGGCCGATCCAGTTCTGCGAGGTGCGCAGTTCGCCCGGCGTGAGCCGGCCGCCGCGCACGCCGCGCATGAGCTCGGCGTGAATCTCGCGGATCAGCCGCAGCGAGACGGGCAATTCAGCCAGGCGGGCCAAGCCGTGGTTCATGGCCTTGACGTAGTTGACGACTTCCGAGACGTCGGCCGGCGCATCCGGATCGTGCAGCCGCGCTTCCGCCATCAGGAGGTTTTGCAGGGAGCTTTGGGTGCCTTCGATCTGGCTGGAAAGCACGGCTTCTTTCCGGACGTACATGAAAACGAAGAGGTCGGGATTGGGCAGGGTAAGGATGGACCCGTCCAGCCGACCCAGCGCGTAATCGGCCTCGGACAGCAGCGCCCGTAGCGAACCCGCCAAATCCACCGGCGGGTCGGGCGGCAACGGCGCCGGGATGAAGGCGCGGTAGCCGGCGGGCTGCTGAACGTAACGGCCGGCGCGGGATTGCTTGTTGTCTCCTGCGTTAATCATGGGTCGGTTTTTGCTTCATGTTAAACGCAGCGTTTACCAAGGCGCTGAAGGCCGGTCCATATTCAACGCAGCGAAGCTCACCCGCCATACCCCAGCTCCTTCAGGTTGGCGGCGATGGCGGCATCCAGCTTCGCGGCCTCGGCCTGCTGTTCGCGAAGCTGCGCCACAAGCCGCTTCATCTTCTCGTCGAACGGCTCGCCATCGTCTTCGACAGCCTCGGCGCCGACGTAGCGGCCGGGGGTGAGCACTTGGCCGCCTGCCTGCCGCGACGCATGCGGCGCAGGCAGGTGCTTGCGGATCTCAACCACGCGGACGGGCGCCGCCTGGAACACACGCCCCGCGCAAATAAATGCACGCGTGCATTTCCCGTCCATATCCGTGCGTTTCCGGCGTTCATTTCCGAGCTCCGCGGTAGCCAACGCCCCGCCCCCGCTCGCCCTCGCGGGCAAGAAGCCCTTGTTCTGCAAGGCGGTCGAGGAGCCGATAGGCCTGCGGACCGCTGATCCGGCACAGCTCCGCTGCCTCCTTGCGGGTGATCCGTCCGTGCTTTTCCACGTATTGCAGCACCATTTGTTCCTGCTGCAGCGGCTCGAAACCGCGCTGGCGGACGTAGGCGGCCTTGTCGCCTAGCGCCCGGTAGGCGGCCGCCGACAGATGCCAGGTGCGCCCCTTCTTGTGGCCTCGTTCTTCGATGAGCCCTGCCTCCACCAGGCGGTGCAGAGTGGCGCGGGTTTCCGCTTCTGGCTTCTGGGTGAGACGTGCCGCGTCTTCCGTCGCCAGACTGCGCTCCTGCCAGAGAGTGTTGAGAACGAGCAGCTCGTCGAGCCCCAGCACGCGCCCGCCCTGGGACTCGGTGACCAGCAGGCGCACGAAGTCGAG
>Ga0209017_10002746_pt1 | contig 10809 bp, 7 predicted proteins | sample YNPBryunderm2012_FD_185812 | JGI IMG/M metagenome (GOLD analysis project Ga0209017, IMG submission 185812) | Anoxygenic and chlorotrophic microbial mat microbial communities from Yellowstone National Park, USA - YNP Bryant MS undermat 2012... ... | reverse complement strand
GTGCGGGAAACTGAATCCCGCCTACGGGTGGAAATAGAAAAGGTTCATGCAGAAGTGCGGGAGACGGAGGCGCGTTTGCGAGTAGAGTTAGAGAAGGTCCGAGCGGAAGTAGAAAATAATCGCCTCGAGGTGGAGAAGCTTAGGCTCACCCTTCAAGAGACTGAAAAACGATTTTTACTGCATCTGAACGAAACGGAGGCGCGTTTACGGACGGATATTTTGCGGGCGCAGGTGCGGGTTATTATGTGGGTGGCGGGGCTCATTGCGGCGCAGATACCTATTTTTTACCTGCTCAGAAGCCTTCTCCCCTTTTAGGCTTTTCCGGGTGCGTAGCTATCCCTACCGATGGCCAAGGGCTTATAGCTCTTCCCTATCTTCGTTGCATGAGTGGACCTACGGGAACGGGCATGACCCAGAAGCTAACCTACAATCGTACAAAGATCATCGCTACGGTAGGGCCGGCGTGTGAGAATCCGGCTATTTTGCAGGAGCTTATCCTGGCAGGTGTGGATATTTTCCGGCTCAATCTCAGTCATGGAGACTGGGAGAAGCACCGGTACTTTATTCGGGAGATTCGCCGGCTTAACCTCTCTTTGCGGACGCGGGTGGGAATCCTGGCGGACCTTCAGGGGCCCAAGATGCGTATCGGAAAGATGACAGAAGCGCTGCCTGTACGGCCGGGGGATCGGGTTATTTTTAGTACGCAGGTCAAGGACCTCCAGCCGCCCTATGTGCCTGTTGAGTACGAGACGCTGGCCAAAGATGTGCAGCCGGGCGATACGGTTTTGGTGGAAGATGGTCGAGTTCAGCTGCGGGTTTTACGTACGGATGGGGTAGGCGAGGTAGAGCTGGAGGTGGTAGCGGGTGACCGCATCGCTGGCCGCAAAGGTATCAACCTGCCCGGACGCCCTATTTCGTTGCCCACGCTTTCCGAGAAGGACTGGGCAGACCTGCATGAAATCGTCCAAGAAGCCCTGGATTGGGTGGCGCTCTCCTTCGTGCGAAAAGTAGAAGACATCCTGGATGTCAAAGCGTTTTTGCGGCGTTTCGGCGCTTCCATTCGGGTTATGGCCAAGATTGAGCGGCCAGAAGCCTTAGAAAATATTGAAGCCATCGTAGCGGCCAGTGATGGGGTGATGATTGCCCGGGGAGACCTTGGTGTGGAAATACCCATAGAAGAAGTGCCCTTCTGGCAAAAAAATATTATAGAGACATGCGCTCGTATTGGAAAGCCAGCTGTTGTAGCGACTCAGATGCTGGAGAGTATGATTCAAAATTCTACGCCCACCCGGGCAGAGGTTGGAGATGTGGCCAATGCCGTCCTGGATGGGGCAGATGCCGTTATGCTTAGCGGTGAGACAAGCATGGGCGCCTTTCCAGTGAAAGCCGTAGAGTATATGCAGCGCATTTTGCGCAAGGCGGAGCAGGACCCGCGCATCTATGAGCGGTCCGGCCGGCCTGCGCCGGACTCTCCCACTTTCGAGTCGGATGCGGTTTGCTGGACAGCCTGCGCCCTCGCCTCGGCACTCCCAGCCAAAGCCCTGGTGGGGTTGACCTACTCCGGCTACACAGCCTATGAGCTGGCCCGCTGGCGCCCCGCCACGGACATTTTTATTTTCACTTCTAACCCACGTATTCTGAATAGTTTGAGCCTTTTGTGGGGTGTACGTACCTTTTATTATCGCAACTATGATGGCACCTATGAGACTATTCAGGACGTCTTGCATATTCTCCGGGACCTGGGTTATGTGGAAAAAGGGGATCGGGTGGTCTTTGCTGTTTCTATGCCGCTGCGGGCGCGACGCCGTACCAATACCCTTCACATCACCACCGTAGATTAGCCCATGGGGCCTACATTTCGGCGCTGGGCCGTAGGGGCTTCACAGGTAGTGGTCTGGACCATAGGTGTAGGGCTTCTTTTGCGGCAGCCACACCTGACCGATGGCCTGCGCTGGGAGGCCCTCGCGGACTGCAAGTATCTGCTCACAGGCAAGCTCCCCTTCCGCGAGGAGCGGCCTTTTCTGCTCGGAGACACCTTAGTAAGGATAGATTATGCGCCGGCCTGCCAGGTGGGTATTCCGCCTCGACGGGCCGAGACGACGCTCTTTCTCTACGAAGTGCAGCGCAAAGGAGAGAAACACTTGCTTTTTGCAGAGTTTCGGTTGTATCCCGTTTTAGGGTGGTTTCAGAGTGTCCTGAGTCTGGGGGTGGGGATCAGTCTGGGCTTGATTGTGTGGGCGGGGGGCCTTCTGGTGGGGTGGGTTATGATTTCGCTGCGTCGGTATGTGGCGCTCAGCGGGTATATGCTAATGGGGTTGGGGTGGCTGCTATTGGCGTGTGGTTTGTGGCTATGGTGGGCCTATGCGGCGTATGCGGAGGAGGAGGGGTGGGCGTGGCTAACGGTGGGGATGCTTGGAATAGGGTGGAGTTTCTGGCGGTGGTGGGCTGGTGTTTTAGCAGCGCTCATAGCGGCTCTAAGCACCTGGCTCTGGCCCGCTCAGGCAAACCTTCTCGCAGGCGCCGTGTTAGGAAGTATGGGTTTCTGGCTAAAAGGCCCCTGGAAGATCGCATACGGGCTTTTATGGCTTCTATGGGTCTATACCTATGATTCCGTGTGGCTTCCTCTTCTATTTGGGACAATTGCCAGCAGTCGGCTGATACCTTTCTTGCAAAACGCCTATAAAATCCTCACACGCCGGGAGCGGTATTTTTATCTCTTGGCGCTTTTATTAGCGGCGGCGTGGGTAGTAGGGGTGGGAAAGCCTTTCCAGGAGGTGAATGGTTGGTGGCTTATTGGCGGCGGGGTAGGCGGGGGCCTCGTGGCAATAGGTGGGATAAGAGCTTTGTATGGCCTGTATCAGCGGCGGCGGCGAGCCCAGCGGCGCAGCCTATTAGAGCGGGAGCTTCCCCTCCTATGGGATGTGCCGGATGTTGGCACGCTGGAGCGACGGGTAAGAGCGCTCCTAAAGCAGTACTGGGATGTGGAGGGAGCGGCGCTAACACAGGCGCCGGGACCGCAGGGGCTATGGCTTAGGCGTCAGAGCAAGCCGCCGCCCGTCCCCGACTGGCTTCACTTTGAAGCCGCTATCCCCTTAGGCGAACCCTACTGGCTCCTGATTGGGGCGGTGCGCTCGCCCCTCACCATAGAGGACCTTCTGTGGTTAGAGCGCTTCGGTCGCTATGTGGGGATCAGCTGGCGGCACCTCTCCCTTTATGAAGCTGCTCACGAAGCCCGCTTGCAAGCCCTGCGCCACCAGCTTAGCCCCCATTTCCTCTTCAATGCCCTTCACACCCTTCAGGGACTCCTCTACGAGGATGTCACCTTAGCCGAAAAGCTGCTCTCTCGCTTAGGACAGCTTCTGCGCCGCAGCCTGGACCTGGCTAAACACCTCCTCATCCCCCTCTCCGAAGAGTTGGCCCTGGTACAGGACTACCTTGAAATAGAAAAACAGCGCTATGGGGCTCGCCTCATCCTGCACTGGGAGGTGCCAGAACCCCTTCCCGAGGCGTTTATTCCTCCCTTTACCATTCAAACCCTCGTAGAAAATGCCATCAAACATGCCGTCGCTAAGCAAATGCGTCCCACTACCATCCACCTCCGGGTTTTCCAAGTGAGCGACAGACTTGAGGTTATCGTAGCTGATGATGGGCCCGGCTTCCCAGCAGGGAATAGCCCGCATGGTATAGGTCTTTCTAATCTCCAGACAAGATTAGAGCATATCTACGGCCTGCAAGCGCAGATGATTATTCAATCAGGCGAAAGAGGCGGTGTACAGGTTGTAGTTACTCTTCCTCTGGCTCCGCTGAGTCCGAAGACGATCCCACCCGGTCATAGTCAAAGTCCGGGAGCAGCTCCGTCTTGACATGATTGACAACCTGGTCTAATGCCCGCTGAAACTTGGTGAAATCCTCCTTGTACAGGAAAATCTTTTGCTTTTGGCTGATCTCTCCTGAAAAATCCCGTTTCGTTTCTGTGATCGTGATGTAATAATCCCGACCCCGTGTGGCGCGAACATCAAAAATGTAGGTTCGCTTCCCCGCTCGTACTTTCACCGAGTACACCTCACGCGATTCCATACTGTCAACGGCAAAGGTAGGACTTTTTAGGCAAAGTCGGATGTGGGGTGGGTGGCTTATCTTTGGCCCCATGTGGCGCATCCTGCTGGTATTAGGGGGGGTGAGCGCTTTTGGTCAGCTCCTGAACCGCTCCGGAAAAGACAGTACCATCTTTATTTCCGGGCAGGTCTTTCTGCCGAACTACCCTATTGCAGCCTGTTCCAGTCCCTGGGGTACGGCAGTGGCGGATTTTACGGGGGACCAATGGGAAGACATCATGGTTGCGTGTCGGGGCGAGGCGCAGATTATCCTGTATATCAATGACCAGAAGGCGGGTTTTCCCCGATCGCGGAAGTTCCCCACCCTAAAAGACCCCTGGCGCCCAATCGCCGTGGACCTCAATAGCGATGGGGCGATGGATGTGGTGCTCTGTTCTTACACGGAGGCTAAGGTCGCTTGGCACCACAATGACCGGCGCGGTAACGTCCCCCTTACAGGTTCTATCGGCGTGGGGAAAGCCCCCCATCACCTCTTTACAGGCGACTGGAATGGCGATGGGCGTACGGACGTGGGGGTAGTCTGCTACGACGCAGGCAACGTCCATCTTCTCACTACCACCGCCGCAGGTAGCCTCAGCCCCTATAAGGTATTGGCAGCACCGATCCAGCCTCGTACAGCCGCCGCGGCCGACCTGGATCGCGACGGCAAACTCGACATCGTCATCGCCGGCGAAGAACCCACCCTCCTCCTCTACTACGGCAAAAATGGTTACACCGGTGACCCCCAAAGACTCTCCGTACCCCCCTCCATCTGGGCCTTGGATATAGGCGATATAGACAAGGACAACCGCCCCGACATCGTGGCCGCTACCTACACCGGCAGCCTTCTCATTACCCTGCGCAATGCCGGCTATGGCCGCTGGGACGAGCCCCGTACCCAACCCTCCGGCAACTACAACTTCGCCCTGTATCTCGGAGACTTTGATAAAGACGGCGACCTCGATGCCGTCACCGTCTCCGCCCGGGACCACGTCATCAACGTCCACCTCAACGACGGGAAGGGGAACTTCTCCGACCGACACCGCATTGGCACAGGTAACTGGCCCATCGCCCTCACCCTCGCCGACGTCAATGGCGACGAAAGCGTAGACTTCATCACCACCAGCCTCCACGACAATAGCATAAACATCCACCGCAACATCCCCGTCAATCCCCCCAAGCCCGTGCTTATCACCATCCAGGGGCGCCTCATAGATGGCGACACCGGCGAAGAGCTAACAGGCAATGTCACCCTCATAGACACCACCGCCATGGAGCGGGCCGGGAGCGTGGATGAAGCGATTCAGGGGCAGCGTTTTATGCCGGGCAAACCCTTTCGCTTCCAGGTAACAGGAGGGCGGCATAATATCCTCCTTAGAGGTCAGGCACCTGGTTACCCCCCCGCCGAAGTCCGCATCCAGATCCCCCCCCTCAAACAAATCCCCGATTCCATCCTCCAAAACGGCATTCATCGCGACCTGGTACTGCGAAAGATTCAGCGCCTCAAAGTCTATGGCTACATCACCGATGCTACGAAAAAAACGCCTCTTTCGGCCGCCTCAGTTACCATTCTTTCACAAGATGGCCTCGTCCTCAAAGAAGTTACCACTAACGAGAAGGGCTATTATGAGGCGGAGGTGCCCCTGGGTCTCAATCATCGTGTGCAGGCGGCGGCAGCAGGCTATGAGCCAGCCTGGCAGGTTTTCTCCCTGGAGCGGGTGCATTATCCCCAGGGAGTCCGCGTAGACCTATCCTTGTCAGCGTCGGTTAGCCGTACCTGCATAGAGGGTTTGGTGCAGAACCAAACCTCCCAGCAGCCTGTCCCGCGCGCCACCGTTGTGCTCATTCAGGCAGAAAGTGGCCAGCGACGCCCCCTCACTACCGCCGCTTCCGGTAGCTACAAAGGATGCTTACCCCCCGGCAAGTATTACGTGGAAATCATCCACAAGGGCTTCTTCCCGTACAAAGACTCTGTTATCATCCCCGAGAGCGGCCTTAAGCAAAACTTCCTCCTGACCCCCGTCCAGGCCGAAAAAGCTATCGTCCTACGCAATATCTACTTTGATTACGACAAAGCTACCCTACGGCCAGAGTCTATTGAAGAACTCGAGCGTGTCCTGCGATTTTTGCAAGAAAATCCCACACTGCGGGTAGAGATTGCTGGTCATACAGATAGTGATGGTTCAGAGCTGTACAACCTCCGCTTATCGCAGGCTCGAGCGCAAGCCGTAGTAGACTACCTGGTCTCACGGGGGATTAGTCCAGACCGGCTGGTGGCCCGCGGCTATGGCGAAAGCCGCCCAGTCGCCCCCAACGACACGCCCGAAAACAAGCAAAAAAACCGCCGCACCGAACTTAAAATCTTAGGCCTGTAACGTGCAGCTTAGCCTGGTCATCCCCGCCTACAACGAAGCCGAATCCCTGCCAGAACTGATAGCCTGGATTCATCGTGTATGCGAGCCTTTGTATGAGGCTTACGAAATCATCATCATCGATGACGGCAGTACAGACAATACCTGGCAGGTGCTTGCGAACCTAAAAGCGCGCTATCCTCATCGGCTAAAAGCCATCCGGTTTGCCAGAAACTACGGCAAATCAGCTGCTTTGTATGTAGGTTTTCAGGAAGCGGTGGGTGAGGTGGTTATCACGCTGGATGCTGACCTTCAGGATTCGCCGGATGAGATCCCGGTGTTGTATGACATGATTACAAAAGAGGGGTATGACCTGGTTAGCGGCTGGAAGCGGCGCCGGCATGACCCCCTCTCCAAGACTATCCCCAGTAAACTTTTCAACGCCACGGTTCGGCTCTTCACTGGCATCCCCCTGCATGACTTCAATAGTGGCATTAAGGCTTACCGGGCCAGCGCCGCCAAAGCCTTAGACCTCTATGGCGAAATGCACCGCTACATCCCCTATCTCGTCAAGGCCGCCGGCTTCCCTAAAATCGGTGAAAAAGTCGTTACCCACTACCCCCGCCGATATGGCCACACGAAGTTCGGCTGGGAAAGGTTCCTCTATGGATTCTTAGACCTGCTCACCGTGAGCTTCCTTGTGCGATTTGGGCGGCGCCCCATGCATCTCTTTGGGAGTTTAGGCGTTTTACTCTTTCTGGGTGGGGCTTTTACGGTGGCGTGGCTGGTTTATGATAAGCTTTGGCAGCTTTCGCATTATGGGCAGGTGCGGCGAGAAGTGGTAGCCCAGCCGCTTTTTTACTTGGGCCTGACGCTGGGGATTGTAGGTGTACAGCTCTTTCTGGCAGGCTTTATTGGCGAGCTCATCGTGCGCCACGCCCCGCATAAGCACCACTATGTGATCCGGGAAAAGCTATGACCACACTGGAAATCCTCTGGGCTATCGGCTCGGGCCTTATAGGACTGGTCGTAGGGTGGTGGAGCTATAATCGTTTGCCGATTCGGCATACCCCTATGCAGCGGTGGATTCTCACGGCTCTGCGCAGCATTGTCGTGGCAGGCCTGCTGTGGCTGCTGGTGGAGCCTGTCCTGCGCCTCACCAGACCTACCGCTCAGAAGCCGCTGCTTCTGCTGCTGGCGGATGATAGCAAAAGTATCTTCTGGGGAGAGGCTATCTCGCCAGAAGCTTATCAGGCGCGCTTGGACTCCCTGGTAAAGGCCTTAGAGGAGGTAGGTTTTACGGTGGAGGCACGGCGGTTTGACAGGACGATCCATCCGTGGGGGGCGTTTTCAGGCAAGGGGGAGGGCACAGCGCTTTACGATGCCCTCTTAGATATGCGCGAGGCTTTTCCGCAAGCGGAGGGCGCTATCCTCATTTCAGACGGCATAGACAATAGCAGTAAGCGGATGGTGGGTGAGGTGGGTTTGCCTCTCTGGGCGGTAGGCGTCGGCCCGAAAGCCCCGCCTGCCGATGCCGCTATCACGGAGGTTGTCCTGCCCCCCTGGTGTGAAGTCGGCCGCAAGCATGACATAGAGGTACGTTTTTCCCAGCTGAACCAGGCGGGGCTTCTGACCGTGCAGGTGCTTGGCTCTGTGCGTAGCTGGCCTGTTCCTGCGCAGAGCAAAGCTTTCCGGGTGCCGCTCACTTTTTCGGAGCCCGGCCCGGTGCCCGTAACCCTCCGGCTGGACGTGCCCGGCGACCCAAACCCAGCCAATAATACCTATACTACTGTCATAGCGGTTCGCGCGGCTACCCCCCGCATTGCGATATGGGCCGGTGAAATTACCCCCGACATTGCGTTCCTGAGACACAGTCTGGAGCGCATCGGACCCGTGACCCTCCTTTTAGCCAAAAAACCTACGGGCTTTACGGCCAGTCCGGATACGCTGAGCTGGGGGGCGTACGCTATTCACGTGCTGTACAACTTTCCCTTGCGGGTGGAGGATACGGTGTATGTGGGGCGAATTTTGCGTGCGGGTGGGGTGCCGTGGGTAGTGTGGGGGGCTTCGGTATCGGAAGGCCTGGTGCGTCCCTACTTTCCCCGCTTAGGCTGGCAGAGTTTAGGTCCCCTGCGTAGTGTGCCTCTGGGTAAAGAAGCGATGCTGCTGGTACGCACAGAGCAGCTAAGCCCAGCAGCCGAAAAGCTCTCTGGTCCCATGGGGCCGTGGGCCTACCGCTTTGTCCAGGGCAATGAGGCCGCCGTGGGGCTCTTAGGCGAAGGCTGGTGGCAGCTCCGCACCCTTCCCACGTGGATAGCCGCCTGGGACTCTCTCATAGGCGAACTCGCCAGCTGGAGCCTACGTTTCTATCGGGCGCCGGCGCTCCTCCTGCCGCAGCGCAGCCGCTATACCCTGGGAGAAAACGTCCTCTGGAGTGGGCAGGCACCTTCCGAGTCTCGCCTTCTGATCCAAAGGCCCTCTGGGGGGTTGGACACCTTCGTAGCTGCCGCGGGGCTTTCCTACAAGCCGCCAGAGGCTGGGCTTTATACCTACACGCTGCGACAGGGGCAGACAAACCTCCATGAAGGCGCCTTCTGGGTGGAGGCCACCTCGCTGGAAATGCAGCGCCTCGGCATAGATACACTTACCTTGCGCTTCCTGAGCAGCGCGTATCTCCCTTGGGATAGCCTCTTGGCCCTGCCTACCCACATCCAGCGCACTATTCCACCCCAGACCCTTGTACATTTGCACACCGATATCCTTCCTATTCACGAATGGTGGCCATGGCTGGCACTTCTTTTGGGGTTACTTTCCTTCGAGTGGCTCTTGCGTCGCTACTGGGGCTTGTACTAATAAGTCTGAGCTGCAAATCCACCGAAAAAGAAAACCTCCCCCCCATCCAGCTCAAAATAGTCCGCGGTGAAATTATCCTCCGACACGGCTTCAAGGATACTACGGAGGCCCGACCACTGATCGATCTCATGTCCGATTGCTTTTCCGGTGGTGACAGCGTGCCTGAGCATGTTTATTACGAAGGTTTAGTTGATTTGCAGCGAGATAGTCTATTTCGCTGGCTTATAGATACGACGCTTAAGATTTTTCCGCCGGACTACCCTTTTGAAAAAAAGCTGACTCCCCTCTTCCAGCGCTGGAAAAAACTGTATCCAGAAGATAGCTTGCCGGTGATTGTGACTTTTGTAACGGGTTATGGGCCGGTCGGGGCGCTCACGCTGGAGACGGATCAAGCACAGCTTTGTGATAGGCACCTGATGATCGGACTGAACTACTACCTATCGGACACGTTTGGTTTTTATCCCCCGGATCTACCCTATTTTATTCGGCGGCGATTGACGCCCCCACATTTGCCGGTTTTTGTAGCACTAAGGCTGATTCGGAGCAAAATGCCTACCCTTTCTCCCCGTAATGTGCCCAAGATGATAGATTACATGGTCTGGTATGGGATTCAGCTTTATGCGCTTGAGAAGCTACTGCCGGAGCTACCGGATACACTAAGGTTTTTTTACACGCAGTCCCACATGGCGTGGCTAAAGGAAAATAAACGTTATGCCTACAAAGCGCTTTTGCCGTATTTTCAAGAGAGTCGCTACTTAGAGATTCAGCCGTTTATTGGAGAGGAGCCGTTTACAAAGCTCTTTGGGCGGGAGTCGCCCCCTCGCTTAGGCTGGTACTTTGGGTATGAGGCGGTGCGTCAGTATATGGAGCGCTATTCGGATATGACGCTGCGGCAGCTGCTGGAGCTACCGCCTACGGAATACCAAAAACTCTTTGAGAAAGCCAGATGCCGCCCCTGAAAGAAGGGGGGCTGTATCTTTGCATGGATGATGGGTCGCCTGCGTCGTTTGCGCAAATCTTTGCCGGTATACGAGTATGTTCGGTACCTCTTAGCGGGGAAGTGGTTTGTTCTTAGTGTTACAAGCCTTTTTGTGGTAGGGGGTTTAGTTTATTATGCCCTACAACGGGAAGAGTATCTCTCGGAATCAGAGTTTATACCACCTAACTTGCAGAAGCTGCCTGTGCAATCTGGTGCTGCCGTGATGCCCGGCGGGGCTGAGGATATTGCGCAGATTATAGCCTATCTCTCTTCTGATCAGATTAGAGGAAAAATAGAGCAACTTTATCACCTTGTCGAGCGATACGCCATCCAGGCGAGTTCGCCGCGAACAAAAGCTAAAAAAATAGAAGCCCTCTTGGATAGGAATATCTCTATCACCCGTACTAAAGCCCAGACTATCCGCATCCAGGCGTATGATGTAAATCCGGACACCGCCTACATGATAAATCAATTTCTCCTGCAAGAGGCAGAGAACTTTTGTCGGGGCATTGCAAAGTACAAAGACTACTAT
>Ga0209017_10002741_pt1 | contig 10829 bp, 10 predicted proteins | sample YNPBryunderm2012_FD_185812 | JGI IMG/M metagenome (GOLD analysis project Ga0209017, IMG submission 185812) | Anoxygenic and chlorotrophic microbial mat microbial communities from Yellowstone National Park, USA - YNP Bryant MS undermat 2012... ... | reverse complement strand
GGCCACCCGAATAGAAAACGGCTGATCGGAAGTGGGTGGACTGTCTAGCTCACGCGGAGTGTCCATAGCAGAACCTCAAACCGAAGAACCCCTCTAAAGAGGAGATATGTCGCCCCTCTTTGGCGGACTAAGGCCCCTCTTTGGCCTAATAGAATACCCCTCTTTTAGTTAGTAAACCAAATTCCTTCTCTGCTTAGAATTACATCCCCTAAGTTGACTGTATCCACCGGAAGCAATTACCCCCTTTCTGCTGCTTCAAGCCAATTTCCTTTTCCACGTGGGAGGGTCTAACCGGGTGGAGGCAGTCAAACTAATCCCTTCTGTCGTGGCGTCTCTGCCTCCCGGAGAGAGATTTTCTCCGGGATTGGTTTACTCATGCCTCACACCAAAATGGCCCCCTACATCCTGATGGTATGAGGCAGTCCATTGGTGGGGAATTGCCCTGATCTGATAATATTTTGGAAAAAGCCTATGGGCGGAGTCTTTCCGAGAGATCCATTCCCTACCTCTCCCCACAGCAGGGTACTAGTCCCTCCCTGGTCTTCCCTTCCCTTTCTCCCAAAACCACAATAGGAGATTATAATCCCCTCCTCCGCCAAGTAGAAGCCTAACCTTCTAGAGGAGAGGCCTTTCCCTTTTGTAGTTAGTATCCCACCTTCTTAGGGATGATAAGTTCCTTCGGCCGATAAGTAACCTTATTTCAAAGGAGCTGCTGGCATGATTGTGGCGGAACGTAAACCGCTGGAAGAAATCGAGCGGATGCTGGCCGATGCGGAGCGGGTGCTGGTGGTTGGCTGCGGCACGTGTGTGGCCGTCTGCATGGCCGGCGGCGAAAAAGAGGTGGAATTGTTGGCCGGCCAGCTTCGGATGCGAGCAGAGGCGGCCGGTCGACGCCGCCGGATTGATCGGGTAACCCTGACCCGCCAATGCGACCGGGAGTATCTGGACCCCCTGGCCGCCTATGTGGACGAATACGATGTCCTTCTTTCCACTGCCTGCGGGGCGGGCGTGCAACTGCTGGCCGAGCGGTTCGACGGCAAGCTGGTGCTGCCGGCTTTGAACACCCGGTTTATCGGGGTAGCCGAAGGGCCGGGCCTCTGGAGCCAACGCTGCCTGGCCTGCGGAGAGTGTCTCCTGGATCGAACCGGCGGCATCTGCCCGGTTACCCGATGCCCGAAGAACCTGCTGAACGGGCCGTGCGGCGGCACCAACCACGGAAAATGCGAAGTCAACCCCGAAAATGACTGCGCCTGGACGCTCATCTACCGCCGATTGGAAAAACTGGGCCGATTGGACCTTTTAGATGCCATCCAGCCGCCCAAAGACTATCGACCGATGACCAAACCGGCCCGTGTCGCCCATCCAGCATTTCAGACGGGATCACCGGCCGGTCCCAAATAACCTCCGCTCCGCACGAAGCTCAACCAGAGGAAACCACGACAAAGGGAAACACGAGAGGGATGTCCGTTATGGCTCGAGCATTTCGGGATGTGTTGCAGGAGAAGGAGTTTGTGGTAACCGCGGAGATTGGCCCGCCGAAGGGAACCGATGTGAGTCGGCTGGTCCATCATATCGAACTTTTGCGGGATCGGGTCGATGCGCTGAATGTTACCGACAATCAAAGTTCGGTGATGCGGGTAAGTTCCCTGGCAGCCTGTCGGCTGATCCTGGAGCACGGCGGGGAGCCGATCCTGCAACTGACCTGCCGGGATCGGAATCGGCTGGCGTTGCAATCGGAATTGCTCTCGGCCTGGGTGCTGGGGGTGCGGAATGTGTTGTGTCTTACCGGCGATTATGTTACCCTCGGCGACCACCCGGAAGCCAAACCCGTCTTCGACCTGGACAGCGTGCAGTTGCTTCAGACGGTGGGCCGGCTGAACCAAGGACAGGACCTAGCCGGCAACAACTTGGAAGGAGCCACCGATTTTTTAGCCGGGGCGGTGGTTACCCCGGAAGCCGATCCCCTGGAGCCGCAACTGATCAAGTTTGCCAAAAAGGTTCGGGCCGGTGCCCGGTTTTTCCAGACGCAGGCGGTTTATGATCTGGAGCGGTTTCGGCGGTTTATGGAGCAGGCCCGGCGCCTGATGGCGGACAGCCGGCTAGCGACGGAGCAGAGTGCAACGGGGCCGGTCAAAATTCTGGCCGGCATCGTGCTTTTGACCTCGGCCAAGATGGCCCGATATATGAATGAACATGTGCCCGGCATTATGGTCCCGGAGCATCTGATCCAGGAATTGGCTGGGGCCGAAAAAGGCAAGGCCCTTCAGGTGGGCATTCAGATTGCCGGTCGGCTGATCCGGCAGATTTACCTGGATCGGCTTTGCGACGGGGTGCACATCATGGCCATTGGCCGGGAAGAACGGGTGCCGGACATCCTGGCTGAAGCCGGGCTAGGATAGCCTCTTCGGGTACGGGCTTGCTGGCATTTCGGCCCGTTGGGGCATCTGGTCGGCCTGGACTCAGAGGATAGCCTTTTCGGGGTGCACTCTTCTTAGCATTTTCCCCAAAAGAGGGGAGTGACAGAGGCGGCGTCTTGTGAATCTGGAAAATATAGATAAAATAGAGAAAAATTGCCGCCTATCTCGGGAAAATCGGTTTCCTTGGGAGTTGTCGGTTGCGAAGAGGGTAAGTATATTTTAGAAATTTCTGGCAGAGGGCAGAGGGGAATTTCTGCCGTCTGCCGAGCCAGTGTTTATTCTTCGAACAATCCCCCGATAGCGGGATAAATACCTACCCAAAAGGGCCGTTCAAAAGCGGTGGCCCTCCGCCAGGATCGGCCTGTCAACTCCCGATGCCGCCAAAGGGGAGATTCCCCTATCGGATCGGGGTGGGTAGAGGGTGGCAAGGGGCCTCCCCCCGCTTTTGCCCACCCCTCAGCCTCCAGGTTTTGGGAGGCCTATTGGGAGGCCTATCCCGTAGGAATACCAGAGGGTAGCCCCTGAAGGCATATTCCCTTTGGGAATCCAGGAGCGGTTTTGGCCTGTCAGGGTCCTATCCGAGACATTCCTGAATCCGTTGAGCAACTGAGATGCATTTTTCCTTAGTGGATCGAATCCTCCAGTTGGAACTGGGCCGGCGGATTGTGGCCGTCAAGAATCTTTCCTTGGCCGAGGAATATCTGGCCGACCATTTCCCCCAATTTCCTGTCATGCCGGGGGTGTTGATGCTGGAGGCGATGGTGCAAGCGGGGGCCTGGTTGGTCCGGGCCAGCGAAGATTTCCTGCACAGCATGGTGGTGCTGCGTCAGGCGAACAACATCAAATATGGCCGGTTTGTAGAGCCAGGCCACTGCTTGCAAATCGAAGCGGAAATCCTCAACCAGACCGACACAGAAACCCGGCTCAAGGCGCAGGGGACGGTGGACGGCCAATTTGCGGTGGGCGGACGGTTGGTGTTGGCTCGGTATAATCTGGCCGACTCCCAGCCCCACCGACAATACGCCGACGATTGGGTGCGAAAAGAACTCCGAAAGAAATTTCGGCTTTTGTATCCGTAGCCTGGGAGCCGACCGAAGCAATTTGCCTCTCCTGCCGCGGGAGAGGCCGGCCAACCCACAGGTTGGCCTGGGGAGGGGGACCACCGTGTCATTCCTGCGCAAGCAGGAATCCAGAAAAAGGCGCTGGATTCCCACTTTCGTGGGAATGACAGACAAGGGGGAAAAGAGGCCTCCATTCGGCTAAAATGTTCTCGTTTTTCCGCCATGGACACAAACCTAAGAGGAAGCAAGAGGAAGGATGAAGAAAATGAGTTTTCAGGGAAAAACAGCGATTGTTACGGGGGCAGCCCGTGGGATTGGCTTGGCGATTGCCCGCCGGTTGGCCGAGGGCGGTGCGACGGTCATCATGGTGGATTTGTTGGAGCAGGCGTTGCAGGAGGCGGCGGCCAGCTTGGCCCAGACGCCCGGGGCCGTGCATACCTTCGTGCTCAACGTGACCGACGAGCAGGCCGTGGAAAAATTGTTCGACCAGGTCCTGGCCAAAACCGGACGGGTCGATATCCTGATTAACAACGCCGGGATCACTCGGGACGGCCTCCTGGTAGCCATGAGCAGCGAAGATTGGGACGCCGTCTTGAACGTCAACTTGAAAGGCACGTTCCTGATGACCAAATATGCCTGCCGGATTATGATGCGGCAGCGGAGCGGCCGGATCGTCAATATCGCTAGTGTCTCCGGTCTGATGGGCAATCCGGGACAGGCCAACTATTCGGCCTCCAAGGCCGGGGTGGTTGGGTTTACCAAAACGGTGGCGCGGGAAATGGCAGGCCGAAATATCTGCTGCAATGCGGTGGCCCCGGGATTTATTGATACGGAAATGACGCGGGTCCTGCCCGACAAAGCCAAGGAGCGGGCCTTGTCCCTGATCCCCCTGGGCCGAATGGGAACCGTGGAGGATGTGGCCGCTGCGGTCTGCTTTTTGGCTAGCGACGAGGCCGGCTACATTACCGGCCAGGTGTTGGCCGTGGATGGCGGCATGGCTATGTAAGCGGTCGATTGGGCCGGTTGCCTCCTGGAGCGGCTGCGTTGCCTGAAAAGTGCCATCCGTTGCGATCAGAGTAGCCCCCGCAGCGCAACCGGCAGTAGGAAAAGGGAAGAAAAACAGGAACAGGGCAGTAAAAGGGTAATCTGCCGCCGTAGTACGAAGCGGCACCCCCCTTGGGCAGGCGGGGCCTTGGCTTTGCCGGAAGCGAACCCATTCGGAGCAGGCTGCGGGCAAGAGAGAAAAATCAGTTCATAAAGGTATATATATTCACATTAAAAGGTTCCACTTTTGGGAGGTGATACATGCCGACGAAAGAAGAAATCTATCAAAAGGTGCAAGCCGCTCTGGTGGATGCTCTGGGTGTGGATGAGGAAGAAGTTACGCCAGAAGCCACTTTGGTGGGCGATCTGGGGGCGGAATCCATCGACTTTCTGGACATCGTGTTTCGCCTGGAAAAGGCCTTTGACATTAAGATTCCCCAAAACGAGTTGGTCCCCCAGGACATCCTGACTAACGCCCAATACGTCAAAGACGGCCGGCTGACGCCCGAAGGCCTAGAAGCCCTGAAGCAACGGATTCCCTTTGTGGACCTGAGCAAATTTGCAGAAAACCCGGTGGTCCAGGATTTTGCCAACGTGATGACCGTAGGCGATATCTGCCGGTATGTGGAAATGAAAGTCGGGGTAGCCTAGCAGCGCTGTCCCGCCACGAACGTTTGCGATTCTTCAGAATAGGTTTTGAGGAAGATTTCTGGGAAGCTTCTGCACTGGAGGTTTGTCGTGCCGAACGAGTCCCGAAATACCGAGAGTCTTGTTGCCTACCACCTCGTGAGAAACGGTACCAAGGCGGGAGCCCCCTGTAAACTAAAGTGTTCTGGGTGAAAAGTAAACCGTTTTGGGCCATCCAGGTTGGGACTCCGGGCAGTTAAGGTTAACGAGGATGCGTTGGTTTTGGATTGATCGGTTTTTGGAATTTGAATGTGGCCGTCGGGCCAAGGCGATTAAAAACATTTCCCTGGCCGAGGACCATTTGCAGGACCATTTTCCCGGCTATCCGGTGATGCCGGCCAGTCTGATCATAGAAGGGGCGGCGCAAACCGGTGGTCTTTTGGTGGCCCAATGTTCCGATTTCCGGGAGAAAGTGGTTTTGGCCAAGGTGAGTTCTGCCCGATTCTACGCGGAAGCCGTGCCCGGAGATACGCTCACCTATACCGCCACGATCGAAGCCCTGCAACAAGATGGTGCTTCCGTGCAGGCCACGGTGCATCGGGGCGAAGAGCTCCTGGCGGAATTCCAACTGATGTTCGCCCATCTGAACGGAGAGTTTGCCGATAAAACTTTGTTCAAGCCGAAGACGTTGCTCTTTTGGCTTCGTGCTTTGGGGACGTTTCAGGTGGGTCGGCTGCCGGATGGCTCCCCCCTGCAGGAACCGGATTGGATGCGTCAGGCCGAAGCCGCCGACCCCGACTGAAGCATTGGCCCTCTCCGGGTGGACGGCGAGATGGAGGGTGTGTGCTTGCGGATGCCTTGGATTGTTCAGACGATAAAATTGTTCAGGTATTTAATGTTCATGTAATGGCGGCCTCCAGGATTGAAACGATTCAGGCAGAGACCATGGTCCATATGCAGCGACGTGTCGTGATTACCGGCATCGGTTGGGTAACGCCGCTGGGCGCCGATATCGAAGGCGTATGGGAGGCGCTTTTGGCGGGCCGATCGGGCGTCGATTATATCCGTCTGTTCGACGCCAGCCATTTCCCCACCAAAATCGCCGCGGAAGTCCGCCATTGGTCGGTAGCCGACGTGGGCGAAGACCCGGAGGATTGGAAACACCAAGGCCGACACACGCAGTTTGCTGTGGGGGCCGCCAAAAAGGCCGTGGCCGATTCCGGCATCCTGGACACCCCCCTGGACCCCACCCGATTCGGCGTCTATCTGGGCAGTGGCGAAGGCCAGCAGGATTTCCATCGGTTCAGCCAGATGATGACCGCCGCCCTGGAAGGAGGCCAGTTCGATTTAGCGCGGTTCATGCGCAAAGGGTTGGAGGTGCTGCATCCGATGTCGGAGTTGGAACAGGAGCCGAACATGCCGGCTGGACACTTGGCCAGCATGTTCGGGGCCCAGGGGCCGAATCTCAACTGCCTGACCGCCTGTGCCGCCAGCAGCCAGGCCATCGGCGAAGCGGCCGAAATCATCCGCCGCAACGAAGCCGACGTCATGTTGGCCGGCGGAACGCATTCGATGATCCATCCGTTCGGCCTGACGGGGTTTAATCTGTTGACGGCCTTGAGCACGCACAACGAGGAGCCCACCAAGGCCTCCCGGCCGTTCGACCGGCGTCGGGACGGCTTCGTGCTGGGCGAGGGGGCCGGCATGGTCGTGCTGGAAGAGCTGGAGCGGGCCAAACGCCGAGGCGCTAACATCTACGGCGAACTGATCGGCTATGGGGCGACGGCCGATGCCTTCCGAATCACAGATGTCCATCCTGAAGGCCGAGGTGCCATCCGTTGCATGCAGCTTGCTCTGGAGGATGCCCGCCTGGGAACCGACCAGATCGACTACATCAACGCCCATGGCACCAGCACCGCCATCAACGACCGGGTAGAGACCCTGGCGATTAAAGAGGTCTTCGGTCCCCAGGCATACAAAATCCCCGTTTCCAGCACCAAGAGCATGATGGGGCATCTGATTGCAGCGGCGGGGGCGACGGAACTGATCATCTGTATCCTTGCCCTTCGGGACCAAATCCTGCCGCCGACGATCAATTACGAAGAACCGGACCCCGACTGCGACCTGGATTACGTGCCCAACACGGCCCGCCCCGCCCGCTGCCAGCGCGCCATGTCCAACAGCTTCGGATTCGGCGGACAAAATATCACTCTGATTGTAGAACGATTTACCGGCTAACTCCGTCCCCCTCGATCCCGAACATTGCCTTTCCCCTCGGCAGTCGCGAGGCCGTCCAACTTTCAGATTGGCTGGGGGGAAAGGCGATCCGAACTGGGCGGGGAGCTCAACCTGACAGACAGGAAGGAGGGTTTCTGCCTTTGGCCCAAGGGAACAAACCGGCGGGGGAGAGCCTAGCATGGCCAGAAGAAAAATCGCAGGTATACGGGCCGTGGTTACCGGCGCTTCCAGTGGGATTGGTCGGGAGATTGCCCGGCAATTGTGTCAGCAGGGGGCCAAGGTGGTGGCCGCTGCCCGGAGGGCCGAACGCCTCCACCAGTTGGCCCAGCAGGTTCAGGCCGAGGGCGGCACGATCGAAGTCCTGGCCGGCGACATTACGGATCCGATGTTCCAACTGAAGGTCATTCAGCGGTCCCAGGAGAAGTTCGGCGGCCTGGATTTGTTGGTCAATAATGCCGGAGTGGGCTGCGTCGGGCTGTTTGAACAATCGACGCCCGCCAGAATGCGGGAAGTCATGGAAGTGAACTTTTTTGCCCTTGTCGAAATGACCCGACTGGCCTTCCCCTTTCTGAAATTAGGCCGTCGGCCCATGGTCGTCAACATCGGTTCCATTCTGGGCCGCCGCGGAGTGCCCTACAATACCGAATACTGCGCCAGCAAATTCGCCGTCCAAGGCTTCAGCGAAGCCCTTCGGGCCGAATGGGCCAAGCACGGAATCGACGTCCTGGTGGTCCATCCAGGCACCACAGAAACCGAATTTTTCGACCGGCTGATCCATCGAAGCGGGGGGCCTCGTTGGCCGAAACATCGTCCCGTCCCAGCCGAATATGTCGCCCGAAAAGTCCTCCAGGCCATCCGCCGCGGCAAACACGAAATCGTCCCCTACCGCTGGGGCAAAATGCTGCTTTGGCTCAATCGGCTCTTCCCGCGACTAACCGATTGGCTGATGACCAAGTTCGTTTGAGAAGCGCCAGGAAATACCGTGTTTACCCGGATGGACTACCCCGGCAGCCCCCAGAGTGGCCAAAACCCTCATAACCCGGCAGTTGGATAAAGCAGACCGGCCGGAAAAGGAATAGGAGCCGCCGGCCGGATACCCATTTTGGGACAGCCTCTGAGCAGGAAAGCCTCTGCCCTGAGGACCCCGGTTGGGGAGTACCGACCGGGCTGCCGCCCCCTCTGGACGTTTGCCGGTTTTTCCTTCACCATAGAACATCTTCGATGTTGTTTCTCCTCCAGTCGGAAAGGACGGATCGGATGAGCAGTTTCCTCTATCCTGACGATCTTCGGTACACGAAAACCCACGAATGGGTCCGGGTGGAAAAGGAGGCTTCAGGCCGGTCGGTGGCTGTGGTCGGTATTACCGCCTTTGCCATCGACGCCCTGAAGGACCTGGTTCATGTGGAATTGCCTGCGGTAGGCCGGGTGTTCCAGGCGGGTCAAGAGGCGGCCGAAATCGAGTCGGTCAAAGCCGTCAGCCCCATCTACTGCCCCGTGGCCGGGGAAGTGGTGGCCGTCAATACGGAACTGGAAAACCAACTGGACCGCCTGGCCGAGGACCCTTATGAAAAAGGCTGGTTTTTCAAGGTGCGGATTACGGACCCGGCCGGCCTGGACAGCCTCCTGGACGCCGCCGCCTACCAAAAACATTGTGAGACGGAAAGCCATTGAGGTTGCCCACCGGATCGTGGAAACTGTTTGGGCAACACCGGGAGGCGGACGTGCCGGTTGTATCGGCTGGGAGAAGGATTTTTTCGCACGCCTTCTCCGCCTCTGCCCTTTGCGGAAAGGCCGGCCTGGCCGGAGGCACCCCCGAAGGCCAGCCCGGGTGAGATACTGTGTTGGGAGTCAAGGGGTTTTTTAGGGAAAAATGGAGTTTCGGGTTGTGCATGGGGAAGCTCCGTGGGATGAAGGGGGGAGTGCCCCCTACCCCGAATCCTCTCCCAGTCAGGGGAGAGTAGCGTGGGCCCGGCCGGTTGGGCAGACGCCAAACCGCCTTCTCCTCCCGAGGGAAGAAGGAATAGTGTCCAGATTGATATATTGATAATTGATATATTGATATAGGAATCTTCCCATTCGGAGGGACTCCTGCAATGAGCTATTTTCCCAACACGCCGTCGGACCAAGCGGAAATGCTACGGGCCATTGGGGTCCGTTCGCTGGACGAGTTGTTCGCTGTGGTGCCGGAGGAGTTTCGGCTTCGCCGTCCGTTAAACCTCCCGGCGGCCATGAGCGAACTGGAACTGGTGCGGTATATGACCGAGCAGGCAGGCCGGAATCAACCGGCCGGTCAGTCGGCCTGTTTTCTCGGCGCCGGCAGCTACGACCACTTCATTCCCACGGTGGTGGATTTTTTGGCCTCCCGGAGCGAGTTTTACACAGCCTATACCCCCTATCAGCCGGAAGCCAGCCAGGGCAGTTTACAGGCCTTCTTCGAATACCAGACGCTGATCACCCAACTGACGGGCATGGAGGTGTCGAATGCCAGCATGTACGAAGGGGCCAGTGCCACGGCCGAGGCGGTTCTGATGGCGATGGCCGCCACCGGTCGGCAAGGCCGGGTCGTTACCGCGGCCACGGTGCATCCGGAATATCGCCAGACCCTGGCTACCTATTTGGCCAATCTGCCCACCGAAATCCTTACCCTACCCACACCGGAAGGCTGGATTCGTCCTGCGGACCTGGCTGCCGTGCTCAACGAGCAAACTGCCTGTGTGGTGTTTCAGCATCCGAACTTTTTCGGCTGTTTGGAGGAGGCGGACCGACTGGTCGAAGCGGCCCATGCGGCCGGGGCGCTGGCGGTGGTGGTTTTCGATCCGATCAGTCTGGGCCTGCTGCGTCGGCCGGCCGATTATGGGGCTGACATTGCTGTGGCCGAGGGCCAATGCCTGGGCATTCCGATGAGTTTTGGCGGCCCATATTTGGGCATCCTGGCTTGCCGAGAAAGCCTCCTGCGACGCATACCGGGCCGACTGGTCGGCCAGACCACGGATCGGCAAGGCCGACGCTGCTGGGTCCTTACGCTGCAGACCCGGGAACAACATATCCGCCGGGAAAAGGCCACCAGCAACATCTGCACCAATCAGGGGCTGATGGCGCTGCGGGCCAGCATCTATCTGGCCCTGATGGGACCGGAAGGTCTGCGCCAAGTGGCCCACCTGTGCCTGCAAAAGACCCGGTACGCTCTGGAGCAGATCACCCGGACGGGCCGATGGCAGGCGCCGTTTGCCCGGCCGGTGTTTAAGGAGTTTGCCATTCGCCGGGCCGGTCAGGACATCGAAGCCCTGGTGGAAGCCACGGCAAAAGAAGGCATCTTTGTCGGCGTCCCCCTGGGCCGATGGTACCCCGAACTTGCCGATGCGCTGCTGGTGGCCGTTACTGAAAAACGTACCCAAGCCGAAATCGACCGGTGGGCCGCCCTGCTGAGCAAATAACCCTTTGG
>Ga0209017_10002726_pt1 | contig 10870 bp, 7 predicted proteins | sample YNPBryunderm2012_FD_185812 | JGI IMG/M metagenome (GOLD analysis project Ga0209017, IMG submission 185812) | Anoxygenic and chlorotrophic microbial mat microbial communities from Yellowstone National Park, USA - YNP Bryant MS undermat 2012... ... | reverse complement strand
TGACCAGCATCCTGAAACGAATCGCGAGGCGCTCCTCTTCTCCTCAACCGCTCACGCCTTTCCTATCTGAGCCCCAACCGCAGGTGCCCATGCGCTTCGGTTACCAGAACCCTTCCTTCTTGTGGCCGGATCGCGCGCCCTACGAGATCTTTGAGCACACGAGGGCCAAAGCGCAACAGGTAGAGGAGTTAGGTTTCCATTCCTTCTGGGTCATGGATCACCTGATCCAGATACCGGGCGTCGGCGCGCCGGATGAGCCGTTCCTGGAAGGCTGGACCACCCTGGCCGCGCTCGCGCCCCTGACCCATCGCTTACGCCTGGGCATCCTGGTTACCTGCATCGGCTATCGCAACCCCGCGCTCTTGGCGAAGATGGCGGCAGGCGTTGACATCATCAGTCGCGGGCGGCTCATCATGGGCATCGGCGCGGGGTGGTTTGAGGAGGAGTACAAACAATACGGCTACGATTTCCCCGCTCCTGCCACGCGCATCCGCCAATTGGCGGAGGGCATTCAGATCATCAAGGCCATGTGGACTACATCTCGCGCCACATTTGGAGGCCGATTTTTCCGGATCAAGGACGCCATCCTGGAGCCGAAGCCGGTGCAAAAGCCTCATCCCCCGATCCTCGTGGGAGGCAGCGGAGAGCAACTGACCCTGCGTGTCGTCGCGCGCCATGCGGATGCGGCCAACCTCTTCGGCGCGCCCCCGACCATCGCCCACAAATTGGACGTGCTGCGCAGCCACTGCGAGAAGGTAGGAAGAGATTTCAAGGAGATTGAGATCACCAAGACCGACAGCATCATCCTCGCGAGAACGCGCGGGAAAGTGCAGGAAAAATTGCGCCGCGTGGGATGGGCAGATCGTCCTTACAAGGGCATCTCCGGCACCCCCGAGGAATGCATAGAGCAGGTGCGCGCGTTCCAGGCCCTGGGCGTGACGCACCTGATCGTGAACGTCCCAGGCAATGACGAGGAGTCGTTGGCACTCTTCGCCCAGGAGGTCATGCCCGTCTTCAAGGCCTAGAAAGGCGGCTGATCAGGGCCATGCGCGCGGTAGACATCATCGTGAAGAAGCGGGACGGCGGCGAATTGACGCCCGAGGAGATAGAGTTCTTCGTGCAAGGTTTCACCCGCGGCGAGATACCGGACTATCAGGTAGCAGCCTGGGCGATGGCCGTCTATTGGCGCGGCATGACCGACGCCGAGACGACCGCGCTCACCCTGGCGATGGCCCGTTCAGGTGAGATGCTGGATTTGCACGAGGTCGCGCCCTTTGTGGTGGATAAGCACTCCACCGGCGGCGTCGGGGATAAGACCACGCTCGTCGTAGGGCCTGTAGTCGCCAGCCTTGGCGTGCCGGTCGGAAAGATGTCGGGGCGAGGGCTCAGTTTCTCAGGCGGCACGCTGGACAAGTTGGAAAGCATCTCCGGCTGGCGGGCAAGCCTCACCATCACCGAGTTCAAAGAACAGTTGCGGACGGTCGGGCTGGTGATCGCAGGGCAAACGGCAGACCTCGCCCCTGCCGACGGCAAACTGTACGCCTTGCGCGACGTAACCGGCACGGTCCCCAGCCTCCCCTTGATCGCCAGCAGCATCATGAGCAAGAAGATCGCCGGCGGTGCAGACGGCATCGTGCTGGATGTGAAAACCGGGCGCGGCGCGTTCATGGAAGAGGAGACGGACGCCGTCCGCCTGGCAGACCTCATGTTGCGCATCGGGCGAAGCCTGGGACGGCGCATGGCCGCCGTCATCTCCGACATGAGCCAACCTCTAGGGCGCGCGGTAGGGAACGCTTTAGAGGTGCGAGAGGCGCTTGAAACGCTGTGCGGGGCCGGCCCACCCGACTTTCGCGAACACAGCATCATCGTGGCAGGTGAGATGCTCCGTCTGGCGGAGATCGCACGCGACGAGGAGGAGGGCCGCAGGTTGGCCCAAGGCGCGCTGGATTCCGGGCGTGCCTTGGACAAGTTCCGACAATTCGTGGCCGCGCAAGGGGGCGATCCCCGTCAGATAGACGATCCTGACCTTCTTCCACGCGCCCGCTGGGTAGAACCCCTCCTCTCGTCCCGTTCCGGCTACCTGGCGGCTATAGACGCGCGCGAGGTCGGCCTGGCGATGCTGGACCTGGGCGGCGGTCGCGCCAAGAAGGGAGACCCGATTGACCATGCGGTCGGGGTTGTCCTGAGCGCCAAAGTAGGGGATTGGGTAGAGAGGGACCAGCCCCTTCTCGTCATCCATGCTAACGACGCCGTGCGGTTGCAAGAGGCGCGGGCGCGCCTCCTGCGCGCCTATGCGTGGAGAGAACGGCCAATATCGCCACCTCGCCTGATCCGACAGGTGCTCAGGTAAAACGGTCGCTCTAATTTACCAGATGACCGCGGCGCGCTCCCGGATGATGCGCTGATAGATCGCGACGGTTTGCCGGGCAATGTGGTTCCAATTATAGTCTCTTTCAACGACCCGCGCGGCGTTCTCCACCCTTGCCGCCGTCCATTCCGGGTGCTGCAAGGTGTGCAGAATGCCCCAGGCCAAGGAAGCCGGGTTGTCTGGATAGACCGTGATCCCGGTCTCGCCATGACGCACCACTTCCCGCAGGCCTCCCACTTCCGAGACGACGACCGGGCAGCGGGCAGCCATGGCCTCTAGGGCTACGATGCCGAAAGGCTCGTATAGGCTGGGAAAGACGGCGCAATGGGCGACCTTGTAGAGGCGGTTGCGATCCTCGTCGCTGATGTAGCCACAAAAGAGCACCTTCTGCCCTACGCCTAACTCCCACGCTCGTCGCCTCAGCGCATCGAGCATATCCCCCCGCCCCGCGATCACGAACTTGGCCTGGGGATGCGCGGCCAACACGCGCGGGACGGCTTCCACCAGCACGTGCACCCCCTTCTCGTACACGACGCGCCCTACGTTGAAGACGATCTGCTCCTCCGGCAGGGCATACATGGCGCGGAAGCCGCTAAGGTCCACCCCGTCGTATTTGCGAAAAGGCGCAAGGTACACGCCGTTGGGCACAACATCCACCTTATCCGAGGGAACGTTGAAGTAGTGGATCACCTCTTGAGCCATGAAGGCCGAGCAAGCGATGATCCGCCAGGCCTCATAGGTTAACCACCATTCGGCGCTGTGAATGGCCTGCGAGAGATCGTTCCACAGGTTGCCTCGCCCGCGGCCCTTCTCGGTGGCGTGGATGGTGGCCAGAAGCGGCGTGCGGAACTTCCGCTTCAGCGCGCTCGCCGCGAAGGCCACTAACCAATCGTGCGCGTGGATGAGATCAAAGCCGCCGATCTCTTGCCAGAGCCGTTCAATGTATTGCTCCAAAGCCAGGTTCGTCTGCCAGGCGGTCGTATAGAGGTTGTCGTTGTACGTACCGGGGTCTACCCGATGAATCGTGATTCCGGCGGCGATCTCGCGCGGCTCGCCGCCTGCCCAGCGTGGCGTCAACAGATGGACTTCAACGCCTTGGCGCGCCAGGGCCGGGATGAGCTCCGTGACGTGTTTGCCCAGGCCGCCGACCACGTGAGGAGGGTATTCCCACGAGAGCATGAGCACGCGCATAGGACCGATCTCTCCTCTCAAGGGGCCATGTATAGATTGCCTTGTGAAATCCGATACAGATACACCGGCGCGTCCGGCCATTCGCCCTTCCCGTCAAAGGCCACTCGCCCGCTTAGCCCATCTCGTTGCACAGTGTTGAGCGCGTCGGCCGTGCCCTGGCGCGATGGTTTGGCGTCGCGACGGATGTCGGCTGCCAGCGCGTCCAGCAAAACCTGCGCAGCATCATAGGCCAAAAGCGCGTAAGGCCCCGGCGGCTTCCCGGCTAGGGCCCGGTATCCTTCCACGAAGGAGGGAGGCAATGCCGAAAGGGGCACATTGGTGACGCTGCTCATCCATGCCACGCCCTCCGCGTAGGCGCCCGCGCGCTGGGCAAGGACATCCTTGCCCGCTTCCGGCCCGACGACGACGGGAAGGTGCAGACCGCGTCCTCGCAATCCCGTCAAGAAGTCCGACGCCGCTTCCGCATCGCCCGCGACAAAAAGGGCACCGGCGTTGGCCCTCTCTATCATCTGCCAGCGAGGCGCGTCCCATCGCACGTCCATCGCGAGATCAAAGCCTCGTTGCCTGAGGGCCGCGGCCAGCGCGTCTGCCATGGCATCGTCTCCTGCCCGTATGATCGCCAGACGCGGGGTATGCTCATCCACGTATTGCGCAGCGGCGTCAGCCAGGGCCCGGTGAGAGGCAAACAGGCGAAACGCGTAAGGTCGTCCCATCTGCAACGTCTCATCGGCCATGGGCGTGATGGCGATCCACGGAAGGGCGTTTTTCGTCAGTATGGGTGCAACCGCTTCCGCCGTAGCCGCCGAGAAAGGCCCGATCACGCCCATCACGTCCGCGTCCATCACGACTTTCTCCGCGGCGCGCCGGGCCTCATCCGCTTCTAAGCCATCATCCAGCGCGATCAGTTCCACGCCCCACCCGGCCACGCCGCCGTCGGCGTTCCGCTCTCGGATCGCTAACTTCACCGCGTAGAGGACCTCGTATCCGAAGGGACGATACAACCCTTCAAAAGGAGCCAGCAGTCCAACCTTCACGAGCGGACGCGTAGAGGCAGGGAAACGACATCCCGCCAGAAGGCAAACGAGGAGCCACAACCGAACAAGCCAACGGCCCTGTGGGATCATCATGGCCGTAGCCGCCCACTAGCGCTGATAGCGGGCCACGTTGATCTCATGCTCGGCCAACGTTTGCGCAAAGACGTGCCTGCCATCGCCCGTTGCTACAAAGAAACAGTAAGGACTCGGTTGCGGCCGGATGACGGCCAGGATCGCCGAAAGGCCGGGGTTGCTGATGGGGCCGGGAGGCAAGCCAGGATGGATGTAGGTGTTGTAGGGCGAATCTACGGCCTTGTATTCTTCCACCGAGGTCGGCTGCCACCACCAATTCCCCGGCACGCCGCGCGCGTATTGCACCGTAGGGTCGGCTTGCAGATAGCGTCCGCCCGCCTCTTGATCGCAGGCACCGTTGAGGCGGTTGAGATAAACGCCAGCGATCAGCGGGCGTTCATCGGCCCGCACCGCCTCCCGCTCCACAATGGAGGCAAGGATGATGAGATCGTGCAGGTTCAGGCCTGCAGCCTGGGCTTCCTGTTGCAACTCCGGCGTGACCTTCGTCGCGAAGTTATCCAACATGCGGCGCAGGAGGTCTTCCGGCGTAGCCCGCGCCGGCAGGCGATAAGTGTCGGGGAAGAGGTAGCCCTCCAAGGAAGCGCCGGCTGGGCGCGCGGCCAGGAAAAGGTAGGGGCCCAAGCCCGCTGCCATCGGGTCGCCCAGGCGCACCAATTCCAAGAATCGTCGTCCATCGGTGATGTTCTGTTGGGTGAGCATCTCGGCGATCTGCTCGGCTCGCCAGCCCTCCGGAATGGTCACCGCGATCTCGTCTACCCGCGCGCGCTGCAATCGCTCCGCGATCTCTTGCATGGTCATGCTGGGCGCAAGCTCAAAATCACCCGCCTCTATCCGCCGATCAATGCCGTAGTAGCGCATGTACAGTTTAAACAGGCCAGCGTCGGTGATGAAGCCTTCCCGCTGCAGGCGGGCCGCGATGGTGTCCGCCGTCTCGCCCGGCTGGATGGTGAACGGGCGCAATTCGGTGCTGCTGCCCGCCGGCCGCTCCACGAACTCGCGCTGCCAGCGCAAATAGAGGCCAAGGCCAAATCGCTCCAACCGTTCCAGCGTGAGGCCTTCCTGGGCCGGCTCGCCTTCAGGCTTCAAGAACGCGGTTTGAGGCTCCGGCAGGCTCTCCCACTGCGCCTTCAGGTGTCGGCCCGCGAGAACCCCGGCCAGGCCCAGGGTGCCAAGGGTGGCAACAAAGATGACAAGGCTCAAGAAGTTGCGGATGATTCGGGACATAGGGATTTGCGCGCGTCCAGGTAATCTTGCAAGATGACCGCCGCCGCTTCGGCGTCCACCGGCGCGGGGCGGCCAGAGGTTTTCACAAGTCGTCGCTTCTCCAGCGCGATCTCCGTAGAGAGCCTCTCGTCCCACAGCACCACGGGGATCGCCAAGCGCTCTGCCAGCGCTCGTGCATAGCGGGCCACGCGCCGGGCCTGCGGCCCCTCGCTGCCGTTCATGTTCAGGGGGTGGCCCACGACGACCGCCACGGCGCGTCGCTCCTGCACGAGCCTCGCTAAAGCCATGAAATCCTCCGCGCGCGAGCCCCGCCGGATGACCGTCCAAGGCGAGGCCAGCGTGCCGGTAGGGTCGCTACAGGCCACGCCGATGCGCCTCTCCCCCACGTCTAAGCCGAGAATCGGGCCCGGGGCCAGAACCTCAGGGGCCAACATCGCCGTACCTGACCTGCACACGGATGCGCCACGGCAACAGGGGCATCAGGCCGAATCGCTCCACATACCAATCCGGGCCAACGGAGATGACAGGCGATGCCTGCAAAGCCAGATGCCGCTCCAACACCGGCCCCGCGTCCTGGATCGCGAGCCCATACAGAAGCCGCCGCACGCGCCAGGTATCCACCCGGCGCACCGCGAAGCCCGACGCGTTCATGGTGAACTGCACGCGCTCTGCCGAGGCAGAGGTGACCGGCCCCGGCTGTATGCTCAGGCCCTCGGCCAGCAGGCGGCCCTCAGGCGGGACCAAGTTGGCCAGCGCGCTCTGGGCGATGGCGCGAGCCGACCCGCCGTCCACCGCCAACCCGCGCGCCCGCACCCGCAACTTGACGCGCAGAACCGGCGCGGCTTCGCCAGCGAAGCGATCAAACGTCTCGCTCAAGATCACCGTCCCCACCGTCGCAGGTGGCACGAACTCACCCGCCTGTAAGATCTCCGACAGGCGGACATAGGCAGCCTGTTGCAACTGCCGCTCGGTCGCCTCACGTAGCCGATCCTTGTCTGCCTGGGTGACGACGGGGACCTCGCTCAGGGTGCCGCCGGCAGTGGGCGCCTCGTTCACCACACGCACCAGCAAGCCCAGCGGCCCCTCTACGTTGTTGATGGTAAAGGGGCGCACGTTCCCGCGCGGGCCAGGGTCAACGGCTTCTATCTCCGCCTCGGCCGTGCCACCCAAGACGGCTGGCAAAGTAGCCGTGATGGTGGTCCGAAAGCGAACGTTATCGCCGGTAGAGGTGCCGACGATGGTTCCCAACGGGACGACAACCTCCTGGGCACGGCGATTGATGAAAACCACCTTGCCCTTGGCCCGATCTGCCGGCGCGTTGCGCCGACCGGAAGTGGCGATCTCGCCCGTACCTTCCACGTCCACCGCCACCCTACGCGCCGGGATGAGGCGGGCGCCGAAATCGGGCTGCGTGATGGCGAGGTCCGCCGTGATGGGCACGACGGCGGTCAGAGGCTCACGGGCAGGGATCAGCGTAACCTCGGCGAAAGGCACCAGGAGAAGCATCGCCAAGCCCACAACGGCGACCATCCCCAATAAAAACATGAAAAGGCCGACGTTGGCAAGCCAACGTGGGACGCCACGCCGCCGAGCCACGCCGGCACGCGCCGGGTGGCCCCGGCCTTGCATCGCTCGCTTCCTCCCGTTTAGGATCGCCAAGTTGGGCAACCCTACCACCGTGGCAGGCCCTATGCGACCGTTCAAGCGAGCCCGCTCGGCCGCCGCCACCGATCCGAAGGCAGGAAGCCCACCGAGTTTGCTCAGCGAACGAAGGCGCGGATCGCGCGTGACCAACGCCAGGGAAAGCCCGAGGCGCGCCGCTGTGCGGCGAAGGGCCGCGAACTGAACGGGATTGGAGAGCGCGCGACACCCTTGGGGGAGATACAAGGCCACGCGCGGCGCCTGCATCTGCTCTAGCCTGGTCTGTATGCTGGCCAGCGTCGCTTCGGCAGGCACCTCTATCACTGCGAAATGGTCTTCCACAGACGTACTTGGGGTCACGAATCCAGCCGCTGCTCAACCCACGGGCGGACCAAACTCAGCGCCTCCGCGAGGCGTGTGAGGTCGCGGCCGCCAGCCTGGGCCAGCGTCGGCTTGCCGCCGCCGCCTCCGCCCACAGCCTGGGCCACGACTTTCACCAAATGCCCGGCATGCAAACCTCGCTCCACCAGGTCGGGCGTGATGGCCGCCACGAAACTGGGCTTGTTATCAATCGCCGCGCCGAGGACGATCACGCTGGAGCCCAGCCGCGCGCGGAACCAGTCGGACATCTCCCGCATCGTTTCCGCGTCCGCCGCCTCCACCTGCACAGCCAATACCTTCGTTCCCTTCACGTCCTCCGCGCGCGCCAGAAGTCGCTCAAAGTCGCGCTGGGCAAGGGTGCGGCGCAAACGGGCTACTTCCTTCCTCAGGTTCTCCAGTTCGTCCAGCAAGTTCAGCACCCGGCGGTCTACCTCATCGGGCTGACAACCCAGGTAGGAAGCGGCCGCTTCCAGCTTCCTCATCCGCTCTTGCACCATCCTCTGCGCGACCCGTCCGGTAACCGCTTCAATGCGCCGAATGCCTGAGCCTACGCTGCTCTCAGAAATGATGTGGAACAGGCCGATCTCGCTCGTGTTGCTGACGTGCGTGCCACCGCACAGTTCTTTAGAGAAGGTCTCGTCATCCCAGCCCACCCTGACGACGCGCACGACCTCACCGTACTTCTCACCGAAGAGGGCAATGGCCCCTGAACTGACCGCCTCTTTATATGTAGAATGATCAGTCTCCACCGGATAGGCTGCCAGGATGGCGTCGTTGACCAACCGTTCTACGGCGTCCAACTCGTCCTGGGTCATCATGGCCGGATGGGTGAAGTCAAAGCGCAGGCGATCCGGCGCCACCAGCGAACCTGCTTGGTGCACATGTTCACCAAGCACATAGCGGAGCTCGCTGTGCAACAGATGGGTGGCGGTATGGTTGCGCATGATGTCCCAGCGCCGATCCATGTCCACCAGGGCCCAGGCGGAGTCGCCCTGTCGCGGCGTCCCCGCGGTAACCTTGCCGATGTGGACGATGAGGCCTGACACTGGCTCGCGGGTATCTTCCACCTCTATCTCCCAACGCGGCTCCCCCATCGGCGTGCCCTCGGGCGAAAGGGCAACGTTCTCCGGATAGGCCGCGATCAGGCCCGTGTCGCTGACCTGGCCACCGGACTCCACGTAGAAGGGCGTCGCGGCCAAGACCACTTCCACCGCGTCCCCCGGCCGCGCAGTAGGGACCGTCCGTCCGTCTTTCAGGATGGCGAGGACCTGGCTCTCTAGCTGCGTCGTCTCATCGTAGGGGTGATCTACCCCCGCAGGCCCTACGCGCCCCTCCTGCCGCAACTGCTCCAGCAAACGGGCGTATCGTTGTTGCTCATCCGCCTCCTCCATGACGAACTGAGAGGCCGCGCGAGACTGCTCCCGCTGTTTCTCCATGGCCGCTCGGAACCCCGCTTCATCCACCGTCATGCCATGATCCTTTGCCATCTCTTTGGTTAAATCCAAAGGAAAGCCATAAGTATCATAGAGGCGAAACGCCTCATCGCCGGGTATCACGGACCGTCCCTCGCTTCGCAATTGCCGGATGAGCTCATCCACGAGCGTCATGCCCACGTTAAGGGTCTGCTGGAACCGCTCTTCCTCTTGGGTGATGACCCGTTTGATGAAATCCTGACGCTCCCGCAGCTCCGTGTAGTGATCGCCCATGATTTGTATGACTGCGTCGGCCACCGCGGCCAGGAAAGGATGCTCAAAGCCCAGGAGCCGCCCGTGGCGCGCCGCGCGGCGCAAGATCAGCCGCAACACGTAGCCTCGCCCTTCGTTGGCAGGTAAAACCCCGTCGCCGATCAGGAAGGCGAGCGCGCGGGCATGGTCGGCGATGACCCGATACGAGATGAGCCGCCGGCCGGTCGCCTCTTCCGTCTCGCCGAGGAGCGCCTGGATGCGTCGGAGGATGGGCCTGAACAGGTCGGTCTCATAGGTGGCGCGCGCGCCCTGCATCACCATCGCGATCCGTTCCAGCCCCATCCCCGTATCCACCGACGGGCGCGGCAGAGGCGTCAGCCTACCCGCTGCGTCCCGATTATATTGCATGAAGACCAGGTTCCAGATCTCTATGTAGTCGTCATCATGGTTGACGCCCGCCGCGCTTTGTTTCGTCAGGTCGCCGATGTAATAATGAATCTCCGAGCAGGGGCCACAGGGCCCCGTATCCCCCATCGCCCAATAGTTGTCCTTCTCGCCGAAGCGAAGGATGCGCTCAGGCGACGCGCCCATCTTGCGCCACGCCTCCGCGGCCTCGTCATCCTTCTCATAGACGGTAAACCAAAGGCGTTCCAGCGGCAATTGCAATTCGCTGGTCAAAAAATCCCAGGCGAAACGGACGGCATCCTCTTTGAAGTAATCGCCGAAGGAGAAATTGCCCAACATCTCAAAGAAGGTGTGATGGCGCGGCGAGGGGCCTACGTTCTCCAGGTCGTTGTGCTTGCCGGAGACGCGCATGCATTTCTGCGCCGTCGTCGCACGCCGGTAAGGGCGCTGCTCCAGGCCGAGGAACACATCCTTGAACTGATTCATCCCCGCATTGGTGAAGAGAAGGGTAGGGTCTCCTACGGGCACCAGCGACGAACTAGGCAAGACCGTGTGCCCCATCTCCTGGAAGTAGTCCAAGAAGGCCTGGCGAATTTGCGCACTCGTCATCGTCATCGGTTAACGTCCTTCTGGCGGCTCAGAGCCCAATAGTGGCAGCAGATGGCATACCGAGGCCATCTGCTTGGGAGATTGTATGCCAGAAACTCGCAAAAGTCAAAACCTAATTCCTTTCGGGCGCACGTCCGGCCCCGCCCCGCCATGCGCTGACCGCCAAGGCCAGGGCGTACATGAAGGCTCCCAGGCCGAGCACCCACCCATAGCCCAACGACAGGATCAACAGCGCGGCC
>Ga0209017_10002721_pt1 | contig 10888 bp, 7 predicted proteins | sample YNPBryunderm2012_FD_185812 | JGI IMG/M metagenome (GOLD analysis project Ga0209017, IMG submission 185812) | Anoxygenic and chlorotrophic microbial mat microbial communities from Yellowstone National Park, USA - YNP Bryant MS undermat 2012... ... | reverse complement strand
CGTGCAACGGCTTGAGCAGGATCGAGCCAACGCAATGCGCTAGGCCGTCGATGCGACCAAACCGTGTCTTGGTTTCCTGGACCAGACGGCCCAAATCCTCGGGATTGGTCACGTCGCCCGCGATGCTCACCACCCGCTCCTCGCCGCCGAGTTCGGCAACGAGTTGGGCCAACGGTTCGGGACGCCGAGCCATCAACGCCAGGTTGTCACCCCGCGACGCCAGCAACCGCGCCAACGCCGAACCAATCCCCCCTGTTCCGCCGGTGATGACAACCGTTTGAGACATCACGCCACCTTCTTCCCTTCCGTTCGAATCGATAAGACGACGCCCCCAAACCGACGGACGGCGCGCGACCATCTTTCGGAATTCGTGATCGAACCACAATGGCTTGTTGTAGACCGGAGGAGGGTCGGGTCAAGCCGACGGGTCGTCCCGCCGTTCGGGTCGGGTTCGCCGGGATTCGATCGACAACCCTGCCAACAGCTCGACCCGGTTGCAAACCCACCCGCCGAGCAACCGCCCCGACGGACGTTCTCCTTCCTTGTCAGTTCGGGAACAATGTCGCGCGACCGGCCAACGTGAAACGATCCACAAGTTGACTCCCAAGCGCCGAACCTCCCGGTGTGAGCAAGCAACGACTTCATCGATCGCACATGATTGAGGCCAAGATCATGTCATGACCATGAGCGATGACCACCGTTTTACACAAAATTTGGAAACGCTCGCCTGGACTCTCGGATGAAGGGGGTAGCCGCCATCATATTCTCAACGAGGCGTCGCCCCAGTCGAGCGGGATCATCGCCCTGACGCGGATATGCATGATTGGCATCATCGTTGTACGTGAAGAACCTCACCTCGATCTGAAAAAGTCGGATCGGAGCATTGACAAACCTTATGATTATGGCCTACGCTCACTTCAGAGTGGTTTGCAGAACGTTTGGTGACGATGGCACGTCGATAAGTTGGAGTCGTCGGTTTGTTCCGTGAGATCGATCGGGCATTCGAATTGCGGCGTCGTTTCTCACCGCGACCGCCTCCGAATCCAACCGAGACGGATCCGAGTCGCCTCCAGGCGGAGAACCACGACCACCAACCGAGGTGATTCGTTCGGCTCGCTTCACGGACGGAATGAGCGTCCAGGTTCCCAAGGAGGAGAAAGGAACATTTGTCCCCCCGAACGCCTCGTTCGATCGCAACGGCACGGAATAACGACGTCGGGACGACGCGAAGGCAAAGCCTGAATCCACCATCGTGTTCAAGATGGATCGCGTTTGCAAGCGATGCGGCACGCGCTATCCTCCACCCGATCTCCAATAGGCGGGAGACCTTTTTATGTTCTGTGGTTTCTTGATCTTCGGGATCAACGACTTCCGGTTCCAAGAAGGACTGACAATGCCTTTTGTGGTCCTCACCATCCTCAGATTCATCGCGTTCGCTTACGGATTGCGTTATCTCTGTTTTTCTAACCAGATCAGTTGACGTCTAATATAATCACTCTCGACTCCGTCACAAAATCAGGCGATTTTGCACTCATTCAACTCGCCTTGTTCGGCGAGGTCAACGGCAACTATCAAGGGAGATGAAGATGGTGAACGAGATCACGGACGCGGTCAAACACGCGGCCTCCACCGGCGACCTGGCGGCGCTTCGGCAACTCCTCGACACTCACGGCGAGGCGGTCGTTCGCGGCGACGACAACCCGGGGGAGTTGACCACCCTCCACTGGGCGGCGGCGACGGGCAACGTCGAAACCGTGCGGTTCCTCATGGACCTGCCCATCGGGGCCGACCCCTGCGCCGCCCGAGGCAACAACTTCACGCCGTTGCACGCGGCCGCCATGCATGGCCACACTGAGGTCTGCGAAACGCTGCTCGCAGCCGGGGCCGACGTCAACGCCCAGACCAACCCCCAGGGATACGCTCCGCTGCATAGCGCGGCGTTTGCCGGACACGTCGAGACCATTCGGGTCCTGCTGGATTACGGAGCCAACCGCGAATTGCTTAACTACCGCGGCGAGCGGCCCGTTGACACCGCCCGTCGTACCGGCCAAGCTGAGGCCGTGCGGATGTTGGAGGTGTAAGCCCTAAAACCACCGCCCGACCTGAAGAGTCCAGTTCACCCGCCGCTTAAGTCGCCTTGTCGGATGAGCGACCGACCCACGCGCTAGGTTCCAGAACGCGCGGAGTCCGTTGGTCGGGCCAGATCCCTCCCGGAGAAGAACGATGTTCTGGGTCATCGGGCTTGCGACGGTCTCCGCTCTTTCGAGCGGGATCCTCTTGTCAACACCTACAACCACACTCACCCAAGAGGAGCCGCGAACCGGTTCCATCCCCCTCCAAACCGGAACCGATCCACGTCCGTTTGGTCCCAACGCGCCCTGGAATCGCCCCGTGAAAGGAATCCCCCGGCACCCGGAATCGGATCGCTGGGTGGATCGGTTGTGGCGACTTTCGACCGCCGATCGTCCGGGCAACTTCAACCTAGGGGGATTCGAGGACTATTCCTATCCGGTCTACTTGGCGGACGACGCCACGCGGGACGTGCCGGTCAAGTCGCGCCGTCCCGACTGGGGCAACCTACACGGCAAAACCGTCCCGTGGAATCCCAGCTGGCGGGCGGCCAAGGGAACTGATGGCCAAGTCATTATCCTCGATCCCAAAACCGGACGGGAATGGGATCTGTTTCAGGTCCGATTCGACGGCGCGACGCTCTTCGTTGGCAATGGCAACCTAGTTGATGGGGATTACCGCACTAAGGAGGATGGGTTCCCTCCTTCCCGTGGTTGCGGCATTCCCTACCTGGCCATGCTGACCCGACCTCAAGAACTCAGGCAAGGCGCCATTCGCCACGCCTTGTCCATGCCCGTGAAGAACCCCAACTCGACCTTGTTCATCCCCCCGGCGACCAAAACGGATGGCGGACGCTTCGGCATTCCCGACGGGGTGCCAATGGGCATGCGGTTCGCGCTAGAAGTCAGCGACGAGGAGATTGAACAATGGATTCGTTCGTTGCCCCGCGAGCTTGGCGAGGCAACCCGCAACTCGGCCCGAATCATCGCGGTGGCGTTGCGCGATTACGGATGGATCGTCACGGACAGTTCCGGCGGCGCATTCTTCCAATTCGAGTACAACGGCACGGCTGGCCCGGCGTGGAACGAATTGGGACTTGGCAAGCGTCCACTTAGGGACAAGGAATATCCCCGCGACCTTCTCGATGGACTTCTCTTGAAGGAACGCATTTATGCCCTTGTCCCCAGCGATCAATATCCCAAGATTGTCCAAGACGGCAGGGTTCAAGCCAACACCAAAGAAACCGCCCCTTTCATCAACGCAGTCGAGCCGCGTCGCTGAGAACAGAGGCGGTTTGAACCGGGGCCGGGGACCGGCTTCCATCCCATGAGTTTAGCCAGAATCAGGCGGATTGGTGTTCCGCTTGCGGAAGAACTCCTCAAGCGAACGGGTGTCGATTTTGACTTTAGGTCGAACGTCCTCCTCTTGCTTCCTATCAAGTCGCTTCGCGCCCAACGACGGTGGAGCCGATGGAGGGGGAGAGGATGTTGACGCGGAGGGATCGGGACGTTCGGGAATCAAGTCGGGGACTGGGAACGGCGCGGGCGGCGTCGAGCCCGAACCAGGAGCCGCGCCGGGCGTGGAAGCAGGAACCGCCCCCAATCCGCCCTTCAGTCTGGGCCCAGAGGGCGCGACCGGAACTTCCGAGAGATCGGGCAAGGGAGCCGAGGAACCCGACGGCATCGCCGGCAAAGCGCGATCGGCGGCGAAGGTCTCCGAGGGAGGCAAAGCCGGTTCGCCGCCGACCATCCCACTGCTCAAGGCGGACGAGACCCGACCCAACGCACCCGAAGCGCTCGCGCCGGGACGCGACGACTTGACCAAGTTGATCCACGACCACAATACCCGATACGACGGATCATTCTGACCGTTGAGAATCGGTTTATTGGTCGGTTTGTGAGGCATCAACGAGGCGATCAACAACGGGGAGCGGATTGGGTCGTCTGGGTCGATCAACCGGGTGGTGGCGTCCAGGTTGTACAACAGCACGTCTCGGGTCAGTTCCCGACGCGACGCCACCTGGATGAGTTGAAAGTCCGACTGTTGACGTTCGTGGTGACATCCCGCGCACTTGCGTTGCAGGATCGGATGGACCACGTTGGCGAACTCCTGGGTTCGCTTGAGGGCCAGACCGGGCGGCAAATCGAACAGGATCGGTGCGCCCCCGGTCGCTCCCGCGAACTCGCGGGCCCGTTCCAGAGCATCACGCCGCCGATCGGCGGCGTCCCCGGAGGCGGCGCTGAGGGGAGCTGGTCCTCCCGCGTCGATCGCCGCGACCCGCACTTCAGGATCGCGGTGGTTGCCGTCGGCGCGACGCTCGGCGACTTCCAGGCCGTTGAGCATGGCCGACGCTTCCCGATGATCCGGAGCCAGACGCAGAACCGCCTCCAAATGAGCACGAGCCTGGGCGCGAAGATCGTTGGCCAGGCACCATCGGGCCATTTTGAGTTGCTCGTCGGGATCGTTGACCGGTAGCGACCGGAGGCGATACCGATACAACTCGTCGAGGTTAGCGAAACTGGCGACTAACTGCGTGGCCGGCAGGCGTGCCTGAATAGTGTCGCGCTCGATCAAAACCACGTCGCCCCGACGGGTGAGGCGGCCGTAGAGAACGCGATCGTTGGACAACAGGTGGACCATCGGCTCCCGGTCATCCAACCGCGACGCCGACCGGGGAACGCCCGATTCGTCGTCGCGAGGGGGTTGTGGGACAGTCCGAGGGTCGGCAAACAAGGACACGCTCGAAGTCGGTGACACCAGCGCGGCAAAGTGGGGCCAGGAGGTTGCGGCGACAAGGAAGCGCGTCGTGAGGCCCGACCCGACCGAGACCAGCGCCAGCCCGAGGACGAGCGACCGGAAGGAGGGTAGGGTATTCATAGTGAGGCGACGATCGCTCCGATCGAACCGTCCGTCAAGCCCAATTTTCAACCTCCAACGCGCGGCTGCTTCCGCGGCGACGCGCGGGTGCTTTTCCAACCCTTTCCTCCGCGAACCATCCTCGTGCGAGTCACGACTCAATCAAGCTTGACTCATACGACGATTCGGACCAAGTTCTTTCCGCCGGTTCGCGCAAAACGCGGGAGCAGTCGCAACACGATCGATTGAGTTCGCCTTTTGTTGGCTCAAACAGTTGGAAGGATTCGCTTATGACGAAGAATTGTGAATCGTTCCATCACCCTATCACGTTCCTTTGGGTTAGCTGTTGGATCGTGTTGGCGATCTCAACAACCGCCGACGCGGTGTCTGGCCAAGCGAGGGCGGATGATTCGGAGTCGATCCTGCAATGGCAGGAGACCAGTCCAGCCAGTGAAACACCGACCTTCTACCGCCCCTGGATATTGCAATACGACTCCCCACCGTCTTCGATCATTGAGGGACCGATGGCCCACGTGTTGGCCTCGATGTCGCCACGAAGCAAAAGCGTTCCGCCACGAACCGCCCGCGTTTCGACGCCCAAGGTGGACCACATGCTGCGCCGCGTTCAGTTCGTCGAGTCCGACAACGATTCGGTTGGCCCGCCAAGATTCCCCGGGTTCAGCCTGAACGCCTCCTCAACACCAAGCAACCTTCAACCTCAACCGCGCGATTCGATAGTGTTCGACGACCCGATCTCTTACGAAGGTCCCAGTCCCTCGACCGTCAACGACATCGATGCCCGCGATGGTCCCCGCATCCCCGAGCCGATGGTCTTCGACTTGGTACGCGGTTTGGGAGCGCGACGGGGGGAGTTTGAAATCAATGTGTTGAACTTGGTTCCATTCAAGCGGAAACGACCCAACTATGAATGGGCACCCGAGGTTGAATGGGTCATCGCCAACGGTCTGGCGATCGAGTATGAATTGCCGATCCTCGACACCCAAATCGTAGCCCAAAAATTCGCCATCCAGTATACCTTCGGAACTGCTCTTGACGACGCTCTGATCCACGGTGTTCAAGGAATCGCCTATTTTGACACGGTCAACGGCGACTTCATTCCGACTCTTCTCTATCTCATTGGTTTGCGCCTCGACGAACGTTGGAGCCTGTTCGCCATGCTCGGCGGAGCGGTCGGCCCCCAAGCGTTTCCGTTTCAAGAGGAGGAGGCCAACCCCTATGGCACCGATTTGATCGTCAACCTCTCGATCTTCAACAATGTGACCGACCGACTCGTACTTGGTTTGGAAACCAACTTGTCTCGCCAGCTGCGCGGGCCTTCGGAATTGTTGGTGATGCCTCAACTGCACTACGAAATCGGTGAACGGTTCAACCTTCAATTGGGTTTTGGAATGCGCGACGATGTGGTCGGACGCCACGGGGAACTCGGCTTTCGGGTGATCTGGGAGCGTTGAGCCGTGGCCGCGTCGTCGCGGCGTGTCAACATCACGGGTCGTTGTGACCCACCGGCCGGGCGGGGTCGGCAGGGAAACCAGGCGAAGCGATCTACCCTGAACCGAGGTCGGCGGATAAGATGCGGAGGAACTCACCGTCGGGACCATCCGTTCGACTTGGCGGGGATCGCCGAGACAAGACGGCTCCACGACGCCCTTTTTCTTGGACAGGTCGCGCCGCCTTGTCGCCGCCCCGAGACGACGATTCGCGGCGCCCGTACCGCGGCGCGGGATGGCACTGAGCGATGGAGACTCCGCCCCAGCCCCAGGGCACCAACCCGACCCCTTCGACTTCCACCCTTGATCCCCAAGTCGAGGGCGGCCCCGCGCCGGGCCGGGTGGATGCGACTCGTTTCCACCCCTCGCCCAACGGAGAACCGCATCGAGACCCGGCCCAAGACCTCTCCCCCGCCAGCCCCCCCCCAACCTCCAGTCCTGCCTCGGTGACCGCCGCTGGTTCAGAAGAAGCCGCGACGGCCTGCCAACGGCTCATGGACCTGCTTGAGACCGCCCGTAAACTCGAAGCCCTGGAACAATCACGGTTCGACGACAAGGTGAGGCTCCCCATTACCGAGTTCGTCGCGGCCCAATTTCGGATGCGGATTCAACCCGCCCTTGCCCCGGATTGGCCCCAAAACGACCCGGTTCACCTGGCACTTTGCGGCGGCACCAACTCGGGCAAATCAACCATTCTCAACGTATTGATCGGCCATCCGCTGGCCTCGATGAGTCCCACCGCCCGGCATAGCCAGCACCCCGAAGCCTACCAAGCCGCCGGGTGGAGTCTGGATTGGTGCGACCGCTACCCCGGACGGTTCGAGGCGGCCGGTTATGTGCGTTACCGCAACCAGCATCCCCCGCGTCAGACCGACGCCGACCTGGAACACCACGGCTACCGTCCCGCCTACGCCGTTCACGATGTCGCGCCCCCCGATCCCAACGAGGCCACGCGGCTAGGTCCCAACCTTTTCGACTCCCCCCACGGCGTGGTCTGCTGGGACGCCCCAGATATCTCTACCGAACAGGCCCGGTTCTATATGAGCGCGGTGGTGGACGCCCTAGCGCTGGCCGACCTCATCCTCTTCGCTGTCACCAAAGAGAGCTACGCCGACGACCGGGGCCTGTCGTTTTTGAAGATGCTCACCCACGCTGGGCTCCCAGTGCTCGCCGTCGCCAACAAGCTGCCCACGGCCCGCGACGAACGCGAGGAAATCCTGCCGGACATCCGAGCCAAACTGGAAGCCCACCGCCGCGAACCATCCGGCGCGCGGCGATTGGACTGGTTTCTGGTCATGCCAACCGCCTCGGGCGACGACGTTGGGTCCCGATTCCAGCGACTGTGCGACGAGCCAGCGGTTCATCACCTCAAACGGGTCGCCCGCGACCTCGCCGCCGAAGGGACCCGGCTCAAGAAGGAAAACCTCGACCGAGTGTTCCACTACGTTTCCACCGCGATTCATCCCGCCCTGGAACCGCTGCGCAGTCAGGTCCGCGAGGTGGACCGCTGGCGCAGCGACCTAGAAAGCCTCACCCAAACCCATCTGCTCAGACGCTATCGGGAGGAACATCTCAACGGCGAACGTTACGAGGCGTTCGATCGAACCATGATCCGGGTGTTGGAATTGATCCAAGTGCCGTTCGTGGGCCGTTGGCTGTCCAAAATCTCCGGCCTGTTACGCAAGCCGGCCGATCTCTTGCTCCATCAAATCAAAACCCGCTCCTGGACCACGCGGACTCCTAGCGGTGACCTGAGCCGGGAACCCGAACACGTCGTGCTGGAGCGTTTGCTGGAAATCTGGTTCAACGAGGTCCGCGGCCTAGCCCAGGCCAAGGCCGACGACCCCCAAAACGGCTGTCGGATCGGTTGGAACCAGGTGGCGCGCGGTCTCGACTCCGCCGAGTTTTTAGAACGACTCCGAAACAGCTTTCCCATCGCCTACCAAGCCTACCGCGAGGACCTGATCCGCGAGGAAGAAACCCGCGCGACCCGAATTCACGAGGCGATCGCCTCCAAACCGAACTTGTTGCGCTCGCTCAAGTACGGTCAGCTCGCCACCCAAATTTCAGCCGTGGCAATGGTGATCGTCTCGGGCGGATTCAACGTCTCCGACCTGGTGGTGGCCCCCCTGGTGGCCACGCTGCTCAACGTCTTGGTCGAAGGAGGCGTGGGAGCCTTCGTCGAAGCCGAGAAAGCCAAACTGCGCGATTGGCAAGCCGCCCGCATCGAAGCGATCGCGCGGGAGGGTCTGGTGAACCCCGCACTCAGCTTGTTTCCCGCAGCGGTCGAATCGGATCGACTCGACACCGTCGCCGACGACTTGGCCTTGATCGGCCAGGCGGTCAGACGAATCATCACCACGTAAGTGATCTTCAGTCCAGGGGAGTCCCAGGGAGAAATTCGCCCCGACTATCCCACCGCCTCCCCCCCCCACCGATCCCGACGACCGGCGGGAAAACGGACGCTGCGTGGTCGCCTCGAACCCACGGATTCTCCCACCGGAGCCGCGCCCGCCGTGAACCTGACGACGCCCCCGACTCCCCACTCGACTTCGCCCGCGCCCACGATCGTTCGTGCCCCGCTCGACCGCGACGCCGAGGTCGCCCCACGCAAGCGAGCTATCGAGGCAGCCCTCGCCCGTCTGCGCGGGACGATCGAACACCCCCGTTGTCTAAGGATCGACCCCGAGTCGCGTCGGGCGTTGGTCTTGGCCCTGTCGCGGGTCGAAGCTCTGTCGCTAGAAAGCTCGCGGCCCTGCTTGACCATCGCTCTGGTCGGTTGCACTGGAGCTGGCAAAAGCACCCTCATCAACGCCCTGGCCCGCGCCCGCATCGCCCGTCCCGGCACGATCCGACCCACCACCAGCGCCATTCGGGTCTATCACCATCGCTTGGTCCCTCACGGCGGCCTGGCCGAGGAGGTCGTCGGACTCATCCCCGCCCAGTTCGTCCCCCACGACCGCCCCGAACTGGAAACCAAGACCCTGGTGGACACCCCCGACCTGGACAGCGTCAGCGTCGAACACCGCCAAACCACCAAAGCCGTTCTCAAAGCCGCGCAATTGGTCGTCTATGTCTTTAGCCATGAAAAGTACATGGAGGAACGAGTCTGGTCGGTGTTGCGGCAGGAAATCGTCTTCAGCCATTCCATCGCCGTGCTGAACAAGGCCGACGAAGTGTCGGCGACCGACCTGGATCTGATCACCCACGACCTCAAGCGGCGGTTCGCCGACCTCGGGCTGGCCGAGATCCCGATCTTCCGGGTTTGCGCCCGCCGGCACGCCCCCGCCGACCCGCCCCCGCTCAACGTCATCCCCCAGGTCGATGAGATGGAGGCACTGCGCGACTTTTTGGAACAACGCCTGGACCGCGCCGAGGCGCTGCGGTTGATTCGAGAGCAACGCGCCAACGTTCTCAAAGACTTACGCCAACTCATCAATGAGACAATTCCCGCAGATCGGGTCGAGCGTTTGGAACGATTGATGGCGGAAACCCCTGAACGAGTCCGTCAGGTGTCTGAGCGTTTGATCGGCCAGGTCGGCCCGGCGCTTGACGCGGCCGAGGAGGAATTCCGCCCCCTGGCTGTGCTTCGGTTGCACGAGCGCTTTTGGGGACCCTTTCGCGGTTGGTTAGCCGTGGCCGACTTTTTGACCATTGGCCTCTCGGGATTGGTCCGTCAACTGCTGGGACGACCCGCGCGGGGACGACCCGAAGCCATTGTTCAAATCTTCGAACGTCAAGGTCAAGCTCTGGTGGGCGACGCACTGCGCGACGAGGCGTTGCGGTTTCAAACCCGACTCCGCGAGGCAGAACTGCCCTTGGAGCACTGGCGAACCCTTACCGGCAGCACCACCGCCGAGATGGTGCTGAGTGAACTGGGCGACGCCCTCACCCGACGCATCGACGAGCCGAGCGACCCCACCCGCTGGTCCACCCGCGCGGTGATCTTCCTGGCCAGCCTGATCGGAGCGATGCTGCCGTTCGCCTTGGCGGTCTTCGTGCTGTGGCAACTGACTCGGGACTTTCTGGCAGGCAATTATGGCGGTTGGGACTTGGTTGTTCATCTTACGCTCATGGTTTTGGTTTTCTTCGTGGTCCTTCAGATGGTCGTCTCGCTGCTCATGGCCGGACCCTCCCGCAAATTGGGCCGGGGGTTGGGTCGTTTGGCCATTCACGACGCTCTTGGTTTGCACATCAATCGCTGGACTCACACCTACCGCGACGACCTGCTCGCCGATCGCCGCGATCTCCTCGAACCCCTCGACGAGTTGGATCGACTCAACGAACTCGACCTCGAGCCGATGAGTCCGCCTGCGTTGCCACCCGCCGAGCTTCCACCCCCGCCAGCTGTTGGCGCGACCCCGACGCCGCCGACTCTCGACTCCACGAACATCCCTTCCCCCACCGCCCCTGTCGAATTGGCTGCCATCTCGGCCTCGACCGCCCTCCCCACC
>Ga0209017_10002720_pt1 | contig 10891 bp, 9 predicted proteins | sample YNPBryunderm2012_FD_185812 | JGI IMG/M metagenome (GOLD analysis project Ga0209017, IMG submission 185812) | Anoxygenic and chlorotrophic microbial mat microbial communities from Yellowstone National Park, USA - YNP Bryant MS undermat 2012... ... | reverse complement strand
CCCGTTCACCTGCCGCACAGTCGCGGCCCTCCCCCCTCCGTCTCGGCTTACTGAGCCGTCCCAACACGTACACCCCGGACCGATCTCCCCGGGGCCGACCACTGGTCCGTGTATGCCTCCCGGGCCCTCGTCATGGAGGCTCCAGAGCTAACTGCTGCGAACCGCTGCTAAACCATAAGAACTTTGCACCGATAGCTGAAAATGCTTATGAAATCACCCCTTGCTGCTGCGTGGACCTGCGCCGTTCTGTGGGCCGCAGTCCCCACCCTAACCGCGGCCGGCCCGGAAACCGACCGCATCCAGTCCCTGGAAACGCGCCTGCAGACCATGCAGGCCCAGTTCGAACAGATCATCCAGGAACAACGCCGACAAATCGAGACACTCCAACGCGAATTGGCCGCGCTGAAAAAGAGCGCCGCCGCGGAGGACACCACCACAGCGCCAACTGCGCCGCCTCCCGAACCCACGGCGCCGCCGGACGGTTTAGCTCCCCGAGCCGTCTCTCCGGCCGCCTCCCCCTGGCGGATCGGCAGTGGCACAGCCTTTGTGGACGTGAGTCTGGTGGGTACCTTTGCCGCCGGGACCTCCACGGCCCGGGACATCGAAGGCGGACTTCAACCGGGCGGACACGACCCCAACCAGCGCGGGTTCACCGTCCAAGGGGTGGAACTGAACCTCGCCGGAACCGTGGACCCTACTTCCGCGCCAACGCCAACCTCCTCTACAGCCTGAATGCGGAAGGAGAGTCGGAGTTCGAGCTGGAAGAAGCCTGGATGGAAACCCTCCACCTGCCGGCCGGACTGCAGATTCGGGCGGGCCAGTTCTACAGCCCGTTCGGCCGGATCAACGGTCAGCATCTGCACCAGTGGGGATTCGTAGACGCCCCTCTGGTCGTCGCACGACTCCTTGGGCCGGACGGCCTGCGCAATCCGGGCGCACGCCTTTCCTGGCTCCTGCCCACGCCGTTCTACTCGGAACTGTTTGTAGCAGTCCAAAACAGCCGCGGTGACGGAGCCGTGCCTTTCCGCGCCGGAGGACACGTCCACGGGCACGAAGCCGAGGAAACACTGCCCTTGGGTTTCCGGCCCGCCGCGAATGACCGCGGCATCTCCGCATGGAACGACCTCCTCTGGACAGCGCGATACGCCGTTTCCACCGACCTGACCGATCAACAAACCCTGCTTCTGGGCACCAGCGCCGCCTTCGGCCCCAACGCCAGCGGCGCCGAAGGCCAGCCCGACACCCAGATCTACGGAATCGACCTCTTCTGGAAATGGAAATCCCCCCGTGCCCACGCAGGATTCCCCTTCGTCTCCTTCCAGGCCGAAGGTCTGGTCCGGCGCTATCAGTGGGGCGCCTTCGACTGGGCGGAGCCCGCCGAGCACGGCCAGCACTTCCTGGCCGACGCCCTCACGGGCCAACCAGCCTTCCTTCCCCAGGAAACCGTCACTGACTACGGCTTCTACACGCAACTGCTCTACGGGTTCCGACCCCGCTGGGTGGCCGGCCTGCGGTTCGACTACGTCGCCGGCAGCCGCGGCGATTACGAAAAAACCGACTGGACCTTCGACGGAGAACCGGTGGGCCGCGACCTGTTGCGGCGCCAACGTTGGCGACTTTCCCCCAACCTCACCTGGTACCCCAGCGAATACTCCAAGCTGCGCCTGCAGTACAACTACGACAAGCGCAAGGACATCGACGACGATCACTCGATCTGGTTCCAATTCGAACTGTCCCTCGGCGCTCACGCCGCGCACTCGTTCTGACCGGAGGTTCTCCTATGCCTCGCAGCGTACTCCAATGGCTCTGCCTGGCGCTGTTGCTGTTCAGCAGCACCCTGCCACTGCAGGCGCGGCTCAAGGTGGTTGCCACCACAGCCGATCTGGCCGCACTGGCCCGGGCCGTGGGCGGCCCCCACGTCGACGTCCTCACCCTGGCCCGACCCACCGAAGACCCCCACTTCGTGGATCCGCGCCCGAGTTACTTGGTGCGGCTGTCGCGAGCCGACGCCCTCGTGCACGGAGGCGCCGGACTCGAATCCGCGTGGCTAACACCCCTGCTCCAACAGGCCCGCAATGCCCGCATCCTCCCCGCCGCCAAAGGCAACGTCGCCTGCTGCGAAGGGGTCACCCTGCTGGAAAAACCAGAACGACTCGACCGCGCCCACGGCGACGTTCATCCGGCAGGAAACCCTCACTACCTGACCGACCCGGAAAACGCCCGTATCGTCGTCCACCACCTGGCCGATGTACTCGCGGAATTGGACCCTGCCCACGCCGCTGACTACCGCGCCAATGAACAAGCCTTCCTGGCTGCACTGGACCAACGGCTCGCCCGGTGGCAAGCGCGGCTCCGCCCCTTCGCCGGTGCCCGCTTGGTCGCCTATCACAATGCCTGGCCCTACTTCGCCCGCCGATTCGGCCTGCGCATCGACCTGTTCCTCGAACCCAAACCTGGCATCCCCCCTTCCGCCGCCCACCTGGCCTCCGTCATCGCAGAAATGAAAAAAGACGACGTGCGGGTCATCCTGCTGGACCCTTACCAGGACCGGCGGACCGCCGAAACGGTGGCCCGCGCCACCGGAGCTCGGATCGTACCCGTCTCCCAATACCCCGGCGGCGTTAAAGGTACCGAGGCCGGGTACCTGGAGCTGATGGACTACCTCGTGGAAGCCATCGCTGCCGCATTGGAAGCCTCCACCTCCCGCAGCGAAACCTCCGCCCCATCGCCATGAGCCCATCGGATCCCCAGTGGCGGGAGATCTGGACCCTAATGGCCGCACCCTTGGCCGCGGCCATCCTCCTGCCCGGCCTGCTTGTCTACTACGGACTGCACATCCTCCAGCGCGGCATCATCTTTGTGGACCTGGCCCTGGCGCAGGTCGCAACTCTGGGCACCTGCGTCTGCGTGCTGTTGGGTCACGAAGTCACCGACATCCACGCCTATCTCTGGTCGCTGGGATTCACCATGATCGGCGCTCTGCTCTTCACCTATCTGCGCGAGCCCACCCATGGCCGAGTCCCCCTGGAAGCCCTGATCGGCATCGTCTACGTCGTGGCCGCCGCTACCACCATCCTGCTACTGAGCCATGCTCCCCACGGCCGCGAAGAACTCCAGAAGACCCTGGTAGGCGACCTCCTCACCGTCAGTTGGCCCGCCCTCTGGCGAATGGCCGCGCTCTACGCATGCATCGGCGCTGTCCACTGGATCTGGCGCCGCTCCTTCCTCCAGTTGAGCTTCGACCGCACCCACGCAGAGGCAGCCGGACTGCCAGTGCGTCGCTGGGATTTCTGGTTCTACTTCCTGTTCGGCCTTCTTGTCACCACCTTCGTCCACCTCGGCGGCGTACTGCTGGTGTTTTCCTACCTGATCATCCCCGCCGTGTGTGGGCGCCTCTTCACCGGCTCACTCTCTGCGGCTCTCCTGATTGGTTGGGGGATCGCAATCCTCGGCGGCCTGAGCGGTCTCGCCGCCTCGTACCAATTGGACGTGCCCGGCGGTGCCGCTGTGGTCTGCATGCTCGGCTTCCTGTTGGCCGCCTCTTCCCTGATCACGGCCCTGCTCCGTTCTTACTTGCACACCCCACCCCAGGACGCTGCCACCCCACGGTCCTGATCCGCTCTTTCTGAAAAACGAGGCCGACCCCGGCTTTCGCGCCAAGCCCAAAGAAACCCCGGCTCATCTCGGTGCTCTCGGCCTGCCCAGACTCAAACCCGACAGCTCGATAGGGGACAAGACATCCCGCAAAATCTGCGGCCGCAGCGCTTTGGGGAGCCGCACGCGGCCTTTTCAACGCGCCGTCATGAGTCGGCTTGGAACCCCAGCCTCCACTTTCAAATGGCCGTGCGCCCCACGGAACCGGCCGCCCTGCATTCCATTTTTCGAAACCGGTTTTCGAAAGGCCTGCTTCCGCAACGGTTCCGAGCCCTGGCCAAACTCAGCCCTGCAACGGTAATCGCGAGCCACGCACGGATGATACCAGAGCGCTCGTGCTTCAACCGGCAAGGACGACTTCCACACCGTCCCGGTTTGGTGACCGGACCGCTGGTGGCCTCTGTCCGGTCTGAGATCGCTGCGGGGTTTCATAGTTGCGAGCACGAGGCTGTCAACCGGCAAGGTCCACAACACCACCAGCAAGCAGGCGCACTCCACACGCTTCGCGACCCTGAAGGCGCCGTGCGGAGTCGCGGCAGCGCATGCAGTGCGGCGGCTTGCCGCCGCTATCGGAACAGAAGTGCCCCCACCCTCGCACACAGCCAGGTCGCTGAGGTGCTTCCGTCTCCCGGGGCACCTGTAGCTCCCATACCTCTGGCGTGCCCTACAAATTTCCACGGACCGGCTCAGGGTGGAACCCGGTTATCCAGCCTCAGTCGCTCCGCGGGCTCCGACCCACCCTGGCAGTTGCAAGAAATCCTGGCGGCTCTGCGCGCGGTGCGGTCTCGATAGGGTATTCGTCCGTGGCCCGCCGTCCTTGAAAAACAATCCCGCGCGTTAGGCGCGACCAGTGGTTGTTCCTTCTGCCTATGCTCCGGAAGCAACCCAGCTTTTGGAGTTCGCCTGCCGTCGAACGCCCCCGGGCGCGTCCAGCGTATTGCAGTGTAGCTGCCATGCAGTCGTGACGGCCCACTTTCGTCCACCGACCGGCCCAGGGTTAGCTTGGAAGGATTCCCGGGGGGCATCACGGCACTCCGGGGCCGGACCGGACCTCACACCCGCGGTACCACGAAGGTTTCCCCCGCCCGACGCAACGCCAGTCGGTCCGGCTCGGCCGCCAAGGCCGCCTCCAGGCGCTGCCGCGGCTCCTCTACCGGTTCGTCGCTCAAGATGAAAGTCTCATGATGCATGGGCACAAAGAAACGTGCGCCAGCAGCATCGGCCATCCGCACCGCTTCCTCCGGCGTGCAATGATTCCAAATCCAAGGCCGATACGCCGCAATCGGCATGATCGCAGCCGCGTACGGGCCGCCCGATCGCAACCGCCCGAAAAGCTCCGTGTAGGCCGTGTCACCCCCGAAAATCAGCGCCATGCCCTCCCGACGTAACACATACCCGTTGTATCCCCGAGGACGATCGTTCGGCCAACGCTGTCCCCAGTGTTTAACCTCGAAGGCCTCGATCCGAAGTTCCCCCGCACCCGCTCGCACCGTGACGTGGTCGCCCCAACCCAGCTCGGTAATCCGCCGTCCCCCGGCCTCCACCACCAAATCGACCGTGTCGCGGGCAGCGACCACCGGCACCGGCCGCCGCAAAACCTTGCGCAACGTCCGCAGGTCCAGGTGATCCATGTGCGCATGCGACAGCAGCACCAGGTCCAAAGACGGCAGCTCGTTCACCCGCAACGCTGGCGCTACCAACCGCTTCGGCCCCACCGTCCCCAACCGAAGATCCACACCAATCCGCGAAAAGAGTGCCGGGTCAGTCAAAATCCACACCCCGTAGAAATTCAACATTACCGTGGCATGCCCCAGCCAGGCCAGCGTCACCTGCTCCGAGGACCATTGTTCCGGATTGGGCCGAAACGGCGCCGGCGCCATCGGACGCCCGCTCTCCCTCAACAGTCGTCGGGCCCACCGGGCCGACCGTCGCTGTGAGGTCGCCACCCAAGTAGCCAGCCCGGCCGTGCCGAGTCCCATCACCGCCAGCGTCCACCCCACAAACTTGCGTCGGTTCCACCGCATGCCAGCAACTTGTTCACACCGCTCCCCTTGTCAATCTGGCAACCTCGATCCGGCGTCCTAGCCCGGGTCCACCCCGTCCCGGCTGGCCGGGCCGGGCGCCGGGCCCCACGCCGCATTCCTGCGGTGCCTGACGCCAAATTACCGGGACAACAGAACCGAAAGCTTGGAGGCCGAAGACAGAGGCCCGGACCGCAAACACGGCTGGTGAAGGGGTGGCCTGCACCCGTGGCGCCAGGCCGCCCGACCCCGTCCGTTACCCGCCAGGGATGGCAACACCCCAGCCCGGCCCGGAGGCATTTCCGTTCCACAGGCCAGAATGAGGCGAACGCACCACCGCCCGTGGGCCCGGGCCAGCAATTCCCAATGCAGGCAGGTCCGGTACGATCCCCCGGCCCTTATACATCGCAAATCTGAATGGCTTGCCGCAGCGAGGCCAGTTTGTCAGGACGAGCCGGCACAAACTCTTGGGCAACAAAGCCCTTGAAACCCGTGGCCACAATGGCCTGCATGATCCGCGGATAGTACAGCTCCTGGGTCTCGTCGATCTCGTTCCGACCCGGCACGCCACCCGTGTGATAGTGGTCGATGTATCGATGGTTCTCGCGGATGGTGTCGCAGATGTCCCCTTCCATGATCTGCATGTGGTAGATGTCGTAGAGCAACTTGAATCGCTCCGAGCTGAGCCGTTTCACCAGCTCCACACCCCAGGCAGTGTGATCGCACATGTAATCCCGGTGATCGCGCTTGCTGTTGAGCAGTTCCATGCAGAGCGTAACCTTGTATTTCTCAGCTATCGGAAGGATCCGTTTCAGGCCCCGGACACAGTTTTCCAGTCCCTGCTCATCATCCAACCCTTCCCGATTCCCGGAGAGGCAAATCAAACGCTCAAAGCCCGCCTCCGCCGTCTCCTTGATCCGCTGTTCGTAGGCCTGCACCAATTTGTCATGGTGTTCCACCCGATTCCATGCGCGGGTGATGCCGCCCAGCCCGTCGATGGTCGGATTGCTCACCATGGAGCAAACCAGCCCGTATTTCTTGACCGTTGCAAACTCGTTGGGGCCCAGCAGGTCGATGCCTTCCAGGCCCATCTCCTTGCCAGCCCGACAGAGCTCCTCCAATGAAATCCCGCTATAACACCAGCGACAGGCGCTGTGTCGAATGCGTCCCTTCAATTTGACCGGGGCCGATTCCTGGGCAACCAACGGGACCGGTAACGCAGAGGCCGTAGCCACAACCGCCGCCGTTCCGGCCATCGTCTTCAAGGCAGATCGACGAGTCATGCGCGCGCTCATGGCTCCAGTTTCGCAGAAGCCGCCGCTCCCAGTCCACCCCATTTTCAAGCCCTGCCCCCAGCCGGCCCAGCCGGCCAGCCCAGCCTCCCCCGGCCGGCCTCTCGGCCTGGTACCAGCCCAGCCCTGCTGCGATTCAATTCAATCGTGCAACGTGAGCACCTCGATCCGCTCCGGATCGCTCAGCCCCAACTCCAGCAGGGCCGCGTTGTCGTAGAGCTCCCGGTTCACCGGCGGATGCGCAATACCCAGCATTCGACGTTGCCGCTCCAGCTCCCGCAAAGACAGCACATCCAGCGCCACGGGGTCCCGACTTACCCGCACCTCGTTCAACTCCGTCGAATAATGCAACAGCCCGCGTCGCCCCCCGAGATACTGACACAGCAAGCCATCCACCACGCAGAGCACCAGCCGGTCAGCCAGTTGGGGCAGCGCCACAATCTCCGGTACCGCCTGCGCCAACCGGGCCGCCTCCCCCTCGAACCGCTGGAAATTGTCCACACTACCCATCGCCAACGTATACAGTACACCCGTGACCCCCGCCTCCACGTGCGCCACCATCGGACTGACCACCACCAGGCGCGTCACCCGCTGCGTCAACAAACGCGTCACATGTGACTTGCGTCCCGCCCCCGGCAAATGCTGCCCAAACTCCAGATCCCCCCAAACCAGATTGCCCAACAAAGGCGATTCATAGGAAACTTCCGGATCAAACCCCGCCTCCACGGCACCCGCAAGTTCCACACCGTAGCGGCGCGCCAGTTCCTCGAAGCCAGCCCGACGCAGGTCGTCGAGATATTTGTCCCAAACCACGATGTTGGAAGCGGGCACCCCGGCGGCCAGGAGCCCCTCGATGAGCGCCGCTACCACGGCCGGTCGGGTCCCAAACGTCGGTCCCAAGGCTGCGTACACCTTCACCCCCACCACGTCCCCCGTCGACACGAGGCTGCGCCAAGCCGAGGCCACATCCGGCTTCTCCGTCAACCGGCACAACGCTCGCTCCACCATCCGGCGCACACGGGCCTCATTCGGTTGGTAGGTCTCCATCGCCCGCGGATCATGGACCACCACCACCCGCACCGGTAGGCGGGCCCCACCCGACATGGCTGCCGCGCAAAAAACCACCCAGCCTAGGACCAGCGCCCACGCACCGCCCCAGCCCAACCACTGTGTCCACCATGAACCTGCGTTTCTTGACACTTCAAAGGTAAGAATGCTACCACCGGCCCCGATGGTGGCCACGAAAAAACGGGCGGCCGCGTGCCCCTTGCTCCTGCTCCTGACAGCAGTAGCCGTCTGGACCGGCTGCACTCCCGCCGGCCCCAAAGCCCTTCGCCAAGGCCAACGCAGCCTGGCCGCCGGCGACCTCACCAACGCCCTTTCCCACCTCCAGCGTGCCCTGGAACTCCTCCCCACCAACGCCCTCGCCTGGAACGAATACGCCGTCGCCTGCCACCGCGCCGGCCTCCTCTCCAACGCCGCCGCTGCCTACCAAAAAGCCCTGCAGCTTCATCCCGACCTCCTCGAGGCCCGTTACAACCTCGGTTGCCTCTGGATCGAAACCGAACGCTGGGAAGCCGCCCGTTCTGCTTTCACCACCTACACGTTGCGCCAACCCCAGAACCCCGAAGCTTGGTGGCGACTCGGCCTGACCGAACTGCGCCTGCGTCAACCCGCTGCCGCCGAACGTGCCTTCCAAGAAATGCTCCGCCTCCAGCCCGGCGACCCCCGCGCCTTCAACGGCCTGGGCCTGGCCGCACTCCAGCGCCAACGCACCCAGGATGCCCTCCGCTATTTCACCGCCGCCCTCCAAGTACGCTCCAACTACCCCGCAGCCCAGCTCAACCTCGCCATCACCTTACACCAGTACGCCCGCAACCCGGCCGCCGCCCTCGAACAGTACCGGCGTTACCTCGCGCTCCAGCCCCGCCCCCCACACTACGAGGCCGTCCTCGACACAGCTCGCGCACTTGAACTGACCCTGACGCCCCCAGCACAGCCCACCAATCTCGTAGCCACCACCCAGCCTACCCCAACCACCAGCCCAGCGGCCCCACCGCATCCCGCCAGTGCGCAGCCCGTCCAGACCCCCGCTTCACACCTCTCCACCGAAGCAACCGCAACTCCCAAACCACCCCCACAGCCCACCGCTGAACCGCGACCGCCTACCCCAACAGTGGCCAAAACCGAAACCCTACCCCCCCGCACCGCCCCATCCCCTGCAGCCCCGCCGCAAATCACGGTACGACCCGAGCCCGTCCCAGCCCCGACCACAGCCAAACCTGTCGTTCCCTCCGAACCGTCCCCAGCCACACCCAGCCGTCCCACACCGGCAGCGACTTCGCCACCCACCGAGGAAACCACCCTCGCCGCACTGCCTACTCCCCAGCCCACTCCAACCCGCGAAGTCGAAGTCGTCCCACCTCAGCCCGCCGACGCCCCGCGACGCACAACCCGATGGTGGGACCGAGTTAATCCAGCCCACTTGCTCAAGCCCGGGCCAGCCACACCCCTGCGGCCCACACCATTACCGTCGGTTACCACCCCGCCCCCAGCCACCGATTCCGCCGGCACTGCCCCATCCCCAGCACCCAGCCCGGCGCCCGCAGTCCAACCCGCACCCGTCACCCGGGCGGCTCCCTTGACCACCCAGCCCGAGCCGCCGCCGCCCGATTACCCGCGTTACACTTATCGCCGCCCCCAACCCCCGGCCCCCGGCGATTTCAACACCGCCAATGCATGGTTCGCTCGCGGCCTGGAAGCCCAACGCGACGGTCGCCTCATGGACGCCCTCCAAGCCTACCAAGCGGCCATCCAGGCCAACCCCGCCTTCTTCGAAGCCTATTACAACTTTGCCCTCGCCGCCCTTCACGCCGGCCGCATCCGCGACGCCCTCGACGCATCCGAATACGCCCTGGCCCTCAACCCCAACTCCCGCGACGCCAGATACAACTTCGCCCTGGCCCTCCGCCAAGGCGGCTTCTACCTCGACGCCGCCGAGGAACTCGAACGCCTCCTGACCCGCCACCCGCTGGACACCCGCGCCCGCTTGGCCCTCGCCAACCTCTACGCCCAGCAACTGCGCCAACCAGCCCGCGCCCGACTCCACTACCAACGCCTGCTTGAACTCGATCCCCGGCACCCGGAAGCCGAAGCCATCCGTTACTGGTTGGCCCAACACCCCGGATGAGCGGAGCCGTCCACACCCCATATCACCACCGCTGCTCAGAAACGATCCAAAAGCCGCCCCCCACAGCCAATTCACGAAGCAGGCGCAAGCCTGAGTTGGCCGACCTAACAAGCTGTCCAAAACAAGGGCCGTTTCTCGGAGAGGGCCATTCAGGGAGGCTGGTTTCTTACCGGATTGTGCCGGATCCAAACCGAAGGTCGCTCCCTGGCCTCGGTCCCAGCAGCGTGAGGACCTTCCGCGGCGCCTTCTTTGCACCCGCGGCGGCGCTGGCTGGCTCACCCCGGGCTTTTGACCCAGCGGCCGCCAGGCTCAACCGCACCGTCCGCAGCAGATTCTAGCCAGCCAGCACCAACCACCGCTCCCCGCCCGTACCACCGTGCCGACACCACAGCGCATCGACCTCCATAAACAAAAGCCGCGCCACCTCGACCGAAAGCACTCGCTCGGACTTCCAGGCCAAGACGCTGGGATGGAAACTGCTTGGGCGGAACTGGCGCTCCACGAGTCTATCGGACTTAGTACGTCTCACATCGGTAACAAGTTGCATATGTACCTGTCGATCCTTCGCGCCACAATGTCTCGCCGTTGATGATCACGCACTTACCTCGAAAGCCCGACCTGCTCCTAGGAACCCCGGCCAACGCCGATGGTAGCGGACCGGTTCGCAGAAGAGCTGCTTGCTAGGGACGCTGTAGTGCGCCATCTACACCCGGGCTTCAGCCGTGGCTCCGGGC